>Ga0129308_1000968_pt1 | contig 34884 bp, 29 predicted proteins | sample L827metagenome_FD_94440 | JGI IMG/M metagenome (GOLD analysis project Ga0129308, IMG submission 94440) | Ring-tailed lemur group fecal microbial communities from Wisconsin, USA - L827 metagenome | ecosystem: Host-associated > Mammals > Digestive system > Large intestine > Fecal | place: USA...
AGAGCAAGGCACAGGACGAACGCAAATCCTCGGATACCACATAATTCAGAGCTTTAAGTCTGATGAAATCACACCCGAACAGGCGTTAGCTGTCAGCGAGGAATTATGCGATAAATATCTCAAAGGCAACTATCAGTATGTGCTTGCCGTTCATACGGACAAAAATCACCTGCATTGCCACATCATTTTCAACAACACCAACGTATACAACGGTCTTAGCTTTACATACGAAGAAAATCAAGGTGGCAGGCGTGAAAGAGCGTGGGCGAAGTTAAGGGCAATTTCTGATGATATTTGCCGTGAGCATAATCTGTCTGTCATTGCCAAGCCTGAAAAGGGACAGAGCGTTTCTCATTTTGAGCGTGATATGCAGTTACAGGGCAAGTCGTGGAAAGATAAACTCAGGGCGAAGATTGCCGAGGTTGCTTATTACAGCAAAGACTTTTCGGACTTTCTGCAAAGGTGTACTGAAAGCGGTATCGAGTATGCCTATACTCCGAGCCGAAAAGTCAAGCTGAAATTCCGATTAAAAGACGAGGGACAACAGAAGTTTACAAGAGCCGATACTTTGGGCGAGGATTATACCGCTGAACGCATTGCCGAGCAGATAGAACAGATACAGAAATCTCGTGGACTTATTGAAAGGCTTGCTGAAAAGAAAAATACGGAAAAGCCTATGTTAGCTCCCAAGTCCGAACCTATCGAAACATCAACAATTATTACGGCAGAGGAATTTATCAATGGTGGAGAAAAAGTCGAGCCTATCGAAAGCAAGCCGACCGAAAGTCAAGCACCTGAAAAGAAAGAAGATGTATGGGCAGAAATCAGGGATATGCGTGGTTCTGATACGATGATAGCAAATCTTGAAGCTGGCGGCATCACTTCTCTTGACGATTTCAGGAGTTTCTTTTGGAATACTCACCACAATGATGACCATACGGACGAGCTTGCCAAGCTGAAAGCAAAAATTAAGCCGATTGATAAGCTCATCAAGATGATGAAACAGCGTACTAAGCATTCCGATACATACAAGGAGTATCAGGAGCGTTCTGCATTTACACAGAGCCATTTTCGCAAGAAGAACGCCGCCGCTATCGACGCTTATGAAGAAGCCGACAAGTATATCACCGAGCATATCAAGGCTTATTACATCAAGGGCAAAGCTCCTAAGCAAAGCGATTTGCAGGCAAAGTTCGACAAACTGAAAGAAAAATATAATGCTCTGGTACCCGAACATAAGGCTTTCCTCGCAAGAAAACAGGCGGCATCGCAGTACAGCCGACAAGTCCGTAACTATCTCGAAAGTAAGAGACAGCAGGAGCGTAACAGGCAGTATCAGGAGAAGAAACGCTCTCAGCAGCGGAAGATAGATACGCTTGAATAAAAAACGGCAGGGAGAGTGTTCTCCTTGCCGTGGGGATATGTATAGTTACTCAGGAAAATAAAAGCAGAGTGTTATGAAAAAATCAGTGAACAGGTTTGGCAAAGTCAGGATTTTCAGAACAGGAGATTTCAGTTAGAGTAGTTAAATTACCGAAAACGTGTTCTGGCGAGTTTGAGCATCTTTTATTGCCGAGTATCTGATCTTTACGGAAAATAAATCGAATAAGCTGAATGTCAGCGAGTGTTTCTATGGCACAGAGAAAGCCACTGTTGCCTGACAATTCAATAATGTATACCGCTTGAGGTGAATCATATATTGGTGATTTCTTGCCAATAAAGTTTCCAGAACGAAAATATTGCTCATCATTATCTGCAATATCATTCTGAGATATATCTAATGGCATTCCAACATGATAAGAATAGAGCATTTTATCATTCGCAAGAATGTTCTCATCGGTCAAGATTGCTTTTTTCATGCTCAATGCTTTGAGCGCACAGAATTCATCAAAATACTCAAAAAAACGTTCCAAAGCTATTTTTTGATTACCATCACATTCTTTAAGTATAAGATTAGCCCAGCCAGAAGTACTTTCATAACTATTTGTTTTTATTTTTGCGAACTCATGCATAAAACAAAAATCAAGCGGAAAAAGAGATGTTTGCGGTTTTGCGGCATAAATCCCTAAATCCATAAGGGCATTGTTGTAGCCGTCAATGTAAGTTTTTAATGCGTTAATATCAGATGTACCAAGCCACATTCCAGGACGTTTTCTTATTCGGTTAAGCATCTGATAAAACATATTGTTATATTCTACTTTATTTAACATTTTGCAGTCTCCTATAAATTCGGATTTTACAAGCAAGCTGAATACCTGCCCTTATTTGCAATTATACATCATCACCGCCTATAAGTCAACCGTAAATCAACAAAAAGAAAGAAAATATCAACTATGAGCAAAATCGGATATATTCGGGTATCTACGGAGCATCAGGAAACAGCAAGACAGCAGGAGATCATGTGCGGTTATCAGCTTGACCGTATTTTCTCCGAGAAGCTGTCTGGAGAGAACACAGACCGTCCTCAGCTCAAGGCTATGCTTGACTATGTGCGTGAGGGCATCGAAATCGCTAAGGTACAGGGTAAGTAAACAGGCAGAAAGCCGATTCCGATTGATTGGGCAAAGTTCGGGCAGCTTTATGGTGAGTGGAAAATTAAGAAAATTATGGCAAGAGATTTTATGCGAAGAATGGATTCTCCGAGCCGATACCAGTTATTCCGAAAAAATCAGTCTAATATGCAATTTATTGTCTTTATACTCCGCTGAAATGCTTCCGCCCATTCGCTCCACAAGCGTTCTTGCAATAGAAAGCCCAAGTCCCGTAGACCGTCTTGCCGTTTCAACAGTATAAAATCTGTCAAAGAGCCGTTCCACCTGAACAGTAGACAGAACCTTTGCAGTATTAGAAAAGATAATTTCTCCTGTATCGGACAGTGTAATTTCCAAATCACCGTCACTATATTTTACAGCATTGTTTATCAGATTTGAGAATATTCTTGATATAGATGATTTATTCAATTTTTTTATGATTTTATGTTCGGTAATATTGACTAATGGAGTAATATTTCTTTCGTTAAGTACAGTATAGTATGCCATAATACTGTCTTCAAGAGCCTGATTAATTAGCACATCTTCTTTTTCTCCGATGCTGTCAGTTGAAAGAATCACAGAATACCTGAACAATTCTTCTGTAAGCTGTTCCATGAGTTCTGCACGCTCGTCTATAATGTCAAGGTATTCAGCTATTTTTTGCGGCTTATCCATGTGTTTCATTACATCAAGATAACCGCATATTGTAGTTAGAGGTGTGCGTAGATCATGAGAGATATTTGTGATTGCTGTTTTCAACTCTATATCACCTTGCGTGTAGCGATGATGACCTTTCCGCAGGATCTGAAGCTGCTTGTTAATGTTATTAGCAAGAATACGGATTTCTCTGTCATTGCTGGAAATATCAATCAGCGTGTTTGTATCGGTTTGCAGTTTGTCAGCAAGAGCAATAGAAATTTCTCTTACAGATTTTTTTATAAGATGTATTTTTATGCACAATACTATTATGATAATGCATAACAAACTGTAAACCATAGAGGTGCTCCTTTATTTTAAATCCTTTTTCTCAAATATTCTAATACCTGACAGAAATGACAAAAGAAGAATGATACACGAAGATACAGCCATTCTGGGTAAATTTTCCGCTGTCATTGTGTTGAATTTCCATGCTTGTCCCGACGGCAGAAAATCATAAAAATATTCAAGAAATACACGGTATGCACCTTTCGGATAGCGAGGATTTTCGCCGAATATTCGTGTTACTGTTCCGTCTATGACAGGAAATTGAGCTGTTTCGGGTGGCAACATCAAAGTCTGCCCTACAATTATACCCATATAGATGATAACAAGCATAATAAACAGAGTCAACACCGTGCCTGATATTCGTTTCTGCATTGCCGTTATAAGCATACAATACAGTGAAGTACAGGCAGATACACAAAGTAATCCGCTGATAAGGTACATAAACAGTACACCGAAACTATTTTTAAAACTCCCTAATAATATTAGGTCAAGTATAGTTGATGGAATCAAAAAAGCCATACTCATTGTTATCCCTGCTATCCAACAGCTTATAAATTGTGCTGAATATATGCTGATTCTATTATGTCCGACAATAATTTTAGGGAACCTCTAAAAACTATGTTTTTAGAGGTGGGGGTGTGGGGCAAAGCCCCACACATAGCCCTTTTGCTTTTCTGCGAAAAGCAAAAGGGTAGGTTTTTAGAGATTCCCTTTATTTTGTACTGTTCCATATTCATATTCTTCCCCGCAGAAAACACAAGATATAAATGCAGTCAGCAAGCACACAGGTATCACATATGCACCAAATGCTTTGTCAGGTGATGCGTCATGTGCATATCTGATATTGTCTGAATGCAATGAGAAGGGCAAAACTATGCCATATATCAGCAAGGCAGTTAAGCCGAAAAGAAATACAACATTTTTCCTGAGTCTTGTAATGTAAGCATATAGTAGTTTATTCATGATCTACACCTCATTTCAAGTCCTTCCTGCGAAACAACAAAACTCCTGCCCCCGTTGTAACAGCTATCAGTACAAGTGAATAAACAGGAAAGTATGCCGTATGGTCGGGAAGGTCGTCCTCATAGTCCTCCGTCATCTGCATAATTTGATTATTCGGAAGAATATCATCGAAAAACTGATATATCTTTCGCTTTGTACCCATCAGATATTTCGGATTTTTGACCGACTCCTGCTCTATCTCTACTTCCTCACCATATTCGTTTGTAATCGTATAGCTGTATGGTTTAGTATACTCCTTCTCCAGCAATCTGTAATGTATCGTATTTGCGGCTATAATCAATGCAAGAGAAAGAATAATCAGCGTTACAGAGCCTGCTGTTCTGCTGGAGATAAGCATACTCACAAGCACAAAAACTGAGGTGAGAGCCGCAACAGTGAAAACACTTGTCAAAAGCAATGCTGCTATATTTCCTGCGGACATCTCAAACTCACGTGTGATCCCAAGAACAGATGCTCCTATGATAATGGTCAGATATGCGATATGTATCATTTCAGCAGCCGTAACGCATATGATTAAATTTGAGAAATACATTGCCGTGCGTGAATGACCGATAACGTGCTTATTGCGGATAGTGCCGTTGCTGTAATCCGTGCCTATGAAAACACCGATTACTACTGCCATTACAATTCCGATAAAGCCTGCTCCGGCAAGCAGTATACCGTCCGGTGGATTGTAATGATCAGGAAAATCCTGTGAATCCTGCCACTTCGTCCACGAAGCGAACGATGCAAGACCTGCCATAAAAATCATAGCTAACCAGAATATTTTGCTTTTGAAAAGCCTTACAAAATCCGCCCTGAGTAGTTTACTCATGCTCTGCACCTCCCACTAAATTCACATAGAAACTTTCAAGATTTTCGTCACGTTCCTCCATTGTTATGACCTCACAATTTTCCTCCGCAAGAGCAAGGGTCAGCTTTGTGAAGTTCGGATTTGCGTAAACATCGGCGGTAGTGCTGTCCAGAATGTTGTATTCAATACCCATGCCGTTCAGCACTCTTGCCAGAGCCTTTGTATCGGTAACGGTCATACGCACACACTTACGGCAAGCGGCTTCAAGTTCTTCTGCACTCATTTCCTTGATGATTCTTCCGCTGTCAATAAATCCGTAATGTGTAGCAAGCCTTGAAAGTTCATCAAGAATGTGGCTTGAAATCAGAACTGTGATCTGCTGTTCACGATTGAGCTTCAGAATCAGTTCACGGATCTCAATAATACCCTGTGGGTCAAGTCCGTTGATCGGCTCGTCCAGTATCAAAAAATCAGGATTTCCGCAGAGTGCAACGGCAATGCCTAAACGCTGTCTCATACCGAGTGAAAAATTCTTTGCTTTTTTCTTTCCTGTGTTTTCAAGTCCGACCAATTTCAATAAATCCTGTACACCGTCAAAGCTCGGCACTCCAAGAAAACAGCATTGCTGTTTCAGATTGTCCTCTGCTGTCATATCGAGATAGATTGACGGAGTTTCGACAACCGCCCCCATTCTTCTGCGTGATTTGGAGATTGTTTTATCCGTATTCTTGATACCGTACAACTCAAAATCTCCGCTTGTGGGATGCTGCAATCCGCATATCAGGCGGATTAGCGTTGTTTTGCCTGCGCCATTCTTGCCGACAAATCCGTAAATTGCCCCTTTCGGAACATTCATTGTCAGCCCATTCAAAGCCTTGAAGTGTCGGTAGTGCTTACACAGACTGTTTGTTTTCAGAACATATTCCATAAGTGTGACCTCCTTTTCCTTTCTGATACCATTATAGCATACAAAAGTCAAGAAACTGGTCAAGAAAAAGTCAAAATTTCGTCAAGATTTCATTTTAAAGCCGATACCGTAGACCGTTTCAATATAGTCTTTCCCATCGACTGCCTGCAATTTCTTTCGTATATTGCTAATATGTTGTTTCAAAGAGCGTTCAGTGCAGTCAGGTGTATCTATACTGATTTTTTCAAGCATGGTTGTTCTGCCTACAGCGTTATTGGGATTTAACATGAGCAGCTTTAATATAGCACACTCAGTTCTTGTTAGCCGTACTTCAGTATTTCCTACTTTTGCGGTAAGGTTATCAGTAAAAAGTGTCAGATCATGAAATATTAGTATGGAGTTTTCATTATTGGTGGTTTTCTTGCGAAGTTGTACAGTAACTCTTGCAAGAAGTTCCTGCATATCAAATGGTTTGGTGATATAATCAACTGCACCGCCTAACAGCAGACCAACCTTATTAGAAGTATCTGCTTTTGCACTCACGACTATGACAGGAATATCTTTGATTTGTGGCAGTAATTCCTCACCGCTAAGACCTGGTAACATAAGGTCAAGCAGAATCAGGTTAGGCTTATTCTGTGACAGAACGAGTAATGCCTCTGTCCCCGAAAAGGCTTTGTGTATGGTATATCCCTCACTTATCAATGCTTCTTCCAATAAAGCGCTGATATGTACATCATCATCAATTATCAGTATATTGGGCATAATTCGTCACCTCACTGTTATTTCTACATTATTCCTAATATTATTATAGCATATCAAGGACAGTATTTCAAGGAAAAAGCGGTTAAGATTTCATAAAGCGGAGCCGCTTTGTCAATTGCTTTGCTTTTTGCATATTGGATAGAGCATCTTAAAATGAAAATAAGGCTATGCTTTCCGAAAATCGTACACAGAGAGCATAGCCTTTTTTGATTTGAATAAAGTCCTATTATTTGCATTATATACCGAAATATAGCTGTTTTGCTATCACTTAAATTCCGTTCTGCCATTTAGGGCGGCGGCAGTCGGTATATAATATTAAACCACAAAAAAATAACGAGCCTTACAAACGGTCATGTGAACCGTCCGAAAGACTCGCTGCTGGTTGGGGCAGCGGGATTTGAACCCACGCAGTGACAGAGTCAAAGTCTGTTGCCTTACCGCTTGGCTATACCCCATTATATAAGGCAGAGTAAAAACGAAATTTTGTCGTCCTCCGCTCATTTTATCGTTAATATAGAAAAAAGCCCGACACGCTCGGACTTTTTTCTAACATGGAGGCGCCACCCAGATTTGAACTGGGGATCAGGGTGTTGCAGACCCACGCCTTACCACTTGGCTATAGCGCCATGCTGGAGCGGATTACGAGGCTCGAACTCGCTACCTCCACCTTGGCAAGGTGGCGCTCTACCAGATGAGCTAAATCCGCATTGGCGACCCGGATGAGGCTCGAACTCACGACCTCTAGCGTGACAGGCTAGCGTTCTAACCAACTGAACTACCGGGCCATTGGTGGGGACTACAGGGCTCGAACCTGTGACCCTCTGCTTGTAAGGCAGATGCTCTCCCAGCTGAGCTAAACCCCCACTGTGCCGTTATCGTCATTCTTACCGCTGACGACTTAATTATTATATCACAATCCTTTTGATTTGTCAAGCCTTTTTTGAAAATTTTTTCAAAAAATTTATTCGACCGATCTATAGCCTTTTGCGCATATCCATGAAGTCCCGTTTTTAAGCAATATCTCGGTATCGGCGAACCCTGCCTCCGTTAAAAGAGAACGAAGTTCAGCCGGAGAGGGGTTAAACAGATCGTATTTTCTGATATTGTTTATAGCATCGTCGGACAGCTCGGCGTCGCCGTGAATGTCCGCCACTATCATAAAAACGCCGTTTCCCGCAAGAACACGCCGAACCTCTCGGAGCGTATCCGCATTTCTGCCCCAGAAGTAAAAGCTCTCGACCGTATAAATAATGTCAAAGCTGTTGTCGTGGAAAGGGAGAGCTTCTGCGGACGCCTTTATAATGTCAATTTTTCCTGCGTTTACGTCTTGGATATTCCTTTGACGGCTTAATTCTACGGAAACCTCGGAATAATCAACGCCCGTCAATCTGCCCGACGTAATGCGTGCAGACATTTTTTTCAGAGCGTCACCGCCGCCGCAGCCGATGTCGAGAACACGTTCCGAACCGTTCAGTTCAAGCGTATTCAACGCCCATTCGGTAACGCCGCTGTGGGATTCCCCCATTCGCCTGAGCATTTCTTCTCCTGCTTTTCCATGCGGTTTTGCAGGATTCCCAAGTTCGGTAACGGACGTTTCATTCTTTTCTGTACTCATTTTTTACCTTCTTTAAAAAAGCTTTTTCATCTTTGCACATCGTTTACGTTTATATTATATGCTTGAGTTTCTGATTATGTGATTTTTTCTGAAATTAATTCAGGCAACGCCGCAAAAAACACATTGACAGTTCTTCATGGCATTGCCAAAATTTTTTACAGCCTATTCTGTAAACGCAGTTTCATATATCACATTATAATTTGAATTAAAATCGACTATAAGCGCATCGCCGCTTGATGTATTTTCGCCGTAGTAAGTACCCTCGGCAGGAATTTGAAGCTGCTGTCTGTCATAACCGAGCAGGAAAGGCGCTCTCAGCGACAAAGCATACAGCTCGCCTGTTGACATATTTGTTGAAACTCCGGGAAGTACGCTTGAAGACAGCTTCGGCAGAAGCGTGGGATTAACTGATTTAAGCTCGTTCATTACAAGCTCCATGACCCGTCTTTGCCGCTCGGTACGCTCAAAATCGGCGTTTCCTATGTATCTGATACGGGCGTAGGAAAGCGCCTGCTTGCCGTTGAGATGAAGATCGCCGCCACTTTTAAGCAGGTCGTCCAGAACGCCGTCCCCCATAATTTCGTTGACCTCCGCCTGAAGTATCGTGTTTATCTCCTGCGCTTCGGCGTCCGAAATTTCAACGTCAATGCCGCCCACCGCGTCCACAATATTTGCAAAGGAAACGAAGTTGACAGAAACGTAGTCGTCAATGGCGATTCCGAAATTATGCTCGATAGTGTCCATAAGCAGCTCGGGTCCGCCGTATGAATACGAGGCGTTCAGCTTGTCCCAGCCATAATCGGGAATTTCCACGTAGCAGTCTCGCATGAACGAGATAAGGCTGACCTTATCGGTCTTGCTGTTCAGCGAAGCAAGCATCATGGTGTCCGACCTGCCCCGTTCGTCGGAGGTACGTCCGTCCGTGCCTATAAGAAGTACATTTGTTACATAGCTGCGTGAAAGCGCATCGCTTCGGCGGCTTCGTCCTGCCGTATCGACATGTTCCATTTTTTTGATAAGGCTCATTGCGGTGCAGGAGTAAACGCCGAAAAGCAGCAGAAAAATTATGAGCAGAGTCGTCAGAAGTCTGCCTATCAGAGACTTTCTTCTCGGCTTTCTGCGGCTTTTTTTCGGCTGAGTTTTTTTCTTGCCGCCGCCCGATGAACGTCTTTGCGGTTCATGCGGATATGGGTACGGCGGCGGCTGATTCGGGTAAGGCTGTCCCTGATAAGGCTCACGATAATACGGATCGCCGTAATACTGTTCGCCGCCGTATCCGCCGTTATAATATTGGTCATTCCGATATTGCTGAGGGGGTCTCTGCTGATAGCCCTGTTGAGGTCTTTGCTGATAACCCTGCGGAAGTCTTTGCTGTGAACCTTGCTGAGGTCTTTGTTGATAACCCTGTTGAGGTCTCTGCTGAGAGCCTTGCTGAGGTCTCTGCTGTGAACCCTGCGGAGCTTGTCTTTGAAGCGGTCTTACCGGCTGAGCGTTATGCTGCGGTGGAGAAGTCGGTCTGACGTTCCCCCTCTGCTCGGCGTGATAGTGTCCGTAGGGACTTCCCGAACTCGGCGGTATATATATGGTATTTGTATTTTGATTGTCTGAATTATTTCTGTCCGACATAATTGTTAGATCTCCTTATTTTCGGGTTTTGCTGCCTGCCGCAAAGCAGGTTATCAGCGTGCATATAAGATTATACAGTACCATAGCGGTTGCCGACATGTAAATATAATTCGATTCAAACGCCTTTGAAAGTATGAGCAGCATTGCAAGTCCGAATCCCAGCAGGATAGAAGCCGTCTGGAATATCAGGGCTATTATCGCAGAATTATGAACTCTTTTTATGCCGAGTATAAGCTGCGCCATGGAGCTGAATTTGCCCGTACATGCCATAGACGCGCTTATGCGAACCGTTTTTCTCGTTTCTATATCGAAGTCCTCGTGGAGCTTTTTCGGCAGTACCTTGACCATATTATTGGGAATTTTATATACTGCGGCTATCTTATCGGCTGTAACGAAGCAGTCGGTGGACTTAACGATAATACATACCTTTTTTCTGATAAGCCGTTCGAGCCACTTTTTCACGCCCCTGTCGGATATGATGTCCACTACGAACATAGCCGCCAAATTTCCCGAAATGGAAAGATACATCGGCTCATGACCCTTTGCATACTCCGCTTCACGGGATTTCGTGGGCAGACCCTCGATATTGTGGGATTCCATAAGCTCACGGCTGCCCAGAAGCACTCGCCTGTTGCTTATCCAACCGCACAGACCCATTCCGTCCTCGTAGGAGAAATTCTCGATAGGATAAAGGAGGTCCTCCTTGCCGTCGATAACGTCCGTGAAAAGCTGCTGCATAAGACTGCCGCCGCGGTACGTAAGACTTGCGGCGTCAAGAAACGCTTCGTCAAGCTTGGTGTTGGAGAAAACCTTTATTCCGCCGAGACGTACCGTTCCTGTCGGGAAAAGGTCGTCCGCCGAAGCAAGAACGGAGTTTGCGTCGTAAAGGTCGTCAACGCTCTGATAGCCGAGCAGAATGCCGTCGTTTTTCAAAGTCTCCTTTGATATTTTTTCAAGGGGTATATTCGCCGCAAACGGCAGCGCAAGGCATGAGCAGGCGCATATGAGCATCGAAAAAACAGACATTCCGAAAATAAAAGCCTCCATAGAAAGCAGCGTTCCCATGCGAATAAATGTCAGGCATACCGAGGTCACAAGCGACACGCCCAGACACAGGGGGGCGGCTTTTCGGCAAAAGCTGTCCGTAATGTCCGCAGAGTATGTATAACGCAGAAAATCCGTAAGAAAATCGGTCGGTCTCATGGCGGCAAGTATCGGGAAATCTCCCAATGTGCCGTGAGTAAGCCGTTCCGCACGTTCCTCGTCCTTTACATAGACGACGGCGTGACGGTCAAAGCTTTGCGACGCAAATCTGAAATTTCGCCTTGCTCTTTTGAGTATCAGCAGCTTGCCTATCGCATTGGTGAGCAGGGCTAAAATTCCTACAGGCATGTAAATATGTATAAGCTCCGCCCTTGCCATATCAGTCCGCAGAAACGCCGTAAGAAGCGATATAAAGCACGCAGTCGCCGTTATAGCCGTCATAGAGTCGCTGTCCGCTTTCAGCTTCGCAAGATTTTTAAAGCCCTTTGCGATAACGGGAGCTGAATAGAAAAGGGAAAGTATTCCCAGCAGGACATGCGCCGTAAGATAGGTGTAAATACTCTTTATGCTCAGAAAGCTTGCGATAGGAAAATCGAAACGGCTGCATATGGTGATATACAGGCTCAGAAACGCTGTCATCGCAAGGACTGCCACCCTCGTTTTGAGTATGCCCGTAAGCTCGTACACGTCACGTCCCACGTCCTGAACGTCGCCGTAGTAGTTGAAGTCCACGATACGCTTTGTACGCTTGTCTTTCATTTTTCGGCGCGCGTATTCGTCCGCATTTTCGGGGATCTGCACCTTTATAGTCTCCGTGGAACTTCCGATTACGCTGCCGGCTTTTCCGCCCTTGGGAACGGCTTCGAGCTTGCGAGTAGCCTCCAACGCCTCGGGGGACGGGACAATATCTGTGATATATTTACGGTTTTCAGGAGATTCGGCTTCGCTGATTATTTCGTCCCTGCTGCGTTTTTTCTTTTTCACCTCGGGAGGGATATACATGTACTCCCCCGACGGCGTTTCCTTTGAGTAGGTCTTTTTTGTTTTTTCCTTGGCGAACCATTTTTTCTTCCGCTTTTTTTTCTCCGCTTCTCTTGCCCTTGTCGATTCCGACATGGGACGTATTTTCGGCGAACCGTCCGTTATACTCTCCTCGGGACGCATATCTGCCGGATGCGCGGAGCGTACCTCTTTTATGCCGTCCTCCCCTGCAACGGCAGCCGTTTTTCTTGAAAGCTCGGCAGGACGTATTTCGTTAGCCGGTATGCCTTTTATCTCATCGCTGTCAAAAAGCTCGTTTTTCTCGTGTGAAACGACTTTCGGTATCTCTGCGGCGGCTTTCACGGGGTCGGGGAGAGTGGAATTTATTATCTTCTGCGCGTCCACTCTGCCTACATGGGCGGTGGAATTGTCGTTGGGGTCTGTTTTATATTCGTCTAAAATGTCCTCTAAGGACAGCTTTGTATCTGCCACTTTACTTCACCTTAGTTTACCTTTCTCCGCTGCCGTAGAATTTCGTACATAAATATTCCCGCAGCCACGGAAGCGTTAAGGGAATTTATTTTGCCCATCATGGGAAGCCGTATCATAAAATCGCATTTTTCTCTGATAAGGCGGCTTATCCCGAAGCCCTCCGAGCCTATCACAAGACCGCAGCTCCCCGTGAGGTCGGTCTCGCTGTAATCGCTGCCTGCCGCATCTGTACCGTATATCCATACGCCGCTTTCTTTAAGCTTGTCTATGGCGGCGGCAAGGTTGGAAACTCTTGCCACGGGAACGTAGCTTGCCGCCCCTGCGGAGGTCTTAAAAACCGTTGCGTTAAGTCCTGCGCTTCTTCGTTTGGGAATGATAACGCCGTCCGCTCCCGAGGTCTCGGCGGTACGTATGATCGCTCCGAGATTGTGCGGATCTTCAATTTCATCGCATATTATAATGAACGGCTTTGCGCCTTTTTTTTCGGAGACTGCAAGAATGTCCTCCACCGAAACGTACTCTCCGCACGCTCCGACGGCTGCAACTCCCTGATGAGAAGCTCCGCCCGAAAGCTTGCTGAGCTTTTCGTCCCTGACGTCCTTTACGGGGATACCCTTTTCCTTGGCAAGTCTGCGGATAACGCTGAGACTTCCGCCGTTTCCGTCTATGTATATCGTGTCGAGGTTTGCCCCCGATTTAAGCGCCTCTATGACGGGATTGCGTCCGCATATCACATCGGAGGGAGCATCGTTTGTTTTATCTTTTATATTTTTATCCATTTTGTTCTCCTTTTAATGTTTGCACGCATATGTATTAATTATACCATTTCCACCGAAAAATTACAAGAGCTAAATCACGAATTTCACCTAACTTTCAGAAGAAAATAATGGGAAAATACACTCTGACGTTGGCTTATTGTATTATCCCATTAATTTAAGTAATTTTTTCTTAGGGAACGCCCTCTCTTGCAGGGCGCACTTCGTGCCGTCCCCTTTGTCGCTTTGCGACATTTCCCCACCCGTGGGGAATCACCTCTTTCAAAACAGCCCTGTGGACTGTTTGGAAATTCACCCTTTGCGGAGCGCTTAAACGCTATGCAGGGCTTTGCCCCGCACCCCACCAGAGGCGCTGCCTTTGGAATCCCGATGTTATTCTACCCATGTTTGAAAAAAATCCCGTCATAGCTGCGGCTTTGACGGGAATAGGTCTATTATTTTTGTTCGGACTGCTTATATCTGAGTTTATCGTCGTACATATTCTCATCGGCTATACGTATCATGGCGTTAATGTCCACATGTTCGTCGAGTTTTTCAATGCAGCAGCCGATACTTGCTTTTACTATATACGGCTTGTCGGATTTTCTGTTGTAATCATAGAGATAATCGAGAAATCTGTCCTTGAAATCGTTGAAATAATAGCTTGCCTCCTGAGAGGGGATAACAACGGCTACGCAAAATTCGTCCCCTCCGAAGCGTGCGCATATTTCGCCCTGAACGGAGCTGCTGACCAGCGCGCGTCCGACCGTATTTATGGCGTTGTCCCCCTCGTGATGACCGAAGCTGTCGTTGATGTATTTGAGCTTGTTCAGGTCGGCGGAGATAACTATTATAGTCAGATTTTCGCCCTCACTGTCGGACAGAATACCTTCTAATTTATCGAAAAAGCCGCGTCTGTTGAAAAGTCCCGTCATGAAGTCTCTCTGCGACAACAGAGAAAGCTCCTTGTTTGCGGCGATAAGACGTTCGTTTATTGTGCGTATCTGCATTCGACCGTGAAAATTTCCCAAAGCCGCGCCTATCGCGCTCATGAATATGTGCATTTTCTGATATTCGTCAATGTCAATATCGGGCTGAAAAATACAGTAACCCATTACCATATCTATAAAATGAACCGTGCAGACCACTATCGGTTCGGTTCGCTTGGCAAGAAGCTCGTAATGAGGGATAAGCTCGCTCTTTTCTATGGTACACGGCGGCAGATCGCACCAAAAGTACTTCTGATGAAGTATGTTGACCTTGTCGCTGAAGCTGTTTTCGTCCTTTCTGTTCGAGCCGAAATCGGGAGCATTGAATACATCGTCATTTATCGCAAATATCGTTGTGTGAAAGCGGAACTTGTCTATCAGTATAGGCGAAAGTTCATTTATATCGGACATTTTTGCAATGGACGACTGGAGCGAACACATCATTGTCTGACGCTCGTTGGAAAGTCTCATTCGGTCGATAAGTCCCGTAATTGCCGTGTTGACGTTTACATCGTTCATGCTTCGGCAGCCGCATGACTGGGAATAAATTATATTAAATCCGACCTCGCTTTTGCCGTCTGTTTCCTCGCCGTTCATGAACGCAAGTATTTTTTCTATTACAAGTCTGCTCATTTCGGCGTAATCCTGCATACAGGTTGTCAGACGAGGCAGGTGATAGCGTGACTGCTCGATACCGTCAAATCCCGTAACTATGCAGTCATCGGGGATAGCATATCCTCTTTGCTGTAGAAAAGTGCTTACGGTTATCGCCATTGTATCGTTGGCGCATATAATTGCGTCGGGAAGCTCTCGCTTTTCAATGTCGAACCATTGCAGCAGAATGTCGTTTGTGGGACCCGACCAGAAACAGCCGTAGCCGACGTTGTTTTCATCGTAGGGAATGCCGTTGGCTTCAAGAGCGCGGCGGTAGGCTTGTTTTCTCTCCTCTGAAAAAGAGTTCCCCTCAAAGCCCGTTATAAGATTTACTTTTCTTGCTCCGTGTACCTCGATAACATGGCGGCACAGCGTTTCAAAAACGTCCGCATAGGTAAACGACAGGCAGATACAGCCCTCGATCTCCTTATCTATTGAAATTATGGGAATATTATTTTCATGACTTTTGCTTATAATATGTTTCAGAATATTTTCATTGTATATAAAATTAGGGAATATTATTATCGCACTCAGCTTTTCGTAGGGTATCAGTCTGAATACTGATGAAGCCCCCTCGGTATCCTTGTTATTTGAATCGTACAGATCCGACGTTGAATTGAATATGAGAATTCTGAAATCATTGGCGGTCGCCTGCTTGTTGAGTTCCTTTACAAAATTGAAGCGGTCTTCGTCATGAAGTGTAGAGAGACAGACGCCAATAAGCTTTGGCAGTTTCTCCACGCTGCTCACCTCCTGATATATGCACCACGTAGTTATACTAATATTATTTTATCACATCAATTTGCAAATGTAAAGGGTTTTTTTGAAAAAAACACCGTTATTTTTTAAAAATTGCCGCATCAAAATGTGACAAATATATGAAAATTCCCGTTTTTTAAGACTTATTTTTGGATTTTGACTTTACAGAACCTGCCTTTTGTGGTATAATTTAAAACGACCTCTAAAAACAATCATTTAATGAACGATCAGCCACTTCTGATATGGAGATGATAAAAATGAATGGAAGATCAGGAAAACTTGCAGCCCTCCTTGCGGTATCGCTCTGTATCTGCGGAGCTGTATCATGCGGAAACGACGTTCCGAAGGCTTCGGAGAACAGTCAGGGCGGATTTGAGGTAACAGGCGGTGAAAAAGAAAGCGGCGATCCGTCGGAAAGCGGTCTTGTCCCACGAACCACTTCTGCGGACGACCTTGCTGAGGATACGGCAAAAAGCACCTCAACTACGGCAGAGGGCGGAAAAGTCTCGCTTGTGACACGTTCTCAAGAGGAACTGGACAAACTTAAAACGAAAAAGCCCTCGGGCGGCTCGACTAATACGGCAAAACCGTCGGGCGGAAATACTTCCTCGGGCGGAGGAAATACGTCGTCAGGCGGAGAATATAATGACTTAACAGGCGGAAATACAGGCGTTTCGGGAATAACTCTCAGCTACTATTCCGCAGAACTCGTAGTCGGACAGACAAAGACTTACCCCACGGTAAGCGAAACGATAAACGAAGTATGGTCAAGCTCCGACACCAACGTCGCTACGGTAGACAGCGTCGGAAATATTACCGCCGTTGGTGAGGGAAGCTGCGTTATTCGGGTAGTTTCAGCCGATAAAAGCACTCTCGGAGCGGAGGTCGCCGTTACAGTGTCGTCCCCCTCGGGCATACAGGTCATTGACGGCATTACCTATGTGGACGGTATCCTCATAGCAAACAAATCATACGGACTGCCCGCGGACTACAACCCCGGCGGACTTACTGCCGACACGTACAGCGCGTTTGAGGAGCTTGTTCAGGGCGCGGCAAACGATAATATAAATATCTTTTTGTCGTCGGGGTTCCGTTCCTATGAAACTCAGGACGAGATATACAACAACTACGTTTATACCCACGGTCAGGCTACTGCCGATACGTTTTCCGCGCGTCCGGGATTTTCAGAGCATCAGACGGGTATGGCTATCGACGTCAACGAGATCAGCGACGCGTTTATCGGTACTCCCGAAGCGATATGGCTGGAGGAACACTGTACTGAATACGGCTTCATTATTCGCTATCCGCAGGGCAAGGACAGTATCACGGGATATAAATACGAGCCGTGGCATATCCGCTATGTGGGCAAGGAAGTTGCTCAGGCTGTAAAGGACGCGGCGGCTGAAAAAGGCGACCCGTACCTTACCCTTGAAGAATATCTCGGCATAGATTCTTATTATCACTAATAAAACTAAAAAATCGGAGGCTTGTGAATTACAGACCTCCGATTTTTTTACTTTTTGAAGCGGCAGTAGCCGTATACCTCGCTATCGTCTATATATCCGTATTTAAAGAATCTTACGGGCGAGAATAAAGGAATTACAAGTTTCATCCGGTCGCGGCGTTCTTGATTATTGTATGGACGCATGTCAGATTCATTGAGCTCTTTTTTGCTGAACCATACCTCTGAAACATTTCCGTCAACCACCTTTACAGCCCAGTAGTATTTACCTTTTCCTGCCTTTGAATTGAGATCGCTTATTATGGTATCTTCTTTCAGATATTCATTTGCAAATGCAGTCATATTGAATCTGTCATAACATTTGCCCGTTATAATTATTGTTTCATCATTCGGAATATCCAAATTTTTACGATTATCTTCAAGAAAACCCTTAAAAATGAGTCCGATCTGTGCCGCTTCGCTGTCAAAAAAGCCAATTCTGGTGTCTCTCAACCGATCGAAACTAAGATATGCCACGCCTGCGCCTGCTGAAAGTATCAGCAGGAATCCAAGTAAAACGGCTATAATGACTACTGCCACAGACTTGATTTTCTTTTTTATCTCAATATTCATTTTTCACTCTCAATTCAAAAAATCAATATAAACTCTGCGGATTCGGGTAAAAAGTAAAAATCTAAAGAATATTATACCCAAAAGCTTCATAGAAAACTTCTGCCATTTTATCATAATCAGGTGGAAATTCTGCATAACAATATGTTTCATGAACAGAGTCATCTTTAAATTCAATAGAAATATCCGCCCATTTTCCATCATGAACACTATTATTTTTGTATGATTTTTCCCAATTAAAAAATCCGTATGAATTAGCTTTTTTTATAAAGTATTCTGCATCTTTATCAGTAAATTCAGTATAAAAAGTCTCATTTTTATCATAATCTTCTGTTTTATGCATAATAGAATTATTTAAAAAATCAAACTTATAAGTATATGTTGGCGATAAATAACCGTCATTTACAGATATTTCCATATTTTTAATGTCATTCAAATCAACATAAGTCACATTCTTTTTATGTGTAAAATATCTTACGGTAAAAAAAGTCAGGACTGATATAATTATAATTAAAAGAATTATAATTAAGATTATTTTCTTTTTTTTCATATATCCCCCTTTAACAGAAGTTACCCTATACTTACTCTGATTTCGGTTAATGCTGCCTGAGATCAATCATATCTGAGAGCGTCTATCGGGTCCATTTTCGCCGCTTTATTGGCAGGATAGTACCCGAAAACGACGCCTGTCAGAATAGAAAACAAAACCGAAATAATTATCGCAATAACAGACGGCTGTATCGTGATCGCTATAAGTTGAATATAATCAGGGTAAAGAGTTGAAACGATCTGTTTGGCGACAAAGCCTATCAGCAATCCGCCTGTAATACCCAAAATGATACCGATAATTCCGCCGATAAGACATATCATTATCGCCTCGGTCACAAACTGTAACCGAATAAACTTGTTCGGCGCGCCGAGAGCTTTACGTATACCGATCTCTTTTGTACGCTCGGTTATTGACACAAGCATGATGTTCATAACACCCACGCCGCCGACTATCAGCGATATTGCGGCAATAAATGAGATCGCAGCCGTCACGATATTTATAACTGCGCTTACCATTTTAAGATCCGACTGATCGCTGCTTATCGTAGGTTCAAAATTGGGATTTGAAGCATATTTTTCATCAAAGAAATCCGTGAGCTGCTTTTCAAGCTCTTTCACATCATACTCCGTATTCCACGTTATGGTGGCATAAGATTTGGGAGGGTCTTCTCTGTGCGTAAGCTTCAGCATCGTATCATGAGGAACTGTTGCGGGGGTTACCTTATCTATCTCTTTAACGCCCGGTGAATAAAGTTCCTTTTCAAAAAATTCGGGAAGTTCATACACTCCCACGATAACGAAATCAACGTTGATACCGCTATCCAGCGTAAGGTCGATACTCTGACCTATAGGATCGCTCCCGTCCTTGAAATATTGTTTTACAAACAGATCGGAAACGTATATAGTATGCCTTGTTTCCTTATTGTCACGATAATTTATAACGCGTCCTCTCAGATTCGGCGTGCCAAAATTGAGGCTTTCATCATCTGCAATAGTAGAGCCAAGCGAAAGCGTTATCGTTTCTCCGTTTGCATTCCGTGTTGTGGCTGTTCCGAAGCCATCGCCTATTACGGGCATAAAACGGTCGCCGTACTCCTCGATCAGTTCGTCTAACATTTCTTTGGAGATAAAATCCTCCGGCTTCGGTTTAACGTATGAATCATAGTCCTTCGGCTCGATGTAAACGCTGAAAGTATTTGTACCGAACTGATTAAATGTTTTTGTCAGCGTTTTCTCTATAGAAGTGCCTATGGTCGTTATCATAATAACAGAACTTATACCGACGATAATACCCAGCATCGTCAGCAGCGAACGCATTTTGTTGGCTGCCAATGCGCTTAAAGCAAGGCGAAGATTTTCAATCAGCTGCATTCGCTCTCACCCCCGTATCTGAAATAATACTTCCGTCGCTTATCGTAACTATCCTGTCGCACTCCTGCGCAAGCTCGGGACTGTGCGTAATGAGAACGATAGTTTTTCCCTTGTCACGGTGAAGCTCATGAAACAGATCCATTATCATTCGTCCCGTTTTGGAATCGAGCGCGCCCGTCGGCTCGTCTGCAAGCAGGATAGACGGGTCGTTCGCCATAGCTCTCGCTATCGCCACACGCTGCTTCTGACCGCCTGAAAGCTCGTTCGGCTGGTGATTCGCTCTGTCCTCCATATCGACTATCCTGAGCAGCTCCTCGGCTCGCTTGGTTCTGTCCTTTCTCGGCATACCTGCATACATCATCGGTATTTCGATATTTTTAAGAGCGTTTGTTCGGGGTATCAGATTGAAATTCTGAAATACGAATCCTATCTCCTTATTTCTTATCCTGCTGAGTTCGGCGTCGCTGAGCGTGCTTATATCCGTGCCGTTAAGAACATATTCGCCCTCTGTCGGACGGTCTAACGCTCCGATAATATTCATCAACGTACTTTTGCCCGAACCCGAAGCTCCCACGATCGCCAAAAATTCGCCCTCCCCGACATCGAGGGAAATTCCGTTAAGAATCTGAAGCTCGTTAGGCTTGCCGATATAGTATCGTTTGATTATGCCTTTCATGGAAATAACTGTTTTGCTCATTTCACATCACCCGATATTACGTTGATCTCGATGCCGTCAATACATGAAGTTCCGTCAATTACGACTTTATCGCCTTCCTTTACATCTCCCGAAAGTATCTCCGTAAAATATGTACCCGTCATACCGACTTCGACATTTACCTTTTTGGCAGTCGTAATGCCGCTTGCTTCGTCCGTTACGGCAAGAAATACACTGCTACTGCCGTCCTCGTTTTCTACGACAGATTCATACGGAACGCTCAGAACGTCTTTCTTTTCGTTAAGAATTATCTTGACCTTGGCGTTCATGCCTATAAGAAATTCGTTGTCTTTATCGTCTATCGTAATTTCGGCAGAATATCCGCCGCTGCTCTCGCCCGTGCCGTCATCGGAAATACCGCCCTTGTATATATTGACAACACGCGATACCTTTGCGGAAAATTCTTTGTCTCCGAGAGCCTCCGCCGTAACTACAGCCGACATACCCTCGTGTACTTTGAGAATGTCCGCTTCCGAAATGAGTACCGTTATCTTCAGCGCATTCTTGTCCTCGATAGTCATGAGCGCGTCAGAAGTCGGAATAGAGCCTTCCGCAACGTTCAAAGACGTTACAATACCGCTTTTCGGCGCATAAACAGTACATTCCTCGATCGCATCGGCTATTTTGTCCAATTCGGTCTGAGAAGAATTGTCCTGATTGTAACGCTCTGCGTCAAGTATATCCTGACAGCTCTGAATAGCGGCGTCTGCGCTTTTCTCTGCCGATCTGTACGAATCCTCGGCAGCCTTAACTGCGCTGTCATAGCCTGAAAGCTGCTCCCGAAGCTCGTCAAGCTGCGCCTGAGCCGACTGCACTTCCATTTCGGCTTCCTGATAATTTCCGAACAGCTCCGCATACATTTCGGGGTCGTCGCAGCCGTTCGCCTGCGAATAAAGGTCGTCACGAATACCGATAAGGCTGTTCACACGGTCCGTAAGCTCGGTTTCCTTGGCGTATGCCCTGTCCCTTACGCTTATTGCTTCGTCAATGGCTCTCTGCGCCGCCGCCAGCGCAAACTCCTTTTCATTTTTCGCATTCGTAAGATTTCGCTCGTTTACGCTGTGATTCAAAGACGACAGCGAGTCCGAATTTTCTATGGTTTTCTTCAATGCGTCATACTGCTGCTGAAGGTCTGCGCTGTCAAATTCAAGAAGAACGTCGCCCTCCTTGACCTCGCTGCCTATCTCGACATTCAGACTTTTGACTTTCGCGGTCAGAGTGCTTGTTATCTTGACCATGTTTTCGCTCTCCACAGAACCCGACGCGCTGATATATTCGGAAATATCTCGCTTCTCAACATCTGCCGCCTCTGTGATCATGTTATTGGTCTTGAGCATTGACGACATAAGCTTTTTACTGCATGAAACCATGCCTACGATCAATACCGCTAATATCAGCAGAATGACAACTACGACCTTCCATACTTTTTTCTTCGTTTTTTTCATATAATTTTCCTCCCAATAAACTTCGATTTGAGCAGGTACGGTTTGCGGCATTACACATTCCCGTACAAAACCTGTCAAAACAGTCCATTAATAATTATAATATAAATTTATTTAAAAGTCAATGTTTGGAAAAAAATTTTCTCGTTTATGACAAACCGTTTAAAAATTGTTCGCCAACACGCTTAAATTTTGCTATAAACCAATAAAAAAACCGACAGCAAAAACTGTCGGCTTTAGGCAACACCGCACAAAGACCGCCTGACGGTGTTGCCTAAAAGATATGATAAGATCAGCATAAAAACAGGCATACGCACTGCCTATGGAAAAACGCATTTCTCTTTTGGTTTAATCAAACAGCGTCAATTGGATAGGATCTTCTTTTACAGGTAACGCAGTAAGGTCGCCGTTCCAGTCTGTATCAATGGGCGCAGCGCCGATACGGATCAGTTCCTGATTGCCCCTGTATTCGGATCTGTTCCAACAAAGAACAGGGCATATTTCGTGTTTGATGCAGTCAACCGCACCATTCCATGTGCCGCCTTTTTTATAATCGGAACGGACAACAACAGTTCCATCAGACTGTGCATAGATATAACGATTCCGCATCATTGCGGTTCCGGCAGTAAAGCCCATATCCGGCTTGACAGCGGACAAAAGAAGGAGCTGATTATTCTGTATCGCCGAAATGTTTTCTCTGTTACGTATCTGCTTTATAAGAGAATCAGCAAGGTAGGAAATGGCAACACTGCCGTTTCGGATCGCAGCGGAAGATGCCATTGTATCCACACCTCTCGCGCCACCTGAAACGACAGCAAATCCAAGAGAATTGACAGTAGAAACTGTACTCTCCGTAAATTGCCGGTCATTATCATCTGCACTGCGGGCGCCAACAAATCCGATCGTCTTTTTTTCGGCAAGCTGAAGATTTCCTGCATAGTAGAACAGTGGTGGACAACTTTTTCCAAGCCGAAGCTTCAATGACTTAGGATAAAGCGCATCTGCACGGGTGACAACGGAGATTCCCATATTCTCATATTGCTCTAACGCAAAGGAAAGACTTCCGCCTCTTCCGAGCAATTGTTTGATACGATTGATCTCCATAGTATTGAGATACAGATCACGAAGCTCCGCCTCCGTTAGCGTTGTCAGATCACTTGGCTGTAGATGCGCATCTATCAGTATCTGCGCAAGCTTTGACCATTCTGCCGGTTCATAGGGCTTGACAGACGCATCCGTCTGAAGATGACTGCACATCATAAAAATTACTTCTGCATTCTGATTCATTCCTGATTCCCCCTGTTTTCAGAACTATCTGCCAAAGCAAACGGAAATACCATTTCACAGCCTGCCATTGTCAGCAGATAACCGCAGACGGTCATTGTCCATTTTGAGTCGATGATATCATCAACTAAAATGATTCGTGTAGGTATATCTTCAATATTATCCTGTAAAGAGAAAGAATTCCAGGCGTTCCGACATTGATACACACTGTTTTCCATATTCTTCTGCTGAATTCTTCCATTCTTTTTTAGCATTGGTACGAATGGTATCCTGCATCGTTTCGCAAGACTGACAGCAAAATTCTCAACGATCCTGCTGCGAAGTGAAGGTACACAGGTAATTGCTGTGATACCCTTTTCGGCGATAATAGGTCTTAATACACTTGCGGATTTTCCGATCAGTTCTTCACAGAATTCAGCAGAATTGCTGTATTTTCCTTTCTTGACAAGCGCTCCGTATCCCGGATCACCATATTTAGACAGACATATCCCTTCTGCATTCGGTGCGGTGATCCTTATGCTGCCTGTAAATGAAGTATCCGCCCAATTTTTACGAGGAGTGATCGGAATCTGAAGCCGTTCAATATAATCAAGTGCATTTTCGATATACTGCTGTGATGGGTATTCAGGAAATTCCGGATATCCAAGACAGTTCCGGCAAATACCGCATTTTTCTGTTGTAGGATCGTCCAATCGGTTGACAATAAAGCGACTGAGGCATTGTGTCGTATCGGAAAGCTCTGACATCTGCTGCTGTTCCTGACGGCGAATCTGTGTCACTGCATCATAATGTTCACTGTTGTATTGAAAGCTATGCAGTGTCGGATAATATTTTGTACCCTCTTTCACAATGAACTCTTCATTTCTTAAAAACATAAGAGCCTTTTCAAGACGATTTGTTCGGATGTTGATCTGACTTTGAATTCCGTTTCTGGAAATACCGGATTCTGCATAAGAATAGATTATGTCATAGACATTGCGCGCTTCTTCTTCGGAAGGAAATGCAGTTTCTATAAAATAATTCTGAATATTACGATCCTCCTCGCCACACATAAGAAATGTATAGGCACGGTCAATATTTCTGCCTGCACGTCCGATCTGCTGATAATAGGCAACAATATTGGAAGGCTGCTGATAGTGTATGACAAATGCAATATCGCCTTTATCGTAACCCATGCCAAGCTTGACTGTAGCAACAAGAACTTTGATCTGATCGTTACGCAATAGACTTTCTGCATGTTCTGTATCGTTCTGCTCCATTCCCGAATGATAGGCAAGAGCGGAGATCCCATTCTCCTGTAAAAATCCTGCAAGATGTTCACAGTCCCTCTGTGTCAGACAATATATAATACCGCTGCCGGAAAGCCGGGGAACATTTTCAAGAATCCACGCGTAACGTTCTGCCGCTGTAGAAAGGTGAAGAATCTGAATGGAAAGTGAATGGCGCATCAGTTCACCACGGGAAATGAATACATCCTCTCCAAACTGTTCTTTCAGGTCTGCAATAACTCGATTATTTGCAGTTGCGGTTGTACCAAGAATGGGAACGGTATGAGGCATTTGACGGATGATCTTATTCAGTCGTGTATATTCTAAACGAAAATCATGTCCCCAATCAGAAATGCAATGCGCTTCATCAATGACAAACAGTCCGATTTGAACCTGTCGGAGAGCAGTTTGTACTTTTTCTGTAAAAAGGGTTTCCGGCGTGATCAGAACCAGATCGAGATCACCATTTACCATTGCAACGAGATGCTCTTTACGCTGAGCCTTTGTGGAGCTGTTAAGGACGGCACATTGCAATCCGAGCTGCTGTGCCGACTGAATCTGGTTTTCCATTAACACCAGAAGGGGGCTTACTACAATTGTCATACCTTTACCGGCATTGCGCTGGAGCTTTGCGCAGACAAAGTAAACCAAACTTTTTCCCCAACCTGTTTTCTGTATGACCAGCGTTCTTCGATGGGTAAGCGTTGCTTCAACAGCTTCATATTGACCTTCACGAAACGATGCATTTTCGCCATAAATCTGCTGTATTACGTGTAATGCCTCTGCATAGATGGATCCGTTCATTTTAAGCCTTCCCTTAATGATATTTTTTATATGATAAAATCCCGAAAACAAGAGTTTTCGGGATTTATATTGGTGCGCCTGACAGGAATCGAATCTGCATGCCTCTCGGCACAAGAACCTAATGGTAACGTAACTACATTGGTATAAATCGGATTCCGAACTCTTATATCAGTATCATTATATCACATTATTTTGAATTTTGCAAGGCTATTTGTTCCATAAAAAACCGCCTTTCTGTTGCCTTGAGTTTGTGGTTATTCTTATTATAACAGATTTTGTCGATTTTTTCTACTTTTTCATCGAACTCACGTTAAGGCGACCTCTAAAAACCTGCTTGATAAAGCAAAAATCAGATAGGTGCGGCAGAGGCAAGGAAAGTGCCCGACGGCGGGCTTTCGCCCTCCGAAGATGCTTGACGCAACATATGCCGTGCATAGCTGATTTTTGTCAAAAGAGGTTTTTAGAGGCTGCCTTAAGCTAAATAATTTTATCCGCTATTATCTGATAACCGAATGGGAGTGAATGTAAAATTCCTCCTGACTTGGCTGCCATGCCTTGACCTTCGGCGGAAAGAGTTTGTCAAATTCCGCAACAGCCTCAGTATCGCCGCACGGCTCATCGGCATTATTGGGGTGATAAAACCACTTTCTGCCGTCGAGAGCGTCGTCGCTGAGCGTTTTTACCAGTAAAGCCGCAGGGAAAATGTCGCCCTCAAAACACACGTTGTATTTTTTGCAGCTCTTGTACCCACGGGCAACGTAATTATCGGGATTTCCGAAATTGATAACCACGTCGTATCCCATTTTCTTTACGATTTCAAATGTGTGTTCAAGGAGCGCCTTACCGTACCCCTTTCGCTGATGATCGGGGTGGATACAAAGCGGTCCCATAGCGACGATCGGCTTTACATTGCCGTTTTCGTCTGCAAGCTCGGCTTTTGTATACATAATACAGCCGATAATTTTGCCGCCGATTTCAATGACGTGAGCAAGCTCGGGAATAAAATCCTTATGCTTTCTCATCACATGGATAAAGTAATGTTCGTCGCAGCCGGATACGCTTAAATTCCAAAACGCTTCACGGGCAAGATTTTCAACCTCACGATAGTCTTTCTCTGTCTCCAAACGGATAATATAGTCATTTTTATTCATTGTTTTTCCTCCTGAAATGTTGTGACGCAATCGGAGGTTTGTGTGAAATAGTATTCGCAAACCTCCCGTTTACGCTGCTATCTCAGGTCTGTTATTTTTCTTCAAACAACGATCTCCTTAAATAAATTTGTTAAATTTATAGCAAAGCCGCATTACCCGACTTTGCCATTGGTTCGCCTGACAGGAATCGAACCTGCATGCCTCTCGGCACAAGAATATATGTGTTTTACAGTACAATTCATGTTATATCATTAAAGGCAACTTTTAAATAAATTTTTATTAAGTTTCTTAAAGCGGTCTTTTTTCCTTGATTTCAATGTGCGGCGCAACTTCAGTCAAAACTTGCATTACATGTGCCATCTCGTCTCTGCGGATACAATATTGATGCTTCACATCTTCATCGTCCCATATAAAAAGGTAATCAAACGTCGGGCTGTTTGAGAGCTTTTTTGAAGCATAGTTTACTCCTGCTGTGGCAGCTGCTGATACGATTGGATTGCCTGTTAATACTATCGGCTGAATTTCGGGCGTTACCGCACATTGCGCATAACGTGCATCATTAAGTTCAAGATAGTTCATAAAGATATCAGTTGAAACTATAAATTTATCCGTAATTATAAAAATAAAAGGATTTGTTCTGTTTCGGATCATACAGCGAGGATTTTTCATTCCTTGATTGATTAATTCAGCAATAAGCTCTGCCGAACCGTATCGGCGAAAAATACGATGATTTTTGAGTTTTATTATCTTGAAAATCATAATCAGGAATATAATAAATATTACAATGAGTGCAAACATTACTATAATCGATAATAGGTTAGTCAATCCGAGCTGAGTTACGCAGAACACTGTGCAGAAAGTTAAAATAGACGCTAATATCAATAGAACAAAGATGTATGAACTGTAATGACCGACTAACTTTTGGCGTATATCTTTTCCTGTGATTTTATGATTCATTGTATTTGTCTCCTCAACTGTATGAGCATAGTTGTATACATTGAGTTGGTGCGCCTGACAGGAATCGAACCTGCATGCCTCTCGGCACAAGAACCTAATGTTAGAGTAACTACATTGGAATTATTCTGTACACACCTTAATGAATTAATTATAGCACTTTAAATAATAATTGTCAATAGTGTTTTGATTTTGAATAATTATATTAAGTTTATAGTTTGAAAGGAACTTCACTATTAATTCTATTTAAATGTTTTTTATTAGGATAAAATTAAAATCTAAAAAATGTTGCAACTTGATCAGATTTATGATATAATTATGTTATATTTAACGATGCTTTTTATGAAAGTGACAGTGAAGTATATGCCAAAATCCGAAAACCAGAAACAAAAACTCCTGTATCTTTTGAAGTTCTTCTATGAAGAAACAGATGAGGAACATACTCTCACCGTAAATCAGATTATTGATAAGCTGGAGAGGAACGGTATCTCAGCTGCAAGACGTTCTATCTATGATGATATCCGCACTCTGCAAGATTTCGGAATAGATATCGTTATGAAAAAGAGTAAGACCTGCGAATACTTTTTAGGTTCAAGGCTGTTTGAAGCAGCCGAGCTGAAAATACTCATTGACAGTATACAGTCATCTCGATTCATCACAAAAAAGAAAAGTGAGTTGATAATAAAAAGACTGAAACAGCTTGCAAGTAAACCGCAGTCACGCAAATTTTCAGGACAAATATTTATTTATGACAGAATAAAAAGCATGAATGAGTGTATTCTCTACAACGTAGATACACTGCATAATGCGATTTCAGAAAATCGAAAAATTACATTTAAATACTTTGATTACGATATCAAAAAGCAAAAGATTTTTCGCAAAAATGGTGAATTGTATTCTGCAAATCCCCTTGCGCTTACATTTGATAATGAAAATTATTACCTGATTGCCTATAATGAGAAGTATGAAGATTACGTTCATTATCGTGTGGACAAGATGACTGATATTGAAATCAGTACAGAAAAAAGGATTGTACCTAATGAAAGATTTAATGCAGCAGAGTATGTTAAGCCAATGTTTTCTATGTTTGACGGTGAAGTTGAATATATCACAGCCTTATTTCATATTTCTTATCTGAACGTTATAATTGACCGTTTTGGTGATAATGTGACTTTACGTGAAACCGAAGATGAAGAATGTTTTCAGGCAACTTTTAAAGCGGCAGTAAGTCCGACTTTTCTTTCATGGATAATTGGATTCGGCGCAGGAGCTTTAATACTTTCACCGCAGTGGGTTGCGGATGAAGTGAAGAATCTTGCTTTGGAAGCGGCACAAATGTATGAAAACGATACTTAAAAATAATCACAGTACTATTTATAGTACACCTGACATGATATAATTATATCAACACTTGAGGAGAGGTCAGTCACAAGTGAAATTTTATCATGTTAGGAGAATAAAAATGAATATCTTTGAAAAGCCTATAGACAAAGAATACATTAGAGAGTATATTTATGATCGGAATGATGATCTTGATGAATGGGATGAAGATTCTGATGAATGGGATGAAGATTTTGATGAATTACCAGATATAATATATCAAAATGATACAGTAAGGATTTCACACCTATCAGGAATTAAAATAGTTGAATGTGTTTTTTTGCAGGATGATATCAATGTTTATTTAACTTTCATATGTACAGATATTTCCGGCTTTTCTGAACGCTTTTCTAATGAAGCTTTGACAGCTATTACCCAGTCGGATGTTGATTGTGTGGAAAAATTTGATAGTATCTGCGAATTGATATTCCAGAAAAAATTTGACAGAACGATTGAGGATATTAACGAATATGGGCTTTCTCTTAAATGCTCTATGCGTAGTGAAGTTACGAGAGATACCGATGCAAACCTTCAGTATGAATGTTCAAATAAAGAGTTTGGAATTGATTTTGGATTTTACTTTAATAATATAGAGGCTATAATTTGCTTCATTAAAGAAGATATTAAGGCAATGCGATATAATACTAAAATCATAGAGCTCGCAAATCGGATAATTCCTTATGAAGAAAGATTTGATAACACTTTTAATGGGTTTATGGATTACTTGAATAAAACGTGCTGACATTTGCTGCGAGAAAATAATTTATATTACTTCGGCAATGATTAATCGATTATTTTCGTTATTGCATTCTTTGTAAAGCAGTATTTACCGCCATTACAATGTTGAGATGACTATCGATATTTAATTGCCGAAGTAATAATAGATAAAATGATATGCGTAATTTTTATGAAATTTAATTTGAGGTGACAAGTTATGTCAATTATGTTGAAAAATATAAACGCACAAACCATTACGCCTGCAAACGGCAGAAATCCCAGGCAGCTCTATGAGCATCAGGAAGAGGCATTAAAGAAACTGGATGCTATAGATAAAAGGGGAGAGTTTCGCACTCTGTTGGTGTTGCCGACAGGCGGAGGAAAGACGTTAACTGCAGCATATTGGCTGCTAAGAAACGCTGTGGATAATGGAAAGAAAATACTCTGGCTTGCCCACAGACATTTGCTTCTCGAACAAGCCGCAGAAGCCTTTACACATAATGCCTATACGGATAATATGGTAAACCGTACTGTATTCAGTTATCGTATTATTTCCGGTATGCACGATAAACCTGTACATATCAAGAAAACCGATAATATCATTATCGCAGGCAAAGACAGTATTGTCCGCAGTTTGGATAGACTGAGAGATTGGCTGAACGGTGAGGAGCTCTATCTGGTGATAGATGAAGCGCATCACGCTGTTGCAAAATCCTACAAAAAAATTATTCAGTACGTTTCAGAGCATACAAAATCTATGAAGCTTCTTGGACTTACGGCAACTCCGTTCCGTACTTCTGAGGACGAGCAAGGTGCGTTAAAGCAGGTTTTTACAGACGATATTGTATACAAAACCGACCTTGACGCTCTTATTAAAAAAGGCATTCTTGCAACGCCGATCTTCAAGCCTTGTGACACAAAAATACAGTTCACAGAGCATCTGGGAATAAAGGCGTTGAAAAGCATAGAAAATCTGGATATGCTACCAGAAAATATTGCAAATGACATCGCTGACAGTAAGGAACGTAACAGATTCATTGTAGACGAATATCTGAGCAATTATGAAAAATACGGACCAACTATTGTATTCGCACTGAATAAGAATCATGCCATTGCCTTAAATGCACTTTTTAATGAAAAAGGTAAGAGGTATGGCATCAGATCTGAGTTTATTATTTCTGAAGTTCAGGACATGATAACAGGTATCACCGTATCAAATGAGGAGAATGAACGCAAGATCGAACAATATCGTAAAGGCGAGATACAGGTGCTGATCAATGTCAATATTTTAACTGAGGGTACTGATCTTCCGAAAACACATACGGTATTTCTTACACGTCCCACGGTTTCCACAACACTTATGACGCAGATGGTTGGCAGAGCCTTGCGAGGTCTGAAAGCCGGCGGTACGAAAGATGCGTATATTGTTAGTTTTGTGGATGACTGGAATGATAAAATAGCATGGGTAAATCCCGAAACTCTTACAGATGCAGAATATCATGAAAAAGATTCTGTTATTGAAACAAGAAATAATAATTTACGGCTGATTGCAATTTCAAAAATAGAAGAATTCGCACTGATGGCGGATTCTGCTGTAGATACTTCTGCACTGGACGGTATTGCAGCTATTGAGAGAATTCCGCTTGGAATGTATGTGCTGTCAACGTTTGAGTGCAATCATCAGATCCTTGTATATAATAGCACTCAGACTGCCTACAAAAGCCTGATTAAAGATCTGCCAAATTTAATGGAGCATTACGGCGTGGTTGATGAAACCATTCCGGAAGGTACATTGGAGGATATGACAGAACACTGTTTTTACAGCTATTTTCATGAAAATATGATACCCTCCTGTAATCGGAACGATATTGTGCATCTGTTGAAATTTTATGCGCAAAAGGCGGTTGAGCCGCTGTTTATCACTATCGATGATATGGACAGAAAAAAGCTGGACGTTTCTGAAATTGCAAAGAAAATTTATGATGAAGATATGCGCAGAAGTGAGAAGAACGCCTATATTCAAAATCTTTGGGAGGAAGAGGGCGGTTTGATACCTGTGTATTATACTAATCAGTATTTCTTTAAAAAGCTCATTGACCTGGAACTTGACAAGCTGGACGGCGATGTGGAAATTGCAGTAACGGAACCTCAGAGTGAAGCTGAACTTCGAAATCTTGAGCAATTTCCATTACAAAAAATCATCGAATCGTATCCGAAAATCGGACTCGAACTCAAAGAAAATGCCTATGCCGCTGCAAGAAATGCTGACGGTTACTATGTATGCGCCGGATGCGGTGAAATATTTCCTACACGGATTTATTTGCAGGTAGATCATATTATCCCCATGGCAAAAGGCGGTCTGACAGTTCAGGAGAATTTGCAAGTTCTTTGCAGAGCTTGCAATATAAGAAAGAGCGATAAGTAATGGTTTATACAAAATATAAATTTACTCCTGTTGATTTAGCAAATTACATATTTACAGAAGATTTATCACATCATCGTACAAATGAAGTTATATGTAATTTATTTAAAAACTTCAATAAGCTAATTGTATATCCGTTTTGCAGTGATTATATGAAATTTAAAAAAGCAATTTCAGAACAGCTTAATTTATGGGAACTTAATGATATAGAATATACCGAAGCCGAGCTTATTATGTATGAAATTAATAGTAGTATATTTAACGAATATGACGCTGATTACTTTAGTACGTATTTTAAACTTATAAAGCTCCAGCTTATGTACAGCGTAAATTTTAGAAAAATCAAACTCAGAAACCTTTTAAGAGATTTTGGTTATAAACGCAGAACCTCAGAACTAATGACCGGCATGAATCGTACTCTTAAAAATCTCGGCTTGGAGACATATCTGAAAAACTATGAACGATGCAATATATGTGATATTGCTATTGATGATATGATTATAATAAGGCTGAATGTTAAAAAAGTCTCAGGCAATATTTTAACTGAAAAGCTCGCAAAGATTTAAAATTCTTTGCGAGCTTTTTGTTTTGCAGTAATCATGTAATGAATGGAGTTTTCGCTTGTAATGCGATTTGATAAATTACAAAAAATTCACCCAATAAATATATAGCTGAGATCAACGGTAAAAATATTTCATCAATGCGCCGCACTGTTATCTTGTGTACGCCGCACAGGTGAAATACAATAAAATTCAGAAAGGTGGATTGATATAATGGAAAGATTGGACACCAGATCCTGCGAAGAAATCATGACAACTGTATACAAGCCAATTGAATTTGTTGTTGACGGTTTGATTGCACAGGGTTTATACATTCTTGCCGGAGCTCCCAAGATAGGCAAATCATGGCTGTCACTTGATATCTGTCTAAGTATAGCAAAAGGAAAAAAGGTGCTTGAGCATGAAACGAAATGCGGAACGGCATTGTATCTGTGCCTTGAGGACAGCTTTGAGCGAATTCAAAAACGCTTGTATGAGCTGACAGACGAGCCTACTGAAAATCTGCACTTTGCTATCATGGCTGATACGATCGGCAGCGGTCTTGAAAATCAGATTGAGAAATTCAAGTCAGAGCATTCCGATTTGAAAATTATTGTAATAGACACGCTGCAAAAGATTCGTGAATCAACTGAAAATAGTTATGGCTCGGACTACAAGGAAGTATCTGTTCTGAAAAGTCTTGCGGATAAACTGGAAATCGCAATCGTACTTGTGCATCACACACGAAAGTGTTCCGACAGCGACCCATTCAATATGATTTCAGGTTCGACAGGATTGTGTGGCTGTGCTGATGGAAGTATGGTTCTTGTTGAAACCAAACGAGGCAGTCGAAAAGCAAAGCTGCACTGTGTCGGACGTGATATTGAAAATGCTGAAATCAATTTGCTGTTCGACAGCGAGTTGAAAAAATGGAACGTAACTGATGAACCTACCGCTCCAAAAAACAAAGACAACATTTTCCTCTCTGCTGTTTACCTGTTCATCAAGGAGCGTATTCATTTTGAGGGTACGGCTACCGAATTGATTGAGCAACTGAAGTTCGTCACCGATGAAAAGTTTTTCGCAAACAGAGTTACCCGTGATCTTGTTCAGAATGGTTATGAAATGAGTAAATATGGAATTTATTTTAAACATAAGCGAACTCATTCGGGCAGGGTTATATGTCTTGATTATCATGTAGAGCGTGACAGTAGTGACAGTAAAAATGGCAGCGTAGTTACTGTCACGAAACGACTTACCGAAGTGTCACAAACGTCTGTATAACGCTGATTACAGTGCGTGTCAGTAGAAATCAGGAATCATTTTTTACTGTCACGGTTTGGAGTTACTGTCACGCAAAAGCAAAGCGACTTCCGCCCGAATTTGCCTTTCAATCTTCAGTCGGGCAAGTTATCAATAGAAGAAACCAAAACGGCACACAGGGCAACGTAGAGCGTTTGTGGGCGAATCAATAAAAAATGAAAAATGGTGATGAAAAGAAACTACCTGACATATTGTACAAATTCTTTTTTGAAGGCAGCTCAGGAACTCCAAGTAATGTATTGCAAGTTAAAGCATAGGGGTCGTAATCCCCCTATGCGTTCACAGCGGACGGCAAAGCCGACCGCAAATGCACCGAAATTACGACGTTTCCGCAAGTGATTTGTGCAATTTTTAGCAGTCACATTATGGAGTCGTGAATTTAAAATCGATCACATTCAGGAGTCGTAATGGCAAAAGAATGCGGAAATTTGGCATATTTATGGGAGTTGCATAAAATGTCAAAGTATAAAAATCTAAGAAAGGAAAAGTAAAAATGATCAATTTAATGTTCACAAGAAAATTAAATGTAGTAACAACAAGGAGGTCGATAACAGTATGCCAAGACCGAGATCGATACCAAAAATTAATTCAGTCGTTGTCATCTACAACGGCGATAAAAAATCCTTTGAAATTTTTATGGAATCCATGATTCTGGACTATCTGAATTCATGTAGTATAGCCAAATCTGCGCCTCCCGAATTTGTTGGAAAGGTAGAAAAAGATATGAAATCTGCGTGATTGCTGGACTTTCATAAACCGTTGTGATATGGTTGTCGTAGCATCAGACAAGGTGCTGCGGCTGCCAACAACACGAATTCAAAGGAGGTTGATATGATGAGAGCGTGGCTGTACTACAGTAAGCGTCAAATAACGCTGCGGATTCCATAGCATCGAAATTTCGAGTATAATAGAGTCTAAGCAACTGTATAGACCAAATTAGATATTTCAAAATAGTCTATAGAGCAAGCTGGATCAA
>Ga0129308_1000969_pt1 | contig 34800 bp, 26 predicted proteins | sample L827metagenome_FD_94440 | JGI IMG/M metagenome (GOLD analysis project Ga0129308, IMG submission 94440) | Ring-tailed lemur group fecal microbial communities from Wisconsin, USA - L827 metagenome | ecosystem: Host-associated > Mammals > Digestive system > Large intestine > Fecal | place: USA...
GGGATCCTATTTTTGGATGAGCTGCCGGAATTTCCGGCCCGGATTTTGGATTTGCTTCGTCAGCCCATGGAGGAAGGAAAAATTGTAATTTCCCGTATCAGCGGAACCGTGGAATTTCCTGCAGATCCGATGATTGCCGCAGCAATGAATCCGTGCAAATGCGGCTTTTATCCGGATTTAAGCCGATGCCGATGCACGGAGGCACAGATACGAAGATACTTGGGAGCTATTTCCGGACCGTTTCTGGATCGGATTGATATCGGAGTAGAAGTACCGCTGTCTCTGCGGAGAACGGGAAGAAAAAAGAAAGGGGAGAGCTCTTCTGTCATGCGCCGGCGCGTGATCGAAGCACGCCAGCGGCAGGAGGAACGCTTCAAAACGGAAGGAATCCGGTTTAACGGACAAATGAAGGGGCGTCAGGTGGAGCGTTTTTGTACCCTTTCCGGAGAGGACGAAGAGTTTTTGGAGGAACTTTTTAAACGGTTTTCTTTCAGCATGAGAGGCCAGGAGAAGGTCCTGAAGACAGCCAGAACCTTAGCTGACCTGGATGGAGAAAAAGAGATAGGAAGAAAACAGCTTTTAGAGGCAGTGGCCTTTCGAAGCTTTGAACAAAATTACTGGGGCTTTCGGAATTAGGATGCTTTCAGGAAATCAGGAGGACAGAGAATGGGAAATGTAACGGAAGCGGAATATTGCTACTGGCTGAGCAGGACCGGATTTATCGGAGCTGTAAAAGCGAGACAGCTTTTGGAATATGCCGGTTCATTTGAAGCAATATATAATATGAAGAAACAGGAACTCAAACACCTGCCTTTTCTTCGGGAGAGCGATGTCACCGGAATGGAAGCGGTGCATTTAGACTTAGATCTCAGGCGCCGGGAATATGCTCAGATGAAAAAGGACGGAATCCGTTTTCTCATGCCTGGAGATCCGGAATATCCAAAACAATTGAAGAATATCTATGATATGCCGATGTGGCTGTTTGTAAAGGGAAAGCTTCCGGACAGCGAACGGCCGGCCGCGGCTCTGATTGGAGCCAGAAGCTGTACGGATTATGGGAGACAGGAGGCAGAATATCTGGGGAAAGAACTGGCCTTGCTGGGAATTCAAATCATCAGCGGTCTGGCACGGGGAGTAGACGGAGCCGGTCAGGATGGCGCTGTGCGCTGCGGTGGCGCCGCATATGCCGTTTTAGGGAGCGGGATTGATGTTTGTTACCCCAGAACGAATTTAAAGCTTTATAAGGCAATTCAGGAGAAGGGCGGTATTCTTTCGGAATATGGTCCCGGTGAGTCGCCTCTTGCCTGGCATTTTCCTTGCCGCAACCGGATTATCAGCGGACTTTCGGATGCAGTGATTGTGGTGGAGGCCAGAAAAAAGAGCGGTTCCTTAATTACTGCTGATTTGGCACTGGAGCAGGGAAAAGAGGTTTTTGCCCTTCCGGGAAGAAGGACCGATCCGTTGAGCGCCGGCTGTAACGGCCTGATCCGGCAGGGTGCCGCCATTGTCACAGCTCCGGATGACATCCTAGAGTTCTTCCGTATAAAATGTAAAAATTTACGGAAGGATAAGAAAAATGCAGAAAATATACTTGCCAAGACGGAAAAAATGGTGTATAGTTGCTTGGATTCACAACCAAAGCATTTGGAGGAAATTATGCAGATCAGCGGACTGTCTCTGGCAGAATGCATGGATGTGCTTTTAGGACTGGAGCGGAAGGGATATATTCTTCAGCCGCTCAATCAGTATTATACGAGAAAATTGGAGTAGGAGTTTGCAATGTCAAAAAATCTTGTAATTGTAGAGTCACCGGCCAAGGTAAAAACAATCAAAAAATTTCTGGGAGCCAATTATGAGGTGGATGCCTCCGGTGGCCATGTGCGGGATCTGCCCAAGAGTCAGCTGGGTATCGATGTAGAGCATGGATATGAACCGAAATACATCACGATCCGGGGAAAGGGCGATGTGCTGGCCAAGCTCCGCAAGGAAGTGAAAAAAGCTGATAAGATTTATCTGGCGACTGACCCGGACCGGGAGGGAGAGGCTATTTCCTGGCATCTGGTGAAGGCGCTGAAGCTGGACGAGGCCAAGGATAAAAAGGTCTACCGCATCAGCTTTAATGAGATTACAAAAAATGCTGTAAAAACCTCTTTAAAGGAGCCGAGAGCCATTGACATGAATCTGGTAGATGCGCAGCAGGCCAGAAGAATGCTGGATCGAATGGTAGGATACCTTATCAGCCCCCTTTTGTGGGCAAAGGTAAAAAGAGGACTGAGTGCAGGCCGGGTGCAGTCTGTGGCTCTGCGTATGATCTGTGACCGTGAGGAAGAGATCAATTCCTTCATTCCGGAGGAATACTGGAATCTGGAAGCCAGCCTCAAGGTAAAGGGATCGAAAAAGAAGCTGACAGCAAAATATTACGGCACGACGGACGGAAAGAGAGCAATTCACAATAAAGAAGACCTGGACGTCATTCTGGCCGAGCTGGAAGGCTGCAGCTATGTGGTAAGCGATGTGAAGACCGGAGAACGCGTGAAAAAGGCGCCGATCCCGTTTACGACCAGTACCCTGCAGCAGGAGGCTTCCAAAACACTGAATTTTTCTACTCAGAAGACCATGCGTCTGGCACAGCAGCTTTACGAGGGTGTGGATATCAAGGGGCATGGAACCGTTGGTCTTATCACCTATCTGCGTACGGACTCCACCCGTGTGGCGGCAGAGGCTGATGCAGCAGCCCGGGCCTTTATCAACGGGCAGTACGGAAGTCAGTATGTTTCGACAGAGGGAAGCACCAAAAAGACAGAGACTAAAATTCAGGACGCTCACGAGGCCATCAGACCGACGGATATCAGCCTTACGCCGGTAAAGGTGAAGGAATCCTTATCCAGAGATTTATTCCGCCTCTATCAGCTGATTTGGAAGCGTTTTGCGGCAAGCCGGATGCAGCCGGCTGTTTATGAAACGACATCGGTTAAAGTGGCAGCCGGAGCACATCTCTTTTCCCTGTCCGCTTCCAAGGTAAAATTCGATGGATTCCTGTCTGTATACATGCAGGAGGATGATAAGGAAGAACGCAACGTTTTAACCGAAAAGCTGGAAAAGGGAATGGAGCTGGAGTTTGAAGAGCTGCTAAGCAGCCAGCATTTCACCCAGCCGCCCGCCCATTATACGGAGGCCTCCCTGGTAAAAGCCATGGAGGAGCAGGGGATCGGACGCCCCAGTACCTATGCGCCGACCATTACAACCATTATTGCCAGACGCTACGTTGCAAAGGAAAATAAAAATCTCTATGTGACAGAGCTGGGCGAGGTGGTAAACGGCATGATGAAGCAGGCCTTCCCGTCCATCGTGGATCTAACCTTTACAGCCAATATGGAATATCTCTTAGACGGTATCGGGGACGGAACCGTGCAGTGGAAGACTGTCATTGAAAATTTCTATCCGGATCTGGCGGAAGCGGTAAAAGAAGCAGAGGATAAGCTGGATGCTGTAAAAATTGCAGACGAGGTGACGGATGAAATCTGTGAAAACTGCGGCCGCAACATGGTAATTAAATACGGCCCCCACGGAAAATTCCTGGCCTGCCCTGGATTTCCGGACTGCAAAAACACCAAGCCTTACCTGGAGAAAATCGGCGTGGCCTGCCCCAAGTGCGGGAAGGACATTGTGATCCGCAAAACCAAGAAGGGACGCAAGTATTACGGCTGTGAGAATAACCCGGAATGCGACTTTATGTCCTGGCAGAAACCGTCAAAGGAAGTGTGTCCTGACTGCGGACAGATGATGGTAGAGAAGGGAAATAAGCTTCTTTGCTCCAATGAAGCCTGTGGATTTGTAAAAACACGGACGGATCATAATTAATTATTAAAAAAAATTGAAAAAACCAGAAAAACTCTTGTTATTAATCTGAAATCGTGTTACTATTTCTATATAAAAGAAATAATTTCAAAATTGTAAAAAGATTAAGTAAAGGAGGTAACTGGCAATGAGCGTTCAGTTGTTGGACAAAACTCGGAAAATCAATAAGTTATTGCATAACAACCACTCGCATAAAGTCGTATTTAACGATATCTGCGAGGTACTTAGTGAGATCCTGACATCGAATATTCTTGTAATCAGCAAGAAGGGGAAAGTATTAGGCGTCGCCATACATCCCGGCATTGATGAGATAGAAGAGCTCATAGAGGATCAGGTAGGCGGCTTCGTAGATCGCATGCTGAATGAGCGTCTTTTAAGTGTTTTATCCACCAAAGAGAATGTGAATTTGGCAACACTTGGATTTGCAGAGGAGAATGTGCGGAAGTATCAGGCGATCATCACCCCCATTGATATTTCGGGTGAGAGGCTGGGTACCTTATTTATCTACAAATCCGATGCACAGTATGATATTGATGATATCATATTGAGTGAATATGGTACAACGGTAGTAGGACTTGAGATGATGCGTTCCGTCAATGAGGAAAACGCAGAAGAGACCAGAAAGATTCAGATTGTGAAGTCCGCGATCAGTACCTTATCATTTTCTGAGCTGGAAGCAATCACTCATATTTTCGATGAGCTGGAAGGCAATGAGGGCATTCTGGTTGCCAGCAAGATTGCAGATCGCGTAGGAATTACCAGATCCGTTATTGTAAATGCACTGCGCAAATTCGAGAGCGCCGGTGTGATTGAATCACGTTCTTCCGGTATGAAGGGAACCTACATTAAAGTATTAAACGATGTGGTATTTGACGAATTGAAATCATTGAAAGCTGAGAGTAAGTAAAGGAAAGGCTGCATGTTCATTCCCGAACGGGGGCCGTCATGCGGCAGAACACAGTAAAAAATATATCAAAAATCGGAAATAAAAAGAACCGGCAGGCCATACAGTCCGCCGGTTCTTTTTATCAAGATACGAGATACTATTCCTCCGGATCCTCCAGTGCATTCTTGATATCGCCGTCCGGGACCTCCATCGGATATTTTCCGGTAAAGCAGGCCGTGCAGAGCGGCAGCCCTCCGGCCATTTCCTTCAGATCTTCAACCGGCATGTATCCCAGACTGTCAGCGCCGATCTCCCGGCGGATTTCCTCCACGGAATGACTGCTGGCAATGAGCTGCTTATTGGACGGTACATCGGTGCCGAAATAGCAGGGAAATAAAAAGGGCGGAGAGCAGATGCGGACATGAACCTCCAGGGCCCCTGCCTGTTTCAGCAAACGAATCAGGTTTTTTATCGTAGTTCCGCGGACGATGGAATCATCCACCAGGACAATCCGTTTTCCCTTGACTGCCGGTTCCAGGATATTTAACTTCATCTGTACACTGTTTTCCCGCTCCTTTTGGGTGGGCTTGATAAAGGTTCTTCCCACATAGCTGTTTTTATGGAAAATAAATTCAAACGGAATTCCGGAGGCTTTGGAATATCCCATGGCAGCTGTCAGGCCGGAATCGGGAACACCTGCCACCAGATCCGCTTCCACCGGATAGGAACGGGCCAGAATCGCCCCGCCGCGCAGTCTTGCCTCATAGACACTGACTTTGTCAATCCGGCTGTCCAAACGGGCGAAATAGATGTATTCAAAGACACAGTGAGAGTGCTCTGTCCGGCGCAGTGCCATGTCAGAATGAAGGCCCGCTTTTGTGATGGTGACAATTTCCCCCGGCGCCACATCGCGGATAAATTCTCCGCCGCAGGAAATGATGGCACAGCTTTCCGAAGCCAGAATCCAGGCATTCCCCTTTCTGCCCAGACAGAGCGGCTTTAAGCCATAGGGATCCCGCACCCCGATGAGTTTTCTGGGACTGGAAATTACCAGGCCGTAGGCACCGCGGATTTTGGAAGCCGTACGCTTAATCGCCTCTTCGGCCGTAGGCGCTCCCAGGCGTTCCCTTGCGATATGGAAAGCGATAACCTCGGAGTCAATGGTGGTCTGGAAGATGGCTCCCGTCTCCTCCAGGGCGCGGCGCAGTTCGAAGGCATTGACCAGATTTCCGTTGTGCGCCAGACACAAGGTTCCCTTAAAATATTTAAGAACCAGAGGCTGCGTATTTTCCAGATTAGAAGAGCCGGTGGTGGAATAGCGGACATGTCCCACTCCGATATCTCCGCGCAGACGTTCCAGCACCTCTTCATTAAACACCTCATGGACAAGCCCCAATCCCTTGTGGCAGTTGACCTTTCCCTTTGGCCCCTTCGTATCGCTGATGGCCATGCCGCAGGATTCCTGCCCGCGGTGCTGCAGGGCGCTCAGACCGTAATAGAGATCTCTTGCCACATTGCCGCCGTCTAAATCAAAGACGCCGAAAACGCCGCATTCTTCCTTCACTCCTGTTTTGTTCGTAGGCTGCATAAGCCGGTAAACCTCCTTTGATGCATATTCAGATGCTGTTAACAAAACTTACCCTGAGGCATTCAGAGCAAATTCCAAACGTGCCTCAGGGCAGAATATATGAGTTTCTATTTACTTTCTATACGGAGAAGAGCAGCTTGTCATAGGTCGGATAGGAGAGGAAGGCATCCGGAATCAGGCTTTCTGCCGCATCCACATCCTCACGCATCGCATTCATCTTAGCAAGAATCGTATGGCAGAAGTAATTTACCTTCTCCATCGAATCCTCTACTGTATCAGCCTTTGCGATAGCTGTTTTCAGCTCCTCATTCTGGCGGGAAACAGAAGCATAGTAACCGGACAAAATCTCCACCAGCTTTTCCTGTGCAGAGACAGGTGCAGAAGGTACCAGTGCTTTTGTCTTGGCAGCTGTCTCAGCCAGCTCCTTTATGTAGGAAAGCAGGCAGGGAAGGAAGGTTTTATCCATCATGGAAACCATGGTTTTTGCTTCGATATTGATGATCTTTACATAGTTCTCCTGCATGATTTCATAGCGGGAATAAAGCTCACTCTCAGTAAATACATGATGCTTGGTAAATAAATCCAGGTTCTTTTTGGCTATATAGCACGGGAAAGCTTCTGCGCAGTTCGGCAGGTCATAGAGACCGCGTTTGTGTGCTTCCTCCACCCATTCTCCGGTATAGCCGTTGCCGTTGAAGACAATGCGGCGGTGTGCCTTGATGGTCTCTTTTAACAGGGAGTGGATTTCAGATGCCAGCTTTTCAGCCGGAACCTTTTCCAGACGATCGGCAAACTGGCTGAGTACCTCTGCCACTGCCGTATTTAATACAACGTTCGGGCCGGAAACAGAAAGCTCGGAGCCCGGCATACGGAACTCAAACTTATTTCCCGTGAAGGCAAACGGGGAGGTACGGTTTCTGTCGGTTGTATCCTTCACAAAATGCGGGAGAACCTTGGCGCCCGGTGTCATGGTAACGGCTTCCTTGGCTTCTGCTTCCAGGTCATTTTCCACGATATCCAGAACAGCAGCCAGATCATCGCCGATAAACATGGAAACAATGGCCGGCGGTGCCTCATTTCCGCCGAGGCGGTGATCATTTCCGGCTGTAGCAACGGAAACACGAAGCAGATCGCCATAGTCATCAACCGCCTTCATGGTGGCAACTAAGAACAGTAAGAACTGAAGGTTCTTGGCCGGCTCTTTATCCGGATCCAGCAGGTTCTTTCCGGTATTGGTGGCAAGAGACCAGTTGTTGTGTTTGCCGCTTCCGTTGATTCCCTCAAAGGGCTTTTCATGAAGCAGACATACAAGACCGTGGCGTTCTGCCACACGTTTCATAACCTCCATGGTCAGCTGGTTGTTGTCAACCGCCAGGTTTGTAGTCGTATATACAGTAGCCAGCTCATGCTGTGCCGGAGCTACCTCATTGTGCTTTGTTTTTGCAGGAATTCCCAGCTTCCAGAGCTCTTCATCCAGCTCCTTCATGAAAGCAGAAACACGGGGGCGCAGTGTGCCGAAATAGTGGTCGTCCATTTCCTGTCCTTTCGGTGCAGGTGCGCCGAACAGAGTTCTTCCGCAGAATTTCAAATCATTTCTCTTGTTAAAGAGTTCTTTGTCTACAAGGAAATATTCCTGCTCAGGACCGACGGTGGAAAAGACACGGGTAACGTCTTCGTTGCCGAAAAGCTTTAATACACGAAGTGCTTCTTTGTTGATTGCTTCCATAGAGCGTAAGAGAGGTGTTTTCTTATCAAGAGCTTCGCCGCTGTAGGAACAGAAAGCGGTAGGGATACAGAGCGTATCATCTTTGATGAAGGCGGGAGAGGTCGGGTCCCATGCTGTATAGCCTCTGGCCTCAAAGGTGGCACGAAGTCCGCCGGACGGGAAACTGGAGGCATCCGGTTCACCCTTTACCAGCTCTTTGCCGGAAAAATCCATGATCACTTCACAATCGCCTACGGGGTTAATAAAGCTGTCGTGTTTTTCGGCAGTAATCCCTGTCATGGGCTGAAACCAGTGCGTGAAGTGGGTAGCTCCGTTCTCAACCGCCCATTCCTTCATGGCAACGGCAACTGCATTCGCTACGTCTAATTCCAAATGGCTGCCGGTTTCGATGGTTTTGCGAAGTGCCTTGTAAACATCCCGGGGGAGTTTGCTTTTCATGATTTTATCATTGAATACAAGACTTCCATAGAGTTCAGGAATATTTTTTTTCATAATCGTGTCTCCTTTCGAATCTGTTTGCGAAAAGAAAAGGGCACTCCGGTCATAACCGAAGCGCCCTTGCTTTCTTTTACGTGTAGTATACACGAAATTTTTCGAATGTCAATAGATTTAACGGGATGTTTTTTTTAAAATCAAAGCCGCATTTCCCGTTTTTCCAGTCTTTGGCAGGAAGCCAAATCCTATTCTACCGTTACGGATTTTGCCAGATTTCTCGGCTTATCCACATCCAGTCCGCGGCCCAGAGATACATAGTAGGCAAAAAGCTGCAGAGGAAGAATAGCCAGGGAACCGGCAAAGTAGCGGTTGGTCTTCGGGATGTAAACCGTAAAGTCGGATACCTTTTCAATCTCTTTGTTATCCTCATTGGTCAGGGCCATGACAAAGGCGCCGCGGGTCTTTACTTCCTCGATATTGCTGACTGTCTTCAGATACAGGGCTTCCTGTGTAGAGACAGATACCACCAGAGTGCCTTCCTCGATGAGGGAAATAGTTCCGTGCTTTAATTCGCCGGCAGCATAAGCCTCGGAGTGGATATAGGAGATTTCCTTCAGCTTCAGCGACCCCTCCAGGGAAATGGCGTAATCAATCCCGCGTCCGATAAAGAAAATGTGTTCCGCAGCCAGATAGCGGTTGGCAAAGCGCTGGATCTGCTGGCGATCCTTTAAGATTTCTTCCATCTGTTCCGGGAGCTTCAGAAGATCCGCAATATACTGCTTATAGTCTGCCTCGGCCAGCGTACCGCGCACATGACCGAATTTTAAAGCCAGGAGATAGAAGGAGACAAGCTGAGCGCTGTAAGCCTTTGTGGTGGCAACCGAGATCTCCGGACCGGCCCAGGTGTACATGACGTTATCCGCCTCTCTTGCGATGGAGCTTCCCACTACGTTGACGATACCCAGAACCCTCTGGCCGTGAGCCTTGGATTCGCGCAGAGCAGCCAGAGAGTCGGCTGTCTCACCGGACTGGCTGACAATGACAACCAGCGTGTTTTTGTCAAAAATCGGATCCCGATAGCGGTATTCGGAAGCCAGATCCACCTCTACGGGAACGCGGGAAATACCTTCAAACACATATTTGGCCATAACCCCTGTATGGTAGGCGGAACCGCAGGCCACAATCATGATTTTTCCGACCTTTTGGATTTCTTCATCAGTCATGCCAAGCTCTTCGATGACGATCTCGCCGTCTTTGATTCTGGGACTTAAGGTGTCGCGCAGGGCCTTGGGCTGCTCATAGACCTCTTTTAAGAAAAAGTGCTCATAGCCGCCCTTTTCCGCTGCATGAATATCCCATTCAATGCGTGTGGAAGTCTTTTCAAGAGGCTCTTCGTCCACATTGTAGAACTGAATGCCGTCCCGGGAGAGCACCGCGATCTCTTCGTTGTTCATGTAGAATACATCGCGGGTGTACTGTAAAATAGCCGGAACATCGGACGCGATAAAGTTTCCGCCTTCACTGTGGCCGACAATTAAGGGGCTGTCCTTACGGGCAGAAAAGATCTGCCCCGGGAAGTCCTTGAACAGAATGCCGAGAGCATAGGAGCCCTCCACCTTCTGCATTACACGGGTCAGCGCCTCCAAAGGATTGTGATGCTTGTGATAGTAGTAATCCAAAAGATGGGCCAGCACCTCCGTATCTGTTTCCGATACGAATTCATAACCGCGTCCGATCAAATCCAGTTTTAATTTGCTGTAGTTTTCGATAATTCCATTATGAACCACAATAATGGAACGGTCCCTGTTAAAATGCGGGTGGGCATTGGTGTCGGACGGGCTTCCGTGGGTAGCCCAGCGGGTATGTCCGATTCCGATGGTTCCCGGAAGCGTGGCGCCGTCGTTTGTTAAGTCTTTCAGTCTCCGGAGACGTCCCGATACCTTTTCCATCTTAATTTCAGTTCCGTTGTAAACTGCGATTCCCGCAGAGTCATAGCCGCGGTACTCCAGCTTTGTAAGTCCGTTTAACAGGATCGGAGCCGCCTGCTCGTCACCGATGTAGCCAACAATTCCACACATAGATTTTCCTCCGTTTTGTCGATGATATTGCAGAAAATAGTGAAAAATTTCATACAAATATTTATACTGCTAAATTATATTCACAGTTTCCCCAATGTCAACGCATTTAAAAAAATCTTAATAAAAAAATGAAAATAGGGCTTTACAAATCATGAAAAAAGGTTTATAGTTTCACCATAATTTAAAAAAACATAAGCTGAGTGGGCAAAGACGCCGTTATACGGGAGTTTTGTCCGCTTTTTTAAAAGGCAGAGAAGGAGACTCTGTCCCAAAGAATCCGACAGAAAGACGCGGTCACCGGCTGAGAGCCGCATCAGGAGGGAAGGGGACAATAGGGAACACTCCGGAGCCGGGCATCCGAACTCTTTAAGGAATATAAAATATAGCTCCCAAAAAGGTGTGTAGGTTGTCACGTGAATGCGCGTTAAGCATAAATGAGAGTGAAAAGAGTCAAGTGTACGCTTCCCTTTTCAAATGCGGGTGGTACCGCGGGAATATCCCGTCCCGGAATATCGTTTCGATGTTCCGGGACTTTTTTATTTCCCGGCTGCATCGTCCAGAAAAAGAAAGCGAGGAAAGAATATGGAATTTTTAACAGGCAAAAAAGAAAAAGAGGTGCTGGATCTAGCCGATCTTTTATCGGATGAACAGACGGGAAAAGAAGTCAAAACAAACGGAGCAGTCTTAAGTGTGCGCGATATGGGCGACATCGCCTTTGTTATTTTAAGAAAACGTGACGGCATTCTTCAGACTGTCTTCGAAAAAGGAGTAACGGAGGCTGATTTTTCCCAGATCCGCGAGGAGACCTTTTTGGAACTCACCGGAGTTCTGGAAAAAGAAGCACGTGCTCCCCACGGTGTGGAGCTGCGGGTAAAATCTGTAAAAACCCTTTCCCAGCCGTCTGCGCCCATGCCCATTGCCGTTTCCAAATGGAAAATGGGAGCTTCCCTGGAGGCCAGACTGGATATGCGTCCCTTAACCCTTCGAAACATCCGGGAGAGGGCCAGATTCAAAATTCAGGAAGGCATTGCCAGAGCCTTCCGCGAGTATCTTCAGAAAGAGGGTTTTACGGAGATCCATTCCCCGAAGATCGGAGCCAAGGGGGCAGAGGGAGGCGCAAACCTCTTTAAGCTGGAATATTTCCACCGTCCGGCCGTGCTGGCACAGAGTCCTCAGTTCTATAAGCAGATGATGGTGGGCGTATTCGACCGTGTTATGGAGATAGGGCCGGTGTTCCGTGCGGAAAAGCATAACACCAAGCGCCATCTGAATGAATATACGGGCCTGGATTTCGAGATGGGCTATATCGATGATTTTACGGATATCATGGCAATGGAAACCGGCTTTCTCCAGTACATGACAGTTCTTTTAAAAGAAGATTATGCCGCCGAGCTTTCCATTTTGGGCGTGGAGCTTCCGGATACGGAGCGAATCCCGGCCGTTACCTTTGCTGAGGCGAAGAAGCTGGCATCCGAAAAATACGGCACCCAGATCAAAAACCCGTATGATTTGGAGCCGGAGGAGGAACATTTAATCGGCCGCTATTTTAAAGAGGAATACGGTGCGGATTTCGTGTTTGTTACGCATTATCCATCAAAAAAACGTCCCTTCTACGCCATGGACGATCCAGCCGATGAAAAATACACCTTAAGCTTTGACCTTTTATTCCGGGGGCTGGAGGTGACCACCGGCGGACAGCGTATTCACAATTATGAAGATTTGATGGCCAAAATTGAAAAACGCGGCATGGACACAGAGGGAATGGAAGACTATCTGAATACATTTAAACACGGCATGCCGCCCCACGGAGGACTGGGAATCGGTCTGGAACGAATGACGATGCAGCTCCTGGGGGAAGAGAATGTAAGAGAGGTCTCCCTGTTCCCGAGAGATCTGAGCCGTCTGGTTCCTTAGAGCAGTCAAACAGTCAAACAGCAGTCAGGAGGTCAGGAGAAAATCATGGCAGTAAAAATAGATGATAAAATGATTGAATATGTTGGGATCCTTGCAAAGCTTTCCCTCTCTCCGGAGGAAAAAGAGGGCGCAAAAGAGGATATGAGCCGGATGCTGGAATACATCGATATGCTAAACGGTCTGGACACTTCCGGTGTGGAACCCATGTCCCATGTGTTCGATATCCGCAACGTATTCCGCGAGGATGAGGTAGTAAACGGCGATGCATCAGAGGAGATGCTCTGCAATGCCCCGCAGCAGAAGGAAAAACAGTATCAGGTGCCCCGCACTGTTGAATAGAGGAGGTTTAACATGGAACTTTTAGAACTGACAGCCTTAGAGCTGGGAAAAGAAATCCAGAAAAAAAACGTGTCAGTCCGGGAAGCCGTGGAGGCCTCTCTGGCACAGATTCATAAAAAAGAACCGGATATTCATGCCTTTGTCACCATAGAAGAGGAAAAAGCATTAAGGGCGGCTGACCGGGTCCAGAAGCAGATTGAGGACGGAACCTTAACCGGCCCTCTGGCCGGTGTACCGGCAGCCGTAAAGGATAATATCTGTACTGAGGGAATGAAAACCACCTGCAGCTCCCGGATTCTTTCGAATTTTGTTCCCCCCTATTCTGCCGAGGCGGTGAAACGCCTTCAGGCAGCCGGAGCCGTCATCCTGGGAAAAACCAATATGGACGAATTTGCCATGGGAAGCACCACGGAAACCTCCTGGTACGGGCCGACCAAGAATCCATGGAATGTAAAGCATGTACCGGGCGGTTCTTCCGGCGGATCCTGCGCAGCCGTGGCAGCAGAAGAGACCTTTTTTGCTTTGGGCTCTGATACGGGCGGTTCCATCCGCCAGCCCAGCTCCTTTTGCGGCGTGACGGGAATCAAGCCCACCTACGGCACAGTTTCCCGATACGGCCTGATCGCCTATGGTTCCTCTCTGGATCAGATTGGCCCGATCGCAAAGGATACGGCCGACTGCGCGGCTCTTTTAGAGGTTCTGGCTTCCTATGATAAAAAGGACAGCACCTCGGTTCTTCGAAAGGATTATGACTTCACAGCAGCCCTGACCGGGGAGGTAAAAGGGATGAAGATCGGAATTCCGTCTGACTATCTGGGCGAAGGACTGGACGAGGGAGTAAAGAAGGCGGTCCTGGCCGGAGCAGAGGCCTTAAAGGCCCAGGGCGCTGAGGTGGAGTTCTTTGATCTGGGCATGGTGGAATACGCCATCCCTGCCTACTATGTGATTGCTTCCGCAGAGGCCAGCTCCAACTTATCCCGTTTCGACGGAGTAAAATACGGCTACCGTACCTCTGACTACGAGGATCTGCATGAGATGTATAAGAAAAGCCGTTCTGAGGGCTTCGGAACGGAAGTGAAACGCCGAATTATGCTGGGTTCCTTTGTGTTGAGCTCCGGATACTATGATGCCTATTATTTAAAGGCGCTGCGAACCAAGGCACTGATTAAGAAGGCCTTTGACAGGGCCTTTGAGACCTACGATATCATTCTGGGACCGGCTGCCCCGTCCATCGCTCCGGTGCTTGGGGAAAGCCTAAGCGATCCGATGAAAATGTATCTGGGAGATATTTACACCGTATCCGTCAACTTAGCCGGCCTTCCCGGCATCAGCGTTCCCTGCGGAATCGATGAAAAGGGCCTGCCGGTGGGTATGCAGCTCATTGCGGACTGTTTCCGGGAAAAGAAGCTTTTTAGGGCCGCCTATGCCTATGAAAAGGCGAGAGGGCCGTGGAAGCTGCCCTGTGGCGGAAAGGAGGAGAAGTAACATGAGAAAAGAATACGAAACCGTCATCGGCCTGGAAGTCCACGTAGAGCTGGCTGCCAAAACAAAAATTTTCTGCGGCTGCTCCACCGCCTTCGGCGCGGCGCCCAACACCCATACCTGTCCGGTCTGCACCGGAATGCCGGGCTCCCTTCCCGTGCTCAACAAACGGGTCGTAGAGCTGGCCTTAAGCGTCGGCCTGGCAGCCAACTGCGGCATCAACCAGTTCTGCAAATTTGACCGAAAGAATTATTTTTACCCGGATAACCCGCAGAACTATCAGATTTCCCAGCTTTATCTGCCTATCTGCCATGATGGTTATATTACCATTGAGACACCGGCCGGAGAGAAACAGATCCGGATTCATGAGATCCATATGGAAGAGGATGCCGGAAAGCTGATTCATGATGAGTGGGAGGACTGCTCTCTGGTCGATTATAACCGAAGCGGCGTTCCGTTAATTGAGATCGTATCTGAGCCGGATATGCGAAGCGCGGATGAGGTTATTGCCTATCTGGAGCGGCTGCGTCTCCTGATTCAGTACCTGGGGGCTTCTGACTGCAAGCTTCAGGAGGGCTCCATGCGTGCGGACGTCAACTTATCGGTCCGTGAAAAGGGAAGCAGCCGGTTTGGAACGCGTACGGAGATGAAAAACTTAAACTCCTTTAAAGCCATTGCCCGTGCCATTGAAGGAGAGAAGAAACGTCAGATCGAGCTTTTAGAAGAGGGAAAAGCCGTCATTCAGGAGACCAGAAGATGGGATGACAATAAAGAATATTCCTATGCGATGCGTTCCAAAGAGGATGCCAAGGATTACCGCTATTTCCCGGATCCGGATCTGCCGCCGGTCTATATCAGTGACGAATGGCTGGAGTCCGTCAAATCCAGTCTGCCGGAGCTGCAGCCAGAGAAAATGAAGCGTTATCAGGAAGAGTACGGCTTATCAGAATATGACAGCCGGATCATCACAGAATCCAAGCACATGGCCGATCTGTTCGAGAAGACCACAGCGCTCTGCAAAAAGGCGAAAAAAGCTGCAAACTGGCTGATTGGAGAGACCAGCCGTCTCATGAAGGAGCGGGGAGTCGAAGCGGAAAAGCTGCAGTTTTCTCCGGGTCATCTGGCACAGCTGATTGAGCTCACCGAGGCAGGAAGCATCAATACCAACACCGCCAAAGAGGTATTTGAAAAGCTCTTTGATGAAGACATAGAGCCCAGAGCTTATGTGGAGGCCCACGGTCTTTTAATGGTCAACGATGACAGTGCCCTGGAGGCTGCGGTAGATGCGGTGCTGGCCGCGAACCCCAATACCGTGGAAGAGTATAAGGGCGGAAAGACAAAAGTATTAGGCTTCTTAGTCGGTCAGGTGATGAAAACCATGAAGGGAAAGGCAAATCCCGGAAAGGTGAATGAGATGATGGCGGAAAAGCTGAAGTAAAGCCGTCAGAATATACAGCAAAAATAAAAAGCGCTATGCAGACAGCTCAATGGGAGTTCGCGCCTGCACAGCGTTTTTTGTTATATCAAAAATCCGTTTTTTCAGCAATCCCTTGATGGTCCCTGATTGCATGGCCGCTATTTAACAGAAGCCTTATAGCCTTCCCCCCAATTCCACATGGCATCGAGAATGGGCTTTAAGCTTTGCCCGAGTTCTGTCAGCGAATATTCTACCCGCGGAGGCACCTCAGCATAAACCGTACGGGTAATCAGCCCGCTTTCTTCCATTGCGCGAAGCTGCGCTGTTAAAACCTTCTGAGATACATTGCCGACTGAACGTTTCAGTTCTCCGAAGCGCTTGGTGCCGGGAAGCAGGTCGCGGAGGATCAACACCTTCCATTTATCACCGATGAGCATTAACGTGGTTTCCACCGGGCAGGCCGGTAATTCTTTTTTTGCTGTCTGTTCTGCCATATTTGTCTGCCTCCAATCTATAAAATCAGCGGTTCGTTTTCTTTTGGTAATTACAGCCTGCAATGATGCCTGCTTTACTATTTGTCACTACGGACATATCGTATCATCTTGCCTGATGCTTGTCAAGAAAGCCGGAGATGCGGCATTCGGGAATATGAAAAAATATCTTGCAGCTATGAGCTATTTTTTACTTTGCTTGATGTTTGAATCGTTTTGTTTTTATGATAAGATATTTTTGCTGAACATGCAGAAGAAAAATAAACCGACTGTACAGTTTGCAGACCGGCTGTAACAGTCGGAACCTGCGGAACCGGGCATATAAGACAGGGAAAAGAAAAGGGATAAAAAATTTAAAAGAAACAGGAGAAATTATGGAATATCGGACGTTAGAATACATCGCTTCCTTCCGTATACATGAGGCATTTATCCAGGCATTTTCGGATTATCAGGTTTCTGTTGCTATGCCGCCGGAAGCGTTTGAAAGAATGCTGAAACGAAAAGGGGTTGTGCCGGGGATTTCGGTTGGCGCCTTCGACGGCGAGACGCTTGTGGGCTTTGTCTTAAATGGTGTGAGAGAATGGGACGGACGGACAACCATCTATGACCTCGGAACCGGGGTTATTCCCGGTTTCCGCGGAAAGGGGATTACAGGAAAGCTATTGGATCTGGTAGAAGCGATATGCAAAGAACATGGAATCAGCGTGTATCTGCTGGAGGTGCTCCAGAATAATGAGAATGCGGTTTCGCTCTATAAAAAACAGGGATTTCAGGTCATGAGAACACTGCATTGCTACCGTCTGGACGGGAAAGCAGAGGGAAGAGGCCGCTGCACCGGGTGGAAGCTTCTGCATCCGGAACGGATGTGTAAGGAGCAGTGGGAGACAGTGAAACGCTTTTGGAACGATTCTCCCTCATGGCAGAATGCGATCGATTCTGTCTGTGCCGTCGCTGACTCCTTTTGCTATACCCTGGCGGAGAAGGACGGTGAGTGGGTTGGATACGGTATCGTAGATAAAATAAGCGGGGATATTGTGCAGCTTGCGGTAAATCCGAAATACCGCAGGATGGGGGCAGGAACAGAAATTCTGCTGGATTTGCAGGAGCAAACCGAAAGCTTTGGAATGCGGGCAATTAATGTGGATGGAAGAGACGGGATATCCGATGCTTTTTTGAAACGCATGGGATTTGAAGTGTTTGTGAAGCAGTATGAAATGGTAAAATATCTTTCTGAGTAGAATACGCCGCTTGGCTTGGAACTGCAGACTGCTTTCCCTTTTGCCGGCTTTTTTAGGCAATCGGTCAATCGTTTCCTTTTGGTAACTATGGCACAATCGAGTGCGTACTTTACGGCCGATACAGGCAACGGTATAATAAAGACAAAAGGAAGCGCGAGAAAATGACTGCACCGCGGAAACGGTAAGAAAGCCGGTTCCCAGAGTGCGGTCATTCGGGAGGGATAAAGATGAAACAGGAAGAGAGAAGACTTTATTTGATCAGGGAACTGCTTCATGAACAGCCGGAATATGCGGACATGAGAATTCCGGCAGGAGAGAGGGAACAGAAAAATCTGCTTCGTTCACTTTTTAATATTCGGATGCCAAAGCCGGCGGACCCTGCGTTTTTGGAGATTCAGGATGCCTATTTAAGAGAAGAGACCAAGGAGAAGGGGATTACCGATCTGGCTGATTTAATCCCGCTGCAGGAGAAGCTCTATCTCTGGAAAGGCGATATTACAACACTTCGCTGTGATGCCATTGTCAATGCGGCAAACAGTCAGATGCTGGGCTGCTTCTGTCCGTGCCACGGCTGCATCGACAATGCGATTCATACCTTTTCAGGAATCCAGCTTCGTGCTGCCTGCGCCGGTTTGATGGAAAAACAGGGGCATGAAGAAAGAACCGGCACGGCAAAAATCACGCCGGCCTATAATCTGCCCTGTAAGTATGTGCTGCACACGGTCGGTCCCCTCGTTCGTGGCCGCCTTACGCCGGAGGATCAGAGGCTGCTGGCCTCCTGCTATCGCTCCTGCCTGGAGCTGGCAGAACAAAACGGTGTGCGCAGTATTGCCTTTTGCTGTATTTCCACAGGAGAGTTCCATTTCCCCAATGACAAAGCGGCAGAAATTGCAATCCGGACAGTAAAGGAATATCAATCACAGACAAACAGCCAGATGGAGGTAATATTCAATGTTTTCAAGGAGAGTGATTTCAACCTTTACCGGGAGCTTCTCGGAGCAGATAAAAAAGCTGAAGCATGAGATCGAGACCGCAGATGCCGTCCTGATCGGCGCCGGTGCCGGAGTTTCCGTTTCGGCGGGAATGCGCTATGACGGAGAACGGTTCGAAAGATATTTCTCAGATTTTCATAAGAAATACGGAATCAGGGATATGTACTCCGGAGGCTTTTATCCCTACCATACATTAGAAGAATACTGGGCATGGTGGTCTCGCCACATTTTTGTGAACCGCTATGACGCCGGAGTCGGAACGCCCTACACGGATTTGCTGGAGCTTGTAAAAGATAAGGACTATTTTGTACTTACCACCAATGTGGATCATCAGTTTCAGCTGGCCGGATTCGATAAAAAACGGCTGTTCTATACCCAGGGCGATTACGGTCTCTGGCAGTGCTCCAAAGCCTGCCATGACAAAACCTATGATAATGAAGCGGCTGTCCGGCAGATGATCGCAGAACAGAAAGATATGAAAATACCCACGGAACGAATCCCGAAATGCCCCGTCTGCGGCGCGCCGATGACGATGAATCTGCGCTGTGATGATTCCTTTGTGCAGGACGAAGGCTGGCATGCTGCAGCAAACCGTTATGATGATTTTATCCGCCGTCACCAGAATATGCACGTTCTGTTTCTGGAGCTGGGAGTCGGCGGCAACACACCTGGGATTATAAAATACAATTTCTGGCAGATGACAGCAAAGAATCCGCAGGCGGTTTACGCCTGTATTAATTACGGAGAAGCATTTTGCCCCAGTGAGATTGAGCGGCAGTCGATTTGCCTCAATGATGATATCGGAGGCGTCCTGACACAACTGATTGGCTGAAGAAAAAATATTGCAATGGGATACGGAAGCTGGAGGCTCTGACTTTGACGCGGCGGCTCCATATCAAGGCAAAAAACCATGAAGAAAAAGATTCATGGTTTTTTTGTATATTTATGTGACTTTTTGTATGATATATGATACAATAATAAAACTTCCTGTGTCTGTAGGAGAAAGACACAGGAATTCTGATGCTGCGGTCTATTCTGTGACCGGCGGCACATGATATGTCAGGAGGGGAGTGAATGAATACGAATTTAATTTTGATCCGGAATGCCCATCTCTACAGTCCGGAGGATCTGGGAATCCGGGATGTCCTGATCGGAGGCGGAAAGATTTTAAAAATCGGTTCCAATCTGCCGGTGCAGGAGGCATACGGCATAGAGGTGATCGAGGCGGAAGGCATGATTTTGATGCCGGGTCTCATCGATGCCCATGTTCATATCCTGGGAGGCGGCGGAGAGGGCGGCTACCGGACCAGAACACCGGAGATTATGCTGACGGACATCATCGAAGGCGGAGTGACTACCGTAGTAGGCTGCCTTGGAACCGACGGAACCACGCGGACCATGACCAACCTGATTGCCAAGGCCAGAGGCCTGGAGGAAGAGGGCATTACCACGTATGTTTATACCGGTTCCTATCAGGTGCCGGTGCGGACTCTGTTCGGAAATGTGATGGATGACATCATTCTCATGGACAAGGTGGTGGGAACCGGAGAGATTGCCATCTCCGATCACCGTTCCTCGCAGCCGACCATGGAGGAATTTGCAAAAATCGTAGCGGATACCCGGGTAGGAGGAATCCTTTCCGGCAAGGCGGGGCTGGTTAACATTCATATGGGGGATGGAAAAGAACAGCTCCTGTTCCTGCGGCGGATTCTGGAAGAAACACAGATTCCGGCCACCAATATGCTGCCGACCCACATCAACCGGAACCGTTCGCTGATGGCGGACGGCATCGACTATGCAAAGAATGCGGGAGGCTACATCGATCTGACCACCAGCTCGGATCCGGATTTCCTGGATCCCGATGAGGTGAAGGCCAGCACAGGGCTTAAGATGGCATTGGACGCAGGCGTGGCGCCGGATCATATCACCTTTTCCTCTGACGGTCAGGGAAGTCTCCCTGTATTCGATGCAGAAGGAAATTTCCTTCATCTGGGCGTGGGAAAAGTAAATTCCCTTTACCGGGAAATGCGGGATGCTGTATTAAAGGACGCAGTTCCGCTCGAGACGGCGCTGAAGCCGGTCACATCCAATCCTGCCTTCCTTTTAAAGCTGGCAGGAAAGGGAGAAATTTCCGAGGGCGCAGATGCCGATCTGGTGCTGTCTGCTTCGGATACCCTGGAGATTGATACAGTCATAGCCAGAGGGGCTGTGGTCATCTCCGGAGGCGAGGTTCTGAAAAGGGGAACCTTCGAATATTAAACGAACGAAAAGAAGGGACATGGAGACATGGAAAAAAAGAAAAAAGGCATTCAGATGCCGCATACGTACATCATTATTTTTCTGGTCATCCTGTTTGCTGCGGTACTGACATTATTTATTCCGCTGGGACAGTATGACACAAAAGAAGTTACTTACATTCAGAATGGTGCGGAAAAGACAAGAACCGTTCTGGATCCGGACAGCTTCCGGTATGTACTGGATGAAAACGGCAACAAGGTTACCAAGGCAGCGCCAATCTTCGGAACCGAGGATTTCGGCGGCCAGGGTATTTTAAACTTTGTCTTTGAGGGAATGACAGTAGGCGATAAAAACGGAACGGCTGTCGGCATTATCGCATTCATTCTGGTAGTCGGCGGCGCCTTCGGCATCGTTTTGCAGACCGGCGCGGTGGAGGCCGGAATCATGCGAGTCATTAACCTGACAAAGGGTAAGGATATTTTGCTGATTCCGCTTCTAATCACGCTGTTCTCTCTGGGCGGCGCGGTATTCGGAATGGGAGAGGAGGCAATTCCCTTTGTCATGATCCTGGTGCCGATGTTTATTGCCCTTGGATATGATGCGATTGTCGGAATCATGTGTTCCTATGTGGCGACGCAGATCGGCTTCGGTTCCTCCTGGATGAATCCGTTCAGCCTTGCGGTAGCCCAGGGTGTGGCCGGAATCCCGGTTATGTCGGGCGCTGCCTTCCGTATTGTGGTATGGTTCATTTTTACCGGAATTGCCATCGCCTTTACCATGGCATATGCCGTAAAGATCAAGAAGGATCCGACCCGTTCCGTATCCTATGAATCAGATGCCTACTACCGTGAAAACTTTGCGGCAAAAAGCGGGGAAGAGGTTCCCTTTACTCTGGGACATAAGCTGATTATCTTAACCATTGTTTTAACGATTGCATGGACGATCTGGGGTGTTATTACGCAGGGCTATTATATTCCGGAGATTGCCTCCCAGTTCTTTGTAATGGGTCTGGTATCCGGTATCATCGGCGTGGTATTTAAGCTCAATGACATGCATCTCAATGATATTGCCAAAGCCTTTGATAAAGGCGCCGCCGATCTGTTAGGCGCTGCGCTCTGCGTTGGTATGGCACAGGGTATTATTATCATTCTGGGCGGAACCAGCGCCACGGACGGAACGGTTTTAAATACCATTCTGCATGCCATCGGAGAGGGAATGAAGAACTTCCCGACCGTCCTTTCCGCATGGCTGATGTATGTCTTCCAGAGTGTATTTAACTTCTTCGTCGTATCCGGCTCCGGCCAGGCGGCTTTAACCATGCCGATTATGGCGCCGCTTGCAGATATCGTCGGCGTAACCAGACAGGTGTCTGTACTGGCTTTCCAGCTGGGAGATGCCTTTACCAACTTCATTGTGCCTACCTCCGGCTGCCTCTTAGGAGCACTGGCAGGCGCCAGACTGGATTGGGGCAACTGGGCGAAGTTCCAGATCAAGTTCCAGGCAGTGCTGTTCGTATGTGCCTCCATCACAGTGATTGTGGCTGTTATGATTGGCTTTGCATAAAGCGGCGGCCGTTTCCGGTGTAACGTATCAAAAGGTTTGAAAGTATGAAGCAGGAAAAGACGGACATTTCTTTTAAAACAGAGGTGTCTGTCTTTTTCTCTGTCTGTTTCATGAACAGATGCCGCTTAAAACTTGAAAAATTCTCTTGACAAACCGGTAAAAATGCAATAATATATCCACAAGTTGATAAATTGATTACCAGCAAAGACATAGAAGAGAAGAGTAGTAAGTGTATGCTTTCACAGAGAGTTCCCGGATGCTGAGAGGGAGTAAAGACAAGCTTATGAAGATGGTCTCAGAGTTGCATGGTCGAACTCTTTTTAGATCATGACGGGATGCGCCCGTTACAGCGATAGAGTATAAGTCCACAGAGGCCGTACTTGAAGAGGTCCGTATGCGCGAGCAGCGGATAAAGTTAGGTGGTACCGCGTAAGCAGCAGCTTTCGTCCTAATAGAAGGACGAGGGCTTTTTTGTTGCTCGGAAAAGTTTTTTCAAAATTTTTCATACAGTAAAAAGCGCTTCGGGAAAGAATGCGGCGACAGGAAAGGAGCAGACAGGTAATGATAAAATTGGAACAGGTGAGTAAGACCTTTGATACCGCGTCAGGCAATGTCCATGCGGTAAAGAATGTCAGCCTGGAAATACAGGATAAGGAGATTTTTGGAATCATCGGATTTTCCGGAGCCGGAAAGTCTACGCTGGTCCGGTGTATCAATTTGCTGGAACGGCCCACAGCCGGGCGCGTGCTGATTGACGATGTGGATATAACCGCGCTGGATGAGAAACGTTTACGGGAGGTCAGAAAGAAAATCGGAATGATTTTCCAGCATTTCAACCTGATGCGCTCCCGGACGGTTTATCAGAATATTGATTTTCCCTTAAAAAAGACAAAGCTTACCAAAGCACAGCGAGAAGAAAAGATAATGTCTCTTCTGGAGCTGGTCGGTCTGACAGAAAAAAGGGATGCCTATCCGTCCCAGCTCTCCGGCGGTCAGAAGCAGAGAGTGGCAATTGCGAGAGCTTTGGCCAATGATCCCAAGGTGCTGCTGTGCGACGAGGCCACAAGCGCTCTGGATCCTCAGACGACCCAATCTATCTTAAAGCTCCTGAAAAAAGTAAATGAGGATCTGGGCATCACCATTGTGATTATCACTCATGAGATGGCAGTGGTAAAAGATATCTGCGACCGGGTGGCCATCATGGAATCAGGGGAAGTGGTGGAGTCAGGATACACAGTGGATGTATTCAGCCGGCCGAAGGAAGCCATAACAAAGGATTTCATCGAAACGGCCAGCAATATCCGGAAAATTCATGACCTGATTGAAGAGGACAATGAGCTGACCCGGATTGGCTCGGGTGATAAGATGCTGCTTCTCACCTATTCCGGAACCAATGCCGGAGAACCGCTGATTTCTTATTTGTCCAAAGCTTTTGATATCCGGGCCAATATTATTTACGGAAATATCGATTTCCTGAAAGGAAAGCCGCTTGGCAAGCTGGTTGTGACCTTAAGCGGAACACCGGAAAATATGAAGAAAGCGACTGATTACATAGATTCTCTGGGAATAGAAGTGGAGGTAATCAAAGCATGAGTATCTTATACAGCCTTGCGCCCAATTTAGAAAAGCTGGGCGGAGAATTAATCAAATGTCTGGGGCAGACTTTAAAAATGCTCTTTGTCTCCGGAACCATTTCCTTCTTTTGCGGACTGTTTTTCGGAGTGCTGTTAATCGTAACAAGACGCGGCGGTATTCTTCAGAATCTGGTTATTTATAAATTTCTGGACAAAGCCATTGATGTGATTCGTTCCATTCCGTTCATTATATTAATGGTACTTTTAATTCCGGTCAGCCGTGCAATCGTAGGAACGGGATCCGGCGTGACAGGTTCCTATGTGGCATTGATTGCCGGAACGGTTCCCTTTTTCTCAAGACAGATCGAGTCGGTTCTGGCAGATTTGGACAGCGGCCTGATTGAAGCCAGTGAGGCCATGGGCTTTACGCCGGCGGAAATTATTTTCGGTGTGTATCTGAGAGAGAGCGTACCGGGAATTGTCCGTGTTACCATGATTACTTTTGTAAGCTTGATTGGAATTACCGCCATGGCCGGCTCGATCGGCGCCGGCGGCCTGGGTGATTTTGCTATCCGCTACGGATATCAGATGAATTATACGGATATGAGCTGGGTAACGGTTATCATTATCCTGATTATTATCAGTATTATTCAGTTTGTGGGTAATTTTATTATTCGGAAAACAACACATTAAGCGCGGGAAAAATCAAAAAGAGCATTCCTGACCGGGTGAAGAAGCCGGAACAGACTCCTTAAGAGGACTGCTTCGGAAAACCAAATCCGGCCGGCTGCAATAAATAAAAAAGGAGAGAACAATTATGAAAAAAGCAACAAATCATGCAATCTGGAAGAAAACAGCTGCAGCCGCTTTAGCCGCTGTATGCGCAGTCAGCTTATTCGGATGCGGCTCAAAGGAAAGCAGTGCACCGAAAGCTGCACAGACCGAGGCTGCAGCCTCTGCAGAGGGCGAGGACAAGGCACCGGCTGAGAAACAGGTAGTAAAAATCGGCGTAGTCGGCGAGTACAACGCGCAGTGGGATACCATCAATGAGCTTCTGGCTGACGAGGGAATTGAGGTAGAGCTGGTTAAATTTACAGACTATGCAGCTCCGAACCGTGCCTTAAATGACGGTGAGATCGATTTAAACGCATTCCAGCACAAGGCATTCTTAGCGAATGATATCGCTCAGAAGGGCTATGATATTGTAGATATCGGCGATACCATCATTGCACCGCTGGCTGTATTTAATAACAAAGACAAAATTTCTTCTATGGAAGATATCAAGGACGGCGATGTGATTGCCATCCCCAGTGACTTAACCAACGGCGGACGTGCCTTAAAGCTGTTAGAGAAGGCAGGTTTAATCGAGTGTGATCCGGAAAAGGGCTATACACCGACCAAAGCAGATATTCTGAATTACAATGTAAAAATCGATATCAAGGAAGCAGAGTCCGCAACTCTTGCAAACCTTCTTCCGGACTGCGCAGCTGCCATCATCAACGGAGGAAATGCCTACACAGCAGGCTTAAATCCGGCTGAGGATGCGATTTTCCAGGAGGATATCAATCCGGAGACAAATGAGGCAGTGCCGCAGTTAATCAATATTATTGTTGCCCGTACCGCTGATAAGGACAATGAGGTATACAAAAAAATCGTAGATGCTTATCATACAAAGGAAGTAGAAGCTACCATCAAGGAAGCTTACCAGGGGGCATTCCTCTGTGCATGGGAAGGCGCTGAGAACTAAAACTGGAATTCGGACAACAGACAAAGAAAAATCGGAAAAACGGAGAGCAGATCGTAGGGAATACGGTCTGCTTCTCTGACTGGATGGAGGAAAACATGGCGCTGAAGCAATATGTGGAAAAGGAAAGAGAGTATCTGGTTCGCATGAGGCGGTATTTTCATGCGCATCCGGAAGTAAGTCTGAAAGAATTTGAAACATGTAAGAGAATCGAGGAAGAGCTGGATTGGATGGGAATTCCTCACCGGAGAGTGGGAGAAACCGGAGTCTATGGCTGGATCGACGGAAAAAAACAGCCGGAAGCAGGAGAGCCGGGCGGACGGATTGTGGTTCTGCGTTCGGACATGGATGCTCTGGCCATGGATGATTTAAAAAGTGTGGATTACCATTCCCAGAACCAGGGCGTCTGCCATGCCTGCGGCCATGATGGTCATACAGCGACTCTGTTGACGGCTGCCAGGATTTTAAAGGCAAAGGAAGAGGAATTTTCCGGTCAGATCCGCCTCTTTTTCCAGCAGGCAGAAGAGATTGGTCAGGGAGCTAAACTTTTTGTAAAGGACGGGCTGATGGAAGGCGCGGTCCGGGTATTCGGCGCTCACGCCTGCAGCGCCATTGACAGCGGAAAGATTTCTCTGACAAAGGGACCTCAGAATGCCAGCTGCGACTATTTCTGTATCCGGATAACCGGAAAGGGAGCCCATGTTTCCAAGCCTCACCTGGGAATCGATGCGGCCTATGTGGTTTCTCAGATTGTGGTAGCGCTCCAGTCCATTGTGGCACGCAATACGGATCCGCTGGAGACCGTGGTGGTTGGAGTCGGTGTCATCCAAGCAGGGACCCAGTACAACATTGTAGCAGAACATGCCGTGATTGAAGGGACTACCCGGTGCTTCAGCCCTGAAGTCCGCGCTTTTACCAATGACAGGGTGAAACAGATTGCCGTACAGACTGCTGCCCTTTACGGGGCAGAGGCTGACGTGGAATTCCGTGATTATGCATCACCGCTTTTAAATGATCCGCAGGCAGTAAACGAGGTAACAGAAGTGACCAGAAGATTTCTTCCGGAGGAATATATAATTCATGATCGTGAAAAAGAGTTAGGAGCAGATGATTTTGCCGAATACTTGGCTGTCACAAAGGGAATGTATGCCTTTGTGGGAACCCATAATCCGGAAAATCCCAACACGGGAATGGCTCACCATCATGGACTCTTTGATATGGATGAAGAGGGACTTCTGCTTTCCTGCAATGTCTATGTGGATTATGCACTCTGGGTACTTCAGGAAATGAAGGAAGAAGAGGCTTAAAGAAACAAAAAGAAAAACGGTAACAGGACAGAAAGCAACAGCAGACGGCTTATTATTTATAGAAGAAAGCCGCCTGCTGTTTTTTCCTATTATTCTACAATATCCAGATCCTTACAGAAGGAGTTAAGAATCTCACATCCATCCTCTGTAATCAGCACCAGATCCTCGATGCGGACGCCCAGCTCGCCGTCCACATAGATACCCGGCTCAATGGAGAAAATATTGCCCACTTCGGCCACAGCCTCATTGACGCAGGAGACATCTCCAAACTCATGTACCTCCAGTCCGATAAAATGTCCCAGACGGTGGGTGAAGTTCGGACCATATCCGGCCTCTTCAATCACCTGACGCGCTGCCCGATCCACGTCGCAGAGACGGACACCCGGTTTTAGGATGGCCTCGGCAGCCTCATTGGCTTTCCGAACCAGATTGTAGATTTCGCGGTGCTTCTCTGACGGTACACTTTTATAGAAGAAAGTCCGCGTCATATCAGAGCAGTAGTTATCCTTGCGGCATCCTACATCAAAAAGAACCGTATCGCCTTCTTTTAAGACCGTATCATCCGGCTCGTGATGGCCTTTCGCACAGTTCGGGCCAAAGCCTATAAGGGGGGTGAAGGAGTATCCCTCTGCACCGAGAGAGGTGTAAATATCCAGCATCTTAGAGGCAATTTCTTTTTCTGTGACGCCTTCCCGGATCAGATCGCGGAATTTGGCCATTGCTTTGTCATTGATAGCGGAAACGGCCCGCATTTTCTCTTTCTCTTCTTCATCTTTGCAGGCGCGGACCTCATCTACGCAAACAGAGCTTAAAACAAAATCAGAGGCGCCGGAAGCTGCGATCACCGGAAGCAGGAAGCGGGCAGGAAAATTTTTATCAATGCCCAGCGGTTCACCTTTCTGAATGCAGCTGCAGAGCAGGGAGAGATAATCATCCGTGTCATCAAAGCGCACCTTCTCTACGCCCAGATCCTCCGGAACGGTAAACAGGTTATTAATAAACATTTTATTTCCGCCGGATTCATTTATGTAGAGGGCCAGAAGACGCTCGCCCGGATCGATATAGCGTCCGGTTAAATAAAGGATTGCGTAAGGATCCGAAATAATCATTTGCTTCAGTTCGCGTTCTTTCAGTTTGATCAGTATTTTTTCTAATCTTTCCTGATTCATAGAAAAACCTCCTTTAACTTTGAACATGGATACTGCCAAATTTTCAATATATTAATGAAATTAACGTCACTTAAATTTCATTAGAGTGAAAGAATTATGGCATTATTTTTGTTTGATATCAATTGTAAAGAATACTCTGCAAAAGTCAAGAGTATTTTGGAAAATTCCAAAAAAACTCAATAAAATACAAAAAAAGTGATTGATTAATGCGGGAAGATAGTTTATAATTAAAACCATTATTTCAGCTTTCAATTTAGCACAGCAAAGCTGGAATAGAAAAGAGAGGAGGAACTAAAAATGAAAAAATTGTTAAGCGTGCTGCTGACAGGTGCAATGGCAGTATCCATGCTGGCCGGCTGCGGCGGCGGAAGCGCAGCTCCGGAGACCCAGGCAGCTGCAAGCGGTGAGACTGCTGCTGCAGAAGAGGGTGGAGAGCAGGCTGAGGCTCCCGGTACTGGAAAGGTTGCTCTGGTTACCAACACAGTATCCCAGAATGAGGAAGAATATCGTTCCGCAGAGTCCATGACTCAGAAATACGGCGACCGCATCGTACATGTAACCTGGCCGGATAACTTCATGACCGAGCAGGAGCAGATGATCACAACCGTCAGCAAACTTGCTGCTGATCCGGAGATCAAAGCAATTATTATCAACCAGGCAGTTCCGGGAACGAATGCTGCGATTGATAAGCTTTTAGAGACCCGTGACGATATGCTCATCATCTACGGCACACCTCAGGAGAACCCGGAGGACGTTGCTACAAGAGCCGACATCATCCTTCAGCCGAACGAGCTGGATATGGGACCGGCCATGGTAGAGCAGGCTGCCAAGATGGGCGCTAAGACATTCGTACACTATTCATTCCCGAGACATATGGCTCAGGTTCTTCTGTCTGCAAGACGTGAGCTTATTAAAGAGAAATGTGCTGAGTTAGGCATCGAGTACGTAGATGCAACTGCTCCGGACCCAACAGGTGACTCCGGTACTACAGGCGCTCAGCAGTTCATCCTTGAGGATGTTCCGAAGATGGTAGCTCAGTATGGAAAAGATACTGCATTCTTCTCCACCAACTGTGCTATGCAGGTTCCGTTAATTAAAGCTTGTGTAAGCGAAGGCGCAATTTATCCGCAGCCTTGCTGCCCGTCTCCGTATCACGGATATCCAGCAGCTCTTGGTCTGGTATCTGAGGAAGACTCCGCTGTTGAGAAGATGAACATTCAGGATATCGTGGATCAGACTACAAAGGCTCTTGACGAGGCAGGCGTTCTCGGAAGATTCTCCACATGGCCTGTTCCGGTTTCCATGATGATGACCGTTGCCGGTACAGAGTATGCATTCGAGTGGATGGCTGGAAATACCAATGGAAAGCTTGATCTGGATGTTCTGAAGGAAAAGATGGATGAGTATGCCGGTCTGGATTGTAACATGAGTCCTTACACAGATGACGCTGGCACTTCTTATGATAACTATCAGCTGATCATGATGGATTATCTGACCTACGGTGAAGAATAATTTGGATTTACAGAGTGTTGCAGGCGGCACGGGGGAAATCCCCGTGCCGTATTGCGATAACTGAGGTTAGGAGGTTATGCCTTGAGCGACAATCTATTGGAGTTTAAAAATGTTTCCAAATCTTTTTATGGAAATCAGGTTTTAAAGAACATCAATATGACCGTAAAACGGGGCGAGGTTCATGCCCTGATCGGCGAAAACGGCGCCGGTAAATCAACGTTAATGAACATCCTATTTGGTATGCCCGCGATCCATGAGACAGGAGGATTTGAGGGTACAGTGGAGATCGAGGGAAAAGAAACCCACATTCGTTCTCCCCATGATGCAATGCTGGAAGGCATCGGTATGGTACATCAGGAATTCATGCTGATTCCCGGCTTCTCCATTGCAGAGAATATTAAGCTGAACCGCGAGATCACAAAAACAAATGTGATCAGCCGCGTATTAGGAAAGCGTCTGGAAGGCCTGAATTATAAGCAGATGAATGAGGATGCACAGAAGGCACTGAAGACGCTGGATATGGACATTGAAAGCTATACCCAGGTAGCCGGTCTGCCGGTTGGCCACATGCAGTTTATTGAGATTGCCCGTGAGATCGACAAGTCCGGAATCAAGATTCTGGTATTTGATGAGCCGACGGCAGTTTTAGCTGATGCAGAGGCCCAGAACCTTTTAAAGGCGGTTCGCCGCCTGGCTGACAGCGGTATCGGGATTATTTTTATCAGTCACCGTTTGGAAGAGATTGTTTCAGTTGCAGATACCGTTACGGTTCTTCGTGACGGCACCCATGTGGCAACAAAGCCGATCAAAGAGACAAGTGCTGTTGATATCGCACGTATGATGATTGGGCGTGCTGTTACTCTGGATCGTGAGGATTCCGGAGACCGTCAGATTTCCGATGAAGTTGTATTGGATATTAAGGATCTTCATGTCAATATGCCCGGAGAGCAGGTAAAGGGAATCAACTTAGCTGTACGCAAAGGCGAGATTATGGGAATCGGCGGCCTGGCCGGTCAGGGAAAGCTTGGCATTGCCAACGGCCTGATGGGCATTTATCCATCGAAGGGTCAGGTTACCTTCCAGGGAAAAGAGCTCCCGCTTAATAATTCACGCCAGGTGATTCGGGAGGGCGTTGCCTTCGTAAGCGAGGACAGAAAGGGCGTCGGCCTTCTTCTGGACGAATCTATCGAGCTGAATATCTGTTTTACTGCCATGCAGAATCAGGATAAATTCCTGAAAAATTACGGTTTTATCAAGATGATGGATGGAAAAGAGATCCGCGATCATGCCAACAAGATGATCGAAGATCTGGATATCCGCTGTACCTCCTCTCTGCAGAAGACGGGAAGTCTTTCCGGCGGTAATCAGCAGAAGGTCTGTGTTGCTCGTGCGCTGACGCAGCAGCCTGATTTACTGCTTGTATCAGAGCCTACCCGAGGCATTGATATCGGTGCGAAGAAACTGGTGCTGGATCTTCTGAAGAGACTGAATCAGGAGATGGGCATGACCATTATCATGACTTCTTCCGAGTTGGCAGAGCTTCGAACCATTTGTGACAAGATTGCCATTGTCTGTGACGGAAAAGTGGCCGGTATTTTAAATCCAACCGATTCCGACGAGACCTTTGGTTTAATGATGTCCGGTATTACAGATATAGAAGAAAGGAGTGAGGTATAATGGAAGAAAAGAAAATCAGTCTGAAAGATATGGTTCAGAAGATTGGCCTTCCGACCATTATTATTGCAGCGTTCCTGATCTTTATTCTGGTATTGGGACATTTTATGGGTCTTTCCGTTGCAACACTGCTCAGTGATACAGTAAAACGTGCCGGTATGAACGGTATTCTGGTATTGGCCATGCTGCCTTCCATTCAGTCCGGTACGGGACCGAACTTTGCGCTTCCCATTGGTGTAGAGTGCGGATTATTCGGCATTGTATGTGCCATTGAATTCGGTTTTACCGGATGGGGATGGTTTTTCGCTTCCATCGCGATTTCCATTGTACTGGCAACCGTAGTCGGCTATTTCTACGGAAAGCTGCTCAATGCGGTAAAGGGATCAGAGATGACGATCGCGACCTACGCCGGTTTCTCTATCGTAGCCTTCATGTGTCTTCTGTGGCTTTTGATTCCGTTTAAATCCCCGAATATGGGATGGTTTATCGGCCAGGGTCTTCGTGAAACCATCCAGCTGGATGTAATCGGAGCCAACATGATTTTAAACAATTTCCTGGGATTCTCCGTGGGACCGGATTTCTACTTCCCGACCGGTATGATCCTGTTTTTCCTGTTCTTCTGTTTCCTGGTTTGGGCGTTCTTTAGGAGCAAACAAGGTATCGCCATCTCCGCAGTAGGAAGCAGCAACAGCTTTTCCGAGGCCTCCGGTCTGAATATCAACCGGAACCGAATCCTCGCCAACATCCTTTCTACGATTCTGGGTGCCATTGGAATTGTGGTTTATTCCCAGAGCTATGGATATGCACAGCTTTACAACGCGCCTTTAACCATGGCATTCGCTGCAGTAGCCGCTATCTTAATCGGCGGTGCCTCTGCCCAGAGAGCGAAGGTATCCCATGTTATTTTAGGTGTATTCCTGTTCCAGGGACTTTTGACCTCAGCGCTTCCTGTGGCCAACCGTGTATTTGCAGGAACAGATTTATCTGAGGTTATGCGTATGGTAATCCAGAACGGTATTATCCTCTATGCGCTGACTCAGGTTCGGAAAGGGGGTAAAGGCTGATGGAAAATAAATCTGCTGCCGGAAAGGCATTAACCTGGATTGGTGATAATCTGGTAACCCTGATTTTCCTGTTATTTACTATCATTGGTTTATCCGTATCCAATGTTTCCTTCAGCTGGTTTTTGGGCGAGCTGACAGGCCGTCTCTACCGAAACAGCTTTTTAGTTCTTTCTCTGATTATTCCGGTTATTGCCGGACTGGGTCTGAACTTCGGTATCGTAGTCGGCGCCATGGCGGGACAGATTGCCGTTGTATTTATCCGCTATTTTGAATTAGGCGGTATAAGCGGCCTTCTTTTATCCATTCTGGTTTCCACCCCATTAGCCGTATTATTCGGCTGGATGACAGGTCGTCTTTACAATAAGACAAGAGGCCAGGAGATGATCGCCAGCTTAATCGTTGGTTACTTTGCCAATGGTTTATATCAGTTCCTGTTCCTGTTTGTGGTCGGTGTAATCATCAAGGTTCCGGCTGACCACCCGCTTATCAAGCCGGATGGAATCGGTATTCGTTCTACCGTGGATCTTGGTATGGCAGACAAGGGCGGACTGAAATATGCACTGGATAATATCGAAAAGATTCCGTTTACCCATGCATTAATTATCATTGCAGCCGCAATTCTGGTTCTTCAGGCTGTCCGCTTTGCGCGGAATAAGACCGCGATGCAGATGAAGAAAAACAGAATCATGACCATCATTAATATTGTACTCTGCGTGGTTGTAATGGGAATCGGTGCCTATTCGATTTCTGCAAAGAACAGCCTGACTGTTGTAGCAAAGGTACCGGTTGTTACGGTGCTTCTGATTGTAGCTCTGTGCGTATTTACGGAGCTGATTTTAAAGACTAAGCTGGGCCAGGACTTCAAAGCGGTTGGACAGAGCCAGCGTATCGCTGAGGTATCCGGTATCAATGTAGATCGAACCCGTATTATTGCGGTTATCCTTTCTACTGTGCTGGCTGCCTGGGGACAGATTATCTTCCTTCAGAATGTAGGTACCTTAAATACCTACAATGCACATTCTCAGGTAGGTATGTTCGCAGTTGCCTCTATTTTGGTAGGCGGTGCTTCCACCTCCAAGGCGACGGTAAGCCAGGCGCTGATTGGAACGATCCTTTTCAATGCCATGTTTATCATGTCTCCTGAGATTGGACAGGCTGTATTCGGTCAGGCGCTTCTGGGCGAGTATTTCCGTACCTTTATGGTATACGGCGTTATCGGTTTTGCGCTGGGTCTGTATGTATGGAAGGCCAACAGAAAGAGCAAGCTTACTATCTAAAAGGGAATGTCTGCCGGTGCGGACATTGCTGGAATATGAATACGAATGAAAAGGGAAAGAGCAGCAGACGAATGATAAGTTTGCTGCTCTTTTTTTGCATTATTTGCTTAGCGAGGTCTTTCACGAGCTTAGCAAATAAGCACACCTGCAAAACGAGCGCGTCTTACAGCGCGACATTGAGCATGGTGTAACCTTAAATTTTTATATGCAATAAAACACACCCTATTGCACAAAAAACGCTTGTATTAACAGAAAGGTGAAGATTCAGATGGAAAACGAACGAATGAGGGAAAGAGAAAGAGTGGGAGAGAGCCGCACGGAACGCCGGATCATACGGCAGGATTTGGAAAGATATCACGCTTATTTAATTCAGGAGGAACGTGCTGCTGCGACGATTTCAAAGTATATGCATGATGTGCGCATGTTTTATGAATATTTGAGCCGAAATTCTATGGGAAACGGGGAAGGATGTCTCGTCTCGAAGGAAAAAATCCTGCCCTTTAAAGAACAGCTGATTCACCGCTATCAAATCCGCAGCGTGAATTCTATGCTGGCTGCTTTGAACAGTTTTTTGACCTTTATGGGATGGGGCGATTTCCGGGTGAAATTTTTCAAGGTGCAGGCGCAGCTTTTCTCGGAAGAGGAAAAAGAACTGAGCCGCGAGGAATATTTTCGCCTGATTCAGACCGCCGGGGAGAAGAAAAAAGAGAGGCTTGTCCTGGTTTTGCAGACTCTGTGCGGGTTGGGTCTGCGGATCAGTGAACTGAAGGCAGTAACTGTGGAAGCGGTAAAAGACGGTAAGCTGCAGATCTATAATAAGGGAAAGAGCCGGCTTGTCTGGCTGGGAAAACCGCTGCAGCGCAAATTATCTGCCTATATCCGCAGAATGCACTTAAAACAGGGGGAAATCTTCATTACAAAAAGCGGAAAAAGCCTGGATCGAAGCAACATCTGGCGTGAGATGAAACATTTATGCGAGGACGCAAAAGTTCCCTGCCGAAAAATATTCCCTCACAATCTCCGTCACTTATTTGCCCGTACCTTTTATGAAATGCGGAAGGATGTAGTAAAGCTTGCAGCAATCATGGGGCACAGCAGTATGGAGACCACCCGTATCTATACAGCCGTATCGGGGCAGGAATGCCGCAGGCAGATGGAGGCCTTGAGGCTGGTGCTCTGAAGCGGTGTGCGGTGTTGAAAATAAAAAGTACAACATAATAGGTATTATGTTGTA
>Ga0129308_1000970_pt1 | contig 34796 bp, 30 predicted proteins | sample L827metagenome_FD_94440 | JGI IMG/M metagenome (GOLD analysis project Ga0129308, IMG submission 94440) | Ring-tailed lemur group fecal microbial communities from Wisconsin, USA - L827 metagenome | ecosystem: Host-associated > Mammals > Digestive system > Large intestine > Fecal | place: USA...
TCTGGACGCTGTCTACGCAGCCTGACGGCTGCGGCAACCTCGCTCACGGATAGATCCTGCGGCTCCATCCGTGAGCAAGGTTTTTACCACGGGGTGTCCAACTTGTTATTGCAATTTGCGTTTAAAATTTGTTGTAACTTTTTTGGTTTTCGCATTGCATTGTTCTGCGGCATATGCTATGCTACCTATATATGTCAATCTGGATTACTTTGATTTTATCCGCTCCGGCAAAGGTGGTGTGAGGTCATGATGGAGGACAGTATTCTTCAGGTACGGATGTTCGGCAATTTTTCCATCCGCAAGGGAGATCAGGAGATCAACGACAATGACAACCGCTCCAAAAAGGTGTGGCTGCTGCTGGCATACATGATCTATTGCCGCAGCCGTTCCATCACGCAGGAGGAGCTGGTGGGTCTCCTTTGGAGCGATGACGAGAGCAGCGCCAACCCGCTCAACGCGCTGAAAACCATGTTCCACCGGGTCCGTGCCTCGCTGAACCAGTTGGACGGCGCCGCCGGGCATACGCTCATCATCCGCCGGGAAGGCAGCTATGCCTGGAACACCGATGTGCCGTTTTCCTTCGATGTGGACGATTTTGAGGCACTTTGCCAGGCTGGAGCCGCCGCTCCCGACCGGGATACGAGGCTCACCGCTTATCTGAAGGCTTTGGAACTGTACCAGGGCGATTTTCTGCAAAAGCTCTCATCGGAGCCCTGGGTGGTCCCCATTGCCGCCTATTTCCACAACATGTACATTCAGGCCCTGCTGGAAGTGCTGCCCCTGCTGGAGGAGGACCGCCGCCTGGAGGAGGCTGTGGCCCTGTGCCGGAAAGCCGTGGAGGTGGAGCCTTACAACGAGCTTCTCTACCAGCACCTGATGCGGGACCTGCTGGACCAGGGCGAGCAGCGCTCCGTCATCACGGTATACGACTCCATGAGCCAGCTGCTGTTTGACAACTTCGGCATCATGCCGGCCGATGAATCCCGGGCCCTGTACCGGGAAGCCGTCCGCACCGTCAATGACCGGGCCGTATCCATCAGCACCGTCCGGGAGCAGCTGCGGGAGCCGGAGGGCTGCGGCGGCGCGCTGTTTTGTGAATACGACTTTTTCAAGATCATTTATCACGCGGAGGCCCGGGCCATTGCCCGCAGCGGCGATGCGGTCCATATCTGCCTGCTGTCCGTCACGGGCGAACAGGGAGAGGAACTGTCCAAGCGCAGCCTGGACCGCTGTATGGAAAACCTTCAGGAGCTGATCCGCGTCGGTCTCCGCCGGGGTGATGTGGCGGCCCGGTGCAGCATGTCTCAATACATTTTGCTGCTGCCCCAGGCCAATTACGAAAACAGCTGCAAGGTCTGCGAGCGGATCATCAAGGCTTTCTGCCGCCAGTATCCCCACTCCCCCGCGCAGCTACACTATTCCGTTCAGCCCTTAGAGCCCAACACATAACCAAAAAAGCCTGGCGTGCTGTGCACGCCAGGCTTTTTTCAGCTTCCCGGTGCCGCTGGCGGCGCCGGGCTGTCTTTTTAGTTTTTCCCCTTGCTGTGGAGCATTTTGATGACCGCCAGCGTCACCAGCATCAGTACGATGGCGATGGGCAGGGCGATGAAGGCGTTGGGAATGAAACCGGCGATGATGTAGCTGACAAAGCTCACCGCCGCCGCGGTGATGGCATAAGGCAGCTGGGTGGACACATGGTTCACATGGTCGCACTGGGCGCCGGCGGAGGCCATGATGGTGGTATCGGAAATGGGAGAGCAGTGGTCGCCGCACACAGCGCCGGCCATGCAGGCGGAGATGCAGACGATGGCCAGGGGATTATCCATGGAAAATACGTTCTGCACAATGGGGATCAGCATACCGAAGGTACCCCAGCTGGTACCGGTGGCGAAGGCCAGCAGGCAGCCGATGAGGAACACGATAGCCGGCAGGAACATCTGCATACTGGCAGCGCTGCCCTGCACGAAGTCCCGGACGAAGTACTTGGCGCCCAGGGAATCCGTCATGGCCTTCAGGCTCCAGGCAAAGGTCAAAATCAGGATGGCGGGCACCATGGCCTTGAAGCCCTCGGGGATGCAGCCCATCATGTCCCGGAAGGACATGGCCCGGCGGATGAGATAATACACGAAGGTAAACACCAGGGCGAAGGCGGAGCCCAGCATCAAGCCCACGGAGGCGTCGGAATTGGAGAAGGCCTCCACAAAGCCGGCGCCGGAGAAGAAGCCGCCGGAGTAGATCATGCCGATGACGCAGCAGGCCACCAGCACCACGATGGGCAGCACCAGGTCAATGACCCGGCCGTGGCTCTCGTCCACTTCCTCGTCCATGGAGGCATAGGGATTGGGACCGGAGAACAGGTCGCCGTTCTCCATGGCATTCTCCTCAAAAACCGCCATAGTGCCGAACTCCACCTTCATCAGCGCCATGCCCACCATCATGACCACGGTCAGCAGGGCGTAGAAGTTGAAGGGAATGGCCCGGATGAACAGGTTCAGGCCCTGTCCCTCCTCCGCGAAGCCCGCCACGGCGGCGGCCCAGGAGGAGATGGGAGCGATGATGCACACAGGAGCCGCCGTGGCATCGATGAGGTAGGCCAGCTTAGCCCGGGAGACCCGGTGCTTATCCGTGACAGGGCGCATGACGGAACCCACCGTCAGACAGTTGAAATAATCGTCAATGAAAATGAGGCAGCCCAGGACGACCGTGGCCAGCTGGGCGCCCACCCGGGATTTGATGTGGGTCTGTGCCCACCGGCCGAAAGCGGCGGAGCCGCCGGCCTTGTTCATCAGGCACACCAGAGTGCCCAGGATCACCAGGAATACCAAAATGCCCACGTTATAGCTGTCCGACAGGACGGAAACGATGCCGTCGCTGAACACGTGGAGCACGGTGCCTTCAAAGCTGAAGTTGGAGTACAGCAGGCCGCCCACCAGGATACCCACGAACAGCGAGCTGTACACCTCCTTGGTGATGAGGGCCAGGGCAATGGCGATGACGGGCGGCAGCAGGGCCCAGAGGGTATTGTAAAACCGGCTGGGAGATTCCACGTAGCCGCTGCCGCCGCAGGAAGCGCAGGCATTTTCGCCGCCGCAGCTCTCACAGGCCTCGTCCAGGCCGTAGCAGTCCATGCAGGCGCCGGAGCCGCCGCAGTCGGGGCATTCGATCATTTTGGTGCCGGGCTCCTCCGTGGGGTCCGCGGCAAAGGCGGTGACTGTCAGCGCCGTGCACAGCAGCAGGACCACCGTCAGCAAAGGCAGCAGCCGCCGTTTCAGGGTTTTCATCATATTCTCTCTCCTTCAACAAAAAATGAAGCCATGACTTCTGTCATGACTTCATACGGCCGCTGATACGTATGGATTCACGACAGCGCTCCGTCCCATGGCGGGGACGACAGTCCGGGGGATATTCTCCCACGGCCCGGCTCCGTGTTCCCCAGGCGGAAACACGCGGCCTCGGCGAAAGCCCCTTTCACCCCTCCCCGGGCCTGTCCGTATGGGAAGGACTACTCTTGACATCCGCGCCTCTATCATGCTTGGTGTGTCCATTATATAAAAGTTTCTTGAAAAGTCAACCGGCTTTTCCAATTTCTCCTGTTTTTCCCTGAAAAACAACGCCGGGACGCCGCTTTCACGGTGTCCCGGTGGTTTGCGGGATCAATACTGGCCCAGGTTGGCGGAGGCGTCGGAGTTGGCGCTCTTGCCGAAGTGGAAGTCGTTGCCGGGCAGGATGGCGTTGAGAATGATGCCGGCGATGGCGGCGATGGCCAGGGACGTCAGGGTGATGGAAGCGCCGCCCACCTGGAAGGTCAGGCCGTTGGTGAAGCCCAGGCCGCACACCAGGATGACAGCGGCGATGATGAGGTTGCGGCTGTTGGTGAAGTCCACCTGGTTCTCCACCACGTTCCGCACGCCGATGGCGGAGATCATGCCGTACAGGATGAAGCTGACGCCGCCGATGATGGCCGCGGGGATGGTGTTGACCAGATAGGCGAAGGCGGGGCTGAAGGACAGGATGATGGCATACAGGGCCGCCAGACGGATGACCTTGGGGTCATGGACCCGGGAGAGCACCAGCACGCCGGTGTTCTCGCCGTAGGTGGTGTTGGCGGGGCCGCCGAACATGGCGGACAGGGAGGTGGCGATGCCGTCGCCGATGAGGGTGCGGTGCAGGCCGGGGTCCTCGATGAAGTTCTCCCCCACGGTGGCGGAGATGGCGGACATATCGCCGATATGCTCCATCATGGAGGCGATGGCGATGGGGGCCATCACCAGGATGGCGGAGATATCAAACTTGGCCACGCTGCCGGAGAAGTTCGTCACAAAGGGCTGGAAGCCCAGCAGGGGCGTTGCGCCGCCGAACAGGCCCTGTACATCCAGGCCGGAGAAATCCACCATGCCGAACACCAGCGCCACGATATAGGGAATGACCACGCCCAGCAGGATGGGGATGATTTTCACCATGCCCTTGCCCCAGATGTTGGCCACCACGATGACGGCAATGGACACCAGGGCCAGCCACCAGCAGGTGGAGGCGTTGGACACGGCGGAGGGAGCCAGATTCAGGCCGATGAGGATGATGATGGGGCCGGTGACCACGGGGGGCAGGTAGTGCATGACCCGGTGGACACCCACCGCCTTGATGATGGCGGCCAGCACCACGTACAAAAGGCCCGCCACCACGATGCCGCCGCAGGCATATTGGAGCTTTTCCGCAGGCTCCATGGCTGCGTACATGCCGCTGTCCATGGCCCCCATGGCGGCGAAGCCGCCCAGGAAAGCGAAGGAGGAGCCCAGGAAAGCGGGGACCCTCATTTTGGTGCAGACATGGAAAAACAGGGTACCGATACCGGCGAAGAACAACGTGGTCTGGATGCTGAGGGGCAGGCCGTAGCTCTGGACCAGGATGGGCACCAGCACCGTGGCGCCGAACATGGCGAACATATGCTGGAGGCCCAGAATGAGCATCTTGGGCACGCCCAGCGTGCGGGCATCCCGGATGGGCTGCTGGCCCACAACGGTTTTCTTCTCTTTCATGTTTTTTCTCCTCTCCTATTTCGACAGTCGTCGGGCAAAAAAAATACCGGCACCAATGGCCGGTCAAGCATGGGAAAAATAAGAAAAAGAGAAACCCGCCTGGCACATTCCGTACTTTCCAAACAGCATCACGCGGTCCCTCCTTTCGTTATTTTGATTTATTATACAGAAAGGTATGACGTATTGCAAGGTCCCTTTTCCATGACCCTCAGATAAAAAAGACGTCGGGAATTGTAAAAAATGACGGGACGCCGTTGGCCGGCGCCCCGTTCAGGCTGTCGAAAAATTCTTTTCAACAGCCTGAGCAAGTTTTTCAAAACTTTTTAAGTCTTGAAAAACTTAGATTTCAAACGAATGGCCCAGGCCACCCTCTCTTGCCGCTGCACGGCAATTCACCTTGGGACACCCCTCCTGGGTTTCTTTCGTAGCTATCTTCCTTCCCGCTTTCCAGCAGTTCACCCTTTTTCGACAAGCTTGACGGGACGCCGTCAGCCGGCGTCTCGTTCCCTCCATCTATTTTTTCAGCAGCTCTTCGAGCCGGGATTCCCCGTATACCGGAATGCCGTGCTCCTCCAGCAGCGCCGCCGTCACGCCGTCGCCTGCCGTCAGGGTGCCGGTAAAGGTGCCGTCGTACACCTGCCCCCGGCCGCAGGAGGGGCTGCGCTCCTTCAAAACAGCCGCCTGACAGCCAAGAAGTTTACATAACTTCAGTGCTTCTTCCGCGCCCCGCCGGTACTGCTCCGTCACGTCGGCACCGCTTTCCGTCACCACACGGCTGTCCCGCCGCTCCGCGGGAGGGCGGGGCGTGGCAAGACCGCCTAACTGCTCCGGGCACACAGGCACCAGCGTATGCCGCTCCGCCAGGGCGGAAGCGAGGGGGTGGGCTTTGGAGGCGCCGTCATAGCGGCAGCAGGCCCCCAGGAGACAGGCGGAGACCAGGAGCTTCATGGCCGGCCTCCCTTTTGAAACGCCCGCCGCTCCCGGTCCAGCTCCGCGAACAGCTTCCGGCCGCTCCAGCGGCGGTTGTGGGCCGTCAGCACCGCTTTCAGACACTCCGGCCCGGCCCCGGCCTTTGCCAGCACCGGCAGCACCGTGTCCAACTGCTCCTCCAGGCCGCACAAAACGATCATCCTCCCGCCCAGGGGGCCTGTGGCAGAGGCTGATGCTTCCCCGCCGGGAGCAAGGCCCGCCAGCATCTCCAGGGGCCGGTCATATTCCCGCCGGCCCACCGGCACCGCTTCGATGCCCATGGGCGCCACGGCGGCGGCCACCGCCAGCACGGCGGGCAGGTCGTCAAAGCCAAACAGCAGCAGTTTTTTCATACGATCTCCTCTCCATTCAGCACCGCCTGGGCAAGCCGCTCTCCCGCATAGCGCAGCTTCAAAGAGAAAAAGGGCGTGTCTGTGTCCAGCAGCCGCAAAAAGATCTTGTCTCCCTCCCAGAGGGGCAAAGACAGCAGGTCCGCTTTTTTGATCCAGGCCAGCTCTCCCTCGTCGCACTCATGGGGCGTGCCGGTCCAGCCGCTGGCGGTGAACAGGTGCATATACTCCGTGGGATACTGGTCGGAGACGAATGTCACCAGCCCCCGGTAGCGGTATGCTGTCAGCCGGAGCCCCGTTTCCTCAAAGGTCTCCCGGAGGATGCAGTCCTCGGGGCTCTCCCCTTCCTCAAATTTGCCGCCCACGCCGATCCATTTGTCGTGGTTCATATCATTGACTTTTTTCACCCGGTGGAGCATCAGGTACGCATCTCCCCGCTCCAGATAGCAAAGGGTGGAATTGATCATCAGGCATCTCTCCTTTACGCCTCATTATACCCGCTGTGGAGGAAAAAGGAAAGCGTCTTGCCGGGAAAAGTGCGCTATGTTATGCTGGCATTGAAATTTTTTAAAAAAGTTCTTGACCTTGACAGAACGTCAGGCTCTATACTCTGCCTTGTCAGGAGGGATGCACATGGAATACACCATCAAGCAGCTGGCGGACCTGTCCGGTGTCACACCCAGGACCCTGCGCTGGTATGACCGGGAAGGCCTGCTGCGGCCCGGCCGGGTCACGGAGGCGGGTTACCGGATATACGGTCCCAAGGAGGTGGACCGGCTCCAGGAAATTTTATTCTACCGGGAGCTGGACTTTTCCCTGGCGGATATCCGCCGCCTGCTGGACGACCCGGCCTATGACCGCCAGGCGGCGCTGCAGAGCCACCTGGCGGAGCTGGAGACCCGCCGGGCGCGGCTGGACGGCCTCATCCTGACAGTACAAAAAACCATTGCAGAAGCCAAAGGAGGCTGTAAAATGTCTGACAAGGAAAAATTCGAGGCGTTTAAGCGTCAAGCCGTTGCGGAAAACGAAGCCCGCTACGGAAAAGAGATTCGGGAAGCATACGGAGATGACACCGTTGAGCGGAGCAACCGGCGGGTCCTGGCCCAGACGGAAAAGGAATATGCCAGGTGCCAGGCCCTGGAGGAAGAGATCCGCTCCGCCCTCACCGCCGCCGTCCGCTCCGGAGAGGACCCGGCGGGTGCCGAGGGGCGGCGCATCGCGCAGCTCCACCGGGAGTGGCTGTTATTTTCCTGGGAGAGCTACTCTCCCCAGGCCCACGGCGGCCTTGTGCGGATGTACACCCAGGACCCCCGGTTCACCTCCTATTATGACCGGGAGGTGCCGGGCTGCGCCGCCTTTTTGGAGGCCGCTGTGCTGGCCTGGCTGGGACTTTGAAAACGCAGCGTTCAAAAAGCACAAGCGCCGTGAAAACGGCGCTTGTGCTTTTTATGCAGTTTGAGGTGTGCGGCGGAACAGAGACTTGAACAGCGTGCGGATCAGGGGCTGAATAAAAAACAGCTGGGTAAAGAAAGCAAAGGGGAAATTGAAACACACCAGCTTCAGCCAATTTGCCAGCAATGTGATCAGATGGAAGCCCTGGTAATAAGGATAATACAAAATGGCGGCCAGAAAGCTCATGGCCGGACACATCAGGCCGACAGTGGCGCAGATGATGGCGGTCTCAAACAGGGCGGGGTGCGTGCCGGCGGGAGAGAACACCCTCGATGCCAGGCGGAAGGAGCAGGGACTGCCCAAGAGGACCTCCAGCCCGTAGGCAAGGAGGAACTCCACCAGTATGACGCCCCAGATGGGCACCATACGGCCCACCATATAAACGCCGCCTTGCGCGCGGATAGCCGCCAGTACGCTGGGAGCGCCGGTGACCGACATCAAAGTGGAGCCGTTTACGACGTAAAGACTGTAAAACACATACGCATGGACTGTCACAATTACGGTAAGCAAGGCGAACATCATTTGTTCTGCGCGGTTTTTTGGCATGGAAATATCCTCCTGTTTCTTAATGGGCGCAAAAAAACACAAGGGGCAGTCATGAAATCTGTGAAAAACATAGTTTCCGTGATCAGATTTATGTGCGTGCGCACCACTTGTGTCGTTTATGTGCCAATATTTGATTGTAAAAGCAGTATATCATAGGTTTCGCCGGAATTTCAAATGTTTTTTCGGTCCTTTTTGATGGAGTGTTCCTTTTTCTCCCGCCGCGGATATAAAGAAAAGCAAAGGACTGCCTGGGCAGTCCTTTGCTTTTCTTTATGATTGGCTCCGAAAGACTTTCAGCAGCTGAATGACCACCATGGACCCAAAGGCCAGCCCCACGATGGCGCCCACCAGCCCCCAAGACAGCGGCGCCGCCCGGAACAGCGGCTCCAGCGCCGGCACCAGCAGTACGCTGCCCAGCAGCACCACGCCCGCCGCGAAGGCCAGCAGCAGGTATTTGTTGTTCCAGAGCTTCTTCGTCAGCAGCACCGGTCTCGCGGATTTGCAGCTGAAGCCGTGGAACAGGCGGGAAAGGCACAGCGTGGCAAAGGCCATGGTGCTGCCCACCGCCGCGCCGCCGGCGTTCAGGCCCAGATGGAAGGCGGTGATGGTGGCCGCGGCCATGACCAGGCCCTCCAGGGCCACGCTGGTGAGGAAGGGCTTTGTCAGAATGCCCTCGTCCCGGGGGCGGGGCCGCTCCCGCATCACCAGGTCCGTGTGGGGCTCCAGCCCCAGGGCGATGGCCGGAAGGGAGTCCGTCAGCAGGTTGATGAACAACAGGTGCACCGCCTCAAAGGGCACCGGCAAGCCCATGAGGGAGGCGTACAGCACCGTCAGGATGCCGGCGGCGTTGCCGGAGAGCAGGAACTGAATGGCCCGCTTGATGTTGGCATACACATTGCGGCCGTTTTTCACCGCCTTGACGATGGTGGCAAAATTGTCATCCGTCAGCACCATGCCGGCGGCGTCCTTGGCCACCTCCGTGCCGGTGACGCCCATGGCCACACCGATATCCGCCTGCTTCAGCGCCGGGGCGTCGTTGACGCCGTCGCCGGTCATGGCCACCAGGTTCCCCAAGTCCTGCCAGGCTTTCACGATGCGGATCTTATGCTCAGGAGACACCCGGGCATACACGGACACCCTGGGGACCAGGCGGCGCAGCTCCTGGTCGCTCATCCCGTCCAGCATGGACCCCTCCACCGCCTCCGTATCCTCCGTCAGGATGCCGATGTCCCGGGCGATGGCGGCGGCGGTGGCCTTGTGGTCACCGGTGATCATGATGGGCCGGATACCGGCGGCGATGCATTCGGCCACCGCCGCGCGGCTCTCCTCCCGGGGCGGGTCCATCATGGCGATGAGTCCCAGGAAATCCAGGCCGTTTTCGTCCTCCAAGCTCACCTCCGCCCGGTCCATGGGGCGGCAGGCAAAGGCCAGCACCCGCAGTCCCTCTCCGGAAAACTGCTCGTTGACCGCCTCCACTCTGCTCCGCTCCTGGGGGGAGATGACGCAGCGGTCCAGCAGCACATCCACAGCGCCCTTGGTGACCATCATCAGTCCGCCGGAGAGGCGATGGACTGTGGACATGAGCTTGCGGTCGGAGTCGAAGGGAATCTCTGTCAGGCGGGGCCAGTGGTCCCGGGTGACCTCCTCGTCAAAGCCGTTGTCCTCCCCCAGCCGCACCAGGGCGGTCTCCGTGGGGTCACCCACCTCGCCGTTTTCGTTGACAGTGGCATCGCTGCACAACAGGGCCGACCGCAGCAGAGGCTCCTGAACGGGGTCGTGGAAATCCGCCTCCCGGGCCGGGATGACCTTCCCGCCCACATACAGCTTCTGAACGGTCATTTTGTTCTGGGTCAGGGTGCCGGTCTTATCGGAGCAGATGACGGACACGCTGCCCAGGCCCTCCACCGCCTGGAGCTTGCGGATGATGGCGTGCTCCCGGGCCATTTTCTGGGTGCCGAAGGACAGCACAATGGTAACAATGGAGGAAAGGGCCTCCGGGATGGCCGCCACCGCCAGGGCCACGGCAAAGAGGAAGGCATTCATGATGTGCTCCCCCCGCAGCAGTACGCTGACGGCAAACAGCACGGCGCAGATGAGCAAAATGCCAATGGAGAGCTTCCGTCCGAACTGGTCCAGGCTCACCTGCAGGGGCGTCTTTTTCTCCTCCGTGTTTTTCAGCAGGGCGGCAATCTTCCCCATCTCCGTGTCCATGCCGGTGCCGGTCACCAACAACCTGGCCCGCCCGTATGTAACGAAGCTGCCGGAGAACACCATGTTCTTCCGGTCACCCAAGGGCACGTTTTCCGAAATTTCATCGATACTCTTTTCCACCGGCAGGCTTTCGCCGGTGAGGGCGCTCTCATCACATTTCAGGCTGGCGCATTCCAGCAGGCGGCCGTCGGCGCAGACACTGTCACCCGCCTCCAACACCACCACATCCCCGGGCACCACCTCCCGGCCGGGGATCTGAAGGACCTGCCCATCCCGCACCACCTTGGCCGTGGGGGCGGACATCCGCTTCAGGCTGTCCAGGGACGCGGCGGCCTTCACCGTCTGGACCGTACCCAGGACGGCATTCATGGTGATGACCGCCAGAATCACAATGGCGCTCTCCACATCTCCCAGGATGGCGGACACCACCGCTGCCAGGATCAAAATGATGACCAGAAAGTCGGCGAACTGCTGGAAAAATATCCGCAGGGTGCTTTTCCGGCGGCCGCCTTGCAGCTCGTTGGGGCCAAACTTTGCAAGCCGCTTGCCAGCCTCCTCCGCCGTCAGGCCGGCATCGGAGCAGTCCAGGTCCCGCAGCAGCTCCATCCGGGTCTTCTGCCAAAGGTTTTTCTCTTGCTTCATCGCTTCTTCCTTTCCTGGCAGGACGCAAAAAGGCGAGGCCCTTGCGCCCATGCCATACGCATGGTGCAAAAGTCTCGCCATTTCAATCCGAAGCGGGGCCAAGCCCGTACTGACGCCTGCGGATACACAATCTTGTGCCAGCTACTCCCTTTTCATGTGGGGTATTCTATGCGCCGCAGCGGAAAAAGTCAAGAGCCGGGCCTGTTAAGAATCTGTGAATCTTTGCGCTGCCCCTTACTCGCCCATCACCTGGAAAACGATGTCCCGCACCCGGTTGCGGGTGTCGCACTCCACCAAGGTCAGGTTCTGCCAGGGACCCACGGTGATGCGGCCCTCCACAAAGGGCACCGTGATAAAGGGGGACAGCAGCGCCGCCTTGATGTGGGAGGAGCCGTTGTCATCGTGCCAGGTCTCATGGTGCCAGTAGGGCACCACCCGCCCCTGCTCATCCAAATAGGGAGAAAACACATCCAAAGCGGCTTTCAGGTCGTGGTTCACCATGCCCGGCTCAAACTCCAAAGTGGTCAGGCCCGCCACGCCGCCGGTGGTGAAGCCGGTGACAGTGCCGGCGGTGATATGAAACTTCTTGCAGGCCTCCGTCACCGCGTGCTGGAAATCCTCCGTCACGTCGATCATGCCCATGTGGGCCTTGGTATGGTAGGTCTTGGTTTCCGTGTAAACTGCCATGCTTATTTCCTCCCGGTGTCAATTGCCGCCGCGCAGCCGCGGTTTTGTTTTTTGCATTGTACCACACTCCCCGCCGTGATACAATAACAAAGAGGTGATTTCATGGGTCCCGGGACCGTCACAGCCGACCTTCACGGCAAAACCAAATACCAGGCCAAGGTCACGGTGGACGCCCTGCTACGGCGCGCCGGCGGCGGGACCTACCGCCTGCGGCTCATTCACGGCTGCCACGGCGGCACGGAGCTGCGGGACTTTCTTCAGGCAGAGTACAGCCGCCACCCCAAGGTGAAGCGGCTCCTGATCTCTCCCGACGGCGGCACCACGGAGCTGGTGCTGCGGGAATATTGAGGAGGCGCAGACATGAGCGGAGCTGTATTCGCGGCGTTTTACCGCATCGTCCGCCGCATCCCCGCCGGAAAGGTGGCCACCTACGGCCAGATAGCCCGGTTGGCGGGAATGCCCCGGTGCGCCCGGACCGTGGGCTACGCCATGGCGGGCTGCACCGACCCAACGGTCCCCTGCCACCGGGTGGTGGACCGCTTCGGCGGCACCAAAGCCTGCTTTGACACCTTCGCTCCCGGCACCCAGCGGGCGCTGCTGGAGATGGAGGGCGTGGTGTTCACGCCGGAGGGACGGGTGGACCTGGAGCGGTGCCAATGGAACCCATAGTGAAAAAGACGGGAGAGGCATATTGCCTCTCCCGTCTTTTCTCAAACCCTCAAAATTCGTAATCCACCGCCACCCGGTCAGTGCGGATGGACTTGCACAGAGCGGAAACCACCTTGTGCCGGGGGTCGTTTTTATAGGCGTCCAGCGCCTCCAGGCTCTCGAACTCGCTGACCAGCACGGCGTCGTAATTCCCCTGGCCCACGTTCACGGCCACCTCGCTGCGCTTCAGTTGGGGGATGACCCCCTGGAGGCCCCGCAGGCTCTCCAGGAATGCTTCCTGCTCCGCCTCCGTGCCGGGGCGGAACTTCCACATAACGATATGGCGGATCATCGCTCAGCCCTTTTTGGTGTTGTAGGCCTGGATGCCCAGACCCAGCAGCTCGATGGCCCGGGTCACATCCTCGGGATTGGTGACGTAGGCGATGCGGACCTTGTTGCGGCCCAGCTCGGGGTCCGTGAAGAAGCCGTCGGCGGGAGTGACCATGACGGTCTCGCCGTTGTCCTGGAACTCCTCCAGCAGGAAGTATTGGAGCTTTTCCGTATCATCCACCGGCAACGTCACCATCAGGTAGAAGGCGCCCTCGGGGCAGCGGAACTCCACGCCGGGAATCTTGGACAGGGCGGACACCATGGCGTCGCGGCGGCGGCGGTACTCCTCCCGCACTTCGGTATAGTAGGAGGCGGGCAGCTCGTTGTACATGGCGGCGGCGCCCACCTGGTCCAGCGTGGCGGTGCACAAACGGCCCTGGCACAGCTTCATGGCCTCGTTCATCAGCTCATGGTTCCGGGAGATGACGGCGCCCACCCGGGCGCCGGTGGCGGAGAAACGCTTGGACACGGAGTCGATGACCACCACGTTCTCGGCGGCGTCCTCCAGCTCCAGCATGGAGCTGATCTTCTCGCCGGTGTAGACGATCTCACGGTACACCTCGTCGCTGATGAGGAACAGGTCATGCTCCTTGGCGATGTCCGCCATGAGCCGCATCTCCTCCCGGGTCAGCACCACACCGGTGGGGTTGCCGGGATTGGTCATGAGGATGGCGCGGGTGTGCTCGTTAATAAGGGGCTCGATCTGCTCCCGGGTGGCGAAACGGTAACCCTCCTCGGCCTTGGTTTTGATAGGGCAAATCTTGCCGCCGGTGATGTTGATGAAGGTGGTGTAGTTGGGATAGAAGGGCTCCGGCACCAGGACCTCGTCCCCCTCCTCCAGGATGCAGGACATGACGATCTGCAGCGCCTCGCTGCCGCCGTAGGTGGCCAGAATGTCCTCCCGGGAGATGTGGAAGCCCAGGCTCTCATAATATTTTTGCGTGGCTGTCAGGAAATCCGACACGCCGGGAGCGGGGGCATATTCCAGCACGCTGTCGCTGAAGCGGCTGATGGCCTCGAAAAACACCCTGGGGGTCTCGATATCCGGCTGGCCGATATTCAGGTGGCGGATCTTCAGGCCCTTTTCCACCGCCGCCATTTCATAAGGATAGAACTTCCGCACGGGAGAGAGCTCACACCGCTGGATCTTACTGGAAAACTTCATAACTGTATGCCTCCGTCTGTCTCAATGATGTCACGATGTACTTGGCGCCTTGGCAGCGGCAAAGCCGCCGGCACCGGAGGGAATAAAAAAACGCCCCTGACTTGCGTCAGGGGCGAAAAGGATCTTTCCACGGTACCACCCTGATCTGCCAGCCCAAAGGGCGGCATCTCACGTCATCCTGTAACGGGGATGAACCGTTCCGCTCATCACGGACTGCTCCAAAGTGGCTTGCCTCGCGGCGTGGGCTGAGGGCTTGCACCGGACCCCTCTCGCTGAAAGCCGGTTTCACGAGGCTGGCTTTGTCATCGCGTTTACTGTTTACCCATTATACGGCTTCAAAAGGATTTGTCAAGCCCGGTAGTACAAAATTTCATGGTTCCTCAGACGAAACGGGTTGGATTTCATCAGGGCCGGTGCGGCCCATCTGCATCTCCTGCCACTGGGCCCGGGTGATGAGCAGCTGCCGGGGCTTGGAGCCCTCGAAGGGACCCACGATGCCCCGCTCCTCCATCTGATCCACCAGCCGGGCGGCCCGGGAATAGCCCAGCTTCAGCCGCCGCTGGAGCATAGACACAGAGGCCTGTCCCGTTTCCAGCACCACATCCACGGCGGCGGGCAGCAGCTCGTCGCCCTCGTCATCGGCGGAGGGTTCCGCGGCAGCGCCCTTGGCGCCGCCCTTTTCCTTTTCCTGAAGGGACTCCTCGATCTTGGCCATGACTTCATCGGAGTAGTGGACCTCGCCGGACTGCTTCACAAATTCCACCACCTGCTCGATCTCCTCCGGGGAGATGAAGCAGCCTTGCACACGGGTGGGCTTGCCGGCGCCCAGAGGCGCATACAGCATATCGCCCTTGCCCACCAGCTTTTCCGCGCCGGTGTTGTCCAGAATGATGCGGGACTCCAGCGAGGAGGCCACGGCGAAGGCGATGCGGCTGGGGATATTGGCCTTCATGAGGCCGGTGATGACATCGGCGGAGGGCCGCTGGGTGGCAATGACCAAGTGGACGCCGGCGGCACGGCCCATCTGGGCCACCCGGCAGATGGATTCCTCCACCTCTTTTGCCGCCACCAGCATCAGGTCGGCCAGCTCGTCGATGACCACCACCACGCTGGGCAGAGGCTCCAGGTCCTCGCTGGCCTTGGCCAGGCGGTTGAATTCCTCCAGCTTCTTCACGCCGTGCTCGGAGAAGGTCTTGTACCGCTTCATCATCTCGAACACCGCCCACTGGAGGGCGCCGGCGGCCTTTTTCGGGTCCGTCACCACCGGGATGAGCAGGTGGGGGATGCCGTTATAGGGCGCCAGCTCCACCATCTTCGGGTCCACCATGATGAAGCGGACCTCGTCAGGGGTAGACTTGTACAGCAGGGAGATGATGAGGGAGTTGGTGCACACGGACTTACCGGAGCCGGTGGTACCGGCAATGAGCACATGGGGCAGCTTTTCGATGTCGCCCACGATGCACTGGCCGCCGATGTCCTTGCCCAGGGCAAAGGCCACCTTGGATTTATGCTCCGTAAAGGTCCGGGATTCGATGACATCCCGGATGAGCACCGGGGTCACCTGCTTGTTTGGCACCTCGATGCCCACCACGGAGATCTTGTCGGGAATGGGGGCGATGCGGACGCCGGTGGCGCCCAACGCCAGGGCGATATCGTCCGCCAAGTTCGTGATCTTGGAGAGCTTCACGCCCTGGTCCAGGATAAATTCGTAGCGGGTGACAGAGGGGCCGTGGACCACGTCGCCGGGGGTGGCGTCCACGCCGAAGCTGGTGAGGGTCTCCGCCAGGCGGCGGGAGTTGTTCCGCAGCTCGGCGCCGGTCTCCGTATAGTTCTCTCCCCGGCTGGCCCGCAGCAGGGTAATGGGCGGGAACTGGTAGGCATTCTCCTCCGAGGAGAGCTTCTGCTCGATCTCCGCCGTGACGGCGGCGGTCTGCGCCGCCACCTCCCGGGCGGTGCTGGCCTTTTCCTTCCGGGAGGACGGGGCGCTCTCCGCCGCGGGCTGGGGCGCCGGGGGCTCCGGTTGGATGGGCTCTGGGGCCGCCTTGGGGGCGGCGGGAGACTCAAAGGCCCGCGCCTCTTCCTTCGCCTTGGGGATGGCCGGGGTCTGTTTCCGCTCCGGCGCCGCCTTCTCCGCGTGCTCCGAGAGCACCTGGTCCGGGGTCTTCTGCTGGGCGGACTTATGGCGGAAGAAGCTGGTGAAAATGCCGGGCTCTTTCTCCTTGGCAGGCGGCAGAGCCGGGTCATCATCCAGCGGGAAGTCGATTTGGGGCTTTTGCCGGGGCTCCGCCGAGGGACGGCGGACCGGCTCCAGAGGCACCACCCGGACATGGGGTTTCTCCGGTTCCGGCTCCTCCTCGTACATGGGACGGTTGCGGTGCTTTTCAAGGAGGGCGCCAGCGGTCAGCCGCAGGGACACCATCACCGCGATCACCAGCAGGGCGGTGAACACAATGATGGAGGCCACCTTGGAAAACACCTTGACGGACCCCTCCGCCACAGCGCCGGAGATGGCGCCGCCGGACTGGAGGGCCGTGCCGGTGAGCCAGAACTGTTTCAAAGCGCCGGCGGAGGAGGGAAATTCCACATTGCACAGCACCATGTGGCCAAGGGCACCCAGCAGCACGGGGATCAGCAGCGCGCAGATGACCCGCAGCTGCACGGGACGGCCATGGTGGAACAGCAGGATGAGGGACGCCAGCAAAAGCGCCGGACAGGCCAGCCAGTAGCCATAGCCGAATAGGCCCTTCAGCAGCAGGGCGAACCAATCGATGAAAATGGCCGGGATATTGAAATAGCTGACACCCACGCACAGGGACAGCACCAGCAGGACAACGCCCCACACCTCCCGGCGGATGGGGCGCTTTTGCGGCTCAGAAGGTTTCTTTGCGCGGCCGGAGCCGCCCTTCGCCGAAGCAGAGCTTTTTTTCGTTGTGCTTGTTGATTTCTTTTGTGTCGCGGCAGCCACGCCCGCACCTCCTTGGATATTCACAGGTTATCATATGTATGGCCGGGGCAGATTTCTTATCCCCGCACGATGGTCAGCACCAGCGTCAGGGCGCCGACAATCCAGCAGTAATAGGCAAAAAAGCCGAATTTGCCCTTATCGGCGATCATTTTCAGCAGGCGGATGCAGGCGTAGCCCACCAGGGCGGCTACCGCCACACCCACCAGATACACCGGCACCTCCGCCCAGACCACGGTGCCCAGCGCGTCCTTCAGGCTCAAAACATTGGCGCCCAGAATGGCGGGAATGGACAGCAGAAACGAATAGCGGACGGCGAATTTCCGGTCAAAGCCCACAAAGCACCCGGCGGTGATGGTGGTGCCGGAGCGGGAGATGCCGGGGCAGGTGGCGATGGCCTGGGCCACGCCCACCAGCAGCACATCCAGCATAGTGGCGGTCTTTTCCGTCTTGCGTCCCTTTTTCACCCGGTCGCTGGCGAACAGCAGGCAGCCGGTCACCAGCAGGGCGCCGGCCACAAAGTACATATTGTCCGCCAGCCCCTCCACCAGGTCCTGGACCGGCAGCACCAAAAACAGGGGCAGCGTGCCCACGATGATGAGCAGGATAAGCCGCCGGGCGGGGGGCACAGGATTGGGTGTGGAGTGATGTACCAGGTCGCCGACACCGGCGAAAAACTCCAGGACCATGTCCCGGATATCCGTCCAGTAGGCCGCGAACACGGCCACCAAAGTGCCCAGATGCAGCAGCACGTCAAAAAACTCCGGGACCTCCAATCCCTTCATGCCCAGCAGATGCTCGGCGATGGCCAGGTGACCGGAGCTGGAGATGGGCAGAAATTCCGCAACGCCCTGGATGAGTCCCAAAATCACAGATGACAAAAGTGACAAATCCTTCACCTTCCTAAAAAATTGCTCGTATTGAGATAGTATACCATGGCTCCGGCGAAAATTCCAGAGATATTTGCGGCGCACTTCCCTCCCTCGTACTTTTTCACGGTAAAAGGCGGTGTTTGTCTGCAAAAAGCAGAAAAACAGGGGCCGACAGCCCCTGTTTTTTTATGTTTCCGTTTCCAGCTTCCGCAGCGCCGCCTTGGCGGCGGACTGCTCCGCCTCCTTTTTACTGTGGCCGGAGCCGGTGCCCGCCTGGATACCGTTCAGCAGTACCTCCGCCAGGAAGGTCTTGTCGTGGTCCGGGCCCTCCTCACCAATCATCCGGTAGGTCAGCACCTGGTCCGCCTGCCGCTGGACCAGCTCCTGGAGCGCCGTTTTGTAGTCCCGGCGGCGTTCCTCCACCACTTCCTCCTTCTCCGCGTCCAGCAGGACCCGGTGGATCAGGGTAGACGCGGCGCCGATGCCGCCGTCCAGGTACACGGCGGCAAACACCGCCTCCGTGGCGTCCGCCAGGATGGAGGTGCGCTCCCGGCCGCCGCCGGCCTCCTCACCCCGGCCCAGCTTCAAATACCGGCCCAGGTCCAGTTTCCGCGCCACCTCGTACAGGCTCTGCTCGCACACCAGAGCCGCCCGAATGCGGGTCAGGTCCCCCTCCGGCAAATCCGGATGCTGGAGAAAGAGGAATTCCGCCGTCACAAAGCCCAGCACGGAATCCCCCAGGAACTCCAGGCGCTCATTGCTCCGCAGTCCGGCGGAGCGGTGCTCGTTGGCGTAAGAGCTGTGGCTCAGGGCCTCGCCCAGCAGGCCGGGGTCACGGAACGTGTAATTCAGTTTTTTTTCAAGCTCCTGCATGATACACACTCCAAAAGGACGCCCCGCACTGGGCGGGGCGTTTGTTGTTCGTCTTCTCAGTCGGCGACCTTGCTGGCGATATAATTCACCACATCGCCCACAGTCTTGAGGGTGGACACCACTTCCTCGGAAGTCTCTCCCACCTCAAAGGCGTCCTCCACGCTCATGATCAGCTCCACAACATCCACGGAGTCGGCGCCCAGGTCGTCAAAGAATTCCGTATCCATGGTGACTTGCTCGGGGTCCATCTCAAAATGCTCCGCCACCAGTTCCTGCATTGTCTGAAAAATATCCTCGGTCGACATATCAACATCCACTCCTTATGGAAATACTTGTTGGGGTAATCATACGGCAACCACCGCGCCGGTGTCAATAGGCAATCAAACTTTTTCCGGGGCGGGCTTCACCCGCATATGGTCGATATTTTTCTCGATCTCCTCGATAAAGCCGCTTTCCGCGTACTCCTTTGCCCGCAGGATGGCATTTTTGATGGCATTGGCGTCGGATCCGCCGTGGGCCTTGATGACGGGCTTGGAAATGCCCAGGAAGGGTGTTCCGCCAATCTCCGCCGGGTCCGCTTTCCGCTTCAAGCCTGCCATCTCGTTTTTCACCAGTACGGCGCCCAGCTTTGTCCGGCCGTTGGTCAGGTACACGTTTTTCAGCTCCTTCATGAGGAACTTGGCGGTGCCCTCCAGGGTCTTGAGCATGACGTTGCCGGTAAAGCCGTCTGTCACCACCACGTCCGCCTTGCCCAGCACGGCGTCGTTAGCCTCCACATTGCCGATGAAGTTGATGCGGCCCTGGTCACCGGCCTCCTTCAGCAGGGTGAAGGTCTCATGGCGCAGGACATCGCCCTTCTCCTCCTCGGCGCCGATGTTTAGAAGGCCCACCCGGGGCTTCTGGATACCGCGGACCTTCTCGGCGTAAAAGCTGCCCAGAAACGCGAATTGCAGCAGGTATTCCGGCGTGCACTCGGCGTTGGCGCCGCAGTCGCACAGGGTGATGTGGCCGCCCAGAATGGGGACGCTGGGTCCCAGCGCCGCCCGGCGGATGCCCTTGATGCGCTTGACCAGCAGCGTGGCCCCCGCCAGCAGGGCGCCGGTGGAGCCGGCGGAGACAAAGGCGTCTCCCGCTCCGGCTTTCAGCAGATTCAGTCCCACGGTCAAAGAGGAGTCCTTTTTGACCTTGAAGGCAATGGCGGGGTCATCGGCGATCTCCACCACCTCCGAGGCGTCCCGGATCTCCACGCCCGCGGGCAGGGTCTTTTCGCCGCAGGCCTCCACGGCCCGCAGCACCTCCGCCGCCCTGCCCACCAGCAAAATATCCACGCCGCATTCCCGGTGGGCGTCCAAAGCGCCCTGGACGATGGCCTGGGGGGCATTGTCGCCGCCCATGGCATCCACGATGATCTTCATTGACACACCTCTCCTTTCAGCCGGTCGATGATGGCCAGGGACCGGGCGGACAGCTCCGCGTTTTTGTTCCGTTTACCCTTGACCCGATGGTCCAGGGGCGGGATGATGCCGAAATTGACGTTCATGGGCTGGAACACCGTCACGGATTCATTGCTGATATACAATGCCAGGGCGCCGATGGCGGTCTCCTGAGGGAAGTCGATGGGCGGCTTGCCCGTCAGGCGGCGGGCCGTTTCCACGCCCACCAGAAAGCCGCTGGCGGCGGACTCCACATACCCCTCCACGCCGGTCATCTGGCCGGCAAAGGAGATGCGGGGCTCCGCCTTCAGGCGGTAATACCGGTCCAGCAGCCGGGGAGAATTCAAAAACGTGTTGCGGTGCATAACGCCGTAGCGCAAAAACTCCGCGTCGTGAAGGGCGGGGATCATGGAGAACACCCGCCGCTGCTCCGGGAAGCGCAGGTGGGTCTGGAAGCCCACCAGGTTGTACACGGTGCCGTCGGCGTTGTCCCGCCGCAGCTGCACCACGGCGTAGGGCCAGCGGCCGGTGCGGGGGTCGTCCAGTCCCCGGGATTTCAGGGGACCGTACAGCAGCGTGTCGTGGCCCCGGCGGGCCATGACCTCCACCGGCATACAGCCCTCGAACACCTTGCTGTCCTCAAAGCCGTGGACCTCCGCCTCCTGGGCGGTGGTCAGAGCCTCCCAAAAGGCGTCGTACTCCTCCTTATTCATGGGACAGTTTACATAATCATCCGTTCCCCGGTCGTACCGGGAGCCGAACCAAGCCTTGTCCATGTCCACGCTCTCGGCGGATACCAGAGGCGCCGCCGCGTCGTAGAAGTGCAGGTCGCTGTCCGCTCCCAGCAGGCTCTGGAGCCGCTCCGCCAAAGCGTCGGAGGTCAGAGGGCCGGAGGCGATGACCACCTCCCCCTCGGGGATGTCGGTGACCTCCCCGGGGACCACGGTGATGTTGGGATGGCTCTTCACCTTTTCCGTCACCATGGCGGCAAAGCCGTGGCGGTCCACCGCCAGGGCGCCGCCGGCCTCCACCCGGGTGGCGTCGGCGCAGGCGAGGATGAGGCTGTCCAGGCGGCGCATCTCCTCCTTCAAAAGGCCCACGGCGTTTTCCAGCTGGTCGGAGCGCAGGGAATTGGAGCAGCACAGCTCCGCGAAATCATTTGTAACATGGGCGGGGGTCTTCTTCTCCGGCTTCATCTCCCGGAGCGTGACCTGAATGCCCCGCTGGGCCAGCTGCCAGGCGCATTCGCTGCCGGCCAGGCCCGCGCCGATGACGGTAACGTTCATAGGGATACTCCTTTATTTTCAGGCACCGGGCTTTTCCAGCCGCTGCCTCATGCCTCCGCCTTTTTCGCGGCGGTTTTCCTGGCGGAAGTGGTCTTTTTGGCCGCGGGAGCCTTCTTCGCCGCCGTGGCCTTCTTTGCCGCAGTCTTTTTCGCGGCGGGCTTCTTCGCCGCCGGCCTCTCAGCAGGCGCGGCTTCCTCCGCCTGGGGCGCGGATTCCTCCCCGGCATCCCTCTTTTTGGGATAGCCCCGCTTCTCCTCCGGCAGGAAGTTGGAGCAGGCGGGGTTGATGCAGAAGGGCTTTTTGAAACCCCGGCCCGCTTTTTTGAACATGGTCTGGCCGCACACCGGGCAGGCGTCCTTCACCGGCACGTCCCAGGACATGAAGTCGCACTTCTCCGCCTCGTTCTTGCTGTTCAGGTGCTCGCAGCAATAGTAGGTATACTGCTTGTTGGTCTTCTTGCTCATGCCGGTGCGCTTCATGAGCCGTCCGCCGCACTTGGGGCAGCGGCCGGGCATTTCCACCACCAGGGGCATGGTGAAGCTGCACTCGGGGTAGCCGGGACAGGCCAGGAACCGGCCGAAGCGGCCGGATTTCACCACCAGGTTCCGTCCGCACTCCGGGCAAGTTTCCTCGCTGACCTCGTCGGGCACCTTGATGCGGGGGCCCTCCTCCGCCTTCTGGACACCTTGGTCAAAATTCCCGTAGAAATTCCGCAGCACGTCCTTCCAGGGGGTGCTGCCCTCCTCCACGGAGTCCAGCTTCTGTTCCATATTGGCGGTAAACTTCAAATCGGCGATGTCTGTGAACCATTCCTTCATCCACTCCGTCACCGCCCGGCCCAGATTGGTGATGTGCAGGTACTTGCCCTCTTTGATGACGTACTCCCGGTCCAGAATGGTGGACACGGTGGGGGCGTAGGTGGAGGGGCGGCCGATGCCCTGCTCCTCCATGGCACGGATGAGGGTGGCGTCGGTATAGTGGGCGGGAGGCTGGGTGAAGTGCTGGTCCCTGGAAAAGTCCTTCAGGGTCAAAACCTCGCCCTCCTGCAAGGCGGGCAGGGGAGATTCTTTCTCCTCCTTCTCCTCGTCCCGGCCCTCCTCGTACACGGCGGTGTAGCCGGAGAATTTCAGGCTGGAGGAGGTGGCCCGGAAGCTGTGGCCGTTGGCCTCGATATCCACGGCCACACTGTCATACACGGCGTTGGCCATCTGGCAAGCCACAAAACGGCTCCACACCAGGCGGTAAAGCCGGTACTGCTCGCCGGTCAGGTCCTTTTTCAGCATCTCCGGCGTCCAGTTGACGTTGCTGGGGCGGATGGCCTCATGGGCGTCCTGGGCGTTGGCCTTGGCCTTGTAGCGGTGGGTCTGGGCGGGATAATACTCCCGGCCGTAGCGGCCCAGGATAAACTCCTTGGCGGAGGCCAGGGCCTCCTCGGAAATCCGCAGAGAGTCAGTACGCATATAGGTGATGAGGCCCACGGTGCCCTCTCCCTCGATGTCCACGCCCTCGTACAGCTGCTGGGCGATGGCCATGGTGCGGCGGGGCGTCATGCTGAGCTTGCGGGAGGCCTCCTGCTGCATGGTGGAGGTGGTGAAGGGAGGTGAGGGGCTGCGCTGCTTGTCGGTGCGCTTCACGGACTTTACCTGGAAGGCGGCGTTTTCCGTCTCCCGCACCACGGCATCCACCTCGGCGGCGGACTTCAGCTCCGCCTTTTTGCCGCCCTTGCCGTGATAATGGGCGGCAAAGGGAACTTTTTTCACATCGCTGCCCAGGAGGTTGGCGTCCAGCGTCCAGTACTCCTCCGGCTGGAAGGCCTCGATTTCCCGGTCCCGGTCATCCACCATGCGGGTGGCCACGGACTGGACCCGGCCGGCGGAGAGCCCCCGGCGGACCTTTTTCCACAGCAGGGGGCTGAGCTCATAGCCCACGATGCGGTCCAGAATGCGGCGGGCCTGCTGGGCATCCACCAGGTCCTGATTGATATCCCGGGGCTCCCGGATGCTCTCCTGGACCACCTTCTTGGTAATTTCGTTGAACGTGACCCGGCGGGTCTTCTCATCCGGCAGGTCCAAAAGCTGCTTCAAATGCCAGGAGATGGCCTCTCCCTCGCGGTCCGGGTCGGTGGCGAGATACACCATGTCCGCCTTTTTGGCGGACTTTTTCAGGTCGCTGATGATCTCCTCCTTGCCCTTGATGGGCTTGTAGACCGGCTCGAAATCATGCTCCAGGTCCACGCCCAGAACGCTTTTGGGCAGGTCCCGCAGATGGCCCATGCAGGCCTTCACTTCAAAGTCCTTGCCCAAGTATTTTCCGATGGTTTTGGCCTTCGCGGGAGACTCCACGATGACCAGGCTGTGATTTGCCATAGTTACCTCCATGCGCCGCCGGGGCGCGTTATTTTGCTAAGGGTCCTGAAAGGGACACCGCACGGGTATAGCGCTTTCCGCTGTGCTGTGTCACCAGATTTTCAATTTCCAATACCGTCAGGGCGGACAGCACCCGCCGGGTGGGGATGCCGGTGGCCTCGATAAGGTCATCCACCTGGATGGGTTCCTCCGCCGGCAGCGCCCGCAGCAGGACCATCTGGTCGTCGGTGAGGCCCAGGGCGGGGTCCTCCGGGTCCACGGACGGCGGCACCGGCTTGGCCTCCGTCCGCTGGCGGGCCTGATAGCCCGTCACCTCCGGCTGGGGACGCTGCTCCGTCTGCCGCAGCTTTTCCGGGAAGCGGGCCTCGTATTCCCGCAGAATGTCCCACGCCTCGCTCACCAGGCCCGCGCCGTCCCGGATGAGGCGGTTGCAGCCCACGCTGTTGGGCGCGTCGATGGGGCCGGGGACGGCAAACACGTCCCTGCCCTGTTCCAGCGCCGTACCGGCGGTGATGAGGGCGCCGCTGCGCTCCGGCGCCTCCACCACCAGCGTGGCCAGGGACAAGCCGGAGAGAATGCGGTTACGTACAGGGAAATGGCTTCCCGCCGGGCGGGTCCCCGGAGGATACTCGCTGAGGAGCACGCCGGCGGCCGCCACATCCTCGTAAAGGTAGCGGTTCTCATATGGATACTGGACATCCAGCCCATTGCCCACAACGCCGGCCACGATGCCGCCGGCACGCAGGGCTCCCCTGGCCGCCGCGCCGTCGATGCCGGAAGCAAGGCCGCTGACCACCAGCCCACCGCCGGCGGCCAGGCCATAGCCCAGCTTTTCCGCCGCGGCGGTGCCGTAAGGCGTACACTTCCGTGTGCCCACCACGGCCACGGCCGCCTCCTCGTCAAAGGCCGGCAGGCGGCCCTTCACATACAGCAGGCAGGGCGGGTCGTAAATATTTTTCAGCCGTCCGGGATAGGCGGCGTCCTGCAAGGTCAAAAGCGTCAGGTCCAGCCGCTGGCAGTCCGCCAAAACGCGGTCCGCGGCGGAGAGGTCGTGGTCCGACAGCAGCGCCGCCTGCTCCCGGGTCATGCCCTCCGTCAGCAGCAGCTCTCCCTCGTCGGCGTAGTAAATATCCTCCGGCGTGCCGAAATGGCGCAGCAGCGCCAGCCGGGTCTGGTTCCGCAGGCCCCGCAGGTTCGTCAGCCACAGCCAGTATTTCAGCATACCCAAGCCTCCCTGCTTGTCAGGTGACCAGGCGGCAGACCTGGTATCCGATATAGTAAAATACTTCTCTCGCGAGAAATTTCGCTTTCGTGCGGAAACTCTTGTAGCGGCTGGTGGGCGTGGGAGAGCTGTAAGCCTCCATCCCGGCGTCCTTTGCCAACAGCATGGCCCGCTTCATGTGCAGCGGGTCGCTGACGACCACTGCCGTCTCATACCCCGCTTCCTCCATCAGATCCTTGGCGTACAGGAGATTCTCCTGGGTGATCGTGGACCGCTCCTCCAGCAGGATGTCCGTTTCCGGCATACCGGCCGACACCGCGTACTGTCTGGCGGCGGCCGCATCGGAAACACTGCTGCCCCCGCCATAGCCGCCGGTCAAAATCAGCTTTTCCACGTAGCCATTCTCATACAGCCAGATGCCGTGGTTGATCCGCTCCCGGTACACCGGCGACACCTCGCCGTTATACGTCCCGGCTCCCAACACCACAGCCACATCCGCCGGCCTCTTTTCATCCACCGACCCGTAACGCCAAATGCCGAGCGCCTGGAACGCGGTATAGGCCCCGACAGCGGTCAAAAGCACCGCCAACGCCCGCCGGCCGCCCTTCACAGCCGGTCGTTCCGGGCGGCCTCCCACAGCAGCACCGCGGCGGCCGCCGCCGCGTTCAGGGATTCGCAGTGCTCGCTCATGGGGATGAGCGCCGTCTGGTCGCACACCGCCAGCATCTCCCGGGAAAGGCCCTTGCCCTCGCTGCCGATGGCGATGGCGCAGCGGCCATAATCCAAAGCGCGGGCATCCACCGTGTCAGCCCGCAGGGCGGCGCCGTACAGGGGCAGGCCGCTGGCTGCCAGCAGGGTCCGCAGCTCCTCCACGCCGCAGGACCACACCGGGCAGCGGAACACCGCTCCCATGGTGGCCCGGACGGTCTTGGGGTTATAAAGGTCCGCGCAGGCGTTCACCAAAAACAGCCCGTCCGCCCGGAAGGCGTCGGCCGTGCGGAGGATGGTGCCCACGTTGCCGGGGTCCTGTACCCCGTCCAGCACCATATACCGCTTCCCCGTCAGCTTTTCCGGCAGGACCGGAGGCCGCAGGCCGCAGACGGCCAGGACCCCCTGGGGCGTCTGGGCCGGGGAGACGGAGGCCATCACATCCGGCGGCACCTGCACCACCCGGACGCCCGCCGGGATGGGCGGCAGCGCCGCCTGCTCCGTGGCCACCACCGTGTGGAGGTCTCCCCTCCACAAAAGGGCCTCCTCCAGCAGCTTGGGGCTGTCACAGAGAAACTCCCCGCACCTGCGGCGGTAAGAGCCGGAGGCGGCCAGCTTCCGCAGGTGGGTGCACAGGGGATTTTGGCGGCTGGTAATCATCTCCATCAATTCCGGCTCCTTTCCGCGGGAAAAAGGGGGACAGTGTCCCCCTTCTGCCGCTGTTCACATGTTCTATTATAATAAATGTATCCCTACCTGTTGTCAAGCCATGCTTTTCCGCATTTTCCGCCGTTTTCCGCCGAAATCCCATGAATTTTCCGTAAACTTTTCCCATTCCTCCAAAAAGAAAGCGCCGGGGCTTCCGCATGGAAGTCCCGGCGTTTCCCGGCCGTTACTGAACGGAGATGACCTTGTAGTCCTGGGCCTCCACGGCGGACTTCAGCGCCTCGTCGGACACCTCGCCGCTGAGGGTCACCACGGCGGTGCCCTTCTCGTGGCTGACCTCCGCGCCGGACACACCGGGGATGGCCTCCAGGGTCTTTTTCACCCGGGCCTCGCAGTGGCCGCACATCATGCCTTCGATCTTCATGGTCTTTTCCATCGTCTTGTTCTCCTTTTGCTGTTTTATTTTTTTCTGCCCTCCTGCCTTGCGCAGGTCAAACAGGTTCAGACGCAATGCATTGGTGACGACACAGAAGCTGCTGAGGCTCATGGCCGCCGCGCCGAACATGGGGTTCAGCTTCCAGCCCAGCAGGGGGTACCACACGCCCGCCGCCAGGGGGATGCCCACCACGTTGTAGAAAAACGCCCAGAACAGGTTCTCGTGAATATTTTTCAGCGTAGCCCGGCTGAGGCGGATGGCCGCGGGCACATCCAAAAGGCGGCTTTTCACCAGCACCACATCCGCCGCGTCGATGGCCACATCCGTACCGGCGCCGATGGCGATGCCCATATCCGCCCGGGTCAGGGCCGGGGCGTCGTTGATGCCGTCGCCCACCATGGCCACCTTTCCCTGCCGCTTCAGATCCCGGATGACCCGCTCCTTTCCCTCCGGCAGGACGCCGGCGATGACCTCGTCCACGCCGGCCTGGGCGCCGATGGCTTTGGCGGTGCGCTCGTTGTCGCCGGTGAGCATGACCACCCGGATGCCCATGTCCCGCAGCTCCTTTACCGCCTGGGGACTGTCCTCCTTGATGACATCCGCCACGGCAATGACACCCAGAAGCGTCTTTTCCGTCTCATTGGCAAAGAACATGGGGGTCTTTCCCTGGGCGGCCAGGGCGTTCGCCTGAACGGTGAGCGTACCGGGGGCGATGCCCGCCTCCTCCAGCATGGCCTGGTTGCCGCCGATGAAGGACGTTTCCCCCATGACCGCCCGGACGCCCCGTCCGTGGACAGCGGTGAAATTCCCCACGGAGGTGAAGGGCAGCTCCCGCCGCCGGGCCTCCTCCACGATGGCGGCGGCCAGCGGATGCTGGGAGGGGCCCTCCAGGCACGCGGCCAGGCCCAGCAGGCCGTCTTCCGTGTTGTTCTCCGCCGGGAGGATATCCGTCACCCGCGGCTCGCCGGAGGTGATGGTGCCGGTTTTGTCCAGGGCCACGATCCGGGTCTTTCCCGTCTCCTCTAGGGAAACGGCGGTCTTGAACAGGATGCCGTTCTTGGCCCCCAGGCCGCTGCCCACCATAATGGCCACCGGCGTGGCAAGGCCCAGGGCGCAGGGGCAGGAGATGACCAGCACGGAGATGCCCCGGGCCAGGGCGAAGCCCACCGTCTGTCCCGCCAGCAGCCACACGATGGTGGTGACGGCGGCAATGGCCATGACCGCCGGCACGAACACACCGGACACCCGGTCCGCCACCTTGGCGATGGGGGCCTTGGTGGCCGCCGCGTCGGAGACCATGCGGATGATCTGGGACAGTGTGGTGTCCTCCCCCACCCGGGTGGCCTCGCACCGGAGGAAGCCGGACTGGTTCACCGTGGCGGCGGATACCGTGTCCCCCGGCCCCTTGTCCGCAGGAATGCTCTCGCCGGTGAGGGCGGATTCGTTGACGGCGCTGGTCCCCTCCAGCACCACGCCGTCCACGGGGATGTTCCCCCCGGGACGCACCACAAATACGTCGCCCCGGCGGACCTGCTGGATGGGGACCTCCGTCTCCGCGCCATCCCGCACCACAGTGGCCGTCTTGGGGGCCAGCTTCATGAGGCTTTTCAGCGCGTCGGTGGTGCGGCCCTTGGACCGGGCCTCCAGCATCTTGCCCACGGTGATGAGGGTCAGGATCATGGCGGCGGACTCAAAGTAAAATTCATGCATATAGCCCATGACGGCGTCCATGTCGCCCCGGACCTGGGCGCCGGTCATGGCAAACAGGGCGTAGGTGCTGTATACGAAGGAAGCACCGGAGCCCAGTGCCACCAGGGTATCCATGTTGGGTGCCCTGTGCAGCAGCCCGCGAAAGCCGCTGATGAAAAATTTCTGGTTGATAACCATGACGATGGCCGCCAGCAGCAGCTGGGCAAGGCCCATGGCCACGTGGTTCCCTTCCAAAAAGGCGGGCAGGGGCCAGCCCCACATCATATGCCCCATGGAAAGGTACATGAGGACCGCCAAAAAGCCCAGAGATGCCAGCAGGCGCCGCTTCAAAACCGGCGTCTCCCGGTCCTTCAGGGCATCCTCTCCGGCGGACTGTGCCGCCTCCGCAGGCGCGCGCTTCACCGCCGCGCCGTAGCCGGCCTCCTCCACGGCGGCGATGACCGCCTGGGGAGAGGCACTGCCCTCCACGCCCATGGAGTTGGTCAAAAGGCTCACGGAGCAGGCGGTGACTCCCGGCACCTTGGACACCGCCTTTTCCACCCGGGCACTGCAGGCGGCGCAGCTCATGCCCGTTACGGTATACTGTTCCATCATTTCCTCCCGTTGCTGATACTGCGGACTTCCCTTTCAGGATGTCCACGGGGATGTCATTTCATCAATTTTTGCAGAGTGTCCACCAGCTCGTCGATGGTCTCGTCCTTCCCATCCCGGATGTCCTGGGCCACACAGGTTTTGATGTGGCTGGCCAACAGCTCCTTGCTGAAGGCATTCAGCGCCGCGTTGGCGGCGGCCACCTGCACCAGGATGTCCGTGCAGTAGGCGCTCTTTTCCACCATGCCCCGGATGCCCCGGATCTGCCCTTCGATGCGGTTGAGCCGGTGAATGAGACGCTTGTACTCCTCCTCCGAGCGCACCTTCGTTTTGTGGCATTGGCATTCGTTCATATCGATCCCCCGCTTTCAGTCGCATTATATACCCCACCGGGGTATTTGTCAAGCAGTAAAACAGCTGCCTTGCGGCAGCTGTTTTGAAAAGGTCCAAACGATCAGCCCAGATAGGCCTTGGCCACTTCCGCCGTCCCCTCGGGGTTTGCCTGGCTCCAGGCGGCGTAATCCATGCCGCTGGCAGCCACGGTCTTGCCCAGTTCCACCAGGAAGGCCGGGATATCCTGCTCCAGCAGGACGCCCACCTCTTTGCCCATGGCCTCCCGGCCCTGGGCGTCACAGCCGCCCACAAACAGCGTGAAGGCGGGCTGGGGCTTGCCGTCCACCAGCTTGCTGGCACCCCGGAAGCCCATGGCGCCGGTCTGGTGGGTACCGCAGGAGGAGGGGCAGCCGGAGATGTGCATCTGGGGCAGGGCGCCGTCCGGCACTCCGGCTTCCCGCACCGCCGCCACGCAGGCGGCCAGCAGGCCCTGGGAATCCCGGGTGCCCACCTGGCAGGTCTTTCCGCCGATGCAGCTGACAGAGGTCTCAAACAGGCTCCGGGCGCTGTCCGCCGTGACGGAGAGCACCTTCTGGGCCTCGGCTCCGGTGAGGTTGATGATATAGGCGGTCTCGTCAGGGGCAAGGCGCATCTCCACCGCCTCCATACCCGCGACGGCGTCGCTGAGGGCGCACAGCGTCTCTACCGCCGGCTGGCCGCCCAGGGGATGCCAAGACACGGTATAAAGGCCGGGCTGCTTCTGCTCCAGCACCCGGGGGCCGGCCACCACAACGCCGTCGCCCTGCTTTTCATATACCGGGGCCTCGGGATGGATGTCCAGGTCCTCGCCGCTTGCCAGCACCTCCGCCAGCTTCTCCTGATACGCTTTGGCATAGCCCTCGGGACCGCCGCAGACCTCCTGCATGTAGCGGGTGCGGGCCTTGCCGCGGTTTTCATAGTTGCCGTAGGTCCGGAAGGTCAGCCACATGGCCTTGATATAATACAGGATCTTCTCCGGCGCCACGGCCTGTGCCACCAGCACGCCGAAGCGGGGGTTGTTGCCCAGGCCGCCGGCGCTGTATACGTCAAAGGTGCCGTCCGGCCGGGCGGCAAAGCCCAGGTCCCGGAATGTGGCATGGGTCATGTTTTTGGGAGAGTTGGAAAAGCCCACCTTCAGCTTCCGGGGCATCTTCTCCGCCTTGATGAAGTGCATGAGATACTCCCCGGCGGCCTCCGCCCAGGGCAGCACATCAAAATACTCGCCCTGCTCCACACCGGACAGGGGAGAGCACATGACGTTCCGGGGAAAGTCACCGCCGCCGCCCATGGTGACAATGCCCGCGTCCAGGGCCTGCTCCATGATGCTGCAAACGGCTCCCTGGTCCAAATCATGGAGCTGGATGGTCTGGCAGGTGGTGAAGTGGGCCCGGGGGACATCATGTTCCCGGATGGCCTTGGCCGTGAAGGCCAGCTTTTCCTTTGTCACCCGGCCGGCGGTCATCCGCAGGCGCAGCATACTGGCCTGGCCGCCCTTCTGCGCGTAGCTGCCGTACAGGCCGGAAAACCCCTTGTAAGACGCCTTATCCAGCGTTCCGTTGTAAAATTCCGCCGTTTTCACCCGAAAGGCCGGCAGCTCCTGCTTCCAGCTTTGAGGATCGATCTGATGCATGATGATTTTCCCCTTTCTTGGGTACCCTCGGTGTACAAAGGGTATATTTTTGACAGGCGTATTCTATCACATCTGTGCTTTTCCGCGCAACCCACACTTGACAAAATCCGACGGCCGGGTACACTTTTTATTATACGATTGAAAAGGAGCACTGCATGAAACACTGGAAATCCGTATTTTGCGCCGTTTTGGCGGCAGTTCTGCTGACCTCCTGCGGCGCCTCCGCCCCGCAGGAGGAACCCGCTCCCTCTCCGGAGGCCGTGACCTTTACCGACGCCTTGGGCTATGAGGCCGTCATCGAACGTTGGGACCGGGTGGTATCCCTGTACGGCAGCTTTGCCGAGACATGGCTGCTGGCCGGCGGCCAGCTGGTGGGGACCACCAGCGATGCCATTGAGGAACGGCAGCTGGACCTGGGCGGGGCGGCGGTGGTGGGCACCGTGAAAGAGCCCAATCTGGAGGCTATTATCGCCGCTGAACCGGACTTCGTCATTCTGGCGTCGGACATTGCCGGACAGGCGGAGCTGCACCAGGCCCTGGCGGACTCCGCCATTCCCCATGCCTATTTCCGCACGGACACCTTTGACGAGTACCTCTCCATGCTGGAGCTGTTCTGCTCCATGACCGGCCGGCAGGACCTGTACCAGCAAAACGGTCTGGCGGTCCAGGCACAGATCCAGGAAGTCCTGGACACCGTTGCCGGCCAGCCCCAGCCCACGGCCCTGCTGATTCGGGCCTATTCCTCCGGTGCCAAGGCCAAGGGGGATGACAACCTGGCCGGCGTCATCCTACGGGACCTGGGGGCGGACAACCTGGTGACCCGCCATGAGAGCCTGCTGGAGGATTTGAGCCTGGAGGAGATCATCGCCGCCGACCCGGACTTCATTCTGGTGACCACCATGGGTTCCAGCGACGAGGCCGCCATGGCCTATATGGAAGAGACCTTCGAATCCAATCCCGCCTGGGCAGGCCTCTCCGCCGTACAAAGCGGGCGGTATGTGCTGCTGCCCCGGGAGCTGTTCCACTACAAGCCAAATGCCCGATGGGGGGAGAGCTATGCCTACCTTGCCAAAATCCTATACCCGGACCTGGCCCCCCAGCTCTCCTGAGCGGCGGGCGGCGGTGCTGGTCCTGCTGGCACTGGCCCTCTGCGCCGCCGCGGCCCTGAGCCTGCGGTGCGGCAGCCAGGACTATACCCTCGCCCAGCTGGCGGAGGCCCTGTGGGGCGGCGGCAGCGGCACTGTCCGCCGCATCCTGCTCCATGTCCGCATTCCCAGGACCCTGGCGGCGGCGCTGGCGGGAGGCGCCCTGGCGTTGTCCGGTGCCCTTATCCAGGCGGTGCTGAACAACACCATGGCCAGCCCCAACGTCATCGGCGTCAACGCCGGCGCCGGCTTTGCCGCGCTGCTGGCGGCCACGTTTTTCCCCGGCGCCGGACGGATGCCCATGGCCTCCTTCCTGGGGGCCTTTCTCACCGCGCTGTTCATCTACCTGCTGGCGGTGCGGGCCGGCCTGTCCCGCACCACCCTCATTCTGGCGGGCCTTGCCGTCAGCAGCATCCTCACCGCCGGCAGCAACACCATCACCCTGCTGGCGCCGGACAGTCTGGCCGGGGCCTCCAATTTCATGTTGGGAGGCTTCTCCGGCGTGACCCTGGCCGCCGTGGGCCGCAGCGGCTGGTATCTGGCCATCGGCGCCGCCCTGGCCCTGTTTCTCTCCGTGGAGCTGAACGTGCTCCAGCTGGGGGAGGAAAGTGCCGCCAGTCTTGGGCTCCATGTGGGACGGGTGCGGTTTCTGGCCATTTTGGCCGCCGCCCTGCTGGCAGGCGCCGCCGTCAGCTTTTCGGGGCTGCTGGGCTTCGTGGGGCTGCTGGTGCCCCATATGGCCCGGCGGCTGGTAGGCAGCGACAACCGCTGGCTGCTGCCTACCGCCGCCTTGCTGGGCAGTTCCTTCGTGCTGGTCTGCGACGTGCTGGCCCGGGTGCTGTTCGCCCCCTTTGAGCTGCCGGTGGGCATCGTCATGTCCTTGCTGGGCGGGCCGTTTTTCCTGTACCTGCTGCTGCGCCGGAAGGGGGGCCGTGTCTATGCTTGAGCTTCGCGGCATTGCCGCCGGCTATGGCGGCGCCCCGGTTTTGCGGGAGGTATCCTTCACCGTTCCCAAGGGCTCCCTGACGGCCCTCATCGGCCCCAACGGCTGCGGCAAGACCACGCTGCTGCGTGCCGCCGCCCGGCAGCTGCCCTTACTGGCGGGAGAGATCTTGCTGGACGGCCGGCCTGTCTCCTCCTATGGGCGGACGGAGTTTGCCCGGAAGGCTGCCTTTATGCCCCAGGTCCGCTCCGTGCCCGCCATCACCGCCGGCGCCCTGGTGGCCCACGGCCGGTTCCCCCACCTGGGGTTTTCCCGGCGGCTCCGCCCGGAGGACCGGGCGGCGGTCCAGGCGGCCATGGAGGCCACCGGCGTGGCGGATTGGGCCAACCGGGACCTGCGGGCGCTCTCCGGCGGCGAACGCCAGCGGGTGTATCTGGCCATGGCCCTGGCCCAGGACACGGACCTCATCCTTCTGGACGAGCCCACCACCTATCTGGACCCCGGGCGGCAATTTGAGCTGCTGGACCTCATCGCCTCCCTGCCCGGCCGTGGCAAGACCGTGGTCATGGTCCTCCACGACCTGTCCCACGCCCTGCGGTACAGCACCCAGCTTCTCCTGCTGGAGCAGGGGCGGCTGGTACAGCGGGGCACACCGGAGGAGCTGTACACCGGCGGACAGCTGGACCGGGTGTTCGGCATCCGCTCCCGCCGGGCGCCGGACGGGTCCTACTACTTTTTGCCGCCCTCTGTCTGAACGAAAGCAGCCCTGTTCAGCTGCTGAAACCGGCACGGCGATGAACGAGGGTGCAAATCCTGTGGCCAATCGTCCATTCCCTTTTCCACTTTCTATGGTATGATGAATACAACAAGCATCACATCTACTTTGAAATGAAGGAGTGTTTTCTATGTCTATTTTAGTCAGCGGCGGCGCCGGTTACATCGGCAGCCACACCTGCGTGGAGCTGCTGGAGGCCGGTTACGACATCGTGGTGGTGGATAACCTGTGCAACGCCAGCGAGGAGGCCGTGCGCCGGGTGGAGCAGATCACCGGCAAGACCGTTCCCTTTGTGAAGGCGGACCTGTGCGATCCCGCCGCCACGGAGGCCCTGTTCGCCCAGTATCCCGAGATTGACGCCGTCATGCACTTCGCTGGCTTGAAAGCCGTGGGCGAGAGTGTGAGAAAGCCTCTGGAGTACTATACCAACAACCTGGTCAGCACGCTGGTGCTGCTGAACGTCATGCGGGACCACGGCGTGAAGAACTTCGTGTTTTCCTCCTCCGCCACCGTGTACGGCGACCCCGCCAGCGTGCCCATCCGGGAGGACTTCCCCACCGGCGGCACCACCAATCCCTACGGCACCACCAAGCTGTTCATTGAGCGCATCCTCACGGACTACTGCAAGGCGGACCCCACGCTGAACGTGGCCCTGCTGCGGTATTTCAACCCCATCGGTGCCCATGCAAGCGGCCTCATCGGCGAGGACCCCA
>Ga0129308_1000971_pt1 | contig 34772 bp, 26 predicted proteins | sample L827metagenome_FD_94440 | JGI IMG/M metagenome (GOLD analysis project Ga0129308, IMG submission 94440) | Ring-tailed lemur group fecal microbial communities from Wisconsin, USA - L827 metagenome | ecosystem: Host-associated > Mammals > Digestive system > Large intestine > Fecal | place: USA...
TGAAAGTGTTCAGGAAATGTTTGGCGGTGCCCATGTGATGGCTTTCCAGGCACCTGATACTTGGTACTATGCTCAAAGAGATGGCTTATTAGAAAAAGCTTATCATGAAATTCAGGATGTTATCAAAGCAAAAGGGATCAATCCTAATAAAGTGGTTGTATCTGGATGCTCTGCCGGCGGTTATATGACAACAAGAATGTTAATTGCTTATCCTGATTTATTCGCAGCTGCCATGATTAACTGTCCAGCATTAAGTGTAGCTACAATTCGCGGTGGAAACACACCAACAGATGAAGAATTAGCTTCAATCAAAGCATCAGATACAGCTATCTGGTTAGTTCAGGGTGTGACAGATGCCAGTGTTAAACGTGAAGACTGTTCACAGAGATTATTTGATATCCTAACTGAAGGTCAGACATTAACAGAAACAAGATTTGAACAGGCTTTAAATTCTGATTTCACAACTTATGAAACAGCAGACGGTAAATATAAACTGTCATTATATGATACAGTAGATTTAGCAGACAGTGAAGATTCATTAGGTGAAGTAAGACCATCAGGCAAATTGGAGTTTGCAGAAGATTATGATCAAGATGGTGTTTATACATTGGTTAAATACAGTGATCACTGGTCATGGATTTATACATTAAATAATAACCCAGCTTCAAAAGATGGTACTCATATCATTAACTGGGCTAGTGAAGTCATCAATAAAGAAGAAGCAGCAGAAGTTGAAGCAACTGCTCAATTACATGCTGTAGTCACTGATGCCGGTCAGGTTGTTAATAAAATGGTACTTGATTTTGGTAAAGGTAATACAGTCACTAATGTAGATAAAGATACATTTACAGTACACGCAACAGCTTCTACAGAAGCTATCCGCGAAGGTATTGAAGGCGTTATAAGCTATGGCGATTATGACAAAGACAGAACGATTGTTAAAGTTGAAACAAATGGTCAATATGTAACACTTTACTTCAGCGAAGCAGAAGGCGCTACTTTAGCTTACTTAAGTTCTGGCAGAAACTTCCCTGCAGATTTGACTTACACAGTAACAACAAATAAAGCATTAACAGTTGCTGATAAAGAAATCGATACTGTTAACTGCACAATCAATGCATCTATTTATGATGAAGAAACAGCAAAATTTGAATCTGTATTAGTTGAAGACGGCATCAATTACCAGTTCTATGATGCAGGTGATGCCGATTCATTGATCGTTTGGTTCCATGGTAACGGTGAAGGCGATTATTTAGCATCAAATAATAACGTTGCTCAGATGTTAGCCAACAGAGGTACTGTTGCCTGGGCTGCTGAAAGTGTTCAGGAAATGTTTGGCGGTGCCCATGTGATGGCTTTCCAGGCACCTGATACTTGGTACTATGCTCAAAGAGATGGCTTATTAGAAAAAGCTTATCATGAAATTCAGGATGTCATCAAAGCAAAAGGGATCGATCCTAATAAAGTGGTTGTATCTGGATGCTCTGCCGGCGGTTATATGACAACAAGAATGTTAATTGCTTATCCTGATTTATTCGCAGCAGCCATGATTAACTGTCCAGCTTTAGATGTTGCCCAGTTACGTGGTGGAAATACACCAACAGATGAAGAATTAGCTTCTATTAAAGCATCAGATACAGCTATCTGGTTAGTTCAGGGTGTGACAGATAGCAGTGTTAAACGTGAAGACTGCTCACAGAGATTATTTGATATCCTAACCGAAGGTCAGACATTAACAGAAACAAGATTTGAACAGGCCTTAAATTCTGATTTCACAACTTATGAAACAGCAGACGGTAAATATAAACTGTCATTATACGACACTGTAGATTTACAAGATAAAGAAGATTCCTTTGGCAATACACGTCCATCAGGCTATTTAGAATTTGCAGAAGATTACGATCAAGATGGTGTTTATACATTGGTTAAATACAGTGATCACTGGTCATGGATCTATACATTAAATAATAATCCTGCTTCTAAAGATGGCACTCATATCATTAACTGGGCTAGTGAAGCAGCAAAAGCAAAAGCTGATGCGAATAGCAAACCAAATGTTCCAGATCAGCCAGCAAAACCTGAAAAACCTACAAACGTATCCACCGGTGATACAGCAGTAATTCTGCCATTCGCAGCTTTGGCAGTTGCAGCTTTCGTTGGCGGTGCAGGTGCAGTTTATAAAAAGAAAAAAGAATCAGCACAATAAAATTTAATACAAAACAATAAAAAGCAGAAGTATCTTTGTATCATTCAAAGAGCACTTCTGTTTTTTTATTCCAATTATCAATTTTAAAGTGCTGCGCTGCTATGCCCAATGTGAAGCTTTATTTAGAAATTACAGTTTTTGGGTCTTTTTTCACAAATACTGATTTTAACAAATTTATTATCATGATAATAAATTAGATAATATTTTAAAAATATTAAGTTTAAATCATATATTTTTTGATTTTGTTCTATTGATTGATTCAATGCTTATTTAAATAATTTCTAAAAAATCTAATTTTTTTGTAAGGGCTTTATTGCATTTCCTGCAGTTTGGTGTTAAACTGTCCTAGGGTCAAAAAATATTGTCATCATTTGTACAATAAAAAAGGGAGGATATTATCAAATGAACACAGACTCAAAAAAAATCCGCTGGACCACGTTTGCCTTTATGGGCTTTTCAGCTTTATGGGGATTTGGCAATGTCTTAAACGGATTTGTCTACTTCAATGGAATCCAAAGCATTTTCAGCTGGATTCTGATCTTTGCTTTATACTTCATTCCTTATGCCTTAATGGTTGGGGAACTCGGCTCAGCATTTAAAGATACCAAAGGCGGTGTCAGCTCATGGATTGAACAAACATGCGGAAAGAAAATCGCCTATTACTGCGGCTGGACATTCTGGATTGTTCACATTCCTTATCTGGCATCTAAAGGTTCTGGCGCCTTGAAAGCATTATCCTGGGTTATCTGGCAAAATTCAGAGAATTACGACAGTCTTCCTGTTGTCGCTATTCAATTGGCAACACTGGCAGTTTTCCTATTCTTTGCCTATATTGCTTCTAAAGGATTAAATCCATTAAAGAAGATGGCAACACTCGCCGGCAGTTCCATGTTTATCATGTCTATTTTATACATCATTTTGATGTTTGCGGCACCAGCGATTAATCCAAATGCTTCTTTTGTCAAACTGGATTTCAGTTTCAGCAATTTAGTGCCAACATTTGACTGGAAGTATATCACTTCTTTATCTATTTTGATTTTTGCTGTTGGCGGTATTGAGAAACTCTCACCATATGTCAGCAACATGGAAAATCCTGGCAAAAGTTTTCCTAGAGCCATCATTACAATGACTATCATGGTTGCTATCTGTGCTTTCTTAGGAACGATTGCAATGGGCATGATGTTTGATCCACAGGTCATCAACGCTTCCACTGAATCATTCAATCACTATGCGACGAACGGATCATACATGGCTTTTGAAATCCTTGGCAATTACTATGGTGTGGGTAAACTTTTTGTCATCATTTATGCATTATGTAATTTAACGGGTCAGTTATCTACCCTCGTCGTTTCAATTGATGCACCTTTAAGAATGCTGCTGGATAACGGTACAGCCCGTCAATATATTCCTGATGGCTTATTAAAACAAAATAAACATGGTGCTTATATCAACGGTATTATCATGATTTCTATTCTGGTAGCCATCATTGATTTAATCCCTTGCTTAGGTATCGGCGGAGTGACTGGTATTTTTACAATGTTAACTAAATTAAACTCTGTTGTTATGCCATTGCGTTACTTATGGGTTTTCTTTGCCTATCTGGCATTACGCAAATCCAAAAAGAAATTTGAATATGATTATCATTTTACTAAAAATCAGAAATTAGCGTTATTCTTTGGCGGATGGTGTTTCTTCTTAACAGCTGCCTGCTGTATTTTGGGTATGTACAAAGAAGGAGATCTGTTCCAGACTTGCATTAACGTTTTAGCGCCTTTCATCTTCATAGCTATTGGTGTTATTTTGCCAATCATCGCTAAAAAGCAGGGGAAAACCGCCGACTAAAAAAAACAGCTTCTCAGCTGTTTTTATACCTATCATATCAGTCAGCCTTATTGGCTGGCTTTTTGTTTGATCATTTGTGCTTTCAGGGCTTTGGATTTAACAAGCCATCCGGATACAAAGAGAATATCCGCCATAAACCAGGCCACTGGATTGGCAAAACAGATCGCTGTATATTTGAAAGTGGATACCAGACCAAAGGCAACCCCAGCCCGGCCGACAAGTTCGAAAACCCCGCCAAACATAGCCAAAAAGCTGTAGCCTAAGCCCTGCAGTAAATTTCTTAATATAAAGAGAATCGCTAAAACCCAGTAGAAAAAGGCATTGGTTTTCAGGAACTGTCCCACTTGAGCCAATATTGCCGTCTCGCTGGCATCGATAAACAACAAGCCCAGCACGTTGGCAAAAATACTGACAAAAACCGCCATAATCAGACTGTATCCAAGACCCAGCAACAGGCTTTTCTTCAGGCCATCAAAAATACGGTCAAGCTTGCCAGCACCCAGATTCTGACCGCCAAAAGTCGCCATGGTCACTCCCAGCGTGTCTAAAGGCTGCGTAAAAATCATAGAAATTTTACTGGCTGCGGTTACTGCGGCCACAGTATCTGAACCTAATGTATTGACAGCAGTCTGAATAATAACGCTGCCAACAGCAGTAATTGAAAACTGCAAAGCCATCGGCAGGCCCATTGATAAAAGCTGTGAACAATGTTTTATATCAAATTGCATTTCCTCTTTACTGCATTTCACAAGTGTCAGTTTCTTTCTCATATAGATAAAGCAGGCTGCTCCGGAAATAGCCTGAGCCACAACGGTGGCAATGCTTGCACCTCTGACGCCCATATGGAAATTAATAATCAGAATCAGATCCAAAACAATATTAATCACTGAGGATAAAATCAGAAAATATAAAGGGGTTCGGCTGTCACCCAACGCTCTGAAAATACTTGCCATCATATTGTAAAGCATGGTCGCAAAAATACCATAGAAGATAATAATGATGTAATCATAAGATTGAGCAAAAATATCTTCCGGGGTCTGCATCCAGCTTAATATTGTTGGCGTCATAACCACTGTAATTCCTGTTAACAGAATCGTGACAATAGCACATAAATAAGCGGCATTGACAATCGTTTTACGCATTCTCGAATAATCCTGAGCCCCAAAACTCTGAGCAATCGGAATCCCAAAACCACTGCAGATTCCCAAAGCAAAGCCAATCACTAAAAAGTTGATTGAACCTGTTGCCCCGACCGCAGCCAGTGCTTCTTTACCGACAAATTTACCAACGATAATACTATCTACCATGTTATATAACTGCTGGAAAATATTTCCTACCAGCAGAGGCAGACAGAAAGATAAAATCAATTTCAGCGGTTTACCGCTCGTCATATCTTTAACCATTTCTTAACCACCTTTCTTCATAAAGATTAAGCAATTATACGCTTTTTCTGTTTTGAAGTAAATAAGCTTTGCAAAATTTTTTTAACGATAATAATATCCCATCAGCTATTATATCTGATTTGCTTATTGAAACATGGCTTCCTCAATATTTCGTCATCTTATTACATACCGTAAATACCGTCAGTTTCTTTGAGAAGTTTTATTATTTGACAATTTCCAAGATTGTCAACTATAATGAAAAATAATAAAAGCATTGATTAAAAAAGAGAATAGCCATGCCATTGCGACTGCAAATCTAATGATCCCGAGCTTGTCTAAAAAGTTAGAAATCAGCTGCCTGCTTTCAAGAAAATCATTGATCTATCTGATTTTTTTAACCATGGGTGACCGTATCAGAGTACAATTCTCCTTTCCCTTCAACAAAGTAAGATGTGCAGCCAATGTCCTGAATATGACAAAATCCGCAGTGTCCCATCAATTTAGCTAAACATGTGAAGTCCCGGAAAATCGATTGGACTGTTTACTATTTGCCAGATGATGAGCATATCCTGGAAATACTGCAAAAATCGTTTGAACATATCCAGGGAAAATTACATAACCGCTTCTATTTAATCAGTGAATAACCGGAGGTATTATAAATGATCATTCGCCTGGAAAAAGAAACAGATTATCAGGAAACAGAAAATCTGACACGTGAAGCTTTTTGGAATGTTTACCGTCCTGGCTGTTTCGAACATTATCTTTTACACCAGCTAAGGCAGGAAAAATGCTTTATTCCTGAACTTAACTATGTCATTGAAGAAGACCATAAAATAATCGCCCATATTGCCTATGCCAAAGGCACTTTGGTAAAATCTGACGGCACAACCGCCGATTCGGTTTTATTTGGTCCTGTCAGTGTCAGACCGGATTATCAGAAAAAAGGATATGGCTCAGCACTGATTGCATATACATTAAACGAGGCCGCAAAAATGGGCATTCCCACAGTAGTCATTACCGGAAATCCACAATACTATCAGCGATTTGGCTTTGAACCGGCCATGCGGCATGGCATTCAGCTTGCCGGTGCCAGGACAGACTTTCCATTTTTCATGGTCAAAATACTGGATGACAAAAAGGCCAAAACATTCACCGGCATCCATCATGATCCGGCCTGTTATGATGTCGATGAAAAAGAAGTCGATAGCTTTGACAGCCGCTTTCCCAAGAAGGAAAAGAAAATTCTTCCTGGTCAATTAAAGTAAATAAAAGGCAGTATTATCCCATAACATAGATAATACTGCTTTTCTAATATAATCCTAATTGTTTGAAGGCATCGGCAACGCCATCTTTTTCAACGCTCTCACAAATCATATCCGCATGCTTTTTCAGTGCTTCGGAACCATTGGCCATCACAACACCCGTGCCGCATGTCTGGATCATTTCAAGATCATTCATGCTGTCGCCAATACCAATCGTATCCGTTAAAGGCACATTGAAATACGCTGCCACTTTTTTAACGGCCATGCCCTTATCCATCTTCTTATTAATAATTTCACCATTAAGTGTATGTTTGGAAAACATCTCATGAATAATAAAATGAAAACGATCAGAAAGCTTTTCCTTGGCTTCATCTAAATCACTGAGACTGCCGGCAATAAAGCATAACTTATGAATGGGCAGAGGATGAGCATCAAAATCTTTTAAAGCATGAATATTATAAGTGTTTTTCTGCTCCTCCATCAGTCTTGCCAATTCCGAATTGGCATTTTCACCATCAATCCGCTGACTGACAAAAAGATGACTCATTTCTTCTGACTGAAAAGTTGTATCTGTAGCTTCCATGTTATAAAGCACATGATGCCTGTCAAAAATATCTCTTGCCTCGTTAACTTCTGCTTCTGTTAAATAACAAGTATGAATCACCTGACCATTGACCTCTATGTAGCCGCCGGCACTGCAAATCATACCATCAAAGCCAATATTTAAAAGTGCCTGTATGCCCGCCCGGTTTCTGCCTGTGCATAAAAATACGCCATGGCCATTTTTTCGCGCGGCTTCAATTGCATCCCTGACCGGCTTGGAAACCCGCTGATCATGACCAACTAACGTCCCGTCAACGTCTAAAAATACCATTTTTTTCATAACGTCCCTCCCTGCATTTCTGTTTTATTTTAAGAAAAATTTCATTTTTCGTCAATATTTTAATATATTTGGATTTACCGGCTGGCATAATATTCAGATAAAGTTTCCGGCCAGTCAATATGGTCAACGGCATATTTCAAAGCAGAGAAACGGGCTTTGTCCTTTTTTTGATAAACCATATAATAAGTAAGCCTGGCTTCATCATCTGTAATAGGCACATAGACGCGGTTTTCCTGGTGCGTTAACCGCTGGATTGTGATGTTCGTGCTAAAGCAAGGAAGCGCAGAAGCTTTTGTCAGCTCATTAAAAATAGAAGCGTCATCCTGGATTAATAAATGTGAATCAGGAAGTTTATTTAAACATAACTCATTCCAAAAACCAATGCGTGACAACAATAAAACACTCTCACCGTTTAAATCATCAAAGGAAATCGCTTTGGCCATTGCCAGTGGATGTGCCGGAGGTACCGACAAATACAGTTCCTCAGTAAACATCTTCTCACAAATCAGCTGCTTATCATTGATTGGACGCATCACAACAACAATCGTATACTGGTCCTTTTTTAAGCCCTCTGTCAGTGCCTCATCCTGAGCATGAATTTCATTTTCAAGCTTCATTTCCGGAAAAAGAATTTTAAATGAATAATTGAGACCCCAGACAGGTGCTGGCGCACAGGAGCCAATGCGAATGGTATGCTTGCTTTTATCATAAGCCTGAAGCTTCATGACCATCTCTGAAGCATTCCCTAAAACTTCTCTGGCGTATTGCACAGCCAATGCGCCATTATCATTTAAAGTAACCTTATTTTTCTTTCTGTCAAACAACTTTAAGTCCAATTCCTCTTCGAGCTTCTGGATTGATCGGGTTAATGCAGGCTGAGATATTAAAAGCTTTTCGGCAGCCTTGGAAATCGTTTTTGCTTCAGCAATGGCAACCAATTGTTCTAACTGATATAATTCCATTCATTTCGCCTCCCACTATGCATTTTAATTATAGCACGATGTGATATTGATATTGTACTTTTTTTCATCATTTTTATAAAATAATGGTGTCAGGAGGGATCATTCATGAAATATATCACCTTAAGGAATGGTTATCAAATACCGCTGCTCGGTTATGGGACATTGCAAATTTCATTCAACCAATCAGAACAATGTGTTGATGAAGCATTGCAGGAAGGCTATCGGCTGATCGATACTGCCGCTGCTTATTTCAATGAAGAAGGGATTGGCAGAGCTATCAGAAAATCCAGTGTGCCCAGAGAGGAAATATTTCTGACAAGCAAAGTCTGGATTCAGGATGCGGGTTATGAAAACACATACAAAGCCTTTGAAAATTCCCTAAAAAAACTGAATGTTGATTATATTGATCTATACTTGATTCACCAGCCCTATGGTGATTATTACGGCAGCTGGAAAGCGATGGAAGAACTCTACTTGCAAAAGAAAATTAAGGCCATCGGTGTCTGTAATTTCTCCGCAGAAAGATTTGTCGATCTATGCATGAACAGCCGTATTCCGCCCATGATCAATCAAATTGAATGCCATCCCTTTTTCCAACAAAAGGAATTACGCTGCACATTGCACGCTTACCACTGCCAGCCTCAGGCCTGGGGACCACTGGCGGAAGGACAACGCCAGATATTTACCAATGAAATCTTGACAAAAATTGGGCAAAAATATCACAAAAGTGCTGCACAGATCGCTTTAGGATGGCTTATCCAACAAAATATTATCGCTATTCCTAAAACCATCCATCGAGAGCGAATGAAGGAAAACATGGATATCTGGGATTTTACTTTAAGCAAAGAAGATCTTGAACAAATAGCTCAATTAAATCTTGGATACAGCGAGATTATCAACCATCAAAGTCCGATGACAGCGAAATGGCTGAATAAATATAAAATTCATGAATAGGAGGAAACAACGATGTTATTTTACTTTACAGCTACAGGCAATTCTCTCTATGTAGCCAGACAATTAGACCAGAACCCCATCAGTATTCCGCAAATCATCCAGCACAAAGATTTGACCTTTGAGGATGAGACAATCGGTATTGTGGCACCTACCTACGCCGGGCAGCTGCCTAAGATGGTCACCGAGTTTATTCAAAAAGCCACCTTCAACACTGATTATCTTTACATTTTGCCAACTTATGGCATGAAACACAGTGTTATTACAGAATGGAGCTGGCAGACAGCTAAAGAAGCAGGTAAAAGCGTCAGCTACATTCAGCCAATTCAAATGGTGGACAATTATTTGCCTGGTTTTGATATGAATGAACAAATGGCCATGGATAAAAAAATTGATGAACAGCTGGCAAAAGTCAAACAGGACATTGCCGCGCGCATTCACGAAATACCAACGCCATCAGAAAGCGGCAGAGCAAAATACGAAATGGTGCAGCAGCGCTTTAAAGAACATCCTGAGCTCAATAACGGTGAACAGATTCTTATCACCGATGCCTGTATTGGCTGTGGGATTTGTTCAAAAGTATGCCCTTTAGGAAATATCTATGTGGCAGAAAGAAAAGCTCAAAGAAAACAGACCACCTGTGAATTCTGTTTATCCTGCGCTCAAAATTGCCCGAAAAAAGCAATTATCATGAAAATACCTGAGAAAAATCCAAATGCCCGCTATCGTCATCCGGAAGTGAAATTACAGGATATCATCCTGTCCAACCAACAAAAATAGAAAAGGAGAAACTAAAATGGAATATGTAACTTTAAACAATGGTGTAAAAATGCCCGTTCTTGGTTATGGCGTTTTTCAGATCAGCAACGAAGAAACTGAAAGATGTGTATTGGATGCAATCAGTGTCGGTTATCGTTTAATTGATACTGCGCAGTCCTACGGCAATGAAGCAGGTGTTGGCAATGCCATCAAAAAATGCGGTGTGCCTAGAGAAGAATTATTCATTACTACAAAAATCTGGATTTCTAATGCCGGTTATGAAAAAGCAAAAGCTTCAATTGAAGCATCATTAAGAAAACTGCAGACAGATTATATTGACTTAATGTTAATCCATCAGCCATTCAATGATTACTATGGCACTTACCGTGCGATGGAAGAAGCATACAAAGAAGGAAAAATCAGAGCTATTGGCGTTTCTAACTTCTATCCAGACAGATTTATTGATCTCAGCCACTATGCAGAAGTTCAGCCTGCGGTAAATCAGGTCGAAACCCATGTCTTTAACCAGCAAAAGGTAGCCAAAGAATATATGAAGAAATACGGTACACAAATTGAGGCCTGGGGTCCTTTTGCGGAAGGAAAAAATGGCTTCTTCACTAATGAAGTGCTGATGGAAATTGGTCAGAAATATCATAAATCAGTCGCTCAGGTTGCTTTAAGATTTCTGATTCAAAGCGATGTTGTCGTCATTCCTAAGTCATCCAAAAAGGAAAGAATGATTCAAAATCTGGATGTTTTCGATTTCTGCTTAGATGCAGAAGATATGGCTGCCATCGAAGCCCTGGATACAAAACAGAGTCTCTTCTTCTCTCATTATGATCCGGAAACTGTCGAAAGACTGACAAGTTTAAAACGCTAAAAGCAAAAAGCTGTAACAGACAATCATTAACAATGACTGCCTCGTTACAGCTTTTTCTTTTTTACGAAATCTATTAAATGATCTAAAAACAATGATTTTAGCCTTATGAATTAGTTCAATTCCAGATAGCGGCAGCTAAATTTCAAAACGGTCTGGTCTCCGCCAAATAAAGTGCTGTGTGTTGTCGTTCCATCAATGACACCCCACATCTCCACCAGATTATCCTTATACACTTCGGTTGCGATGTCACCATCTACATCCACATAAATGGAATCTTCCCAATAAAGAATCGTATCCGTGAAATAGGAATACACCGGCGTGACATTAACACGCAGAGCCACACCACCGCTGGTTTCTGTGACCTCAACAACCTTGCCGCGGAAGTAAGCGTAAGCACCTGTATGTCCATCCACATCAGCTAAAATATCGTCATACTCATAAGCTGTACACTGTGCTTTATATTCCCGAATGATTTTTTCATTAATAGCCCATTGAATATCCGCTGTCTCCTGATTCCATTGCGTTTTATAGGTATCATAATAAGCATGTTCCAAAGCGTCTATCTTAGCTTTGACATCATCCAGTGCTTCCTGTTCAAGCACTTCCCAGGCATAAGCCAGTCCGTCTTCTACTTCCTGAATTGCCACCTGAATTTTATCCTGCGCGGCATTAATCACATCAACTGCCTGCTGGCTGATAACAGGTACACTCTTATAAGGCTGGGCCTTCTCAATAATTGCCAATAAGCCATCTAAATCCGCACCTTCAATTTGCCCGGCAAGGTCATTAATCTCGCCTTCCAGTTTTTCCAAAAGCTGATTTTTATAAACCTCAGCCGCTTCTTTGGCTCGCGTCTCAAAATCCTTTCGCGCCGTTTCCAGAGCCGCTGCATCGGGTATATTTTTTTCTGTCTGTTTATCATTTTCTAAGACCCGGTGAAAAGATTTACTAATCTGTTCAGCCTGATAATTAGAGTATTGGCTGTCCAGCCGTAAAAGCACATTGCCATTGACATAGATATGTTCTTTGCCTGGCTTATATTCCGCACAAATCTGACTGCCAAAATTGGCCGCACTAATCTCTGAAACAATTTTCTCAGATTGTAATTCCAAATATTCCTTTCTTAATAAAGCTTCCTGATTATTATTAAAAACCTCTACACATCCGGCAAATGGATGGAACGTATCCTCTGTTTGAATAACAATATCCGTAAATGAAGCCGTACTCACCATTGCATCCGGCAATGTTGCCTGACTATTTTCCGGTGTTTCCAGCAACGCCAGTCCCGGCAGGTCATTCTTCATTTCACTGACAATTTTATTGGCATCCCAGTCTTTATGAGCAAGCATTGATAAAAGTAAGCCGCCAAGTGACAGGGCAATAATGATTTCAATAATGACCATCACACTGCGATGTTTATTATTTATTTTACTGATCAGATTTGATATTTTATCTTTCACTATCTGTATTTTCTCTTTCATCCTTTCACCACCCTCAATATTTGCTTTGATTATAGCATATTTATTCCGCTTTCGACAACCATTAAAACAGGATGTCAAATACTGACATCCTGTTTTTTACCAATGATGATAATGGATATATTCCGGTTTATATTTGTCTTTGATATTAGGATTTTGATCTGGATAGCCAAAGGCAATCATCCAAAGCGGAACAATATGCGCTGGTAAATGATAATGTTCCTTGATCGTCTGTACCCACTCCTGGATAGGATAAACGCCAATCCAGACACTGCCAATACCAAGTTCCTGCGCTTCAATCAGCATATTCTGTGTCGCTGCGGCACAGTCCTGTTCGCAAAAATCAATCAGATCATTACGCTCCAGGTTAGCCAGGACAACCATTCCCAATGCAGCTTTTTCCAATGGCTTAGCATAACGCGTAAACGTACTCATTTTAGCCAGTTCTTCTTCATCCTCAATCACAAGAAACTCCCAGGGCTGCGCATTTTTTGCGGAAGGTGCGGCAAAAGCAGCTTTTAAAATCAACGCTTGCTTTTCTTTTTCAATTTTAGTCGTCTGAAATCTGCGAATACTGCATCTTTTAAAAATACTATTCATAAAACATCTCTCCTTTGCCACATCATAGCAGATTTAATCCTAAAATTCAAAGCTTTATACTATTCTGATGATCTGTCCCGGATAAATTAAATCAGCGTCCTCAAGATCATTTTCCAAAGCCAGTTTCTGATAAGTTGTTCCGTATCTCTCGGCAATTTCCGAAAGTGTATCCCCGGCTTTGACCACATACGTTTGCTTAGGCGCAGGCATTGGTTTTGTTTTTCCATACCCATTAAATCCACCCTCACGGATCAATGTGATTAGTTGGTCATTATAAAGAATGTTTTTATCCAATCTCAGTCCCTCAATGCTGCTCATTGACGTAAACTGATGCAGCGGATAGTCCTCTAACAGAAATTCCAAACTGCCGCTATTGGTTCCCCAGGCAGCCACCCATTTAGTATAATCATCTGTTTTAACCTTATTTTCCAACAGATACCTGGTGGAATAAACACCCGCGAAATACCCTTTGCTTTCCATTATATCACAGAAAGCCTTAACCATTGCCGTAATGGTTTGTGCCGGAAGTGTGACCTGGCCGTTATTGCCATCTTCGACATCCATATATACCGGCAAATCAAATTGTTTTCCATCTAAATAAGAAGCAAATGCCTCTGCTTCCTGACGAGCCTGACTGACCGTCAGACATGGTGCATAAAAATAGGCGCCTACTGCAAGTCCCAGTTTCTTAGCCTGTGCATAATAGTTCTCAAACTGCTCATCCTTATAAGCAATGGAGGGATCTCCCCAGCCAGCATAACCCGCTCTTAGAATCACAAACTGTGCTGGCTTAATATCCCCTCGTTGTTCTGTCAAAACGGATAAATCCATATTTCCCTGATGCGCACTTAAATCATAGCCAAATTTAGCGATTTTTCTCACCTCCCTTATCAGATATTTCCGAAGTCATCGTATACAGAAATTTTCCTATTTTTCCTCTGATTGCTTTTGGAATAGGGATACCAATCAACACCATATTTTTTAGGATACTGATGACTTCATAAAGAATAAACAAGACACCAAAGAATTCCGTGAGTCCTACCTGTTTCAGCCCACTCCATTGCAGCCATTCTTCCGGAAGAAAGCCGACAAGATTAATGGGCAAAATCTGATCACAGATATATAAGAAAATCACGCATAAAATCATTCCGACTTTGCGAATCAGGCCATTAATACCAAACGCCGAGTTAAATGTTTTCTCTTTAAATGCTCTTAATACGCCAAACACAATATCTGCGATCAATACCACAAGCACTAAGTGGATCGTCGGATGTCCTTCTAAAAAAACACGCCCCTGTTCCATGATTCACCTCCTATCCTCTCTATTTTATGTTTCCCATCATTTTGCGTCTCTTCATTGTCCCAGCCCTTTTTAAAAACGTAAAAAAAGACCAGTGTTGCCACCAGTCTCAAATCTTTAATAAATCCCTGTCGCACCGCTGCCCATAGAAACAATTTCGAACTGCGTATCATAAGTGGTTCCGCCAGTGAAAAAGCTTGCACTTTCGCTTCCGCAGAAAACATCCATGCTTGTTCCGGTAACCGCTCCGCCGCGATCCAATACAATACCGTAGAATGGATCAGGCAGTGAGAATCCATGATTAGATACTTTAACAATGCTTCCAAATGGAATTGAACTATCCGCAGCCAATACATAATATTCGCCGCCATTATAAGTCAGTGTTACTTTGCCTTCATCTTTAACACCATTTGTCGTTACATAAAGTCCCGCAGCAGTACGTGTGCCACAGCCCGCACAGTCAGCACCATATCTTGTTAAACGGCCTGTAAATGATGTTCCGGAACTTGCCGTGCCTTCCTCTATCACTTCAGTCACTGGTTCCTTAATCATTTCAGAACCAATTTCTTCTCTGCTGACTTCTTTGCCATTGACCATTTTTTTCTTGTAAATGATTTCTTTTTCTCCGTCCTGCCCCTCAATTGCCAAACGTGTGCCAAATAACGTCGGATCATCGCTGTCAACATATATCGTTGTATACGGCACGCTTTCAGGAATCCGTTCTTCTTCATAAGTGACACGCGTAATTTCAATCACAGCGCCTTCATCAATCTGATCAGTCAGAGCAATATTTGTGGTATCCTCTTTTCCTAATTTAATTTCCAGATCATTTAACACATCGGCAAGACTGCTTCTTTTAACAAGATAATTCATTGTCTTATTCGTACCGTCTTTGATCTGAACACTAATTGCCGGTTCATAACCAATCAGTTCAGTCACCGCACCAACATCCTGAAAAGAAGCCAGTACGCCAATATATGCACAAATAAGAAAAACAAGTATCTTTATCTTTAAATCTGTATTTTTAATGAGTTCTTTAATAAACTTCATAGTTCCTCCTTCGCAATTTGAAATACCTCGAACGCATTGCGTTCTGTCTGTAAAGCGACCGCTTCTTCAGACATCTGCTTAACTGCCGCTATTTCTTTGGCAACATAAATCACATAACTTGGGTCATTAGGTTTGCCGCGGAAAGGATGAGGTGTTAAATAAGGACTGTCTGTTTCAATCAGTAAATCCTTTAATTCAATCATTTTCGCCACTTCTTTTGGCACGCGGGCATTCTTAAATGTAACCGGCCCGGCCAGTGAAATTTTAAAGCCAATTTTCACAAATTCCTTTGCCATTTCAGCGCTGCCGCTGTAACAATGCATAATGCCATGTGCTTTAGCTTTCTTTAATATTTCGTATGTATCCTGTAAAGCATCGCGGCTATGAATGACGACAGGCAAATGATATTTTTCAGCCAGTGCAAGCTGCGTTTCAAAAATTGTAATCTGTTTTTCCTTAGGTACTGTATCCCAATGATAATCCAGACCAATTTCTCCTAATGCCACTACTTTATCTTCTATCAATAATTTTTCTAATTCCTGCAATTCTTTTGCATCAGTTGCCAGACAATCTTCCGGACCAATCCCAACAGCTGCATATACCATTGGATACTCCCGGGCAATCTGTACCGCTTTAATCGAAGAGGCCAGACTATATCCGACAACGCACATATGACTTACACCATGGTTTAATGCTTTTTTGATGAATTCATCACGGTTTTCAAACATCTGTTCGCTATTTAAATGACAATGCGTATCGAAATACATGTTACCACCTCACCTGACCATCATATCACAAATCGATAGCAAATGCAAATTTGCTTCCTCTGACCAGTCAAAACCAGTCTCAAAAAGTCTCAGATTTGTCTCAAAACAGTCTCAAATTTTCCACATCAAAACTTCTTTTATTTTCTTTTTTTGATATTATTCGCTCTTGTTCTATCATTTTCATCCCTGCTTTTTCCACACGCTTCAATGGGGAAAATTTATCTTTTGTTTTATGTTATAATAGAGATGTTGCCACACCCAATCCGCAACGGGGAGGAGGTGGATCTGGTGATAGATTTTCTATCAAATTTACTTAGCGCATTTTTTGCCAGCGTTTTATTCGATATTTATTGTCGATGGCGCTCTAAAAAGCGCAAAGCTGTCAAAAGAAAATGCCGCAAAAAAAGTGGCAACTAAAAAAGGAAACCTTAGAGCTAGCCCTCTAAGGTTTTCGTTTTGTGGTGAATCCACTGTAGATTTCCTATCACGGTCTTAGTATAACAGAAATCACTTATTTGTGCAAGTCAAATAAAAGGTGTATTGATAATCCCTGCGAAAGACTAAATTCTACTTTCTAAAAATAAAGACAGCATTTTAGAGCTAACCTAACTCTTGATGATAGATTCAATTCGTCTCAAAAAGTCTCAGATTTGTCTCAAAACAGTCTCAAATTTTCCACATCAAAACTTTTTTTATTTTCTTTTTTGGATATTTTCCGCGCTTTTTCTATCATTTTCATCCTTGCTTTTTCCACACGCTTCAATGGGGAAAATTTATCGTTTGTTTTATGTTATAATAGAGGTGTTGCCACACCCAATCCGCAACGGGGAGGAGGTGGATCTGGTGATAGATTTCTTATCAAATTTACTTAGCGCATTTTTTGCCAGCGTTTTATTCGATATTTATTGTCGATGGCGCTCTAAAAAGCGCAAAGCTGTCAAAAGAAAATGCCGCAAAAAAAGTGGCAACTAAAAAGGAAACCTTAGAGATGACGCTCTAAGGTTTTCGTTTTGTGGTGAATCCACTGTAGATTTCTTATCACGGTCTTAGTATAACAGAAATCACTTATTTGTGCAAGTCAAATGAAGGATGATTTAATTTGACTTCATAAATACGTGAGGTTTCTCCCCAAGGATGATACCCTATACCAATATATTCAAAACCATAATGTTCGTAATAACCAATATGATCCGTACACAGATACATTGTATCAAATCCGTATCTCTTACAGTCCTCTTTTCCTTTATCTAACAATAATTTTCCATAATGATGTCCTCGATATTCCGGTTCAACATAAAGTGCACAAAGCCATGGCAATAAATCCATACGGCTGATAAAGTCATTGGTAATCAATCCTGCACAGCCTATCATTTTTTCTTCGTCCATAAGCAAGTACCACTGTGGTAAAGGAGTCTTACTGTTTAAGCAATGCCTAATACAATCATCATAGACCATTTTACTGTCTTCTGAAGCCCAGTGCTTCTGAAAATATGCAATAGCTTGATCCATATAAGATGGTTCCTCTTTAATTGAAATTACTCTCATAAAAATCTCCTTTATCTCAATACTGTTGGAAAATATCCTTAATCTGATCAATATTTCTTGTTTTACTAAGGGCAAGCATTAAAAGCACCCGTGCCTTTTGAGCTGACAATGTATTTGCCGGCACGCAGATATGATGTGGATCAAAGATCTCATCATTAAAAATAATGCCATTAGCTACTCTTGAGGCTCTTACAAAGACAATTCCCTGTGCAGATAATTTTTCAATTTCTTCCAGCCAGGATTTACTATAATTACCGCTGCCAGAGCCAACAATAACAATCCCCTGATGATCTTTCGCAAGAAAAGATAAGATTTCTGCCAAAGCTCCGGCATAATAATAAGCAATCGCTACTTTTGGCAAAGTTTCCATATCTCCTAAAGAAAAGGCCGAATGTGTCGTATGCAGTTTAAAGGTTTTAGAGAAAAAATAGGCTTTTTCATCCTGCATATAACCTAAACACCCAAAAGAATTCTGATCAAAAGCATCAATTTTATAGTTATTTACTTTCTGAATATCCCGGCCTGAATAAATTGTATTGGAGAAAAGTCCCATAACTCCCTGACCTTTTGCATCTTCACTAATGGCAAGACATACCGCTTGATATAAATTAAATGGTCCATCAGCGCTTGTCGCTGTCGCTGGCCGCATCGCTCCGGTGATAACGACTGGCTTATTAGTATAGACAGTTAGATTTAGAAAATAAGCTGTTTCATCTAAAGTATCTGTACCATGCGTCACAACAATACCGTCGATTTCAGGTCTTCTGGCTACTTCATTGATCTTCTTTGTCAATGTCATCCAATGCGCTTCATCCATTTCATTGCTGTCGACATTAAATAACTGATATGTTTCAATATGCGCAATATTTTCAATCATAGGAATAGAGGATAAAATTGTTTCCACACTGATTTCTCCGGCATAATACGCTGCCGTTTTGCCTGGCTCTCCTGTCCCGGCAATCGTTCCGCCGGTGGCAATAATCGCAACTGTTTTCATTTTCATGTCCTTTCTTTTCGTATTTATTATACTTATATCTTCCCCGTTCATTTTTAGTTTAACATTTCTTTTTTTCGATGTACATTATTTTTCCCGATAAAATAAATTCGTGCGATAGTGTATCCACTTAAAATCTATCCGGTTTAAAAATGATACCCGGAAATCATGCTTTTCGTCTCTTTTTTTAACAATCTTATAAAAAAATATAGAATGTAAATACGAAGAAGCAATAGTAACTCTACGGGGCCTATTGCGGAAAGCCTGTCGTTCTATAATGGCAGGCTTTTTCTTCAAGCGGTCTGATTTTTAGTGATGAATAAAAAGCTAAAAGAATCTCTTAAACAATAATTATTATAGTGTTACCCATTGCTGGAGCGCAGATTTTACAAGCTATATGGACATATAACAAACTGATAATGAAGATACTTATTTGCACACAATATTCAAAAAATAAAGGTCCAAAATTTGTCAATGATGTCAAAAAATAAGGCTGGATTTAACAAAAAGCATCTGTAAAATCACTCTTTTTTTGGCCGAATATTTTTTGTTTCTGAAAAGCAAATTTTCCCAGGCATAAATAATTGACAAAAAGAAAACAAAGCATAATAATTATGATACAAAGATTATATTTTTTATCACATAAAATAACAATATCTACAACAGAAAGGAGAGATATCTTTGAACACTTTAACTGCCATGCTATTGCTGATTATAAACAGCGCTTATCAAAAAGACGCAAATTACTACATTGCTTTAACGTTGATTCAGGAACGCCATCAGTTAGAATCATTATCTATTACAGCACTGGCAAGGTTGTGTCAGACGAGTGTGAGTTCTGTTAATAAATTTTGCAAAATGCTCGGTGCCCAGTCTTTCTCAGATTTAAAGTATAATTTGAATAAAGGTTTTATTGTTCGTAAAGAACAAATGGCCTTCCGTTTATCCAAAATGAATGAAGAAGAAATGCTTTCTAATATTGCTTATCATGCGCAGCAGGCATTTGATAAAGCAGCCTTTAAAACTTCCGTTGAGCACTTAGTTGAAATCATAAAAAGCAGTCCCTCCGTGCAATTGATTGGCGCCTACTTCCCTACTTCGCTTGCTATAAATTTTCAGGAAGATATGATCACGATGGATAAGCTCGTATATGTTCAGCCTCAAAAACGAATAATTGAAGCTGATCCGCTCTCCAATCAAGATTTGATTCTGTTAATCACTTTAACGGGAAGACTCTACGAATATGCCAAAAATGATTTTGACCGGCTTTGTCAAACCCATCGCCACATCGCTTTGATCAGCGGCTTTGCTGACTATCCTAAATATCCGGCGATTGAAGGCTTAGTAAAAATGCCCATTGTCGAGGATAATGAAATTGGAAATATATTAATTTTGGAAACTTTTCGTTACATCAAATATATGTATTTTCATAAATATGTAAAGGAGTTATCCTAATGTATATTTTTAACCGCATGCGCCAGTTGTACGAAACTTCAAAACCCGGAACTACTGAGTATATTCTCGCTCAATACATTTTACTCAATATTCGCAAAGCAGAAAATTTTTCTGTGGCAAGTATTTCGGAAAACACAGCAATCTCTAAATCTGCGGTATCTAAATTTATTAAAAGTCTATCTTTTGATCATGGTTTTACCCAATTCAAAAGCTCACTTGAATTTGAGCTGCAATTCATCAGGCTGGACTATCAGACGCTTATCTATGATGCCAGATCTTGCAAAGATGCAGATTTAATAATGGGAGAAGAGAAATACCATTTTGCCGATTTTATTCAAAAGGAAGATGTTGAAAAACTGGCTCGAACCCTGAATCAAAAAAAGAAAATTGTCTTTTGCGGAAATGACAGTAAAAAAAATTTCTTTCATCAGCTGATCAATTGTCTTCTTTTTGATGGTAAGGACGCTAAATATGTATCATGGATTTATTCTGACCAGCAGAAACAGGACCTGACAATGTTAGATGAATCTTCTGTTTTAATCATCGTGGATCCTGACAGTAATATCTATGATTTTTTTCTGCGTCTGACAATGTCTGTGGAAGTAACGCCTGAACTAAGTAAAATCAAAACCGAAAAATTCTATATAGGCAGGCCCTCCAAAGATAAAGAAAACTTTGATACGATCGGGATAGAAACTACCCGACATGTCTTTATTGATGATATGATTTTAAGCTACTTTACTTCTCAGCTTTTAATGACTTATCTTCAACTAAATGTTCATTAATTCAAAAAACAAATACTTTTTGTATTTTTCATGAAAACCCATTTTTTTAGGAAACAAAATTCTGTTTCCTTCTTTTTTTGCCAAAATTAGAAATGAAACCGCTTTTTATATAGCGTTTCCATAAATCCTCGATGTTATAATAATTCCAGAAACCGAGGGTTTCAGATCAATTTGTTTTACCTGCCAAATAAAACAGAACTTGATCGCCAAAAAGGAAAGGAGAAAATAAATGAAAGGAATGAAGAAATTTTTGTCCACAGTGACAGCTGCAGCCATGGCACTGACACTTGCGGGACAGCCGGCACAGGCGCAGGAAACAGATCAGCCTGTACCAGGTGTCGTTGTTAGCGAAAATACACTTTTCACTGACACTACACCAGATGCACATTATCAGGCAACCTTTACATTAGACGTTTCTGCACTTGAAAAAGAAGTGGCTAAGGTAGAAGTTGGCGGTAACATGCAATTCTATACCGAAGATCAATTACCAGAATACTTAGAGAACGAAAATGAAAGTAATTCCAGTACAATGAATTACTCTGAATTTGTTCTTGAAGGTTATACTGCATATGAATATCAAAGTAATATGTTCACAACAGGTGTCGCTCTTGACCTGGCATTAACTGGTCAGATGAATTACCTCTATGAACTTAAACCAGCTGAAGAAAATGGAAGTCTCTATACAGTGACAATCCCTCTGCCAGGCGGCGAATATTACTATGACTATTTCATTACATACGCAGATGGCACAAAAGCAACCATCAAAGACCCTGCCAATTTACCTGTGGCTAATGGCACCCACGATTCAGGTCATAGTTTATTCTATGTCGGCAATGGCAATGATTGTGTTGCTGGGGAAGAATATGTTTTCCCAAGAACAGATGGCCTGACAGGTACTGTCAACTTTGTCGATTACACAGCTTGTGATGGCTCAACACAGCCATTAGGTATTTATCTGCCTTATGGTTATGATACCAATAAAACATACAAAACTTTATATCTTTCTCATGGCGGCGGAGGAAATGAAGTTGAGTGGTACTATATTGGTTCAGCTAAGAACATTTTTGATAACCTGATTGCCGAAGGTTTAATGGAACCAACTATCATTGTGACAATGAACAACTTAGATGAGCCATTCAATTTTGAATCCGGCGATTCTTTAAAGAACATTACCGAAAACATTATTCCATATGTTGAAGAAAATTACAGCGTTTCTACAGAAAGAAGCGGACGGGCAATTGCTGGTCTTTCCAGCGGTGCCAGCGTTACTTGCCAGGCAATCCTGCAGACGAATGATGTTTTTGATTACTACGGCGTTTTCTCACCTAGCCGTACGCTCGATTTCTCTAAGGGAACTCTGACAGATGAAATGAGAGAAGACATTAAAGATGCTGCTATGTATTATGTCAGCTGCGGTATCTATGATGCTTATTTAAGAAGAAATGTTGATGTACAGGTTTATGATGAATTAATCGCTTCTGGCGCTAATGCCGCATATGAATGGAAAAATGGTACGCATGACTGGGCAGTATGGCGCGCACAGCTGACAACATTTGCTAAAGATTATTTATGGTCTCAAGAGACAGCTGAAGAACCAGTACCAGGTGTCACTATTTCTGAAAATACAGATTATCCTGAAAGTGATGCAAACTATCAGGTAACATTTACTTACAAAGCTTCTTCTGCAGATGTTGAAAGCGTATCAATTCTTGGTAACTTCACATTCTATACAGAAGATCAGGCCGAACTGATTATGTCCGGTGAAGATTCTGCTTACCACACACCTTATGAATATAAAGAAGGTATGTTCCAGACTGGCTATGCAGTTTCTGAAAAAGGCTATGCGCTATTTGAAATGGAAAATTTAGGCAATGGCTATTTCCAGATTACATTGCCATTACCAGGCTGCCAGTATTTCTATGGTTTTGCAGAAAACAATGATTTAAGCAAAATTGCCAAAGACCCAACAAACATGCCAGTTGCTAACGATGGTTCTGACAGCGGATGGTCACTTATCTATGTCGGCAATGCCAATGACTGCTTAGAAGGCCAAGAATATGTTTACCCTCGTACAGACGGCAAAACAGGTACCATTGAATTTACAGAATATACAGCTGTTGACGGCTCAACTCAGCCATTAGGCGTTTATCTGCCATATGGATATGACAGCAATAAAGCTTATAAGACTTTATATATTTCTCATGGCGGCGGCGGAAATGAAGTAGAATGGTTCTACATTGGTTCTGCAGCTAACATCATGGATAATTTAATTGCTGAGGGTGAAGTTGAACCAACTATTGTTGTAACAATGGATAACACCTACTTTAACTGGGATATGGAACCAACACATAAGAACCTGGTTGAAAATATTATTCCATTCATCGAAGCAAACTACAGTGCTGCTCCTGGCAAGGAAAACCGTGCAATGGCCGGCTTATCTAATGGCGGATATACAACTGTGAATGAGATGGTTTATGCTCAGGATATCTTTGGATACTACGGTATTTTCTCACCAAACTATCGTGCAGCCGAAGTCTTAAAAGCAGCCACTGAAGAACAGTTAAAAGCTTTGGCAGATTCTGTCTATTATGAATGCAGCGGAACTGTGGATAACGGTATGGGCGCACAGGACAGATACGGCACAGTAAGAACAGTTTATGAAACACTTGTTAACTATGGCGCTGATGCAACACTTGAATGGAAACATGGTGCACATGACTGGGGCATCTGGAGAGCTTCTTTATCCACATTTGCTAAAGATTACTTATGGACAAAAGAAGGAACAACACCTGTTGATCCAGATACACCAGACCAGCCTGATACACCAGTAACGCCTGACAAACCAGATCAGCCTGCAAAAGATCCAGTGAATGTCAATACTGGCGATAACACAAATGTATGGCCACTTGCAATAACTGGCACTGCAGCACTTGCCGCAGCCGCTATTCTGGTTTATAAAAAAAGAAAAGAATCAATGGAATAAATCCATAGCATAAAAACAAACAGGGAATTCGCTCTATGAATTCTCTGTTTTTCTTTCATTTACAAATGCTTCCTGCCCTGCATTCGCCAAACAAACAGAACAATTTCATATCATTCGTTCACAATTGTTAATCTTTAGTTTTTATTCCCAGTATATATTATTATGTTGAGGAGTGATGACAATGCTTCAGATTAAACAAATCTGCAAGGAATATAAAACCGGTGACCTGGTACAAAAGGCACTGGATGGTGTTGATTTAAATCTTCGTGATAACGAATTTGTTGCGATTCTGGGTCCCAGTGGCTCAGGGAAAACAACATTATTAAATATTATTGGCGGACTGGACCGCTATGACAGCGGTGATTTAATCATCAATGGCATTTCCACAAAAGAATATAAAGACCGCGACTGGGATTCCTATCGCAACCATACGATTGGTTTTGTTTTTCAGAGCTATAACCTGATTCCGCATCAGACAATACTTGCTAATGTGGAACTGGCATTGACAATTTCCGGCATTTCCAAATCAGAGCGCAGAGCAAAAGCTTTAAATGCCCTGGCACAGGTTGGCCTCAAAGAACAGGCGCATAAAAAACCAAGTCAGCTTTCCGGTGGTCAGATGCAGCGTGTGGCTATTGCCCGGGCTTTAGTCAATGATCCAGATATTTTGCTTGCCGATGAACCAACAGGTGCCTTGGACAGTGATACCAGTGTTCAGGTCATGGATTTATTAAAAGAAGTAGCTAAAGATCGTTTGGTTGTGATGGTGACACATAATCCTGAGCTTGCAGAAGCTTATGCAACGCGTATTGTCAATTTACGAGATGGCAAAATTCGTTCAGATACCAATCCATTTTTCATTGATGAATCAAAACTGGCAAACCCTGAACACAAAAATATGGGCAAGTCTTCAATGTCTTTTTTAACTGCCTTATCATTAAGCTTTAATAATCTGAAAACCAAAAAAGGAAGAACGCTTTTAACTTCCTTTGCCGGATCAATAGGCATTATTGGCATTGCCCTGATTCTTTCCTTATCCAATGGCGTTAATACTTATATTAAAACCATCGAAGAGGATACGCTTTCCGAATACCCACTGCAAATTCAGAGTACTGGGTTGGATATCTCTTCCCTGATGGTTGGCATGGTGGATAACAGAGGCCAAAAAACAACGGATGAAGTGCATGTTGCTCAAATGATGACAAATATGTTTTCTAAAATCGGCTCAAATGATTTAGCCTCGTTAAAAGCATATTTAGATAGTGAAGAAAGCAATGTTAGTCAGTATGTGAATACAATTGAATATACTTACAATGTTGTTCCCCAGATTTTTAGCGCTGATACAGAACATTTAAGACAAGTCAACCCTGACAAATCATTCAGTGCTTTAGGACTGGGGGCTGCCAGCAGTTCCAATAGCCTGATGTCTATGGCTATGAGCACCAATGTATTCTTCCCAATGCCAAACGATACAGATTTATTCAGTGATCAGTATGATGTTAAAGCAGGCCGCTGGCCGAAAAAATATAACGAGTGTGTTCTGGTTTTGACTTCCAAAGGCAGTATTAGTGATTTTATGTTATATACCTTAGGTCTTCGTGATCCCCGGGAACTGGATGAAATGGTGACAAAATTTGCCGCTGAAGAAGAAGTCACAATCCCTTCTGATATTGTATCATATCACTATGATGATATTTTAGGTATTACTTTTAAGTTGGTGAATGCCTCTGATTATTATAGTTATGATGAAGAATATAAAATCTGGCGCAATAAATCTGATGATGCAAAGTATATGAAGAATTTGGTCAAAAACGGTGAAGATTTGACCATTGTAGGTATTGTCCAGCCTGCTGAAGGTGCGACAGCTGCGATGCTTAGCACGGGGATCTATTACCCATCAACCTTAACTGACCATGTGATTGACCAGGCCCAGCAAAGTGAAATTGTCAAGGCGCAGCTAAATCATCCAAATATAAATGTATTTACAGGCAAAGCCTTTGGTCAAAAGGATGATGGCGAAAGTTCTTTCAATATGGCCTCTTTGTTCTCCATCGATACAGCTCTTCTGCAATCCGCTTTCCGTGTTGATGAAAGCCAATTAAACATCGATTTGAGCGGCCTAAACACTGCTTTAAATAATGTCTCCCTGCCGCCGCTTGAGCTCAATGAAATTTTAAGCCAGTTAGACCTGAGTGCATCTCCTGAGCAGGCCCAGACAATGGTTTGTCATCTGATAGAGGGATTTATGGATTACGCCAGCCAGCATCCGGAGATGGACTACAGTCAGTTAGGCAGTCAGATTGCAGGATATTTACAGTCTCCTGAGGTAAGTGAGACATTAAAACAGGGGATTGAAAGTATTATTAAAGAGAATGGTGAAATCAATGCCACTATTGAACAGTTGCAGGCACTGCTAAATCAAATACTTAGCGATTACCAGGACTACGCTGCCGCTAATGGCTTTGCCGATCCGTCAAAATTAAATGAACACTTCATGAATTATCTTGGCAGTGCCCAAGCCAAAGCTATTTTAAGCAATGATTTAGCAGAATTGATTGAAGCAAGCGGGCTGGAAGCTCAAATGACAGCTATCATACAAAATTATATGGCTTCTGCAATGCTTCCGGTTTCACAAGCCGTCGAACAGGAACTGACAACAAGCATGTCTCAGTTAGGCGCTTCTATGGCGAATGCTTTCAGCTTTGACGCTGATGTTTTTGCCAGTGCTATCCAAATGAACATGAATGAAGAAGAGCTGACAGAGCTTTTGACATCTATGATGGCCAAAGAAGATGCTTCTTATGACAATAATCTGCAAAAATTAGGATATGCCGATTTTACTAAACCTTCAGGTATTGATATCTATCCTAAAGATTTTGAAAGCAAAGAATTTATCCTGGAAATATTAGACAGCTATAATGATCAAATGAAAGCTGAGGGCAACGATGACAAAGTCATTACTTATACTGATCTTGTGGGCACATTAATGTCTTCAGTAACTGACATCATTAATGTCATCAGCTATGTACTGATTGCCTTCGTAGCTATTTCCTTAGTTGTTTCCTCTATTATGATTGGCGTAATTACTTATATCAGTGTTCTGGAACGGAAAAAAGAAATTGGTATTCTAAGAGCTATCGGGGCTTCAAAACGCAATATATCCCAGGTCTTCAATGCCGAAACTTTTATTATTGGTTTATGTGCCGGTTCAATCGGTATCATTGTAACGCTGTTGTTACTGATTCCAGGCAACCAGATTATCCATTCAATTGCCGGTCAGGCAAATATTAATGCCTCTTTACCAATCACTGCGGGTATTATTCTGATTCTGCTAAGTGTCATTCTGACACTCATCGGCGGCATTATTCCATCCCGCAAAGCCGCAAAAGAGGATCCGGTCACAGCCTTAAGAACAGATTAATCTAAAGAAGAAAAAGCGTTTCGATTTAAGTGACTCGAAACGCTTTTTTCGTCTTTATAATGCTTTTGTCAAATCTTTAAACTTAGTCAGCTGTGTGCCATCTTTCAAAATATAAATAGTTTCCTGAGTTTCATCATTGAAAAGCTCAAAATACTGCTTTGGTCCAAGTTTTTCACTCAGCTTCGCGGCCATTTCCAGGCATCTTTCCTTAGTATCCGTTATCATCACATCAACGATATCAGGCTCATCATCTTCCAGCATAACATAAAGTCCTAACTCATATAACATCCTCATGATTATTCCTCCACATCACAACTAATTAAATCCTCGAAAGTCTGGCGGCGAACAACCAGTCTGTCCCTGCCCTGATATGTAAAGACAACCGCAGGACGAGGCAGCTGATTATAATTGGATGACATCGTATAATTGTACGCCCCCGTTGAAAAGACCGCCAGCAAATCACCAGGCTGCGGATCTGCCAGGGCAATATCATGAATCAGGATGTCGCCGCTTTCGCAGTTTTTACCCGCAACAGTCACTACTGTATCTGCCGGCTGATCTGCTTTATTGGCCACCACCGCCTCATATTTTGCGCCATATAATGCCGTACGGATATTATCCGTCATACCGCCATCCACACTGATATATTTACGAACCCCGGGAATATCCTTGTAAGCACCAATTTCATAAAGGGTAATCCCGGCATTCCCTACTACATAACGTCCTGGTTCAATCAGGACCATTGGCATAGCCATACCTTCTCTTTCAAATCCTTCACGAACCGTCTGCATAATCGCAGAAGTAATCGTTTCAAAATCCAATGGCCGATCCTCGTGGTTATATGCAATGCCATAACCGCCGCCAGCGTTCAGTTTTTTGATTTCTACCCCAAATGTCTTTTTTATCTCCGCTGCAAAACCAATAAAATTTTCCATTGCCTGGGTATAAGCACTGATTTCAAAAATCTGCGAACCGATATGACAGTGAATGCCTTCAAAAACAATATGTTCCGACTTTAAAATCATAGCAATGGCTTGTAAATAAGTGCCATCATGACTGGAAAATCCAAATTTCGTGTCTTTTGCACCTGTCTGTATGTACGCATGCGCACCGCTTTTAACCCCTGGTGTTACACGCACCGTTGCATAAACCTTTTTATTTAAAGTTCCGGCAATTTTGTCTGCCTGCTCAATTTCATAAAAATTATCTACGACAAAATGACAAACGCCATGGCGCAAGGCATAGTCTATTTCTGAAGGCAGCTTATTATTCCCATGAAAATAAATTTTGTCCGGATCAAATCCTGCCTTAAGGGCAATAGAAATTTCCCCTGCAGACACACAGTCCAAACCAATGCCATACTCGCTTGCCAACCGGTAAATAGCTAAACAGCTAAAAGCCTTGCTGGCAAAAAGCGGCAGTACATTGGGATACTTATCTAAGAACTTTTCCTTTAAAGTTCCCATTTGTTGTCTAATATGCCCCTCTGACATAATATAGAGCGGTGTGCCATATTTCTTTTTCAGGTCAATAACAGAAACCCCATCAACTGTAAGTTCGTGCCTGTTATTCACACTGGCCTTGTCTGTTTGTATAAACATAAAATCCCCCTAATAAATATTCTTTAATGTATATAAACCTCTCTCCTTCAGAAGCAGGGTTCTGGCTGCCTGAATTGCCCCAGTTGCGAAAACATCACGGGATAATGCTGTATGTTTGATTTCAATAATTTCATCAAGACCCGCAAAGTAAATGGAATGTTCACCAAAAATCGTCCCCCCGCGAAGCGCCTGAATGCCCACTTCCTGATGCGCTCTTTTCTGATGAAGGCTGGAACGGTCATAAACCGGTTCAAGCTCATTGACTTCCTCTTCCATGACCTGATATAAAAGCTTTGCCGTGCCGCTTGGCGCGTCGATTTTACGATGATGATGTTTTTCTAAAATCTCAATATCAAAATCCGCATCATAGAAATCCTTTGTCACTTCTTTTAAAATTCTTACCAGCATACTAATACCAAAAGAAGTATTGTAAGACTGGAAAATAGCCGTCTCTTCACTGGCTTCTTTAATCAAATCCAATTGCAAATTACTGTAGCCTGTTGTCGCTAAAACTAATTTAGCACCTGTTCTTTTGGCATAATCAAGAATGTCCGCAAGATTATCGGGATGAGAGAAATCAATCACGATATCTGCTTTTTCTTCGTAGTCTCTTAATGATGAAAGCATCGCTTCATCAATTTTATGTTCAAAAACCGGAGAAACAACTGCCATGACATTTTCATTCTGCTCTTTTAACTGATGGTAGATTTTCTGTCCCATCTGTCCAAAACCATATAAAATAACGTTCATATTAATATCCTTTCTGGCTAAGTTCATCCATTGCCTGACTGATTTTTTCCTGAAGCGCATCGCTTGTTGGAACTAATGGCAGTCTTACCATATTTGCGCCATATCCGGCTTTCGCCATTGCGGCTTTAACAGGAATTGGATTAACATCCGCAAACATTAGCTGTATAAATGCATCTAATGCCAGCATTGTTTTTCTGGCTTCATCATAATTGCCGTCTAAAGAATTTCTGGCAATGGCTTCCATCCCGGCAGGATAGATATTGGAAGTTACAGAAATAACACCACGGCCGCCGCAGGCAATGATAGGCAGCGTTAAACGATCCTCGCCAGAGTAAACGCTGAAATCAAGTCCCTGTGTTCTTCTGATGACTTCAATGGTATAAGCCATACTGCCCGTTGCATCTTTAATTCCGACAATATATGGATGTTTTGCCAGGGCTTCAACAGTCTCCGGCAAAATATTCATGCCTGTTCTTCCTGGCACTGTGTACAGAATAGCAGGCAGCTGAACAGCATCGACAATAGCTTCAAAATGCGCTTTTAAGCCTGCCTGGCTTGTTTTGTTATAATAAGGTGTTACTAATAATAGCCCATCTGCACCAGCCTCTTTAGCCTGCTTTGCTGCTTCAATAGCCAGCTGCGTATTATTACTGCCGGCTCCGGCAATTACGGGTACGCGGTGGTCTGCAATTTGCACCGCATGCTTAACCAATTCACTTTTTTCAGCACTTGTCAGGGTTGATGCTTCGCCAGTAGTTCCGTTAATCACTAAAGCAGAAACACCTTCATCAATTAAATGAACAATTAAGCGGTCAAATGCTTCGATATCAACACTGCCGTCCTGTTTCATTGGACAAATGACAGCAGGTGCGCTTCCTGAAAATAATTCCTTTACCATAAAATTTTCTCTCCTTCTTATAACTGATATGTTTCACAAATCGCGGCAACTGCAAGTGGACTATTCTTTGTATCAATAATAAATGATATACTGATTTCAGATGTCGTTACCTGCATAAATGGAATATTATTTTTCTCTAAAATCTCAAAGATACCAGCGGCAACACCAACAGCATTACGCATACCGATACCTACCACTGAAATTTTAGAAACGTCTTTATTTAAACGTACTTTCATCATCGGATATGCCGCCTGCAATTCGTCAAGTCCGGCATTCAGGAATGCTTCTTCATCCTCATTGCATGTAAATTCAATGCGGCAGCCTTCCTGCTTTAAATTATGGCTAATCATATCGACATTGACATGATGAGAGCTTAATACCTTAAAAATATTGGCAACAACCGCAGGCTCCCCGCTTAATTTATCCAGCTGAACATGGATAATGCGATCATTGGCACTTACCGCACTGATCACTTTTTCTTCTGTAATTTCTGTACTCTTCATAATATAAGTTCCCTTCTCATCTGATAAAGTTTTTCCCACATAAATTTTAACACCATATTTCTGACCTAATTCCACACTGCGCGGTTCCATTACTTTAGAACCTAACGAAGACATCTCCATCATCTCCTGATAAGAAATCTCCTCAATCTTTTTGGCTTTAGGATAAACCCGTGGGTCTGTTGTGTAAACACCGGCAACATCTGTATATATCTCACAGTCACAACCCAATGCCGCAGCTAAAGCAACTGCCGTCGTGTCTGAACCCCCGCGGCCTAGTGTCGTTACCGCATTATGCCGATTAACGCCCTGGAACCCGGCAACGATAACCACGTCGTTGTCTTTCAGGCTCTCTTCCAAGACACTCGTTTCCACTTTTCTAATCGTGCTTTTCGTATGAATGCCGCTTGTCCGAATACCTACCTGGATCCCCGTTAAAGAAATAGCGGGCACATCAATATCGCAAAGTGCCATCGCTAAAAGGGCAATGGTCTGCTGCTCGCCTGTGGATAAAAGCCGATCCAGCTCTCTCTGGTTAGGCTTACTGCTTGCCTCTGCTGCCAGTGCCAACAAAGCATTGGTCGTTTTGCCCATCGCCGAAACAACAACAACTAATTTTTCCTGTTCCGTTCGCTTTTTTAAATAAGCAGCAATATTTTTAATTTTTTCCACAGTTGCGACAGAGCTTCCGCCAAACTTCAAAACTTTCATCAAATTTCCCCCTTAATATAGAAAAAGTCGCAAAACTATCATTGCGACCTAAAAAAACTCAACAATGATAGCTCTCCATTGCATCCGCAATGACAGTCGCACCGATTTTCTCTGGTACGCCCAGCAAAACAGTCATGCAAACCTGTTTCACTTCGGCGGTCTTACCTCTATTTAAACAAGGTTGCACCCTTTTATTTAAACTTCTTTAAGTACCGCGGCCTCTATCTTCGTTAGAATATTATCACAATTCTCTATTAAAAACAAGCAATATAACGGAATAATCATGTTTTTTTAATTATCATTGCAAACTGACTGCGCTTAAAGAAAAAAGAGTCATTGACCCTTTTCCCATGTTTCTATAAAATCAGCATATTCCTCCTGGTTTATCGCATGATCATAAGCCTCCAGCCCTTTATATCTAAATTGATCAATGCCTACAAGATTATGCATTCTTGAATATTCATTGACAGTTGTCACATAATACGTGCCGCCAGAAACATACAGCGGACAAAAATAGGCATGATCAAGCAAATAAGCTTCTGCATTGGCAAAGGCCTCATAACGCTGATCTAAATCTACAATTTGGTCTGCGGCCTCTACCAAGGCATCGAATTCCGGAAGTTCAAAATGAGAGGAACCAATTTGTGTTGGGCTAAATGCATTATTAATTCTGCCATCACTCTTCATCACACTTAAACAGTTAATTGGATCTGCAAAATCTGGATTCCAGCCGCCGATATAAATGGCATAATCGCCATTTTTCAAAGGTTCTGCGGAAAAGCTGGTACTGTATTCTTTAACTTCTACTGTAATATAATCCGTTCCCAGATTATTCTCTAAAATTTCTTTGACCATTAAAAGTCTTTCTAATCCGCTGGTATCACCAGATTTCCCCCATATTTTTAAATTAATTGGAAAACCGACACCCTCAGATTGGAGCTGTTTCATAGCCTTTTCTTTATAGTCAAGTGCTTTAGCTAACTGAAAAAGATCACCCTCCTGATACTTTTCTAATCCGCCTAACGTTGTGTAATCCCGACCATCGCTTGTTTTCACGAATCCCTTTGGACAAAAGGTCTGATTAAGAATACTCTCTGGATTTACTGGGTTAATCAATTCAGTTAACATCGTTCTGTCAAAACCATAGAACACAGACTGACGGAAATCTTCATTGCTCAACGCCAGATTCACATCTTCACTATAGAGTGTCTGATTATTGAAAAGTAAGCCATAAGAGAGCATGCCTGTTTCTTTTTGCAGCATGTATTGATTTTCTTTTTTATTTTCCGTTACAACTTGTGTCGAAACTAATGGTGCATTGCCCATCTCACCGCGCATAAAATATTCATAAGCACTTTCTTCATCCTTAATTGCCAGAAGCGTCACAGTATCAAAAATAACACTTTCCTTATCCCAGTAATTTTCATTTTTAACAAGTTTCAGCTGTGAATCCGCCTGATGACTTTCAATCACAAAAGCACCACTGTAAAGCGTATTTTCCGGTGTCGAACCGTAAGATTTAGGATCATCCAGCTGCTTCACAAAAGTCTCATTGACTGGGTAAAAGCCATTACTGCCTAGTACACTCAATAAATACGGACATGGATTCTCAAGTGTATATTCAACCGTTTTTTCATCAATTGCCCTTATGCCAACCTGGCTGAAATCCACATCTTTTCCTGCCATTTTCTGTTCGTAATATTCCTTGGCACCATCAATCATAAAAAAATATGAGGCATGTGCAGAAGCCATTTCCGGATCAAGAACATAACTTGCACCAAAAACAAAGTCATTTGCCGTTACTGCAGAATACACTTCCTGATTTTGTGTGGCCCAGACTGCATCTTTTAAATGAAATGTCCATACTTTGTAATCCTCACTGTGCGTCCAATCTTCTGCCAGGGCTCCTATTAAATTGCCATACCGATCTGTTTCTACCATACCATCAGAAATATTAGCAATGACTTTCAAATCGGCACCCGACATTGAAATCAATGGATTTAATGTTGAATAATCCCTGCCAATCAGATAATAATCCACAAAATTCTTTGAATCATAGTGCACACCGGCTGCCTGACAGCCTCCCATAAATAAACCCAAACTTACCAAAACAGCTGCATTTTTCTTCATTCTCTTTTCCTCCTGAAATCCAACGATAAAACAAAAAGCTCTCGTCTCATTGACAAAATATGTCAAAGAGGACGAGAGCTAAAGCTTCGTGGTTCCACCTCATCTTCGCTGTTTTCTCACAAAAACAGCCTCATCAAGTACGCATAGTAACTATGTTCATACTCTAACACTTTAACGGGTGTATCCGGATATGCCTACTTAATTTACACTGTTCAGCATTCAGCTCAATGCCCCATAATTATTCTCCCACTTGATTTCTTCCACCAAACGAAATCTCTCTATAAAGTGAAAATGAATAATCTTTTTCATTTCATCGCCTTTAGTTTTGTTTTGATGAATTAATCATACACCCATCCGAAAGCGCTGTCAATAATCAAAAAATATAATTTTTCTAATACCACCATTAAAGTATACATAATTGTTATCTAAGATAATTAGTAAAGTCACTTTTAAACAGTTAATTTTTATTGCCATTTTAAACACTTAAAAAAAAATAAAAAAATTAAAGTCCATCCTATTTTTACTTTAGATATTAAAGATGAAGGGACATCCAGTTCGTTTAGGTGATTGCCTGGCGATTCTCTCTCAATATCTTTCAGCTTTCTGTTTTGTTGTTTATTGCAGTCTTTTGTTTTATTCATCTGTCAATTTCTTCATTTAATTTTCTTGTTTCTTAA
>Ga0129308_1000973_pt1 | contig 34756 bp, 26 predicted proteins | sample L827metagenome_FD_94440 | JGI IMG/M metagenome (GOLD analysis project Ga0129308, IMG submission 94440) | Ring-tailed lemur group fecal microbial communities from Wisconsin, USA - L827 metagenome | ecosystem: Host-associated > Mammals > Digestive system > Large intestine > Fecal | place: USA...
GGGGGTGTGTGAAATTCGCTTGTTTCAGAGTAAGATAACACACCCCTTATCCCCTCTCGAGAGGGGAATCAGTTACCATCTGTCACTATGAACAGACACTATAAAGTAGTTCACATCTGATAAATTCCGAACCATTCCCTTATATCCTACTATCATTCATGTAATAGGGAACTAATCGGAAAGCAATATATAGCTAATGGTAAACATACTATCCGGTCGTTTTTTGACTGCCATCGTTAAGCTTGTCGACGTAGGTGGTTAAGCTTAATGACAGTGGTCGAAAAGCTTGCCGGGCATGGTCGTTAAGCTATTGGGTTATCATTTTTGTGTTAATATACTATTGTCGGCGGGTTAATGGGTTATATGATAATGGATAGTAGTTCAGGGTGAAGGGTTTGTAGTAACCATTCACCCTTTTGCTTAACCGTTCACCTGGGTGTCGTATTGTAATTGTCATTATATTAGTTATATACGATAGAATGGTGAACGGTGAATGCTTTTATGTCTGAATTGCATAGATATGCTTGTCTGTTTTCCGGATTTATTCTGTTTTGATCGCTTTCGCAGGGGTTGTCCGTGCTGCTTTTCGTATCTGCCAGATCAGGGTGATCAGCGATATGCTTGCGGTCAGCAGGAAAGCAACAGCGAAAATCCACCAGGATAACGGTGCTTTGTTGGCAAAGTTCTCCATATATTTCGTGATAGCCAGCCAGGAAAGAGGTGTAGCGATAATGAAAGACAGCCCCAGCAGCCTGTAATATTTTCGCAACAGCAAATTGGTGATGACTCCCACTGTCGCTCCGTTTACTTTACGGATTGCTATTTCCTTGTAGCGCTGCTGAATATCGAAAAGAGAAAGGCTGAATAAGCCCATAGAAGATATCAGGATGGAAATTAAGGTGAAAACAGTATAAATCCGGGCTACCAACCGGTCTTTTTCGTACATGGCACTGATCTCATCTTCGACGAAGGTATATTCAAATTCACCCCCGATGGTCTTATCATGCAATCCTTTCAGAAGTTGTATCGCTTCCTGGCGGCGTCCGGGTACAATGGAAGCCATTAGTTTCCCCGGCCAGAACAGTTCGTCCTGTACGTCTTTGAGGGTGATGACAATCGGTTGGTTGCGCTGGGAGAGGTGTACTACCTGAAATTCGGGAGTAAAACCTTTTACCAGAAACGACTCGGTACCATTATACGAATCTCTCTCCAGTTCCGTAGGGGCTTGCCCATTCTGACTGAATAACTTTCTGGCGGTTTCATTCATCAGTACTTCTTTTTCACTTTGGGGAAACTTATCTGCTGAAACCGGTATTTCATATACATCAAAGAAGCTTTTGTATAGCTTCACTTGAAGGACTTCCTGCCATTCTCCTCCCGGAATACGCATATTTATCCTGTTAAACTGATCGTCCGGCAATTCATACGGGCTTTCTCCGTAAGAGAATGTCTGGAATAGGGGAGATGCTTTGAGTGCTTCCTGCACAGTAAAAGAAATATCATCAGATCGTTTCCGGTCTTCTTCTCCATAGGTCATTTTGGAAGAAGGGCGTATGAACCAGGCCTTTATGATATCCTGCGTCCGATATCCCAGGTCTGCATTCAGCATAAAATGTAATTGCTTCATAAAGAACAGGGAAGAAATGATCAGGCAACAGGTAATCACATACTGAACGACAAGAAAAAGAGAGCGGGTACCCATTTTGTTTTTTCCGGGAGTAATTCCCTGAAGCGAACGGATCGTTTGCCGGTAGCTGTAATTGAAAAACGGGTACAGCGTAATGATCAACGGTAATCCGAGCAAGAGGATAAGGGTTAGGACTGTGTTGAAGGATGAACCGACAGTAGCGACGATGCCCAGTTGATTGATTTGCATCGGCTGGGTGATCTCGATGATCATCCAACTAAGGAAAAGAGCGATAGCAGTCAGTACCAGATTCTCAGCATATAGCTGGATAAACAGTTGTACAGGTCTTGCCCCGAATACTTTTTTCATTCCCAGTTCACGGCCTCGTTTAATGATAACGACCGAGCTGATATGAATAAAGTTGAACAAGCCTATAAATAATAACAGTATGGCGACAAACGACAGTATTTTCAGGCTGTCGGCATTTCCTTGCCGGAAAGTGTCCTGTCCTTTGTCAATGGCTTTATCCATATACAGTTTGTCGAGCGGTATGACCTGGAAAAAGAAACTTTTACTACCCGCCTTATGAAAGTCCGCTTTGAGTTTCTCGTTGATCTGTCTGGCATCGACACCGGGAAAAGCCAGGGCGACACTGAAATAATTAACCGGCGGCCAACGCCATTGTAGTTCTTTGGATATCAGCAGGTCGAAAGCTAGTGAACTTTGCGTATGTGGCTCTCCGATAATACCTTTGATAGTCAGAATGTTTCCGTTATAGTCAAAGTTCTTGCCGATCGGACTTTCTTCACCGAATAATTTCTGTGCGAACCGTTTTGTGATGACGGCTTCTTTAGGATCGGTCAATAGCCGGGAACGGCTTCCTTCTATGACCGGGAAGTCGAGTATCTGAAGGAAGAAGGTATCTGTTGCCAGGACATGTGCTTTGAATCTTTTTTCATCGACTTTGATCTCTGCATTACCGAGGGAGACAAAGGAGGTCCTTTGCTCTATTTCCGGAATGTCCAGCGGATTGACGTAGTCTCTTTTCATGAGTACGTTGTCTGTTGTGCATAAGAGTGTTTTTTGTTCTCCCTCCCCCCAGTGGCGTACACTCAGATACATCCGTTCATGGTTTTTATTGAAATGATCGGTCGTCGCTTCGCTATATACATATCGGCTGATAATGATAACACAGGCCAGGCTCAATGCCAGACCGAGTACATTGATAACAGTGTATAAACGGAAACGCATCAGTGAGCGTATGGCTAGTAGTAATATTTTCATGGTATCTGTTTTCTGCTTTTATTTCAGAATCAATTCTTCCGCGTCGCCAAAAGTACTATATCCGGTGACAATAACCTTGTCGCCTGCTTGTAATCCGCCGGTGATCTCATACTGCTGTGGATTTTGGCGGCCGATGCTGATGCTTACTTTACGCGCTTTTGTTCCTGCCTCGTTCAGTTTATATATCCATTGTCCGCCGGTAGTCTGGAAGAAATCTCCGCGAGGGATGACCAAGGCTTCTTCCGGCTGTCCCAGTTCGACCTGTACACGGAAGCTTTTTCCGATACGGACATTGTCGGGAGATTCTTCGGTGAAGACAAGGTCGACATCGAAGTTACGGTCTTTTACTTCCGGCACTACTTTGGTGATACGCAACGGATATTTCTTTCCCTGCCAGGTGATCGTGGCGGGGAGGCCGGTGGTGATGCGGTCGATATAATATTCACTGAGTGAGGTATGTATTTTGAACTGGTCGAGTACCTTGATCTCGGCGATGGCCTCTGTACTCTGTACCTGCTGGCCCGGAGTCACTTTGACGAAACTCAGCTGTCCTGCCAACGGTGCACGGACGATCAGGTTCTCCATACGTTCCTGAGCGCGGTCGAATTTCTTTCGTTCCCGTTCCAGGTCGTTTTTCATCAGTTCGCGGCGGAGGATGGTTGCTGCACTGTCGTGGCGCAAACCTTCCAGTTGCAGAGCCGTACTTTGTGTTTTATATTCGAATTCATCCCGCTGTACTTCCAGCTGTGCTTTGCTTTTTACACCCATACGGAACTCTTCTTCATCGAGGGCGAAACTCTTTTTCAGTCGGTTGAGTTCGTAGGTCGTTTGTAGCGTCTGCTTCTGCAGGTCCAAGCTTTTCTGTTCCATTTCGATCTCTTTTTCCTGGTAGGAGATCAGTTGCTTTTCCCATTCGTCCCGCTGGTCGTCGATAGTACGTACCAGGTCCGGATTATTCAGGGTCAGGATGGTGTCTCCTTTTTCCATCATAGTCCCTTCTTCTGCCACGATCCGTTCGACGCTTCCGGCTTCCCGGGCATTTATCTTAATGGTCAGGATCGGTTGAACGACGCCTTCCACATCTACGTATTCGAGGAATTTATCCGCTTGTGCTTCACCGATAATAAGGTTGTCGGCCTCTGTACGTAGTTTTCGTCCTCCGGATGCAACGATGGAAACGTACACTAGGAGGATTATAAAAGCTACACCTCCGGCAATATGCCAGCGGTAACGGTAATATACGGGTTTCTTTTCAATAGGTCTGTCCATTATTTTATTTCATTAATTGTTCGTAATCGAATGTCAGTTCACGGCTTTTCTCGAAGTCGTAGCCGGTCATGCTGCGCAGGCCGTAATACAGGCTCCAGTAATTATATAAAGCCGTGATATATTCTCTTCGTGCCCGGTCTTTTTCGCTGATGGAAGCGTTGAGGTCGAGGATGGTGGATTTGCCCAGGAGGTAAAGTTTCTGTGCCACATCGTTCCTGCGTTGGGCGGTCAGGTCGGTCTTTTGGGCGATCGTCACTTTATCTGCCTGCAGGTTGAACTGTTTGACCATTTTGATGACGTTCAGTTCGAAGTCGTTGCGCGATTGTTCTACTTCGGTATATACTTTGTCGCGATTGCTGAGAGCCACTTTAACCTTTCCTTTGCCTACGCCCCAGTCCAGGATCGGGATTCGTATGCCGAGACTGACCAGTTGCTGGTCCAAAGGATTCCGGTAAGCCTCTTTCAGTTTCTCATTCGTCTGTGTCAGTCCGAATTGCATGTACAGGTCGGCTTTGAAGCCGCGCGAAGCTTTTGCCTGTGCAACGGCACTTTCACTTTCAAGCCGACGGCGCTGCAGATATTCCGGCTCCGGATTGTTTTCATAAGCCAGTCCCAGAGCCTGTTTTACATCCACATTGAAATGCGGTATTTCTTCATTTACATCGGCAACCAGTTCGGAGGCATTATTGATCCCCAGGTAACTGCGTAGAGACTGGATACAGTCGTCCACTTCGATACGGGCGTTCATCATATTTGTTTGCTCGGTCAGCAGGTTAAGCTCCAGTTGCAGCATCTCGTTTTCTGTGATCGTACCGATATTATACCGTCCTTTAGCATATTGGAACAGTGTATCGGCATTTGCGTAATTATATTGTGCTATTTCCCAGTTCGTCTGTGCAGTCGCCAGTCGGAAAAACTGTTGGGTTGCCTGTGCGGCTACCAGTTCCAGTGTTTCTACCAAATTCTTTTGTGATTCGACATAGCGGATAGGTTCGATTTTTTTATCCCACTTGAACTGATTGTATCCGAACAGGTTTTGCTCATATCCGACAACTACTGGCGTACTGTTATACGAGCTGGTCTTTTCCGAAAACAGATCCAGTCTTTGTAAGGCCGTCTTTACGAAGAGGCTACCTCCTGTAAACGGTATATTCTGATTGATCGTCAAACCGGCATCTATCATTAACTGGTTACGATGAACGAAACTCTCTCCTCCGTCGGGTAATGTAACCGAACTGATCGACCGGTTCAGCGAAGGATCGGAAGTGAAAGTAAGACTCGGCAGCATGTTTGCCCGGAAAGAACGCCAGTTCCAGTAAGATGCCCGGAAAGAATGACGAGCGGCAATAGCCTGGGGCGATTGCTCCTGTGCGATGCGTACAGTCTCTGACAAAGTCAGATGTAACGTGTCCTGCGAGTAGGCCGGAAATAGGACCGTCGTGGCAAGGATTATGGATAATATGTAACTTTTTATCTGTTTCATATTCTATAAGAAACAAATAGTATGCCATATTTATAACCTGTTGATTGATAGCTGTAAAAGAAACGATGTGAATGCTTTTGTAGTGCGTGTGCGCACGAAAAACGTTCGTATTCGCACGCACATACAATGGCTTTTATACTTATCTTTACAACCAAATCAGAAACAGGAATGAAACAAGGGAAAATATTAATCATCGATGACAATGAAGATGTGCTTTTTGCATTGAATCTGCTGTTGGAGCCTTATGTCGAACAGATCCGTGTCACTACGCAACCGGAACGGATCGAGCATTTTATGGAAAGCTATGTGCCCGATGTGATTTTACTGGATATGAATTTCCGGCGGGATGCCATCAGCGGGCAGGAAGGTTTCTTCTGGCTTGAAAAGATAAAGAAGACAGACCCGGATGCTGTCGTTCTTTTTATTACGGCTTATGCCGATACGGAAAAAGCCGTACGTGCCATTAAAGCGGGGGCGACGGATTTTATACCTAAACCCTGGGAGAAAGAGAAGTTGCTGGCTACCTTGTCTGCCGCTCTGAAACTTCGTGAAAGCCGTACGGAGGTTCGGTCGCTGAAACGTCAGGTAGCTGCTCTTGAAAGTTCGGAGGATGACGGGTTTGAGATTATCGGTGAAAGTAATGCCATGCAGGAGATCTTTACGACGATCGAGAAGTTGCGTGATACGGATGCAAATATCCTGATTCTGGGCGAAAACGGTACGGGTAAGGATCTTGTGGCACGTGCCTTATATCATCATTCGCCACGTAACGGACAGGTTTTCGTAGGGATCGATCTGGGGAGTATCCCTGAACAACTTTTCGAGAGTGAACTGTTCGGATATGAGAAAGGAGCTTTTACCGATGCCCGCCGTGATAAACCGGGACGTATGGAGGTGGCTACCGGCGGTACACTTTTCCTGGATGAGATCGGTAACCTGAGTCTGCCTATGCAAGCTAAATTGCTGACAGCAATAGAGAAACAACAAATCACCCGTTTAGGAGCGACACGTCCGATAACCATTGATGTCCGCCTGATCTCGGCAACCAATATAAATATTCATGAGATGGTGGGAAAGGGTACTTTCCGTCAGGATTTACTCTATCGTATCAATACGATAGAACTGCATATTCCTCCATTACGGGAACGTGGTAATGACATTCAGTTGCTGGCCGATTATTTTCTTGCCCGTTATGCCCGTAAATACAAGAAAGATATCAAAGGTCTCTCACGTGATGCACGGAGTAAGCTGCAGAATTACAACTGGCCGGGGAACGTCCGCGAATTACAACATGCGATTGAACGGGCAGTGATCTTATCTGATGGCATGATGCTGAAACCGGAGAATTTTATGCTTCAGCCTACTGCATCGAATAAGATTGCAGAGCAGGAAGAGCTCAACCTGAGCATTCTGGAGAAGGAAGCGATCGAACGTGCTTTGCGGCGTGCCGAAGGGAATGTAACCCGTGCTGCCGAACTATTAGGAATTACCCGTTTTGCCCTTTACCGGAAACTGGATAAGCTGGGCCTATGAAACGGTATATTATCCTGATAAAGATCGTTTTGATTGTATTGCTCTCGCTGGCTATTGCATTCCTCATATTGAAAAGCCTTTATTTTACATCAGTTATGATGGGGGCCATCCTGGTCGTATTGGCTTTCTCTTTGTATCTGGACCAGCGAAAGACGATCCGCCGGATGGAGCATCTGATTGCGAATATCCATTACGGGGATCTGAACCTCTCTTTTCCGGTACCTTCTTCCGGAGGTGCTGAAGCCCAGTTGACCCGTTCGATGAATGAGGCTTTGAATGCATTCCGCTCCCGGCTTTATAACTCAGTAGTGGCGGAAGCTGAGACGGATGCCTGGCAGAAATTGATCCGTGTCCTTACGCACGAGATCATGAATTCGATCGCCCCGATTATCTCCCTGTCGGAAACGGTTACGGAACGTGCTGCTTTGAATGGGATGAATGAACGTGATTATGCCGTGATGCTGCAGGCGATACAGACCATTCATCGTCGTAGCAAAGGGTTGCTCGACTTTGTGGAAAATTACCGTAAGTTGACGCGTATTCCGACTCCGACCATGCAGATATTTCCGGTATCGACTTTGTTCAGTGATTTACAAAAACTGGTCCCGGCAGCGGGTATACATGTCGTTTACTCCATTCATCCGGCAGAACTTAGATTGTATGCCGACAGGAGCATGATCGAACAAGTCCTTATCAACCTGCTGAAAAATGCTATAGAAGCCTGTTGTGACAGTGAGTTCCCTGAAATTCATATAGATGCTTTCAGACGGGACGGGATGCCGGTCGTAACTGTATCTGATAACGGCAGCGGTATCGTGCCTGAAGCATTGGATAAAGTGTTTGTCCCTTTCTTTACAACCAAACAGGGAGGATCGGGGATCGGATTGAGCGTCTGCCGGCAAATTCTGAACCGGCATGGCGGTAATATAACCGTTGCATCGGAAATAGAAAAAGGAACCACATTTACCATGCAATTCCCCGGTACACGTGCAATTTAGTTGTTATAAGAGTTCTGTTATTTTCTTTTTCAGGTCGTTGGGCTTGATCGGTTTGGCAACGTAATCGTTGAATCCACTCTGTTTGACCCGTTGTTCATCTTCGGCAAAAGCAAAGGCTGTTACGGCAATAATGGGTATGACCGTATTGTCTTTACGTATTTCTTTTGTTGCCTGGTAACCATCCATAAGCGGCATTTTGAGGTCCATCAGGATCATATCCGGATGGTATTTCTTATAGAGGTCTACTGCTTCCTGACCGTTCCAGGCATGTACCAGATTGTATTCTTTGAGTATTGCTTTTATATATGTATAGTTGCTTTCATTATCTTCCGCTATCAGTAAAGTGGATTTTTTACTGTCATTACCCGTAGAGGTACTGCTTTGTATTTCTATTTTTATCGGCTCGATAGGAGCAATATGTGATTCTTCGATCACGGTGTCAGGCAGGGTGAACCAGAAAGTCGATCCTTGTCCCAGTTCCGATTCTACGCCTATCTCTCCCCCCAGCTTCTGTATGATCATCTGGCAGATGGATAACCCGAGTCCGGTTCCCTGTGCAAAATTATCTAACTTGACAAAACGTTGGAAGACGCTGTCTTTGACGGTCTTGTCGATGCCACAGCCTGTATCGGAGACAAAAAATACTAATTGACTTCCTTTGTGTTTGTATCCGAAACGTATGCCCCCCTCTTTGGTAAATTTGATCGCATTGTTGATAAAGTTGGTTATTACCTGCGACAGACGGTTTTTATCCGTCCTGATAATACAATGGGACATTTTTTCTACGAACGAAACCTGAACCCCCTCTGCTGCTTTGAGGCGTGATGTTTGTTCTATATCACATAGCAACTGGTTGATATCGACATCCGAGTAAACAAATTCGAGCGTATTGGCCTCTATCTTTGCCAGGTCGAGAATATCGTTTATCAATTGCAACAGGAGTTCGTTGTTGTTGTTGATGATATTGATGTATTCTTCCCGTTCTTCCAACTCATCAGTCATGGCCAGCAGTCCGGAGAAGCCTACGATCGCATTAAGCGGTGTACGTATTTCATGGCTCATATTCGCAAGGAATGCCGATTTCAGGTGATCGGATTCTTCCGCTTTCTCTTTGGCCAGTCTTAACTCGTTTTCTGCCAGTTTCTGTTTGGTGACATTCTCTTTTTTGAATACGACACCCAGTAAATTATCCTTTGCATCCAGTATCGGGTTAGCAAATACGTGTGTATATTCACCCGGAGCACATTGTTTGACTAACTCGAAAGGTTTCCGGCTTTCCATAGCGGAGATCAGAGCACATTCGTCACAATACGGCTTTTGTCCGTTCTTGACCAGGCAGCAGTTTTTAGGACCGTATTGAGGTCTGCACGGCATTTTGATCTGGTTCTCCCATTTGACCGAATAATCCGGTTTTATGAAACGGATAGAAGATTGTATGTTATTCATGATGATAACATTATCCTTCTGTATATCCAGCAACTCGTCTTTCAGCCGGTTGGTCCTGTACAGGAAAAATAGGATCATGACCAAGAAAAGCAGTAATACGCATGCTACAATCAACAAAAGTTCGAATCTGTATTTTACGAACAGGTTTCCGTCTATATTGATCAGTATGGAGTCGGCAGGCAACTTGCTTCTTTCGATGTTGAATTCTTTTAGTTTTTTGGCATCGAAGGTGTAGGTATTGGGTATATTTACCGTTTTCATATCCTTTAACAGTACTTTCTTTGTTTGGATATCAATAACTTGTTTGGCAAGATCTTTTCCGATAGGGCGGTATTTAGGAATATAGCCTCCTATAGCCCAATGGCTGAGTCCGATCGATGTCAAAGTAAAAGTCGGAATCCCGGGGTTACCGGCCATCATGGTGTAGGTCGCATTTCCTACATAGTAACCGTCGTTTACGTCTACACGCCAAGTTCCTAATAAAATAATAGTTTTTGGGGGTAACTTTTTTATTTGTTCGACAATCGTATAAATATTGTTCTTTCGTCCGTCCAACAGGATCAGATTTTGGCCTGAAAACTTTTTCAACTCTTTTTTTACCAGAGCCTGCAAGGCGATGCCGCCGTAGCTGTTGTCTGTTATCAATGCAAAATGTTTTGTTGCAGGATAAAGATCGAGAGCGAGTTCAATGTTCTTTTTTATATCATAATTATAGGTAAATCCCGATAAATGGTATCCGTTGTTTGTGTAACTCTGAATATCGATGCTTTCCGGATCCCATTCGGTCAGTCTGGTACTTGAGTCCGGCAGAATAACAGCGTTGCTGCTGACCATTCCGCATACAATAGGAACCTCTTTCAAAATAGGTTCATCCTGAGACAGATAAGAGGACCATGCTTCCTGACCTAGAATAATAATAACCTGAGGTGTGCTTTCGTTACTGTATTTTTTCAGAAGAGCTTCCATTTTTCCTTTCCATAAAGGAGCTTCCGGTAAGCTTTTACAGTTCATGTTCTCGATAATGACCGGTGCAGTACCGCCCAGATGCTTGTATTCCTCCATGAATTCGGAAATGTTCTGCGTCGTATTACGGGTATCCGGATTATAAGAACTGATAATAAGGATTGGATGAGTGTCATCTTCGGCGTAGCCTGGAACAGTCAATAATAAACATACAAGTATGAATAGTATTCGTATGTGGTATGTAATATTTATATTTTTTAGAATCGTTTTAAACATTGATACCTTTTCTGTTACAGTCTGTATTCCCGGCTACAAAAATAAGCATTATTTGTAATCTATGTAGAACTATGGCAAATAAAAAAAATACAAGAAAATCAAGGGCATTATATTTCTATCATAATACCGATGCTTGGTAATAAGGTTCCTGTCATACGTTTTACCGGTTTCAGTTCATATCGTTGCTCTTCTTTAGGTGCTTCGGGGTTCACAATCTTTCCGGTTTTTATGTAGACATCCTGTTCTTTATATTTCGAGTTAAGCACATTCTGCAGGTCTATATAAAGTCCGAGCATGACTTTCTTAAGGTAAAATGTTTTGTCCACGCGCAGATCCAGCTGGGTGAAAGGTTTCAGGCGTTCGCTGTTGAAGCGGCTGTAGTCGTAATAGAGGCTGCCGCTGGCATCCCAGGCTTCCACATAACTGCTCTTTTCCACATCATAAGGTGTGTAAGGGGCACCGCCGACTACCCGAAACTTGGCACCTATATCCCAATTCCGAGGGAGTGAGTAGGTTCCGCTGAAAGTGAAAAGATGTTTGTTATCCCAGGCAGAAGGCAGGTATTTGCCTGTCTTTCTACCATCTTTGAACTCACTTCTTACGTATGTGTAGGAAGCGATAAAAGTAAGTCCTTTATAATTATACCAGCGTCCCATCAGCTCCATGCCATACGCACGTCCGGTGGCGGTGGAAGTAACGGATTCATTCCCCAATACGCCATAGTCTGTTCCCTTGGATGCCAACGGAATACTGTCGATTGCCGACATCGGATAATGGTTATACTGTTTGTAAAATCCTTCTGCCGTGAATTTCAGATAAGAAGCAGGACGGTATTCCAATCCTAAGCCTGCCTGATCGCTACGGATATATTGCAGGTCGTTGGACTTGTTGATGTAATTACCGTTGTTATCCTTGAATCCCATAACGGTATAAGGAGGTAGTTCATAATAGCGTCCGGCATTCGCATTCAGATATATGTCTCCGGCAATCCGGTAAGACAATGAGAGGCGTGGAGATAGCTGGTCTAGCATATTATTCATTTTGGATGAATAATTATTGGCATCCGTGCGAAGTCCGAGGGAGGTGGTAAAGCGTTCATTGTCGCTCTCATAGATTGCTGTGGCATATAATCCCCATTTCCATATACCCAAATCGGTCTGATAGGTTATTTCTTTGGGTACAGTGGTAAATTGTTTTTGGAAAGTATGGTTGGTATATTCCGAATAATCGATATTTCCACCCACCTGTAGCTGTATATAGGGGAGACGGAAGATATTTTCGCTACGAAATTTATTCTCAATCTCATCCGAGCGATAATTCAATGTAAGGTTATCCGGTGTACTTTCGTCATTATCACGGTATTTGATGTTCTTGTTATTCATCTGGCTACGGCTTACGATCAGTGAATAAATATTTTTTCCTGTATAATGTTTGTAGACGGCTCCCAGCGTGTATGTTTTTTGTTTGACGACCGGCAGATAGGCGAGGATATATTGGTTCTTGTCACTCATATCCTCCATACCGGTGTTCAGTTTCATATCGTCGATGGCACCCAATCCCAGAAATGTAAGTTCGTTTTTCTTGTTGAAAGAATGTTTGATCTTGAATTGTGCATCCGTGAAAGTCGGCAGAAAAGGAAGTCCGATCATATCGAACAGGAATTGCAGATAGGAACGTCTGACGGATACCTGATAGGTTGTTTTATCCCCTATAGGACCGTTGACTGACAGGCCGACATCGGAGGCTCCGAGTACACCACGCAGGGAGAACTTTTCTTTATTACCGTCCTGTAGTTTGAAATCCAGTACCGAACTCAGTGCATTTCCTCTGGCTGCCGGAAAAGCCGCTGAATAAAAATTGACTTCACGTATGAAATCGGGATTGATAATTCCGACCGGACCTCCCGAAGCTCCTTGTGTAGAGAAATGGTTAATATTGGGAATTTCTACTCCATCCAGGAAAAAACGGTTTTCGGACGGTCCGCCGCCTCTTACCATCAAGTCATTCCTGAATGCGGCTGTGGAAGCTACGCCGGGGAAAGATTGTACGACACGTGAGATGTCCCGGTTTCCTCCTGCGCTTTTTTCAATCTCTTTAAATCCGATGACACGTAGGCCGAGCGGACTTTCAGCCGTTTTACGAAAAGGGGAGGCAACGACACTGACTTCCTGCAAGCTTTCACTGGCAGGATCCAGTTCGATGGGGAAAAAGATATCTTTATTGGCAACACGGAATTCAGCTGTTACCGCAGGTTTGTATCCGAGAAACGAAGCCTGCAGGCGATAGCTGCCGGGGGCGACTCCTGTTATTTCAAAATTACCGATAGAGTCGGTAGCCGTTCCCTGTGTCGTATTCCATATAATAACGGTTGCATAGGGGATGGGTTCCCCGCTTGCCGCTTCTTTTACCATTCCCTTGATGGAATAAGTCTTCTGTGCCTGTACTATCTGAGTACAGGTAAGGAATAGAAAAAAGACAACAAGCTTCTTTATCATCTTTGTTTTTATTTTAGATCCACAAAGATAAATAAAATGACGTGATAAACTTACGAAACTTCATTCATGATGCTTCGGATAAGAAAGATGCCCAGGCCGCCGACAATAAGCGTAATGAACATATTGGTTTCATTATTTTCTGAAATAGCGTTATTCATACCCGATACGATTGTAGCCGGTGAGTCTGTATGGCGTGAAAACGAGCGGAACATACTGCGCGCAATAGCCATAAATAAGGAGGCGGGAACTCCTTTCCCTGAAACATCGCCTATGATAAAATAAAGCTTGTCGCTTTCAATACGTTCTTTTGTCGTCGTAGTTTCATGGAGTTTTATCACATAATCGAATAGCGATTGTTGCATATAAGCAAGTGAATCGTGTAACATTTTTATTTCGTCATATGATTTTTCAATCCGCATTCGTATATATCTTTTAGTGAATCATATATTTGGGATGAAATCTGTAAGAATAGAACCTTTTTTCAGGTATAATTGGGGGTTGTCTCCGGGGAATTCTGTAAATGTAGTTTCATGGCACAAACTATATTTTTATATCTTTGTATGTTTATAAAAATACAGACAGGTCAGAAAATAATATGAAAAGAGAATTGCAGGAGACGGCAGATGGCAGTCATACATTGTTCATTCCGGAGATGGATGAACATTATCATTCGGTGAACGGAGCGGTGCAGGAATCACGTCACGTTTTTATTGAAGCCGGATTGCATCATCAGAAAAAAAAGAATATTACTGTTTTCGAAGTCGGTTTTGGTACGGGATTGAATGCTTATCTGACTCTGCTGGATGCAGAAAATGGGGACCATTCTGTTGATTACTTTTCAGTGGAACTTTATCCGCTTGATTCCGCTTTGGTTCGGGCATTGAATTACGGTGAAATGATTTGTCCGGAAAAGAAAATGCTATTTGCTGCTTTGCATTCTGCAGCCTGGAATGAACCGGTGAAAATAACCGATCGATTTACTTTGCATAAGATACAGGGTGATAATAACTGTTGTACATTGCCCGACGATATAGATCTTATCTATTTCGATGCCTTTGCTCCGGACAAACAACCGGAGATGTGGAGCCAGGAGATATTCGATAAATTGTATGCACATACGTCAGAAGGAGGGATTCTTACTACCTATTGTGCGAAAGGAGTAGTCCGCCGTATGATGCAGAAGGCCGGGTATTCCGTTGAAAGAATACCCGGCCCTCCGGGAAAACGCGAAATGCTCCGCGCTATAAAATAAATTATAAAAGTGCGTCGATCTTAGCAACAAATGCCGGTTTTTGTGCAGCACCTACCTGTTTGTCAACCAACTTTCCGTTTTTAAAGAAAAGAACGGTAGGAATATTGCGGATACCGAACTGGGCAACAACATCGTTATTGTTGTCTACATCCATTTTACCTATGGTAACGCGACCTTCATATTCGGTTGCCAATTCATCGATGATCGGGCTTACCATGCGGCAAGGACCACACCATTCTGCCCAAAAGTCAAGGACCATAGGCTTACCTGAGTTTACCAACTCTTCAAAATTTGCATCTGTAACTTCTAGTGCCATAATTATATATCTAATTTAAATTGTTCCCTTTTGCGGTGCCAAAAGTACTAATTCTTTCCGCACCATACAACTTTACCCATTAATTTTGAAATCAATATTCTCGTTCTCTTGCAGGAATTCAACCAGTTTACCTGTTACATTTAACCGGATATTCTGTGAGAAGAAATTTTGTGCGATATTATGTTCGCCATCCACTACTCTGAAATATAACAAGCTCTGTCCCGGATTGTTTTTGATCAGCACCGATAATTCATTGACTGTAGGCTCATCGAGATCATGTATCGGCAGAGTGATGCTTATCTTTTCAATCAACTTGTCTTTCTCGTCCTGTAACAAGCGGATGGAACCGATGTTGAAATCGAGTTCATTCTCATTCCAGCGGCGTGGTTCTACACGGGCTGTAATAAGCAGGTACATGCCCTGTTTACAGTATTTACTGTATTCTATATAGTTGTTACCGAACAATGCAATTTCGCCGCTACCGGTAAAGTCTTCTATCTTGACTACCCCGTAAGGTTTACCGGTCTTGGTCATACCTTCCCTGAAGTCGGTTACGATGCCGCCCAGCAGTATTTCACGTCCTTTCAGGCTTTCCCGGTCATTAATCTCTGCCATACCTGTATTGCATACGTAAGTCAGTACGATGCGGTATTCGTCTAGTGGATGAGCGGAAAGATAGATGCCGACCAGTTCCTTTTCTTTGTTCAGACGTTCCAGGTCACTCCAGCGCTGGCAGACCGGAAGTTCCGGTTTGGCGATGGCAACCGAGAGGTCGTCGCTGCCGAACAATGAATTGGCTGCTGTGTTTTTATCCATCTGGTATTTATTGCCGTAGCGTACCAGCGTATCCAGGAAAATTTCACCTTTCCCTGTCTCTCCGAAGAACTGTTCGCGTTGTATGCCAAAGTTGTCGAAAGCGCCAGCCAATGCTAGCGATTCGATGTTTTTCTTGTTGCAGGCAGTGAGGTTCACCCGTTCCACAAAGTCGAAAATATTCCGGTACGGACCATTCTTTTTCCGTTCTTCAATAATATTCTGTACCGCTGCTTCTCCGACACCTTTTACGGCCCCCAGTCCGAAACGGATATTCTTATTTTTGTCTACGCTGAACTTCAGGATAGATTCATTTACATCGGGACCTAATACCTGGATACCCATTGCTTTACATTCGTCCATGAACTTCGTGATATCCACGATATTCGACAAGCTTCGGCTCAGTACGGCCGCCATGTATTCCGAAGGATAGTTCGCTTTCAGGAATGCCGTCTGGTAAGCGACCCAGGAATAGCAGGTCGCGTGACTCTTATTGAAGGCATAGGATGCAAACTTTTCCCAGTCGGACCAGATCTTTTCAAGTGTCTTTGCTTCATAACCGTTCGCCTGGCCGCCTGCCATAAATTTTGATTTCAGGTGGTTCATCTTGTCGATCAGCTTCTTACCCATCGCCTTACGCAGAGCGTCACTCTCGCCACGGGTGAAGTTAGCCAACAAACGAGACAGGAGCATGACCTGTTCCTGATAGACTGTGATACCGTAAGTATCTTTCAGATATTTTTCCATTACGGCGATATCATACTCGATCGGCTTACGTCCGTGCTTACGGTCGATAAAGTCGGGAATATAGTCCATAGGTCCCGGACGATACAGGGCGTTCATGGCGATCAGGTCTTCAAACTTGGAAGGCTGCAACTCCTTCAGGTATTTTTGCATACCTGCCGATTCAAACTGGAATGTTCCGGTTGTTTTTCCGGTACAATACAATTCGTATGTTTTGGGATCTTCCAGACTGATATGATCGATGTCGAGGATATGACCGGTGGTAAGCCGTATGTTTTCGATAGCTTCTTTGATGATGGACAGGGTTTTCAGTCCCAAAAAGTCCATCTTGATCAATCCGGTTTCTTCGATTACAGAACCTTCATATTGAGTCACGAGCATTTCTTCGCCGGTTTCCTTGTCTTTGGCGGTACTTACCGGTACGACATCGGATATATCGTAACGACCGATAATAACACCACAGGCATGTACCCCGGTATTTCGTACGTTACCTTCCAGCATTTGTGCATATTTCAGTGTGTCGCGTGCCAAAGGATCATTTCCGGTGGCGGCTTCTTTCAATTCCGGTACGTAGTTGATCGCATCTTTCAGTTTGAACTTCTTCATATCCGGGATCTTATCCGGTACCAGTTTCGCCAGGCGGTTCGATTCGGAAAGTGGAAGTTTCTGTACACGGGCTACGTCTTTGATCGCCGATTTGGTCGCCATCGTACCGTAAGTGATAATGTGGGCAACTCGGTTGGCTCCGTATTTTTCCGTTACCCAGCGTAGCACCTCGCCGCGGCCGTCGTCATCGAAATCGGTATCGATATCGGGGAGGGAGATACGGTCGGGATTCAGGAAACGCTCGAACAGGAGGTCGTACTTGATCGGGTCGATTTTGGTTATCCCCAGGCAATAGGCTACAGCCGAACCGGCAGCCGAACCACGTCCGGGGCCTACCGATACGCCTAACTCTTCACGGGCGGCAGCAATAAAGTCTTGTACGATAAGGAAGTATCCGGGGAACCCCATTGTCTTCATGATATGCAGCTCGAAATCCAGACGTTCCCTGACTTCGTCCGTCAGGTTTTCACCATAACATATTTTGGCGCCGTCGTAAGTCAGTTTACGAAGATAATCGGCTTCCAATTTGATACGATATAATTTGTCGTATCCGCCTAGTTTTTTTATTTTGTCTTTGGCATCTTCTTCACTTAAAACGACCTTACCGTTTTCGTCACGGGTAAACTCTTCGAACAAATCTTGTTCAGTCAGTTTGGCCCGGTAGGATTCTTCCGTTCCGAATTCTTCCGGTATGGCGAAAGTCGGCATGATAGGGCCGCTGTCGATCGAATAGAAATCGACTTTATCGGCTATTTCAAGTGTATTGCTGAGTGCTTCGGGAATATCGGCAAAGATGGCATTCATCTCTGCAGTCGTCTTCATCCATTCTTGTTTGGAATAGCGCATACGGGTTGGATCATCGAGGTCTTTGCCTGTACTGAGGCAGATCAGACGGTCGTGTGCTTCGGCATCTTCCTGATTGACAAAATGGACGTCGTTGGTGGCGATCAGCTTCACATTGTGTTTTCGTGCCAGTTCGATCAGGATCTTGTTTACTTCCTGCTGCTTCGGAAAGGTAGTACAATCTGCATTCGGGTCATGTGTCTCGTGCCGTTGCATTTCCAGGTAATAATCTTCGCCGAACAGGTTTTTGAACCAAAGTATCGACTCTTCAGCTTTATCTATCCGATCGTGCATGATATGCTGAGGTATTTCACCTCCCAGGCAGGCAGAGCAAATGATCAGGTCTTCATGGTATTTCTCCAGCAGTTCATGATCGATACGAGGGCGGCCATAAAAACCTTCCGTCCATGAGATGGAAACCATCTTGATCAGATTCTTGTAACCGTTCAGGTTCTTGGCCAGGACGATCAGATGGTAACCGCTTCGGTCTTCTTTAGCGGTTTTGCTGAATCTGCCGTTGCGCGCACAGTAGCATTCGCATCCGATGATGGGTTTAAATATTTTTTTCTTTTCAGCTTCTATCAATCCCGGGATTTCTCCCAGGCGTGCCTGTTCTTCAGCAGTGAGTTCTTCTTTTCCTTTGAGCGCTTTCTGCTCTTTTTCCAGGTCTTTGATGGCTCCAAGCGGCTTTCCGTTCTTCTTGGAGACCTTGTTAAAGAACTCTTTTATACCGAACATGTTACCATGATCGGTAACAGCAATAGCATTCATGCCGTCCTTTTGTGCCTTGTCTATGAGGGCATCGATGGAGGCTTGTCCGTCCAGTAACGAGTATTGCGTGTGGACGTGTAGATGTATAAACGGTTCCATATATATGATTGAAAAAACTTTTATATTTTACTTAACAAAGGTACGACTTTTGTTACGTTTTTACAGAATCATACGTTAAAATCATCGAATAAGTATCATCATTAGAAAAAAAAACTATCTTTGCTCATGGAAAATAGTATATAGTATGAAAAAGATCGGATTGGTAATTATATTGGTGATGTTGATGATTATACCGGTAACTGCACAGGTCACTTGGGGAGTGCGTGGTGGTTTGGCTTATTCTTCGCTGGTACAGAAAATAGACAATAATTATCAATCGGGTGCCCGTTTCGGATTTAGTGTGGCAGGGTTGACCCAGATACCTTTATATAAAAGATTGTCTTTGCAGCCGGAAGTAGCTTTCGTGCATCAGGGAGGAAATTATCTTTCCAATATACCGGATGAAGACGGAACAGGTCGGGTTTATCCGAAAACAAAATGTAACTATTATTCTATTTTAATACCGGTCAATCTGGTATATACCTTTCAGTTTACCGATGTTTATTTCAGTGTGATGGCCGGTCCGGCAGTCGATTTTTCCCTATTCGGTAAGATGCGTACCCAAAATGCCGATACCGATATCGTTTTCGGACAATCGGGCGAGGCAGACCTTAAAACATTCGATCTGGGGGTGAACCTCGGATTGCAGGTTGAATATTCAAATTTCTTCTTTTCCGTATCCGCCTTGTGCGGTACTTTGGATCGCCGTACTTCCAAGCATGACGGCGAATCTTCCCTTTACCAGAATAACGTAACTTTCTCACTGGGATATTACTTCCGCCGATAAGTATCCACGTCTCTCTTAGCGGTTCATAATGAAAAAGATGTACAAAAGTTTTGTATTTCGAAGAAAAGCCGTACCTTTGCAAGCCGAATATTATCAAATTGTACTAAGAGTTTAGTTTCTAGCACATTATTACGTCAAGTGTCCGTAGTGATAGTGACAGCGAAAAAACTAAGCGCTTGTTTTTTAGAGTTATTAATTAATTAATTTATTAAGCAGTGGATACTTTAAGTTTTAAGACCATTTCTGCAAACAAAGCAACTGTAAACAAAGAGTGGGTCATCGTTGACGCTGATGGACAGACTTTGGGACGCCTTTGTGCAAAAGTAGCAAAACTTTTGCGCGGCAAGTACAAACCCAACTTCACTCCTCATGTTGATTGTGGTGATAATGTAATCATTATCAATGCAGATAAAATCGTTCTGACAGGAAACAAATGGAACGATCGTATTTATTTGAGATATACCGGATATCCCGGTGGACAGATCGAGTACACACCTAACGACCTGATGAAGAAGGGTGCCAGTCATTTGTTCAGAAAAGTAGTAAAGGGTATGTTGCCTAAAAACCGTCTGGGTGCTAAGTTACTTGCTAACTTATATGTATATGAAGGAACAGAGCACAAACACGAAGCTCAACAGCCTAAGTCAATCGATATAAACTCACTTAAATAATAACTATGGAAGTAGTAAATGCAATAGGAAGACGTAAAGCAGCAGTTGCTCGCGTATTCGTAAGCGAAGGAACGGGAAAGATAACTATCAACAAACGTGATCTTGCTAATTACTTTCCTTCTACAATCCTTCAGTTCATTGTAAAGCAACCGTTAGCAAAACTGAGCGTTGAAGAACAATATGATATCAAGATCAACCTGGACGGTGGTGGTTTCAAAGGTCAGTCAGAAGCTGCTCGTTTAGCTATCGCTCGTGCTTTGATCAAGATTAATCCGGAAGACAAACCTGCGTTGAGAGCAGAAGGGTTCGTAACTCGTGATCCTCGTGCTGTTGAACGTAAGAAACCGGGTCAGCCGAAAGCTCGTAAGAGATTCCAGTTCAGCAAACGTTAATGTTATTTGTGAGTTTCTTACAAGGACAAAGCGTTTAGTATCTAAATTGTCGGGATTTCTTTTGCATGTGGACATGCCGGGGAACTACCTGATAGTTGAAAATTAAACAGAAAGTAAACGATTTAAAAAGAAAAAAATGTCAAGAGTTAATTTTGATCAGTTATTAGAAGCTGGTGTACACTTCGGACACTTAAAAAGAAAGTGGAATCCCGCTATGGCTCCTTATATCTTTATGGAGCGCAATGGTATTCATATCATTGATTTATATAAAACAGTTGCTAAAGTAGACGAAGCAGCAGAAGTAATGAAAAACCTGGCAAAACAGGGAAAGAAAATACTTTTCGTTGCTACTAAAAAACAAGCAAAACAAGTTGTCGCTGATAAGGCCTCTTCTGTAGGTATGCCTTACGTTATCGAACGCTGGCCGGGTGGTATGTTGACTAACTTCCCGACTATTCGTAAAGCCATCAAAAAGATGACTACTATCGATAAGATGACAAAAGATGGTACATTTGATAATTTGTCAAAAAGAGAAAAACTTCAGATCACTCGTCAGCGTGCTAAGTTGGAAAAGACATTAGGTTCTATTGTAGACCTGACTCGTCTTCCGTCTGCTTTGTTCGTTGTTGACGTGATGAAAGAACATATTGCAGTTCGTGAAGCCAACCGTCTGGGTATTCCGGTATTCGGTATGGTTGATACTAACTCAAACCCGAGCAACATCGACTACGTGATCCCGGCTAACGACGACGCTACTAAATCAGTAGAAGTTATCTTAGGTGCTATCTGCGAAGCAATGAACGAAGGTTTGCAGGAACGTAAAGCTGAAAAGATCGATACAGAAGCTGCTGGCGAAGGCGAAGGTGCTAAAAGAGAACGCAAAGGTAAAGCTACTGTAAAGAAAGAACGTACTAAGAAAGAAGACGAAGAAGCTTTGAACGCTAACGTTGCCGACAAGTACGCTAAAGATGTAGAAGAATAAATATAATTGGCGATTGACAATAGACAATTGGCAATTAGAATATAAAAATACAATGGGCAATAGGCTTTTGACAGTCAAGTTCTTAGGAATTGTCAATTGTCCATTGTCCATTGTTGGTTTTAGAATAGTATAAACATTAAATAGAAGGAAATAAGATTATGGCTGTAACTATGGCTGATATAACCAAGCTGCGCAAAATGAGTGGAGCTGGTATGATGGATTGTAAGAAGGCTTTGACAGAAGCTGACGGTGACATCGAAAAGGCAATGGAAATTATCCGTAAAAAAGGACAGGCAATCGCTGCTAAACGTTCTGATCGTGATGCTGCTGAAGGTTGCGTGCTGGCTAAGAAAGACGGTGAATTCGCTGCTATTATCGCTTTGAAGTGCGAAACAGACTTCGTTGCTAAGAATGAAGATTTCGTTGCTTTGGCTCAGGCTATCCTTGACGCTGCTGTGGCTAACAAGTGCAAGACTCTGGACGAAGTGAAAGCATTGCCGATGGGTAAAGGTACTATCCAGGACGCTGTTATCGACCGTAGCGGTATCACTGGCGAAAAGATGGAACTGGACGGTTACAATGTTGTAGAAGGTGCTTATACCACTACTTACAACCACATGGGTAAGAATCAGCTCTGTACAATCGTTGCATTCAACAAAGAATCAGAAGATGTTGCTCATAACATAGCTATGCAGATCGCTGCAATGAACCCGATCGCTATTGATGAAGCTGGTGTTCCTGAATCAGTAAAAGAACAGGAGATCCAGGTGGCTATCGAAAAAACAAAAGCTGAACAGGTACAGAAAGCTGTAGAAGCTGCTTTGAAGAAAGCCGGTATCAATCCAACTCACGTGGATAGCGAAGACCACATGGAAAGCAATATGGCTAAAGGTTGGATTACAGCTGAAGATGTAACAAAGGCAAAGGATATCATTGCTACTGTTTCTGCTGAAAAGGCTGCTAATTTGCCGGAACAAATGATCCAGAACATCGCTCAGGGTCGTCTTGGCAAGTTCTTAAAAGAAGTTTGCTTGTTGAACCAGGAAGATATCATGGATGGCAAGAAGACTGTTAAGGAAACAATGAAGGAAGCTGATCCTGAATTGAAGATTCTTGCATTCAAACGTTTTACTTTGCGTGCTGAATAATTTAGCGTTAGCAGAATGATATAAAAAAGGGATTCCGATTTCGGAACCCCTTTTTCTGTTTATAGAAACTTTCTTTTTTTATTTCAATTCAGCCAGTGCTGTTTTGATACGTTTGATAGCTTCCACGATATTTTCATCACTGGTGGCATAGCTCATACGGATACATTCGGGAGCACCGAAAGAAGTACCGCCTACACAAGCAACGTGTGCTTTTTCCAGTAGATACATAGCCAGATCGTCAGCATCTTTGATTGTGCTGTTTCCGTCTGTTTTACCATAATAATAACTACATTTCGGGAATAGGTAGAAAGCACCTTCCGGTTTGTTGATCTCGAATCCCGGAACTTCTTTTGCCAGTTCCACGATCAGGTCGCGACGGCGTTCGAAAGCTTTACGCATTTCTTCAACCGGTTCCTGTGATCCTGTGTAAGCAGCTTCCGCAGCTTTTTGAGATACAGAGCAAGGACCTGAAGTATATTGTCCCTGTAATTTGTTCACAGCCTTAACGATCCATTCCGGTCCGGCAATGAAACCGATACGCCAGCCTGTCATTGCATATGCTTTGGAAACACCGTTTACAATAACTGTATGGTCTTTCATGCCATCGACAGAAGCAATACTGTGGTGTTTGCCGATATAGTTGATATGTTCGTAGATTTCGTCAGCAATAACGATAATCTCCGGATGTTTCTTCAATACTTCAGCCAGGCCGACCAACTCTTCTGCACTGTAAACAGAACCTGTCGGATTGGAAGGTGAGCAGAGGATTAATGCCTTGGTCTTCGGAGTGATCGCTGCTTCCAGCTGTGCCGGAGTGATCTTGAAGTCCTGTTCGATACCTGCCGTAACGATTACCGGTTTACCTTCAGCCAATTTAACCATTTCCGGATAGCTAACCCAGAACGGTGCCGGAATGATCACTTCATCTCCGGGATTAACCAATGCCAGGATAGTATTACAAACGGATTGCTTTGCTCCATTCGCGCAAGAAATCTGGGTAGCTGCATATTCCAACCCGTTTTCATTCTTTAGTTTGGCTACGATAGCATTGCGTAATGCCGGGTAACCGGGAACCGGAGAGTAACGAGAGAAATTGTCGTCTACCGCTTTTTTAGCTGCTTCCTTGATGTGATCAGGTGTGTTGAAATCAGGTTCTCCCACACTCAGGTTGATAACATCGATACCTTGTGCTTTGAGCTCATTGCTCTTCTGAGACATCGCCAACGTAGCGGAAGGCGATAAACTTGCTAAACGATCTGAAACTTGTGTCATGACACTGCTGTTTGTATAGGTTATTTTAAATAGTTGCGACAAAAGTAATTAATAATCGGATTCTTTACAACAATTTGCTAATTATTTGATGTTGTGAAGAACATGCCCCATACGCTCCTTCTTTGTCTTCATATAAAACTCATTATATTTATTTGGAGTGACTTCGATAGGAACGTTTTCCACGATAGTTAAGCCATACGCTTCCAGCCCTACGCGTTTTATCGGATTGTTGGTCATCAAGCGCATTTTCGTGATGCCGATATGTTTCAGAATCTGTGCTCCGACACCATAATCGCGTTCATCGGCCTGGTGACCCAGATGCAGGTTGGCATCTACTGTATCCAATCCTTCTTCCTGAAGTTTATAAGCCTTCATTTTATCCATCAGACCGATACCGCGTCCTTCCTGATTCAGGTAAACGATGGCGCCGCGTCCTTCTTTCTCGATCATCTGCATAGCTTTATGTAACTGTTCGCCACATTCGCAACGCATCGATCCAAAGATATCACCGGTAGCACAAGATGAATGTACGCGAACTAATACAGGTTCGTCACCCGAGATATCTCCTTTTATCAAAGCAATATGTTCCAGTCCGTTGCTTTTCTGACGGAATGGGATCAGGTGGAAATGACCGTATTGTGTAGGCATATCTACTTCGACACCTTTGTCGACAATCGATTCTGTTTTCAGGCGGTAAGCGATCAGATCCTTGATGCAGATAATCTTGATATCGAATTTCTTAGCAACTTCCACTAATTGGGGCAAGCGAGCCATAGTCCCGTCCTCGTTGATAATCTCAATCAACGCTCCTGCGGGGTAGAGACCGGCCAAGCGTGCCAGGTCGACTGCGGCTTCCGTATGTCCTGCACGGCGGAGTACGCCACGTGAACGGGCGCGTAGCGGATTCACATGTCCCGGACGTCCCAGATCGGACGGTTTTGTTTGTTTATCGGCCAATGCCCGGATTGTTTCAGAGCGGTCGAACATGGAAACACCGGTCGTACAGCCACCGCCCAGTTTGTCGACTGTTACGGTGAACGGAGTTTCGAGCATGGAAGTATTTTGGGCAACCTGCATGTCCAGATCCAACTCCAGGCAACGTTCTTCTGTAATCGGGGCACATAATACACCACGACCGTATGTCATCATAAAGTTTACTTTTTCGGGTGTTATCTTTTCTGCGGCTACAATAAAGTCTCCTTCGTTTTCGCGATCTTCATCATCGACTACGATCAGGAATTTTCCTTCACGGAAATCTTCAATTGCTTCTTCGATAGTGTTTAATTTGATCTCACTCATATCATTTTTAATTTTTAGTTTCCAAATTACTGATCATATCTTCCAATTCCTGACTCGTCTTTTGTACGACCTGTATATCGTGGCGTAATAACTTGCGCTGGTATGTGGCGAGCAGATAGACCGGTAATCCTATCGGGAAGAATATACCGAGCGCCAGCCCGATTTTTCCTTTGAAATAAGTATTCCGTTGGTTATATCCGCCAATAACAGGATAATCCATCAGTTTGTTGAGTATCAGGTTCTGATCCGAATTTCCCAATTCCTCAATAATACCTTCCATTTCTGTAGCCAGCTGTTCGGCTGTATGATCTTTTCCTCCCTGTTTCCAGAAAGTAAAATAATTGAGCCAACGTTTATGGTTCTTCAGATATACGACGCAGTTTTCAGCCAGTTTTTCCAGACGCGGTAACAAGCCTGCATAGTCGGGAGTGAAGATGATCACCTCTTTTTTCTCCACCTTACGGCCTGCGCGTTTACCAATAAAATTCTTCAGGGCGTTCAGGTAGGTGTCTGCATTTAATATCACACTGTCATTTACGGCCTTGTAAGTCAGGAAAATACCTAGTGGGGCCAGGACTGCGGAACTCAGCCACATTCCTTCCCAGGCAGGCCATATACCATCGCGTGCCATTTTGAATCCTATATTATCTACAATATAATAGAAGATGAACAGGATAACGGAGATAACGACCGGCATACCTAATCCTCCTTTACGGATGATGGCTCCCAGCGGGGCCCCGATAAAGAAGAAAACGATACAGGCGAATGAAAGCGTGAATTTCTTATGCCACTCGGTCAGGTGGCGACGTAGTTTATAGGCTTCGTCTCCCTGTGTGGCGGCTTTAAAATAATAATCGGCTTTTACGCTTTCTATATTTGATTTGGCACGAACGAGCAATGCTGCCTGGCCGCTCGGTGTTTCTGCCAGATACAGGCTGTCGAAGTTAATGACTTTGACTGGTTCGTCGGATTTTTTAGTTAGTGAGTCTGTATTGTTTGTCGATGCAACTACGGCTGCACCCGGTTCCTCCTGTAGAACCGATTCTTTTTTTGACTTGGAGAATGTTCTCTTATACGACATGTCATAGACATTCTTGGCATTGAGCGCTTTAATGCTGTCGAGTCGAACGCTCATGGAATCGATGGAGGTCTGCAGGTCGTTCAGTTGCTTGCCCATATACTGGTTTGCCATGAGAGACTCGTCGGAGCGGGAGAAATTGGCATCGAATTCGATCAATATCTCTTTGTTCTCGAATGTCTCCCTACGATAAGGAACAGCTGTTTTCTTGTTACTGCTTCCCGACTGGTTTTCCATGTTCTCGAATGATTCTCCGTTGAAGAGAGATAACACGAGGAACAACTTATCGGCTGACGTTTTTAGTCTGCCGGAGTCGGCAACGATCACACTGGTCTTATTGAATCCTTTCGAATAATCATAGATCATGACATCCTTCAATAACCCGGTCTTATCCTTCTCTTTCACATAGACATTGTATCCTGTGATTTCTCCATAGAACACCCCTTCCGGAATATCCAGTTCCGGCGATTTCTGACGCATGGAGTAGAGTAGGGTGTATAATTTGACCTGTGCGACAGGCATTACATTGTTCTGGAAGAAAAAAGCGCCGATACTGATAAGCCCCATCGTGATGATCAGGGGACGCATGATATGAATAAGCGATACCCCAGCCGATTTCATAGCCAATAGTTCCAGGCGCTCGCCCAAATTACCGAAAGTCATAAGAGATGCCAGCAGGATGGCCAGCGGGAGAGCCATGGGGAAGAGTGATAATCCGGCATAAAAGAACATTTCGCCGAGCACAGGAATCCCCAATCCCTTTCCCACCATGTCGTCTATGTACCTCCAAAGGAACTGCATGAGTACAATAAACAGGCAGATACCGAAGGTCATAATGAACAACGGCAGGAAAGTCTGCAGCATAAATGTATATAATCGTTTTATCTTCAACATTGCCTATCCGGGTTGACGGGGCAAAAGTAGTGTAAAAAACGATAAGAACATTACATTATTCTCTAAAACAACCTAAATACCGAGTGTCCGTTTCAATTCTTCCACCTGGGAATCCCATAAATTGATGGAATCTTTCTTTTCATCCGGCTCGGCAAAGTCTGTTATTTCAAGAGTGGTCGCTCCGGTAAGTTCGACTGTGTGAATTAAAAATTCGAAGTATACATTATCCTCTTCCTCGTCTGTCCATCTGTAACGGATACTTATTTCCGGTTTTACGGCAAGTACTTCCGCTTCTTGTTCATCCTTGTTCCATTTAAAAATGTACGTTTTGTTGTTAATCGTTACATCATCAGCAAACCAGGCCGACAGTCCCGGAGGGGTAGTGAGGTGATTCCATAAACTTCGTCGCGAAACTTTATCGAAAACGTATTCGATATGAAACTTCTCTTTTTTCATCTTTCATACAATTATTTGCGCAGCAAGTTAATCATAAAGATTGATATAACCCAATAATCTTATAGTAAAAAAGCATCTAATTTTTAACGGCTTAGCTGAAAGCCCTGAAAAATAATAGATTTTTTTTTCGCAAAAGTGTTGCATAATATAAAAATTACCTCTACTTTTGCAGCGTCAATAAGAGAAATGACACCAAAAACATGATGGCGAGATAGCTCAGCTGGTTAGAGCGCATGATTCATAATCATGAGGTCCCCGGTTCAATCCCGGGTCTCGCTACGATTTAAGCCTCAAGGTCGAAAGATTTTGAGGTTTTTTGTTTAGTCGTGTGTGACTGTATTAAACAGGATTGTGAATCTGGTCCAGCCGTTGTCGCTGGAGAGACTGAACTGGCAGTGATGATTTGTCAGTACTTCTCTGACGAACATTAAGCCGATGCCCTGGCCTGATGATTTGGTGGTGAAGAAGGGAGTGAAAAGCTTCTTTTGAATATCTTCGCTGATGCCTGGACCATTGTCTTCAATGATGATGGATAATGGCGAAGTTTGGGTAGAGATCCGTATTTCCCCGTTTTGCTCGATCGCTTCATATGCATTTTTGATAATATTGACCAATACCTGTTCGATCTGTACCCCGTCAACATCAATCGTTCGGTCATTTTCTGTCAATGCCAGAATCAGCCTGATATTTCTTTGGCGGCATTCTATATCCGTGAGGGCATAGACCGAACGTGCCTGTTCATTCAGGGAAATGTGCGAAAGGGTTGGTTCGGGGACACGGATGGCATGTGCCAGGTTACTGATAAAACTTGCCAAATGTCTGCACCGTTCGAAAGACGCTTCCACAGCTGGTAATACATATTCCCATTGCCCGTTTTCATCCTGTTTGAAAATGTCTGTCACTACATTCAGGGTCGATCCGATCGCACCGACTGAATTATTAACTTCATGCGACATCATCCGGATGATACGTTCGTACGAATCCTTCTCCACTTTAAGCAACTCCTGCGTAATCTCTTCTATCAATATGAAAGGATGCTTAAACCCCTGGTCGATAAATGACGATCGGATACAATGGTAGATCGTATGAGTTGGAGTCCGGATCATCACATCATCCCCCTGCTTTAATTCCGCTAAAGCAGATGCCAGCTCAAAAGAAGATTCCAGGAGCGTCTTTCCTTTGATGTCCGAAAGACTGGAGATATTCAACAATTTTAATCCGGTGGGATTTACATCTGTTATCTGTTTATCGAAGTCCAGGATAATGATACCCTGTGGAGAGGCATGAATGAGCAGGTCAAGAAACTGGTTTTTCTCCCGTACAGCCAGCCGTTCGCTCCGCAATTGGGAAATCATCCGGTTGAAGATTCCGATCAGTTCATTCGCATCTTTATTCCTGACCGGGCGCAGATGGGTGGAAAAATCCTGGTCTTTAAGAAGCTGCATGCCACTGAGCAGGATGTGATACGGTTTGACCAGCTTATGGTAAATAAATGTAGCCAGCAAGAGTGATAAGATGGCGATACACTGTACGACCCAAAAGGGAATCGGTTTTTCCCTGAAAAAGAGAAAACCGATACCGCTTGCGATACAGGCGATAAAAGCAGCGATCGTCCAAAATATCAGTTTCGATTTCATTCCGGTAATTTGATATCGTATTTTTCAAGGCGGCGGTATAACGTTTGTCTGGTCAGTCCCAATGCCGTCGCTATTTTGGAATGATTGCAACCATATAATTCCACCGCTTTTTGTATCATCTCTTTTTCAACCCTCTCCAGCGAAAGGATTGTATTCCCACTTACAGGTTGGCTGGAAGGGACTTCTATATATTGCTTTTTGAAGTCGGCATCCGTAATGATTTTCTTTCCGGAAATCAGGATTGTCCGCTCTACCAGGTTTTTCAACTCGCGGATGTTCCCGTGATAAGGGAGTTTTTTCAGATACCCGTATGCTTCCTGTGATATTTCTATTTGGGGCAAGTTGTTTTGTTTCGCTTGTTTCTGTGTAAAGTGATCGACAAGCAGAGGTATATCTTCCAGCCGTTCGCGTAAAGTCGGCATCTGTATCGTGATCAGGTTGATCCTGTAAAACAAATCTTCCCTGAATTTACCTTGTGCCACCATCTCCGGGAGATTCTTGTTTGTCGCACAGATAATGCGCGTATCTACTTGCCGGGGTTTACTTTCACCCAGCGGCTCGAATGTCTGATCCTGTAACACTCTCAATAGTTTGACCTGGCAAACCATATCCAGTTCGCCGATCTCATCGAGAAAGATCGTCCCTTTGTCGGCGAGTTCGAAACGTCCGGTCCGGTCATGGCGTGCGTCGGTGAAAGCCCCCTGTTTATGACCGAACATTTCACTTTCGAACAATGATTGTGAAATACCTCCCAGATTGACCTTTACGAACGGTTTGCCCTGGCGGTTGCTATTCTCGTGGATCGCTTCGGCTATCAGTTCCTTGCCTGTTCCGCTTTCTCCGGTGATCAGGACCGGAGCATTTGTCCGGCTGATGCGCGAGATCGTATGAAGGACCTGTTGCAGAAGGGCTGACTTTCCGATGATTTTCCCAAAACGGGCGGTCATTTCCGTTTCTTTCCCGTCCGTCTCTTTTTCTTCACTCTCCCGTAGTTGGATAGCTGTCTGTATCGTTTTGAGCAAAGCCAGATTATTCCAGGGTTTGGTGATGAAATCGAAAGCACCGGCCCGTATGCCCTGCACTGCCAGATTAATGGAACCCCATGCGGTGATCAGGATTACGGGAGTAGTCGGACAGAAAATACGGACTTTAGCCAGTAATTCCAGTCCTTCTTCCCCGGTGGTTGTATTACTATAATTCATATCCATCAGGATCAGTTGCGGACAGGTACGGCGCACGAAGTCGATCGTCTCCTGCTGGTTCGATGCTGTCGCTACCTCATATCCGGCCCGTTTCAATACCAGGGTCAGTGAAGTTCGTACCGTTACATCATCATCACAGATAAGTATCATAGTTTTTATTCATTATATTAATGTATATAGAGAATGTGTAATCATGTAAAGTTACAAAATTTATTCGTCCCGTAATGCCTCTGCCGGTGGAATCTTTGCTGCCTGTCGGGCAGGATACCATACCGCTATCAGTGATATGACAGCCAGTAAACCGAATGCCAGTGCATAATTGATAAATTCCTGTTCATTCCCTATACCCGCATCTATTCTGTTCGCAATTGGAATATCAAGAAGTTCCAGTAATTCGGTATGCCCTATGTTGATGCAGATATTTACTCCCACTATGCTGGCGATAAATAACAGCAGCAACGTCTCCCCGAAAATTAATTTTTTCACGCCCCACCGGGTCGATCCGAGTGCCAGCCGCAGACCGACTTCGCTCCGGCGTGCTTGCGTGCGGTACCAGAATGTCCCGATGATCCCCAGGAATATATTCAGGATCAGGAAAGCCGTAATCGCATAGATACCATTCAAATCATCTGTAGGCCAGTTCATTATCCGGGCATTCTTGTCGATCGATTTCAGCGAACTCATGAAATACGGTCCGAGCATTAGTTGTTCCCGCATCTCCTTTGTAAACCGTTCTTCAAAATCTTTATCAGCACCCGGGCTTACACGCAGACATATCTGCATTTCCCGCAAATCATATTCCTCCCTTACTAACGGCAACAATATATTACAGAAATACGAGTTGAAATAGCCGTCTTTCATTTTTTCAGCGCTCCCGATGACAGTATGTTCCTTTCTGTCGCTGGTGGATGAAGTTAGTTTTTTCACATCTTCCGGCGGAGCACTGTATTCTTCATTACCGAATAAGCCTTCCCGGTTTGGGGTGATCAGTATTTGGTTCGTTCCGGGAGTATCCCAGCCGCTGATCTCTTTGGCGGTGGTATTTATTCTGAATACATCGAAGAAACTTTCTGAAACCCATCTCAGCCGGAATGTGACATTATGGGTCGTGTCTTCGTCGATATAATAGCCGCTCATGTAGCTGGATCTGTCAAATGGTGCCGCCCATTTGGAAAAACATACATTTTCTACACCCGGATAATTCTTTACGCGGTTTAGGAATGTTTGTGCCAGTGCCAGTTTGTCCACTTCTCCCGTTTCTCCGTTTCCTTCCGTGTTGTTGAAGGAAGTGTCGGGTCTTTTTTGCATCTCGATCACATACGTGTTCTTTGTGTCGAAACCGACCGGTTCCCAATAACATTTTCCCATATAGTACAGGTAGTCGACGCAAAACCAAAGCACGCAAAATACAAGTATGTATTCCAACACGATCCAGGCATTCGTTTTACGTTCGTTCCAGATAATTTTAAATATGTGACGTATCATAATTATTTGTCATTTTGATTGAGTGAATTAATGATCTTCATCCGTGAAGCCCGGTAAGCCGGTATGCCGGCAGAAAGGAGATTGATGATCAGGCAAACGGCAAATACCGCCAGCAAGACCGGGAAAGAGATGAGCGTATTGACCGGGATCATACTGTCTGCCGGGACATCCAGCAGCCAGTCCCGCATCCGGAAGACAACGACGTACGAGAGTACCAATCCGATCACGCCGCCGATCACCGAAGTGATCAGGTTTTCAAAAAGCACCTGTATCAGGATCGTATATTTCTTGGCTCCGAATGCTTTTCGGATACCGATTTCTTCCGTCCGCTTCTTTATACGTGAGAGGCTTAATCCAGAGAGGTTGATTGCCGGTATCAGCAGCAGGATCAGCAGGATAAAAATCATTTTCCTTTTTTGTACGGCAATAGCAGAGGCTATCTCTTCAGCATTGTTCCCATAAATACCTTTCTGGAAGACCTTGTTATTTACCGGTCCTTTCAGATAGAGAATCCAGGGGCTGTGTTCCGTTTCGAATTTTTTCTCCATTCTTCGTACCTCTTCTATAATAGCAGGAAAATCTTCCGGGCTTTCAGCCATCAGCATCACTTCGGTAAACCTGTTTTCGACGGGCTGTGTGGTATGAGGTATCCACAGGTCGCCGTATGCCTGTTTGAACACCGGCGATACATCATCTACGATACCCACGATCCGGTACGGTTTGAAATTCACCAGAAAAGTTTCTCCCAGCGCATTTTCTCCTTTGAATATTTGTTGGGCGAGAGTTTTACTGACAACAGCCGCGGATATTCCCGACTGAAATTCCCCGTCGCTGAAAGGCCGTCCCTGCGTGAAGGAAAAAGACATTATTTTCCAGTAAGCCGCATCGGTTATCCGCATATGTGCGTTGATGATCTCGCTCGATCCTTCGCGCGTAATCAATGTATTTGGAATATTTGACCATAATGGATTGACTCCGGAAACATACAAAGGAGTTTTCAGCGGGTAAAGATACTCTTTGAGTGTCTCGTAGGGGATCGTTCCCGACTGCCAGCTGTTTCTGGCCGTATCCCTTTTGACCTGGTAGTTTACATATAAGGTGCGGTTTCTGTTTATCTCCGGTGCCGTGCTGATCTCTTTTATCTCGTCTGTCACAATGATCGTCATGATCATCATAATAGCCAGCGCAGTTCCCATAATAGCGATCATGCTGATAAACTTGTTTTGTTTCAGCATCAGCAGTGCCTGTTTGAAATATACTTTGTACATACTGGTTTCTTTTGATTTATTCTACCCGTCTTCCGTCGAAAAAACGGACGATGCGTTGTGTTGATTCAGCGATATGCTCGTCATGAGTAACCATTACGATGGTTGTGCCTTCTTTATTCAGTTGGAATAAAAGTTCCATGATTTCCGCTCCCATTTTGCTGTCGAGGTTTCCGGTCGGTTCATCGGCGAGAATGATCTGTGGGTTACCGACTATGGCACGGGCAAGGGCGACACGCTGGCATTGTCCGCCCGATAGCTGGGTCGGGAAATGTCTCATGCGGTGTGATAGTCCTACCTTTTCCAATACTTTTACGGCAGCTTCCCGTCGACTTTTTGCTGTGGAGTTCCTGTAGAGTAGGGGGAGTTCTACGTTGTCGAGCACATTCAGTGAATTGATCAGATGAAAACTCTGAAAAACAAATCCCAGCATTTCGTTTCTGAACTCAGCCATTTCTCCGTCTTTCATTTCGGTGATTCTTGTGTCGTTGATCAGGATATTGCCCTTGTCCGGCACATCCAGCAATCCCATTAAATTGAGTAACGTACTCTTTCCGCATCCGGATGGTCCCATGATTGAAAGGAATTCTCCCTTTCTGACGGTGAGATTCACATTTTCAAGTGCAGTGGTCTCTACTTCGCTTGTGCGGTACACTTTTGTTATACCTTCCAGTTTAATTATTTCCATATTATCCTCTGTTTATCTGCTAATCTGTCTACAACGTATGTGCCATATTTATATTGTGTTGAAAATGAGGATAAAAGTCTTGAAAGGGGTGTCCGAATACGGACAAATCTGTCCATAAATCAGTCCGAAAAGAAGCCCGCATTCTCAGATTGTCGTTATAAACAACTTGAGAATGCGGGCTTTATTAATTATGTAACCTCCCGGTTATATTAATTAAGGTTTGCCTACAGAATTAAGGGTTCATATAGGCAGAGTATAGGGTAAAATTTCACAAATTGTATTGTGTCTACAAATGTACTACCGTTAGCTTTATTTGTCATGTGTGTATTTCTATCATAGATATATGGTATATGTGTCAATCTTTGCTTTCTCTTATATGATGGGTGGTAAATGTGTCATTTGTGATTTGAATACACCTGTATTCTTTGTGTTTGTTGAATATCAATGTTTTTGCGACTTAAATTAACATATGTATGTCTATCATAAAGGGTGGTATTCCTATCACTGAGAATTGCGTATATGAAAAAAATCGGCGCACACTCGGAACAATCCGAATGTGCGCCTTTATGCATATAAAAAATTGAGGGTCAAATTTTAACCAACAGTAACATTTACTATAACTGTACCCCAGTCTGCCACAACAATATTACCGCTGTTTTTTGAAAGGTCAAAAGTCAATTCA
>Ga0129308_1000975_pt1 | contig 34679 bp, 38 predicted proteins | sample L827metagenome_FD_94440 | JGI IMG/M metagenome (GOLD analysis project Ga0129308, IMG submission 94440) | Ring-tailed lemur group fecal microbial communities from Wisconsin, USA - L827 metagenome | ecosystem: Host-associated > Mammals > Digestive system > Large intestine > Fecal | place: USA...
ATTATAAATATTAAAAAATATCAGATATTTTACCTGATATTCTTTAAAAATCAAGTTTTTGTAAGAGAAAATTCCACTTTATTTTTTGTTTTTTTAAAGTGGAATTTAACTTTTCACTTTAGCGTTTTTAAACAAATAACATTAACAAAAAAGTTATAATAACAACCGAAATAATAATACTAAGAGAATTGGCAGTGGCTGACATATCACCATGATAACCGATTTTACGCGTAAATACAGCTGAAACCGTAGATAATGGAGCAAAATAAGCAAGGACTAAAATTTGTTTTGCTAAAATTGGTAATGGTAAAACAAAATATGTTATCAAAGCCAACACAACTGTTCCACATATACGTAAAAACAATATTTTAAAAATATTCTTGATTTCCTGTGACGAAATTTTTAATTCCAGCATTAAACCAATCATCAACATAGCTAAAAAGCTATTACCTGCACCAATAGTAGAAGCTATTGAAAGGATTGGTGTTGGTATTTGCAATTTAAAAATAGCCAACACAAAAATCAAAACATAGACATCAAATGGAATAGATGAAAAAAGCTTTTTCATCATATCCCTCACACAAAAATGATTTTCCCCACTTGCAACATGATCAGCAACAGCATAAGTAATACCTAAGCCCATTAAAGCATTACCAATATCAAATGAACATAAATAAACAACACCCATTCCTGAAAAAAAACTTTGTACAAATGGCAAGACAAAGTTACCAATATTATATCCAGATGTATTAATCATAAAGGCAGCCCTTACACGACGATGTTGTTGACAACTTGATATATAACCGATGATCATCATTATAACATTAGAAAATATACCAATCATAATCAAAGCCAAAATGACGCCATTCAGCTCAATTCCGTTTGCACTCGCCAAAAGTGCACAAGGAAGAGTCACATTCATAACAATAGTAGCAATAACATTCGCATCTTCTTTCTTCAATACTCGTAATTTTTTTAAAGAATATGCAATAATAACAATCAAAACAAATGTCAATGACTTCAATAAAACTTCAAACATATTTTCCCTTCTTTCCCACTTTATTATATCAGCAAATGAAGAAGAGGATGTTCCTTTTTTCTAGATATGAAAATGTTTTTTTTATCATGCTTTCATGATATAATACATGGCATGGAGGTATAATCATGATTAAAGCTATTTTTTTTGATATTGATGGAACACTTGTCAGTTTTCAAACACATAAAATTCCACAATCTACTTTTCAAACGTTGAAACAGTTACAAGAAAAAGGAATCAGACTTTTTATTGCAACTGGGCGTGGTCCAGATGGATTAGCTGTTTTGGAGGATTTCCCTTTTGATGGTTATATTACTTTAAATGGACAATATTGCTATAATCAGAAAGAAATCATTTATGAAAATACGATTCAAAAACAAGATATTCAATCACTTCTTGAATATCTTAAAGATAATCCTTTTCCATGTGGTTTTACTGAAGAACATACAAAATTTTTTAACATGCGTGATGAACGTGTTGATGAAATTCATAAAATCACACACAATGATGGACATCCAGCTGGTGATTGTTCTCATGTGATTGACCATAAAATCTATCAGTGTATGTGTTTTGTAGATGCTCAACAAGAAAAAGAATTACTTCAAATCATGCCAAATTGCATTTCCGCAAGATGGCACCCACTCTTTTGCGATATTTCACCAATAGGTGGAACAAAACAAAATGGGATTGACCAATTCTTAAAATATTATGATATCCAGTTATCGGAAACGATGGCCTTTGGTGATGGTGGAAATGATATTCAGATGCTTCAACATGTGCCATTCTCTGTAGCAATGGGAAATGCTAATGATGAAGTTAAAGCTATTGCTCAATATGTCACTGATACAGTCGATTGTGATGGTATTTTCAAAGCAATACATCACTATCAGTTGATATAAAATGAAATGCTTTTTATCAAATTGATAAAAAGCATTTTTCTTATCCATTATTTCTTTTGACTACAACATGACTCATCACTATAAAAACAAGAGCAAATACCAATACTATTCCAATATTCACAAAAAACGGTTTAAGGCTTATAAGATGAAATGTTTCTACTGTTTCAATCCATTCATTGCCTTGAATATACCAATATGATGGTAAAATATGAGCAATTTTCAAGACAATATCAGGTAAATATTCTATTGGAACAAATGCTCCGCACAAGAAACTTGAACCTAATGCAACAACATTCACAATACCATTAATAATGTTTTTATTTGAAACAAGATGAGCTATCAAGAAAGCCAGTGTTAAAGAACAAATTGTAAAAATAAATGAATTAAAAATATAAAACAAGCCATGAACTGTAAACATCACTTGGCCAACCAATATAAAGCTTAGCAGAACATATATCAACCATAAAAATAATGCCAGTAAACTATTAGAAGCAAGTAAAATAAGTTGATGTTTTTTGGTGTTCATGGAGCTTATTGCGATTCTTTTAGAAATTGCTTCTTCTCTAAAACTAGAAAGAATCAAGCATGTGATATAAACACAACCAGCAAGCAAACTATAATTCATAAAATTATAATAAAAAGTTGCTTGAGAAAGTTGAGTTGTATCTACTTGTGTCGCCATTTTTATATCTGTTTGCAAAGCCAATGTTTCATTAATCTTATGAATTATAACCTTACCATCATCATAAATTTGTTGATATAGATTAGCTACATTCAAATATCTCGATAAAAGCATATCGGCATATGAAGATTCATAATCACCTGTACTTTCAATAACAATTTGAGGATTTTTTCCATTCAAAAAATCATCACCATAACCTTGAGGGATTCTTATAATATAACTGACTTCTCTATAAAACAAAGCATCTGCAATCGCATTTTTGTCATAAGAAAGTTTAACGATTTTACACTGTTTACTCATATATTGTATAAGATTTTCTGTTATGAAATGATCATCTTGATTTATTATATAAATACTTGGTTGACTATCTTGAAAATTCATGTTATTATCGCTTGTCTTCATATTAAAACCACCAAAAGCCACCAAAATAACAGTATATAAGGCAACAATACCGATATTTTTTTTCAATATTTTTAAGAAAGTTTTAAATACTATCATATGATTGCCTCCTTAAACTGATATATGAAACGAAAAACATCAGACCAGAAAAGACAAGTAAGCTTATAACATCAAAATAATAACGTTGAAAGGTCTCATAATAATACAAAGCATAAAGGCCATCAGTAATCATAGCTGCTGGATTTAACTGATTCATTATAGGAAAATTTTTATCTACAATATATTTCATCGTAATTCCCATCATTCCTGATAGAAAACTTCCTAACATCGTTATAGAAATAATAATACCTGTTTTCGTATTTTCATTTGATTTTACTAATGTCCCAATGGCAGTTCCTAATGATAATCCAGCAAACGCTCCTGCACAGGTCAAAAGAATAACCAAAGCAAAGTGACTTCCATAATCAACATGCAAAACAAAGACCGTATATATAAACAACAAAAGCAAACCAACCAATTGTGTAAAATAACTTGCCATCATACTTCCAAGAATCATACGGCCTTTATGCACAGGTGAGACTGAAATTCTTTTTCCATGACTTGACATATTGGCAAGAACCTGATTGATACTTGTCATACCTAAGGTTCCACCATACAAGCAAGTCATTGCAATCAAAGTATAAAATTCAATCATTGTGTAACTTAAATGATGACTAGACTGATCTAGGATATTGGCTTGACTGTCTTTTATAGCTGTGAAAACATCTTGATAGATTTGCGAAGAAGCAGAATCTATGTTTTCTAATATTGTCGGATTTCTTTCAATTTCTTGAATTAATCTATATTCAATGATATCATTTATTATTTTATCTGTTTGGAGGATTTCTTCAGTCACATACTTTAAAATTGTTTCATTGATACCGCTCCTACCAACTACAACCTGAAGTTGATGATCAGCCATAAGCACATACCCATCTATTTTTTTATTTGCCAGCAATCTCTTTGCTTCTTCTTCGTTCACATAATCTGTATGAAATAGCTGTTCTTCACTCTTATCATCACTTAGTTGTTCAAATGAGCGAACAAAAACTTCATTTTGTAAAAATTCATCATTATTAATAATCGCTATATTGATAATATCTAATTGTTCATTTTTTTCAATATCAGAAAATGCCATTTGAAAAAATGTCCCTAAAAGAATTGGAAAAGCGAAAGTCCAAAAAATAAGTATCTTTTTTCTAAAGAGGATTTTTAAAGCATATTTAAAATGATTTCCCATTATCAGTCACGTAATTCCTTTCCCGTCAATTCAAGGAAAACATCATTCAATGTTGGTCTTTCTGAATAAATATTTGTATATTGGATCCCCTTATTATTCAAACACTCTATTAATGTCATTAAATTATTATGACCATGATGATAAGTCACAACCAAAATCATACCATCATAATGAATATCTTCAACATGCTCATCTTGAGATATCAGTTGTAATGTTTCTTGACTAATTTTCTTCACTTCTACGCTAATTTTTTCTTCAATTTTTGCTAAAGATTTAAGCTCAGTACTTGTTCCAGTTGCAAGAATTTGCCCTTTATCAAGAATGATAATACGGTCGCAAAGAATTTCTACCTCTTCCATATAATGTGTAGTATATACAATTGTGGCACCTTGCTCTCTTAATTTCTTGATTCCATCTAAAATATGATTACGACTTTGCGGATCAACTGCTACAGTTGGTTCATCCAAAAAAATTAACTGAGGCTTATGAGCTATTCCACAAGCAATATTTAATCTTCGCAATAAACCACCAGACAATTGTTTAGGACGGAATTTCTGAAATTCCTCTAATCCAACTAATGTAATAGCATCACGAATATATTGTTTTCTCTCATTTTTATCCTGAATATATAATCCGCAAAAATAATCAATATTTTCATAAACAGTTAATTCTTGAAAAACAGCAATATCCTGAAAAACAACACCAATTTTTCTTTTGATATTGTATGCATCAGGTGACATTTCCTGTCCAAAAATGCGAATATGACCATGATTAAAATTTAATAAAGATAAAATACAATTAATAGTTGTAGATTTGCCACTCCCATTTGGACCCAATAAGCCTAATATTTCACCTTCATAAACGTCAAAAGAGAGATTATCAACTGCTTTTAATTGTTTATAATGTTTCGTAAGTTGCCTTACTTCTATAACACTATTCATTTTTTTCTTTCTCCTTTTCTAGCAATATAAGTGCTTGAAATTCATCAGTTAATATTTCACTGATCTGTTCATCAGTAAAATCAAAAGTCTTGGTAACAATCATTGATGCAATACCATGAATAAAAATCCACATTTTAAAATGAAATGCCTCAACTTTATCAGAATCAAGCTTTGTTGACATTTTCGCAAACTTCATAGCTTCAACATAACTTTCATCACGAAAAATATAATCCTGTGATGAAAGATTTGTTTCATGCATAAAAATAATGCGAAATAATTGTGGTTCTTCTTTTGCAAATCTAATATATCCTTTACCGACTTCTTTATAGGGTAATGATTGATCACTATTCTCAGTTATGTATCGTTGAAATGTACGCATGATTTTATATAAAAGTTCATGTTTGAGTTCATCCATATTTGTAAATTGATAAAAAATAGGTTGAATTGAACAATTGAGTTTTCTTGCAATAGCCCTTGCATTAATACCTTTCATTCCTTCAATTCTTACGATATCATATGCTGCATTTAAAATATCCTCTTTTTGTATTTTTGTTGTAGGAGGCATCACACAATCTCCTTTCATATCAAATGATATATATCGTTTGATATATTATATCATAATTTTTATATATAAGAAATACTTTATAATAAAAAAACCTGATTAATCAGGTCCTTTTGTATATACAAATCATTTATAGTATATTTGTATCTTAGATATCTTATTCAACGCTCACAATGAATGAATAAACTGGTTGTTTTCCATTAACACATTCAAGTTCAGCTTCATATGTGTTTTCAATATATGCTTCAATTTCAGAAACTTCTTCTGCTGTAACATCTTCACCATAAATAAGTGTAATTATCTCAGAGTCGTCATCAACCAATTGATTTAATGTTTCTTTTAAAGCCTCTATTTTTGTAGGAACACATGCTGTAATTTCTTTTTCACACAAAGCCATATATTGATTAGCTTTAATATCAACACCATCAATATTTGTATCTTTAATTGCAAAAGTAACTTGTCCTGTTTTAACATTTGCAATAGCTTCTTTCATTTCTACAAGATTATCATCTAAACTAACTTCTGGATTATACATAATACATGCAGATAATCCTTGTGGAATTGTTTTAGAAGGAACAACTTGAACATCAATTTCATCCTCTAAAATAATTGCAGCCTGTTGTGCAGTCATCACAATATTTGAATTATTTGGCAAAATAATAACATGATTTGCATGAACATCACGAACAGCTTGCACAATATCTTCTGCTGATGGGTTCATAGTTTGTCCCCCACTGACAACATAGTCACAATGTAATTCTAAGAACATATCTTTAATTCCATCACCAGCAGCAACACTAATAATAGCAACTTCCTTTTCAGGCTGTTGTTGAACAGATTGACTAGCCTTTTCTACAGGCATTCCATTATTTGCTTCTAAAATCGAATTATGTTGTTCTTGCATATTCTCAATTTTAAGCTTAATAAATTCCCCATATCTTTGAGCTGTATTTAAGGCATTTCCTGGCTTTAATGTATGCACATGAACTTTGACAATATCTTCATCTTGAACAACAACAATACTATTTCCTGGAAGTCTTTCCAATTCATTTCTTAGTCTTTCTTCCTTAAACGCCTTAATTTTACCTGGATCTAATCTAAAAATAAATTCTGTACAGTAACCAAAACCTTCTTCTCCATCAGATTCAACATCAACTAAAGCTTCTTTTGTTTGGGAACCTTTAATTTCAACTCTCTCAATTTCTTCTCCTGCTAATGCAGCCATAAATCCTGTAAAAACCAATAATAAACCGGCACCACCACTATCAACAACGCCAACTTCTTTTAATACAGGCAAAAGTTCTGGTGTTCTTTCCAAAGATTCTTCTGCTTCTTTAACAAAATAAGAAAAAACATCTTCAATTTCCATTTCTTCTTGAGCATATTTTACAACAGCTTCACTTGACTCTCTAATCACTGTTAAAATTGTACCCTCAACAGGTCTCATAACAGCTTTATATGCAACTTTAGCACCATTTTGAAGCGCACAAGCTAACTCTACAGCATCTACTTCAGTTTTCCCTTCAAAAGCCATAGAAATTCCTCTAAAAATTTGTGATAAAATAACACCTGAATTTCCTCTCGCTCCCATCAACAAACCTTTAGACAACTTCTTAGAAACCTCATAGATATCATTTGAGTCTAAAGCTTCAATCTCACTAGCTCCAGCACTAAAAGTTAAAGACATATTTGTTCCTGTGTCTCCATCAGGGACTGGGAAAACATTTAATGCATCAATTTCTGGATGGTTATTATGAAGTACCGTAGCCCCAGTAACAACCATTTTCTTAAATAGACTGCCATCAATAATCTTCATATTTGACCTCCAATTAATCTAAAACACGAATGCTTTGTACAAAAACATTCACTGCCTCAATGTCAATATCTAATGTTGTTTCCAATACATATTTCACTTTCTTTTGCACTTCATATACAACTTCAGAAATCTTAACACCATATCCTACGATAATATAGACATTTAAAATTGTTCCTATTTCACCATCTTCAACAACAATTCCCTTAGCGTAATTATCTCTACCTAATAAATCATAAAATCCATCTTTCATAATTTTTTGACTAGCCATTCCTACAACTCCATAACATTCAGTTGCTGCGCCACCAGTAATACTTGCTACAACATCTAATGAAAGATTAATATCACCTAAATCAGTTGTTTTTTTGATCATAACTTCTCCTCCAATCATTTACACAAAATATAATTATATATATTATATCTTATTTTTTTAGTCTTGACAAATATTTCATTTATAATGCATACGCATTATACCCCAGCAACTTCAACTTGTAAATGAAAAGAATAAAAAATGTTGAAATATTCACTTATTTCTTATAATATATGCATGTATCAATATGTTTTACATAAAACTTTTTTCGTCCATCTATAAAAATCAAAAAAGTATTTGCAATTTTTAGATAATAATGATATTATATCAAGGTATGTGAAACATAGATGTAAAGGATGGTGAAAAAAATGGCTAGAAAATGTGAAGTTAGTGGAAAAGGACCTATGTCAGGTAATACTCGTTCTCACGCATTAAATGCAACAAGAAGAAAATGGAATGTAAACTTACAAAAAGCTACTATTTTAGTCAATGGTAAACCAAAGAAAGTAAAAATTTCAGCGAGAGAATTGAGAAGTCTTAGAAAAAGCGCTTAATTATAAAGAATGCATCTCTTATAGATGCTTTTTTTATACTCTTTTTTGAAACTATTTTTCATAAAAAAGTCTTTTTCTTATAAATAATGAAACTTTTGTGATATTCATTCTCTACCTCTTTTCTTTCAAATCTTTTTTATATAAAATAATAATATGAAAAGGAGGAGAAACAACAATGTTTCCAAATAATTTTTTATGGGGTGGAGCTGTAACTGCTCACCAAAGTGAAGGTGCTTATACAGAATGTGGAAAATCACCTGCTGTTTGTGATCTTTTCCCTAAACCTGAGCATTCAGATTTCAAAGATGGCATTGATGCATTCCATCGCTATGATGAAGATTTTGCTTTATTTGAAGAAATGGGATTTACAAGTTATCGTTTTTCTATTGACTGGTCTCGTGTTATGCCGGATGGTGAACATTTTAGTGAAGAAGGAATGTCTTTTTATGATCGTTTTATTGACAGTATGATTGCTCATGGTATGGAGCCGATGTGTTCTTTATACCACTTTGAAATGCCACAGATTTTAATGGATCAATATAATGGTTTTTATTCTAGAATTGTTGTAGACAAGTTCGTCACATATGCTTATAAGATGATTGATCGTTATGGAGATCGTGTTAAAAAATGGATTTCCTTTAATGAACAAAATGCAATTGGACTCATCGGTAGCCATAAAATTGCCTATGGTGCAAAATGTCCCGAAGGTGTAGATGAACAAGTGTTTGTCAATCAATTGGTTCATAATACCTTCGTTGCCCATGCAAAAGTTGTTGAAAAAGTGCATACAATAAAAGATGCTATTGTTTTAGGAATGGTCATCTATATCCCAACTTACGCTTTGACATGCAATCCTTTAGATGAATTAGAAGCACGTAATCAAATGGCAGTTACTGATATGTATTTTGAAATGTTTACACATGGTGAATATTCAAGTTATATGTATGCCAAAATGAGAAATGAAAACAAACTCCCTCAAATGGAAAATGGTGATTTAGAACTTCTTAAAAATAATGTCTGTGATTGGCTATCATTAAGTTATTATTTTTCAACTGTTGCCTCACATGGAAAAAACAGCATTGAAATGAATGGTAATGCTAAAGCAGCTGTGAATCCTTATTTAAAAGCAAGTGAATGGGGATGGCAAATTGATCCCTTAAGCTTGAGAATTGGATTAAGAGATATTTATGCAAAATACCGTTTACCAATCATGGTTGTTGAAAATGGTTTTGGTATGCGTGATACCCTTGTCGATGGAACTGTTATTGATGATGAACGTATTCAATATATGAAAGATCATATTGAACAAATTGGAATAGCTATTGAAGAAGGAGTAGATTGTAGAGGATATCTGATGTGGGGTCCTATTGATATCTTATCTTCCCAAGGTGAAATGGGAAAACGTTATGGAACCATCTATGTTAATCGTGATGATAAAGATTTAAAAGACATGAAACGTTATAAAAAGAAATCTTTTAATTGGTATAAAAAGGTCATTAAGACTAATGGAACAAATCTCGAAAATGAAAAGAATTAGCGTTTAAACGTTAATTCTTTTTTAGTCTTAAAATCATATTATTAAATATCATCACTCTTAGTTTTCAAATGCATAAAAAAGAAGATTTCACATTCGACTGATAAAAATACAGTCAATTTTAAAATCTTCCATTTTTCATGACCTATTGTTAAATAAGAATGAGATTATCTCTTAAAACCCTTTTTAAATTGATCAAAAATAGATTCTTTTTTAGAAGCTTTTCTTAGCTTAGAATACAAATCTTTTTCTTCTCTTGAAAGTTTCGCAGGAATTTTAACATCAATCTTCACGAATTGATCGCCATAAGTATCATTTCTTAAATCCTTCACACCTTTTCCCTTTAAACGTAATGTTGTCCCTGGTTGTGTTCCCTCAGGAACTTTCAAAGAGACATCTCCATAAACGGTTGGAACATCCACTTCACAGCCTAAAGTCGCATCAACTGCTGAGATAGGAATTGTCATATAAATATTTTTGCCATCACGTGTAAAATGTTGATGTGGTTTAACATAAATCTCAACATACAAATCTCCATTTGCTCCACCATTTGCTCCTCGATGACCTTTTCCTGGTACACGCAATTGTTGGTGTGTATTGATTCCAGCTGGTATATTTAACTCAACTGTGATATTTTTATTGATATATCCTTGACCCTTACAATGTGGGCATTTTTCTTTCACAACCTTACCTGTACCATGACAATCTGGGCAAGTTGTTTGATTAACAAAAGTTCCAAAAGGAGAACGTTGTTGTGTACGAATTGTACCAGTTCCGCCGCAGCGTGAACATGTTTGAACATCATTTGGTGTTTTCGCTCCAGAACCATGGCAATGTGAACATTGCTCATCAAAGTTAATTTTAATTTCTGTCCTCTTACCTTTAATAGCATCCATGAAATCAATTTCTAGTTGAATGAAACGATCTTCTCCACGCATTGGTCCAGTTTTTCTCTGACGTGAAGATCCTCCACCAAAGAAAGAACCAAAAATATCTCCTAAGTCAACATCTTCAAAGCCACCAAATCCACCACTGAATCCACCAGCTCCACCAAAGCCTCCACTCTGATCAAATGCAGCATGTCCATAACGATCATATGCAGCTTTTTTATTTTCATCAGATAAAACATCATAAGCCTCTTGAACTTCCTTAAATTTTTCTTCAGCTCCAGCTTCTTTGTTCACATCAGGGTGATATTTCTTTGCCATTTTACGATAAGCACGTTTTATTTCATCAGCACTAGCACCTTTACTAACACCAAGCACCTCATAATAATCTCTTTTATCTGCCATATTTTCACCTCTTGACTAGATAAAACCAAGGCAAAGCCTTGGCTTTATAAAACTAATTTTTTTCTGTAAAATCTGCGTCTACAACATCATCATCATTTGAAGCTCCACCATTTCCTGTTGGATTAGCTCCTTGTGATTGTTGATATTGATATGCTGCCATTTGTTGAGCAACTTGTTCTAATTCAGACATCTTTGCTTCTAATGTTGCCATATCATTAGCATCTAAAGCCTTCTTTAATTCATCTCTTAAAGCAGTTGCTTGAGTTTTTTGATTATCATCAATCTTATCACCTTGCTCAGCCAATGCCTTATCAATTTCATTAATCATTTGTTCAGCTTTATTTCTTGTTTCAATATCTTTACGTTTCTTTTCATCTTCAGCTTTATTTGCTTCAGCTTCTTTCACCATTCTATCAATTTCTTCATCACTTAAACCAGTAGAGTTTTGAATTGTAATAGACTGTTCTTTTTGAGTCTTCATATCTTTCGCTTTAACATTAACAATACCATTAACGTCAATATTAAATGTTACTTCAATTTGAGGAACTCCTCTTGGTGCTGGTTCAATACCATCTAATTTAAATAAACCTAATTGTTTATTATCTTTAGCCATTGATCTTTCACCTTGTAAAACGTTGATATCAACAGCTGGCTGATTATCAGCAGCAGTAGAGAAGATTTGTGATTTTGTTGTTGGAATTGTTGTATTTCTTTCAATTAATACAGTCATAACTCCACCCATAGTTTCAATACCTAATGATAATGGTGTAACATCCAATAAGACGATATCCTTAACATCACCTGCAATAACTCCACCTTGAATAGCTGCACCCATAGAAACAACTTCATCAGGGTTCACTGATTTATTTGGTTCTTTTCCTAATAGTCTCTTTACTGATTCTTGAACAGCAATAATACGAGTAGAACCACCAACTAATAATACTTGATCAATTTCACTTGGAGACATTCCAGCATCATTTAATGCTTGTCTTACAGGTCCTTCTGTACGAGCAACTAAATCTTTAGTTAATTCGTCAAATTTAGCTCTTGTTAATGTTAATTCTAAGTGTAATGGACCAGCAGGACCAGCTGAAATAAATGGTAATGAAATTTGAGTTTGCATCATACCAGATACATCTTTCTTTGCTTTTTCTGCTGCTTCTTTCACACGTTGCATAGCCATCTTATCTGTGCTTAAATCAACACCTTGATCTTTTTTGAATTCAGCAACAATCCAATCCATAACTTTTTGATCGAAATCGTCTCCACCTAAATGATTATCACCAGCAGTAGCCAATACTTCAAACATACCATCAGCTAAGTCTAAGATAGAAACATCAAATGTTCCTCCACCTAAATCATAAACTAACACTTTTTGTTCTTTATCTAATTTATCAACACCGAATGCTAAAGCAGCTGCAGTTGGTTCGTTGATAATACGTTCAACTTCCAATCCAGCAATTTTACCAGCATCTTTTGTTGCTTGTCTTTGAGCATCATTGAAATATGCAGGAACTGTAATAACAGCTCGATTCACTGGTTCACCTAAATATGATTCAGCAGTTTTTTTCAAGTTTTGTAAAATCATTGCTGAAATTTCTTGTGGTGTATACTCTTTACCATTTACATTTGCTTTATAGCTTGTTCCCATATGTCTCTTAATTGACATAATTGTATCTTTGTTAGTGACTGCTTGACGCTTTGCTGCTTCACCAACAACAATTTCACCATTTTTGAAAGCAACAACTGAAGCTGTTGTTCTCAATCCTTCAGGATTTGCAATAACTTTTGCTTCTCCATTTTCCATCACACTAACACATGAATTTGTTGTACCTAAATCAATACCAATAATTTTATTTCCCATAATAAAATCCTCCTTAAATTTATTCATTAACTTTAACTAAAGATGCGCGAATGACACGATCTTTCAATTTATAACCTTTTTGAAGTTCTTCCACAACAATATTTGATTCATAATTTTCATCTTGTGCTGTCATAACTGCTTGATGTAAGTTTGGATCAAATTCCTTTCCTTGAGCCTCAATGACTTCAACACCATTCTTTGCTAAAATAGCCATAAGTTGATCAAAAATCATTTGATACCCTTTTAAAAATGTTTGAACTTCTTCACTTGAATTTTGAACATTCAAAGAACGTTCAAAATTATCGACAACCGGCAACAACTCTTCTATAAAAGTTTGCATCATGAACTTTAAAGAATTTTGATGTTCTTTTTCTAATCTTCTCTTTAAATTCTCCATATCAGCAAAAACTTTATAGTAATCAGTTTTCCAAGTTGTCACCTCTTCTTGTAGTTTAGCCACTTGTTTCTCTAATAATTCCTCTTTTGACTCTTCCACAACTTCTTTTTCTTCGCCTGCTTCTTCAACTTCTTCAACAGCTTCTTCTTTCATTTCCTCTGCCATTCTTTCACCTCTTTTATTCATCATCTTCGTCTAACAAAGCTTGTTCTAAGCTCTGTGAAATATACTCAACCAAAGAAACAACTTTTTCATAAGGCATTCGTGTTGGTCCGATAACCGAAATAGATCCTTTGGACTCTTTTCCTGTCTTAAATGATGCCGAAATCACAGAAACATCATTTAATTCCTCAATTGGTGAATCACTTCCAATCCGTACACTCACACCTTCTTCTAAAGCAATTGGTTCCAAATTACGCCAAGACTGCGAATTTTCAAATGCCGATACCAAACGCCTCAGCTTATTCACATCATTATATTCAGGCTGATATAGGAGATTCTCCTTTCCTGAAAAATATAACTCACTATTTGCGAATTTCATAAAAGCTTCTAAGAATGCATTAAACAGCATTTCATGTTCTTTAATACGGGCACTTAAAACTGGCTTTACATCCCGTTCCAAACGATAAGCAACTTGATTGATAGGCGTCCCATCTAACAAATCATTCATAACATTGACACAACTTTTCAAGTCCTCCAAATAGGCATTATTTTTTACATTAAACATACGATTTTCAACATGTCCTTTATCAGTAACGATAATGGCAGTTACACTATGTTCAGTCAAAGGAACCAATGTAATATTCTGTAATCTTTCATAATTAGAATTAGGTCCCAATGCCACTGTTGTTAAGTGTGTCAATTCACTAAGGATTTGACAACTTTCCTTAATAATATCATTTAATGAACGATGACGTTCTCCTAAAATCAGAGAAACTTGATTTTTAACTTCATCATCAATACTTGGTTGCATTAATGTGTTGACATAAAAACGATAACCTTCAGTAGAAGGAACACGCCCTGATGAAGTATGTGTTTTTTCAAGATATCCATGTTCTTCTAAATATGACATTTCATTACGAATTGTCGCACTCGAATAAGGAAGCTGATACTTTGTCATTAATGCCTTAGAACCTACTGGCTCAGCCGTTTCAACAAATTCCTCAACTATACATTTCAAGATCAGTAATTGTCTTGCGGTCAGCATCTTCTTCCCTCCTTTAGCACTCTTTTTATCCTTGTGCTAATTACATTATACTCATGTTCTTAGCACTGTCAACCCTTTTGTGCTAAAAATTCATTGAAATTAAAAAAAGGTTATCATTTTTATTCAACGATAACACTATTCTAAAAAATCAACTAATATTTCATGAAGCAAGGTCATTCCTTTTTTCGTTGTCTTTAAAAATCCATTTTCATAAACCAACATATCCAAAATCATATATTTTTGAATAGGTTTTTCATACTTTTGAAAAATATCTTCCTGAAATCGTTGCTTAAAATGTTCAGAAGAAACACCCCTCACTAATCGCAATCCCATCATGACCATTTCGAACATTTGATCCCTTTGATCAATTTTTTCCTTTTTCAATAAATAATTTCCTTTTAAATACTGCGTTAAAGAACGTGTGTTTTCAAAACGTTGTCCTTCAACGATACTATGAGCTCCCAAACCAACGCCCTCATAATTGCCATATTCCCAATAAACACAATTATGTAAGGATTGATACTTTTTTTTAGCAAAGTTACTTACTTCATATTTTTCAAAACCCATCTTTTTAAGATAAGCTTCAATCATTTCATAATAATCGGCTTCTATTTGATCGTCCAATGGTTGATAGTTTTGAATAGATAACAATGTATGTTCTTCAAGAATCAATGAATAATACGAAACATGTTGGATATCTAAAGTTTTCACAAGATTTAAGTCATTTTGAATGTCTTCTTTTGTTTGGTGAGGAATACCATACATCAAATCAATAGAAATATTTTGAAAACCTATTTTTTTAGCTAAAGTTATCACATCAAAGACATCTCGATTTGTATGTTGACGATGCAAAAAGGCAAGCAAATGTTCTTGAAATGTTTGTACTCCAATACTTAAGCGCGTAATTCCACCATTATATAAAGTCCTCAGTTTCTCTTCATTCATTGTCTCTGGATTTACTTCAATCGTATATTCTTGAATATTGTGTGTATAAGGCTTTAACATGTTCATAAGCTGTTGCAATTGTTCCAAAGATAGTACAGTAGGTGTTCCTCCTCCTATATAAATAGTATATAAAGATGAAGGAATTGCTTTTGCATGCAACTCCCTTTTTAAAGCTTTTAAATAGTCATCAGCCCATTGTTGATTATAATAAACCTTGCAAAAATCACAATAACTACAGATATTTTTACAAAAAGGAATATGTACATAAAGTGATCTCATGATAATCCAAATTCCTTTGCTAAACCACCCAAAGACGTTTCTTTATAAGCACTTGACAAATCTTTACCTGTTTCTTTCATAACTTTAACAATTGTATCAAAAGACACTTTATTTTTACGCAAATATCCTAGTTGTTTTGCTAACATTGCTGCATCAAGCGCGCGTAATGAACCATAACCATTTCTTTCAATACAGGGAATTTGTACATAACCGCCAACAGGATCACAGGTTAATCCTAGATTATGCTCTAACCCCATTTCAGCAGCATATTCAATTAAAGAATTATTCAGTTCATAAATCCAAGCCATTATTGCTGCTGCCATTGCACATGCCGTCCCCACTTCAGCTTGACAACCACCATCAGCACCTGAAATGGTTGCATTATACTTCACAACATTCCCAAACAATCCACCAATTGCAAGAGCTTTTATCAAATCTTTTTTCTCAACATTTAATTGCTTATAACAATAATACAAGACAGCTGGTACAATACCACTAGCTCCACATGTAGGCGCTGTTACAATTTGACCGCCATCAGCATTCTCTTCTGCCACTGCATAGGCATAACTAGAAATAAACAATCTTTCACGATCAGATTCACGACGTGTATTTTGAGCCTGTTGATAAATTGACTTTGCCACCCGTTTTAATTTTAATTTACCGTGAATTGTTCCTTCCTTATGCAAACCATTTTCAATACTTTCAAACATTGCATTTAAAATATCATAAAGATAGACAACAATATCTTCTCCCTCATTTTCGAGAACATAATCATATAAAGAAATACCCTTTCGATCCACATACTCTAAGACTTCCTTCATTGTCTTTTCTTGATAGATTTCTTTTGTTTTTTCTTCCATATCTCCCTTAAAATAAATAGAACCACCACCAATAGAATATACCTCAATTGCTTTTATTTCCTGATTATTTTCATCAAAAACATAAACAATCATTCCATTTGGATGATAATCCAAAGTTTCACTTTTAAATGAAAAAGTCACTGGTTTTGGAGCAAAGGTTTTTTCAATAATAGCATCTGTCAAATGACCTTTACCAGTTAAAGCTAAAGAGCCATACAAATCAACATGAAAACGCATAGCCTGAGGATACAATTCCAAAATACGTAAAGCAGCACGCTGAGGACCCATTGTATGCGATGAAGAAGGCCCTACCCCTATTTTATATAATTCTTTCAATGATTCCATTATACTTGTCCTCCTATTTTTATTAAAAAAAGTTCTAGACCTCTAAAACGATCTATTTTTCCAGTCTTAATATCAATGTCCAATTGTGCAAGTTCATGAATCTTTTCTAATAACTCTTTTAATTCATAATCTTTTCCATCCTGTCTCACATACCTTAAACGGTATGGATTTAACGATAAGATTTTACCAATTTCCTGATCATTATACCCTTTTCTATCTAAAAGTTTAACCTGATAAAGCAAACGCAATGAATTAGCAATTAAAATAATTAACTTAATAGGCTCCTCATTATTCATCATTAAATCTTTATAAATACGAATACTTTGAGCAGTATCTTTATTCAAAATAGCTTTTGTTAATTCAAAAACGTTTTCTTCAATTTGTTTTGTTACCATTTTATCAACTATATCTTTGGTAATATGATGACTATATAAGCACATTTTATTCACTTCTTGTGAAATTTCCAATAAATCATTAGGCATTCGTGACAAAAATAATGTCAATGCATCATTATCAATTTCACAATGACGAGCCTTGAATGCTTGATGAACTGTCTTCAACAATTGTTTATCGTCTAATTTTCCTATCTCAATAAAACGCGTCTGCTTTCTCAAAGTTTTCACAATTTTTTTACGTTCATCAAAATTCTTTTGATCATGATAAACAACAAAAATTGTCATAGGATTCTCTTTAGTCATATAATCCATAAACAACTTTATATCATCTTCCGAAACTTCTTTTTGCTTTTGCGTTGTTAAAAAAATAGGATTTTTTACAACAATCATCTTATATTCTGTTAAAAAAGGTGGTGTTAAAGCATCTTCAATAATGACTGACATAGGTGTTTCATGACACCAATAAGTCATGATATTCAAATTTTCTTCATTAATATGATATTGCTTTTTAAGACTCTTTAATTTTTGTTCCATGAGAAACTGATCTTCACCATAAATGACACAATTCATCCCATCACCTCACTTCATCATTATACATGAATTATCTCAAAATGTAACGAGATTTTCCATAAAATCGGATATGAAACATACCGTCTTCATCCGTTCGTAAAATTGTTATCTTTTTTCTTTCTAATCTTTTGATAACTTCTTGAGATGGATGATGATATATATTATTTTTCTTCACACCTATCATTGCAATACGTGGCTGTATCATTTCAAATAAAGCTACTGAAGAAGATGAAGCACTTCCATGATGTGAAACCTTTAAAATATCTACATCCAAAGATTTATATTTCTCTTTAAGATCTCGTTCAACGTCTTGTGATGCATCACCCATAAATAAAAGAGTCATCGCTGGCAATTCCACATACATAATTAAAGATTGATCATTACGATTCATATAAAAATGATCACTGTTTAACATTGTCACTTTCATACAGCCTATCTCACGATATGGTTCATACTCTTTCACAACATGTCTTACATCAAAATGTTCAACAAGTGATTCCAAAGCTCCACAATGATCAAAATCATCATGTGATATATAAACATAGTCCAAATATTGTATACCAACTGACTTTAAATAAGGAATAATAGTCTTTTCTGCTATATCATAATCTTGTACACCACCTGTATCAATCAATATATTTCCTTGATTCATAGGTAAACGTATCAATGTACAATCTCCTTGTCCAACATCAATCATTGTCACTTCACCATAAATCTTATATTGACTATAAAATGAAAAACTGAGCAGTAAAGCAATCATCATAGAAATCAAATTTTGAAGAGATCTTTTAAGTTCAACTGCAATTATCATTTGAAAGAAAATAATATAAAATAAAATGAGAAATAACAATGATGGCTTTGAAAATACTAAAAACAAAGACAATTGTGACAAGAAATTTAAGATCAACTGAAAGATATTTGTACATATAATTAATAAAGGTTCTAAAAATCTTAAAAAGAGTGTTAAACAACATAATGTATAAAAGATTTCTATAAACGGGGTGATGACAATCCCAAATATAAAAGAAAGAATAGGAACTTGAAAATTCAAAGATAAAACAATGGGAACTGCTGATAAATAAATAAAAAAGGAAGCATATTTCATGTGTTTTGTCATCAAAACAATAAAATAAATGAAATAAGAAAAAATAAATGAAATATTAAAAATAATATATGGATTATAAAATAAAGATAAAATAATGAGTATTGAAAAAACATCATATTCATTGAACCATGGCTGTAAACATTCATAAAGCAATAACACCATAAAAGCTCTATAAAGAGAAATTTGTATAGGAATAGAAAATACATAAAAACCCAAACACATCAAAGAGAGCCATTGAGATGTCCTTTGTTGTAAAAAAAAACCTAAAATCCTCTTTAACAAAAAATATAAGATATGTATATGCATACCTGACAGAGCAAAAAGATGAACCAATGATAATTCAGTTAATTTTTGATAATCTTCCTGTATATCTAAACATTTTTCTCCTAACAAAAACAAACGCTGATAACTGGCAGTCTGCTGATGTTGAGATAGTCTTTGTTCTATCCAGTGATAAAGAGAAATATGTGATTTTTGAGAATATACTTTCTGAAGTTTGGCCTTATAAAAAATGTTTTGACTATAAAGATATGTTTTCTCACAAAAAGCATGATCATTGCTATTTTCTGACATTTCACATTCTTCCAAAGTTATATCAATTTCATCACCATATTGAAATAAATGATTGTGCATCAACTTGATAGTTCCAATATTTGTTTTGACATAACAATCATTTTCACTTACTTTGATAACACTTCCCTGAATGCGAGAAGGAAGTTCAATAAATTGAACAGGTCTTAACCACAAAGCAAGAACTAACAATAAAGTGATACCAAGATATCGCATATCAAAACGTTTCTTTAGCCAATACAAATATACTAACAAAAAAGCATAAAAAAGTGGATGAAAATATTTTGCAAGAATTACACCCAAACATCCTACTGCATAATAAATGATATGATATCTTATAAGCATAAATCTTCTCTCAATCTGAGATATGTTTTTTCTCCAATTCCACTAATATTCATAATATCTTCAATATATTCAAACGGCTGTTGTTGCCGATAATCAACGATTTTTTGTGCAGTTTTTTCACCAACCCCTTTTAAAGTCATGAATTCTTCCAATGTCGCATGATTAAGTGAAATTGTGTTTTCCTTAAAAACTGGAAGGTAAAGACGTGACTCATCTTCTACATAACTTTCTAAAGATATTGCCTCTAAATTTGCTTGTTCTTTTACTCCTACTTCCTCAATAATATCTTGAACTGTCATTTTTCCCTCAAATTCATATTTTCCTTCTCTTAAAAATGCCCCTTCTAAAATTACATATGAATATTCCTTTTCCTGCTGTTGAATTATTTCTGGTTGCTGGTAGTCATAAATAACAGAGCATACCAGCAAGCAGATAAAACCAATAAATTGTTTTATTTTTCTCATAGCTTTTTCTCCTCGTCTTTTTTCTACACTATCATAATATTCTATATAAAAGAAAAGGAATGAAGCACATTTCTTCATTCCAAATTAAAATATCCTTGAGTTGGATCTTTTACCACTACACAAGACTTTCTTATCTTATTCAATAGCCCATTATTTATTCTTAACAAATCAACAATTTCTATAAAACCACAAAAAAAGAACACTAAGATTCTCTTACAATATGCAAATGTTCATATGCCATTTCTGTTGCAATTCTCCCCCTTGGTGTTCTTTTAATTAACCCGATTTGTAAAAGATAAGGCTCATAAACATCTTCTAATGTCATGGGTTCTTCACCAATACTTGCAGCCAAAGCCTCCAATCCAACAGGTCCACCTCTAAAACGGTGTATGATTCCTAATAAATACTTATGATCAACATCATCTAACCCCAATTCATCAACTTTTAAACGCTGTAAAGCTTCTACTGTTCTTTCTTTAGTAATCATATCATCACCATTGTATTGCGCAAAATCTCGGACTCTTCTAAACAAACGATTAGCAATACGTGGTGTTCCTCGAGAACGCCTAGCCAATTCTCTTTTGGCATCTTCATCCATATTTATATGATAAACACGACTCGTACGATCAATAATTTTTGCCAGTTCACCTTCATGATAGTAGTCAAGTTTAGAAACAATACCAAAACGATCACGAAGTGGAGCCGATAAATCACCTGCTCTTGTTGTTGCTCCAACAAGAGTAAAAGGAGGTAAATCAATGCGAATAGAACGCGTTGATGCATCTTTTCCAATTACAACATCAACACAAAAATCTTCCATTGCAGGATACAAGATTTCCTCTACAACTTTATTCAAACGATGAATTTCATCAATAAAAAGGACATCTCCTGGTTCTAAAGCTGTTAAAATTGCAACTAAATCACCAGTCTTTTCAATACTTGGTCCTGTTGTTGTTTTAAGATGTGTTCCCATTTCATTTGCAATAATCATCGACATTGTTGTTTTTCCCAAACCTGGTGGGCCATACAACAAAACATGATCCAATGACTCATCTCTTAGCTTTGCAGCACCTACAAAAACCTTCAGATTATTCTTTAAATCACTTTGTCCAACATATTCATCAAATGATTGTGGACGAAGTTGACTTTCTTCATCTTCACTATGTTCTTGAATATCAAGAACATCACGTTCATAATCCATAAACTACCTCCTACATCTTTACTAATAAACTTAATGCTTTTTTAACATATCCATTCGTATCTAACTGTTCATGTGACAAAGTATTCATCGCTTTATCAATATCTTGACGCTTGTATCCTAAAGCTAATAGAACTTCTGCCGCTTCATCAAATTCAGCAGATGTTAAAACCATTTCAGTTGCCATAGCATGAAACTTTCCTTGTAAATCCAAAACAATTTGTTGGGCTGCCTTTGGTCCAATCCCTGGTATTCTTTTTAAATATGCAATATTTTTAGATTCTATTGCTTGAATAATCGCTTGCACATCACCTGTTGCTAAAATACCAATAGCTGTTTTACAACCAATACCTTTGACCAAAATAAGTTTTAAAAATAATTCTTTTTCTTCCTTGGTTGAAAAACCAAATAACAAGATACCATCTTCTTTTACTTGTTGATAGACATAAACAAAAGCTTCTTTTCCTCTTGTAAACTGATATGGGTTAGAAACATAAATCAAATATCCAATGCCATGATTATCAATAACAATATAATCTCTTGCCATATCAACAATAACACCTTTTATATAACTATACATATTTAACTCCTATTTCCTCACATTTGCACTTATTATAGCATAGAAATAGAAGAAAAGAAAAAAATGAGAAGAAATTTTCTCATTTTATTCATAAAACTCAAATTCAAAGTCCAAAATCGTCACCGTATCGCCCGATTCAACACCAGCAACACGTAAAGCATCATCCAAACCAATATTACGCATCTTTTGCGCAAAACGTTTCACGCCATCATCACTTCCCAACGACGACATCTGAACAATACGTTCTACTTTAGGACCAGTAACACGCCAATAACCATTTCCTTCATTATGAATTTTAAAGCCAACTTCATCTTTCTTTTCATATGTGTATAAGACACTATTTTCAATTTCATCTTGTTCATCAACAAAGGATGGTGTTGTTTCTAATAAATCGGCAATGGCATACAAAGGTAAATCAATACCTTCCTGAATTAAAGCAATAACTGGAAAAACAGGAACTTCATCTCCTACTTTTGCTTTAAATGCTTTCAAATTTTCTTCAGCATTTTCCTCATCCATTTTATTAGCAATCACAATTTGAGGCCTTTCTAATAAGCGATATTTATATTCACTTAATTCTTTATTAATAGCCAAATAATCTTCATAAGGATCACGACCTTCAGTTCCACCCATGTCAATCACATGAACAATAACACGACATCTTTCAATATGTCTTAAAAATTGATGACCCAATCCTTTCCCTTGACTTGCTCCCTCAATAAGACCAGGCAAATCCGCCATGACAAACGATCTCCCATCTTTTGCTTGAACAACACCTAAATTAGGAACAATTGTTGTAAAATGATAATCAGCGATTTCAGGTCTTGCACGTGAAACAACAGAAAGCAGTGTAGATTTTCCAACTGAAGGGAAACCAACCAAGCCAACATCAGCTAATAATTTCAACTCACAAATCAAATTATATTTCTCACCTGGTTCGCCTCGTTCACAAATTGTCGGTGCAGGATTTCGACTTGTCGCAAATCGTGCGTTTCCACGACCACCACGACCACCTTTAGCAATGACAGCACGTTGTTTATCTTGTGTTAAATCAGCAAGAATTTTACCAGTATCTTCATCATAAATAACAGTTCCTACTGGTACCTTTAAAATCATATCAGAGGCATCAGAACCATGCATCTTCTTAGCCATACCTTGCTCACCATTTCTCGCCTTGTATTCACGATGATACCTAAAATCTAGCAACGTTGATAAAGAAGTTGTTGCTTCAAAAATAATACTTCCACCTTTACCACCATCACCACCAGCTGGTCCACCTTTGGGAACATAGGCTTCACGTCTAAAGGCAACAACACCGTCGCCACCTTTACCAGCCTCAACATAAATTTTGACTTTATCTATAAACTTCATTTTTTCACCTTCTTCCTTTCTTCCAAAAAAAGAACCCCATTAAAAGGGGTTCCCTATTAAGCAGCTGGATAAACTGAAACTTTAGTTCTTGTTCTTCCGTCTCTTTCAAATTTAACAACACCATCTACTTTTGCAAATAATGTGTCATCTCCACCTTTACCAACATTTACACCAGGATGAATTTTAGTCCCTCTTTGTCTGTAAATGATTGAACCTGCTGTACAATATTGTCCATCAGATAATTTTGCCCCTAATCTTTTAGAATGAGAGTCACGACCATTCTTAGTTGATCCAACACCCTTTTTAGAAGCGAACAATTGTAAATCTAATTTGAACATCATGGTTTTATACCTCCATCTTCGTGATTTTCATGTATTGTGAATAAGATTCCTCAATCGTTTCTAGAATAATTTCAAATGTTTCTAATATCACCTGAATTTCCTGATTAAATTGATTCACCTTTATATAAACAAATCCTTCTCTCAAATCAATTATTCCCAGTCCCTCTAAGAAATGCTTTTTCACCAATGCATTAGCAATTCCAACTGTGGTTGTACTGATTCCAGCACACACCAAATCTTTTCCATATTCTGCACTGTTTGCATGTCCAGAAACATTGATTTCTAAAATGTCATTATTTCTTTTTTTAATGATAACTTTGATCATTATTCAGCCATATTGATTGCTTTGATAACTAATTTTGTATAAGGTTGTCTATGACCTTGCTTTTTGTGATAATGTTTCTTAGGGTTATACTTATAAACAATAACTTTCTTTTCTTTCCCTTGTTTTTCTACAGTAGCAGTTACAGTTGCTCCTTTTACATAAGGATTCCCAATTGTTACTGCTTCATCTCCAACAAATAACACCTTATCTAAAACAACTTCGTCACCTTCAGCAACATTTAATTTTTCTACAAAAATAGTATCTCCTGCTTCAACTTTTAATTGTTTTCCACCAGTTTCAATAATTGCGTACATGATGTACCTCCTTCTTTCATAAATTTTATCTCAGACTCGCCAACCAAGGCAGCAGTGCTTTAAGACCTTTTATGTGCGGTTGTAGCTAGAGGTCTACAACAGTAGTATATTATCATTTTCCTTTCATTTCGTCAATATTTTTTTGAAATTTATTGACTTCTTGGATGCGCATGATCATAAACTTCTTTTAAATGCTGATTTGTAACATGGGTATAAACTTGTGTTGTTGATAAATTGGCATGTCCTAATAATTCTTGCACAATACGAATATCAACTCCCTGCTCCAATAAATGTGTCGCAAAAGAATGACGAAATGTATGAGGATGAATTTTCTTTGTTGCATCATAATTTTTTGTAACTCTATTGACAACATCCTCAATTCCTCGATTTGTGAGTTTACCTCCATTTTTATTCACAAAAACAATATCATGTTGTTGATGTTGTACAGCCATCAATTCAGGACGATCTATTTCAATATAATCTTTTAACCATCCTGCCGCATAATCATGAAATGGGACATAGCGATCTTTTCTTCCCTTCCCATGTATCAACAATAGTTGTCTTGAAAAGTCTACTTGTGATAATGTAAGTTCAACGACTTCCTCACATCTCAGACCAGAAGCATACATCAATTCAAGCATGGCTTTATTTCTACGTCCCAAAGTTGTTGATATATCAATACTATCTAACAACTCCATCATTTCATCAATATAAAGGAAATCAGGATTCTTTTGTTGTTGTTTTAATGATTCCACTAATAGAAAAGGATTATCATCCAGATACTCTTGACTTTGTAAATAACGATACATTCCTCGTAAACTACTCATTTTATGATTAATACTGCGAGCCGATAAACCTTCGTCATGCAATTGAGTAAGATATCCTCTTAAAAAAGAATATTGTACATCCTTTAAATCATCTATACCCTCACTTCTTAAATATAATAGAAAATGTTCAATTTCACGTTTATAACCCTTAATTGTAAGTTCTGAATAATTCTTTTGATATTTTAAATAATCTAAATATTCCTGAACATATTTATGAAAATCATGCATCATTCATAAACTCCTTCATCGTTTCAATTGCACGCATTGCATATGCCTCTTTACGTTGTTTCTTTTTAACTCTTAGAGTCAGCTCTGGTAAAATCCCAAAATTGGCTTTCATTGGTTGAAAATTATTCTGATCAGCATGTGTAATATAATAGGCTAATGAGCCCATCACTGTCTCTCTTGGGAAAACCAAAAGGTCTTGATTGCATAACAAACGTACCATATTCATCCCTGCAACCATCCCACTCTGTGCCGATTCCACATAACCTTCAACACCTGTCATCTGTCCTGCAAAAAATAGATCATCCCTATGTATAAACTGATAAGTTGGTTTTAAAAAACGTGGTGAACATATAAAACAATTACGATGCATGACACCATAACGCACAATTTTGGCATTTTCCAAGCCAGGAATCATATGAATAATACGATCTTGTTCAGGCCATGTTAAATGAGTTTGAAAACCAACAATATTATACAATGATCCTATAGCATTATCTTGCCTCAATTGCACAACTGCATGTGATCTTTTTCCACCATCTTTTTCTAAACCAACAGGTTTCATTGGTCCAAATAACAATGTTTGTTTTCCCCTTTTCGCCATAACTTCAAATGGCATACATCCTTCAAAGAACTTTTCCTCAAAATCTTTAGGTTTGACAACCTCAGCATTCACTAAAGCAATATAAAAGTCATCAAATTCCTGCTCAGTCATTGGACAATTGATATATTCAGCATTACCTTTATCATATCTTGACTTATAATAAGCTTTTTCAAAATCAATACTTTCCTTTGTGACAATTGGAGCTGCTGCATCATAGAAATAGAAATAATCATCCTGTAATAATTCCGCAATAGCTTTTGAAAGTGAATCACTTGTCAATGGTCCTGAAGCAATGATTGTAGGTCCTTTAGGAATTTCCAATACCTCTTCATGAATGACTTCAACAAGCGGATGCGAAGATAAAAATTCTGTGATGGCTTTAGCAAAACCTTCTCTATCAACTGCCAAAGAACCTCCCGCAGGAACCTGATGTTCTCGCGCAAACTTCATCACTAAACTTTGATTCATTCGCATTTCCTCTTTTAATACACCAACTGCATTGTTCATTCCATCAGCTCGTAAAGAATTTGAACAAACAAGTTCAGCAAAATATTCACTTTTATGTGCATCCGTCATTTTTACTGGACGCATTTCATATAAACGTACAGGAATACCATGAGAAATTAACTGATAGGTTGCTTCAACTCCTGCTAATCCTGCTCCTATGACATTGACTTTTTCCATTTTCATTTTCTCTCTTTCTATCCAAAAAGTCCCATATGGGACTTTATTTCACAATCGTCTTACATTTTGGATAAGCTGAACATGCTTTAAATTCACCCCAACGCCCTTTTTTTATCACAATAGGACTTCCACAATTTGGACAAATTTCATCAGTCATCTTTGGTTCAGCCTTCTTTTCGCTCTTAATATATTTGCATTCAGGATATCCTGAACAAGCCATAAACTTTCCAAAACGTCCCATCTTATAAATCATTGGTCGTCCACACTTTGGACAGACCTCGCCTGTTTCTTCTACTTCTTGAGAATCCTTCTTAATGTACTTACAAGTAGGATAATTTGAGCAGGCCACAAAATCACCATATCGTCCTTTACGAATCACCAAATCACCACCACATTCAGGACATATTTCTCCTGTTTTTTCCGGTTGCACTTGTTCCATTCGCTCATATGCTTTTTCTAATAATGGTTCAAATTTATCCTCAAAAGTTGTTAAAGCATGAACATAATCATCTTCACCTTCAGCAATTTCATCCAATTCCTTTTCCATTTGAGCAGTATATTCAACATTAATAATACTATCAAAATACTCAACAAGCTTTTCATTCGTTAAAACACCAGATTCAGTTGGTTTAAACGTCTTATCTATTGTTTCCACATAGTGACGGGTAACAATAGTATCAATAATACTTGCATACGTACTTGGACGACCAATTCCCAATTCTTCAAGTTCTTTAATCAGTTTTGCTTCTGTATATCTTGCTGGTGGTTTGGTGAAATGTTGTGATTTTTGAATATCTTGACTTAACAATTTTTCCTGTTCATTGACTTCAGGTAAAATTTCATCACTTTGTTTTTCATAATTCCCATAAACTCTTAGATATCCATCAAAAACAATCACTGAACCACTTGCCTTAAATTCATATCCATTATTCTCTAATAAAAGAGTCGTTGCATTTAACTTGGCCGCTGCCATTAAAGAAGCAACAGCACGTGCATAAATCAATGTATATAATTTATACTCATCAGGCTTTAAATACTTTTTCACACTTTCTGGCGTTCTGAAAACACTCGTTGGACGAATTCCTTCATGTGCATCTTGAACATTTTCTGTCTTCTTAGAAACCTTTACTGAACCTACATAATTTTTTCCATATTTCTCTTCAATATATGTTTTAGCTTCATCAATAAAAGCATCTGATAAACGAATTGAATCTGTTCTCATGTAAGTAATTAAACCAACTGTTTCATCACCAATATCAATTCCTTCATACAATTTTTGTGCAATCATCATTGTACGTTTCGCTTTGAAATTTAATTTTGATGAAGCCTCCTGTTGTAAGGTTGATGTAATAAACGGTGGTTTTGAAGAACGTCTTTTTAAACTCTTCTTCACTTCTGCAACAACAAATTCTTTATTTAAAGATTCAAAAACATGATGAGCCTCAGTTTCATTCTTTAATTCTATCTTTTTATTCTGATATTTTGCTAACTCAGCTTCAAAAGATATCTCATCTTTTTCAAACAACGCCCTAATTTTCCAATATTCTTGAGGAATAAAAGCTTCAATTTCTTTTTCTCTTTCGCAAATCAATCGTAAAGCCACTGACTGTACACGTCCAGCCGATTTGGATTTAATCTTCTTTTGCAAAAGCTTTGACAGTTTGAAACCAATGATACGATCTAAAACACGTCTTGTCTCTTGTGACTTCACGAGATTTTTATCTATTTGTCGAGGATGATTTAAAGCATCAATAACTGCATCTTTGGTCACCTCATTAAAAACAATACGATTTGATAAATCAGTATCTAATCCTAAAACCTCAGCCAAATGCCATGAAATTGCTTCTCCTTCACGATCAGGGTCAGTTGCAAGATAAACATAATCTGCTTCTTTTACACATTTCTTTAACTCCTTCACAACAGATTTTTTATCTTTACTCACAACATAGTTCGGCTTAAAATCATTTTCTATATCTACACCCAATCCACCTTTTCCAGTGGTTGCGAGATCTCTAATGTGTCCTTTTGATGATGTCACCTCAAAATCAGCACCTAAATATTTCTCAATTGTTTTTGACTTTGAAGGTGATTCGACAATCACTAAATTCTTACCCATCATTCTACCTCCTACGTTTTTTCTATTATTAGGTCTTTTTTTGAATTTGTCAACCTAAATCTTCATCTTCTATCACATCCTGAATACTTAATACAAGCTGAGCACCTTGCTGAATCAAATGATTGCAACCATCAAAGTCATCATAACGTGAAGGAACACAATACACTTCTTTTCCTTGTTCTAAAGCATATCCTGCAGTAATCATTGTTCCGCTGCGTTGCTTAGCCTCTGTAATCAAGATACTCTGTGATAATCCTGAAATAATTCGATTACGAAAAGGAAACAAACGCCTTTGTGGTGCTGTTTGAAAAGGATATTCACTCATTATCAAATGTTTATTCTTCAATAGCTCATACAATACTCTATTCTCTTTAGGATAACAATATTCTATTCCAGTTCCTAAAACAGCAATTGTTTGTCCGTGAGAATCTATGGCAACTTGATGAGCAATCGTATCTACACCTCTTGCCATTCCGCTTACAATCACATAATCGTGTCTCACAAGCTGTTCAACAAAATGCTTTGTTGCTTTTGTCCCATATGAAGTCACATTTCGCATTCCCACAACGCCAATTGTCTTCCTTTTAATCAAAGATAAATCACCATAATAATACAAAACAAACGGTGGACAATTAATGTGTTTTAAAACTTCTGGATAGTCATAACTAAACAATGTTGTGTATTGACATTTTAATGTCTTCTTCAATTCACATTTCAACGCTTCATCCACTTTTTCACGACGCATTAACGCATTATAAATACTTTGAAAATCGCCAGCATACTTCATCGAAAAATACAATACTAATTCTTCCATATTTACCCTCCTACTTCTATATACAAATATTTTTTTCATTTTTCTTCAAAAATTTGTAAAAAAGTAAAAAAATAATACAGATGTACTATTTTCTTATTGTATTCTCATGCTTTTCTCAAAACTCAAATGACAATTGTTCATTTAAAATATCTTGTACTGGTCTAAAACTACGACGATGAATAGGTGTAACTCCATATGTTTTTAAAGCTTCTTTATGTTCCTTTGTTGGATATCCTTTATGTTTAGCAAAGCCATATTTTGGATATTGTCTATCATACTCTTTCATGATACGATCTCTTGTCACTTTAGCAAGAATACTTGCTGCAGCGATGCTAATAGACAAACTATCTCCTTTAATCAAAGCTTGATGCTCAATGAGTGAACCTAGAGGCATAGCATCAGTCAAAGCAAAATCAGGTTTAACAGAAATATGTTGAATGGCATCTATCATTCCCTTTTTACTGGCTTGATAAACATTCAATTGATCAACTGTCTCAACATCAATAACTTCAATTTGATAAGCTAATGCATCACGAACGATAACTTCATACAACTCCTCTCGCTTCTTTTCTGACAATTGTTTAGAATCATTAATGTCATCACGATAATATCCTTTTTCAAAAATAACCGCACCAACAACCAAAGGCCCTGCCATAGGTCCCCGACCAGCCTCATCTAAACCTATAATACATGTCTTTCCATTTTCATAAGCAACTTGCTCATATTTCAATCTTTCATACATGATATATCCTCCCATGTGATTTGACCAATACTTCCATCATGAATCTCACTAAACACCAAAGCAATAACACGATCATAATCAGTCTCACCTTTCAAAGGTTTGATTTTTCTCACACAAGCAATATGATCAAAGCACTTCAATAACCAATCCGAATCATCTAAATCAATTTCTAATTGATATCTTTGTTTTAATAGAGTTGGATAATGTGCATGCATATATTCTATAGCATAAATAAACAAGTCATCCAAAGGCAAAATATCTTGTTTAATAGAACCTAATAAAGCAATATTTCTAGCAACATGCTCATCCTCAAATTTTGGCCATAAAACACCTGGTGTATCAAACAACTCAAAATCCTTTTCTACACGAATAATTTGTTGTGCTTTTGTAACCCCAGGCTTATTACCAGTCACTGTTGCCTTACGTTTAGCTAACTTATTGATAAATGTTGATTTTCCAACATTGGGAATTCCTAAAACCATGGCACGTATCGCACGAGGCTTTAATCCTCTTGATCTTTCTTTCTCCATTTTAGACTTTAGAACCACACGACATTTCTCAATAATCTTTTGATATTCATTAAAATTTTTTAAATTCACACTTATCGCTTGATAACCCAAAGACTCATAATAAGATAACCACTGTTTTGTCTTTTCTTCGTCTGCCATATCCTTCTTTGTTAAAACGATCAAACGGGGCTTATTTCGCACCATTTCATTCAACATAGGATTCTTAGAAGAATAAGGAGCCCTTGCATCCACTAACTCAATCACAATATCTATCACTTTTAATTTTTCACTTATTTCTCTTCTGGCCTTTGCCATATGACCAGGAAACCATTGAATTTGTGCCATTTTTTTCTCCTTAATCAATCCATTGAATATCATGAAATGGGAAAATAACAACCCCTTTTAAGCCAATAATATCATCTATCGTAAATGCCCCCAATTCCCTAGAATCAGTTGAACGCAAACGATTATCGCCCATCACAAAATATTCATCCTCACCAACATCAACTGAAAAATCATTCGTAAATAACTGCACATTATATGTTATCTTTGACTTTTCTACAAATTCATCATCTAAAAAATCTTGATCAACAATTTGACCATTAACATACAAAACATCATTCTTAAACTCAATATGATCCCCAGGTAAGCCAATCACACGTTTAATAATCTTCTCATTCAATGTCTCACTATATAAGACAGCAACATCAAATCTTTCAATATTTTCTTTTCTCACACCGATTGCATTAATCAAAGCAATACTTTGATCATGCAAAGTATTTTCCATAGAACTTCCATCAATTCTTACTGGGACAACAACAAATTTAAAGATGCAAACAGTTATAATTATAACTATCACCATTTCAATAATGGAATATATGTATTTTTTCTTATTCTTCATTTTATCACCTTTTTTATTATACATGTAAAAATATAAAAAGACTAGAAAAAAAGTATGGGTTCTCCCATACTTTTATTAACGGATTTCTTTAATTCTTGCTGCTTTACCAGATAATCCACGTAAATAATGTAATTTTGCTCTACGTACTTTACCAACCTTAGCAACTTCAATTCTATCAATAATTGGTGAATGAAGTGGGAAAGTTCTTTCTACACCAACTTGATAAGAGATCTTTCTAACTGTGAAAGTTTCAGAAATTCCTGAACCCTTTCTGGCAATACATACACCTTCAAATAACTGAGTACGTGTTTTATCGCCTTCTTTGATTTGTACATAAACTTTCAATGTATCCCCAGCTTTAAAGTTAGGAATGTCTTTTCTTAATTGTTTTTTTGTAATTTGATCAACCAATTGCATATTCATAATATGACTTCCTCCTTAACATTATTTTTTCTTCAAAGCTCATACGTTTTATAACCAGCGGAACTTCTGCGTCCAAAGACTTTAATAGTCTATCATTTTCTTCTTATAAAATCAATCATTTTTTTGAATTTCTTGTAAAATTTGTAATTCTTCCTCATTCATTGTTCTCTTTTCTAACAAATCAGGTCTTTTTCGATATGTTTTTAAAAGTGATTGCTGAAGTCGCCATCGACGAATATTTTCATGATGCCCACTCATTAAAACATCAGGTACAACATTTCCATCATATTCATAAGGTCTTGTATATTGTGGATATTCCAACAAGCCATCACTAAAAGAATCATCTGTGTGTGACGTTTCACGAATCGCTCCTTCCAACAAACGAATGACCGAATCACAAACGACCATACTTGCAAGCTCTCCACCAGTCAAAACATAATCGCCAATTGATAATTCAACATCAACATAATCTCGAATACGCTCATCGAATCCCTCATAATGTCCACAAATCAAAACCAAATGTTTTTCTAATGACAATTCCTGACTGTAAGATTGCTGAAAAGTTCTTCCTTGAGGAGACATCAAAATAACCAATGAATGTGTTGTTACAATGGTTTTTAAACAGTCAATAATAGGTTGACACATCAAAACCATTCCCTGTCCACCACCATAAGGATAATCATCAACCTTTTTATGCTTATTAGCAGCAAACTCCCTAAAATCATGAACATTCACTTCCACAATTTCTGCATCAATTGCCCTTTTAATAATAGAAGTCTTTAAAAAACCATCAAACATTTCAGGAAATAATGAAAGAATATCAATCTTCATCATAAAATCCCTCTATCAATTCCACACAAATACGTTTATTCTCAATATCTTCTTCTTTCACAAAAGCATCAACATAAGGAATCAGCAAACGTCGTTTTCCTTCAATAACAAGAATATCATGATGATCATACAATTGAACCTCTGTCACAGTTCCTATCATTTTTTCATAATTATAGACCTTGCATCCTATTAAATCACCTATATAATATTCACCATCATCTAGTAGACTTGTATCCTTATTCGCATAGAGTGTACATCCCTTGTATTTTTCTACCAAATTAATATCTAAATAATCACGAAAAGAAACAAGCACATGTCCTTTATGAAAACGCTGTGTTTGCACTTCCATCTCTACCATTTTACCATGATCATCAATATAGATATGTTTTCCCTTTTGAAATCTTTCATCAATAAAATCTGTAGAAGCTTTAACTTTAAGTTCACCCTTAATTCCATGTGTATTGATGATTTTCCCTATAATGACATATTCCATAAATTCCTCCTGAGAAAAAAATAGATGTGACATCACATCTATTCTCCATACGATTCAAATTTGATATCTAATTTCTTGTCATTCAATCGTCCACATACAGACATCAATTGACGAATAGAATTAGCCATCATACCTTTTCTACCGATAAGCTTAGCGATATCCTCTTGAGCAGCATAAACATATAAAACAATTGTATCATCATCTAAAGAAGGCATTTGACGTACTTCTAATTTGTTCTTGTTGCTCACTAATTCACAAGCAATATCTTGTAAAGTCTTTACGTAATCCATGATAATGCCTCAACTTATTTCTTTGCAGCTTTAGATTCTGCAAATGCTTTCATGATACCTTTTTGTCTTAATAAACTTTTAACAGTATCAGATGGTTGAGCCCCATTATTTAACCATTTTAAAGTTTCTTCTTCCTTAATAGTTACAACTGCTGGATTTTGTCTAGGATCATAAGTTCCTAATTGTTCAATAAAACGTCCATCTCTAGGCATTCTTGAGTCAGCAGCAACAATTCTATAATATGGTGACTTTTTTGCACCCATTCTTTTTAATCTGATTTTTACAGCCATAATATATCCTCCTAATTGATTTTGCCTATATATCATAACATAAATAATAAAACTGTCAAGTCTTTTTACTTAACATATAATAATTATTTTCTGACTACTTACATCCTATCTTCACATATATAAAATGATTGATTTTAAATAAAATGATAATCAA
>Ga0129308_1000976_pt1 | contig 34676 bp, 27 predicted proteins | sample L827metagenome_FD_94440 | JGI IMG/M metagenome (GOLD analysis project Ga0129308, IMG submission 94440) | Ring-tailed lemur group fecal microbial communities from Wisconsin, USA - L827 metagenome | ecosystem: Host-associated > Mammals > Digestive system > Large intestine > Fecal | place: USA...
ATGGAGGTGTCCACGGCAATGACGAAGTCCTCGATGCGCTTTTCCTCTTTCGTCTCCGGCGGCTCCACCAGGGGCATGTTGCCGTAGAGCCGCAGGCCATACGTATAGAAAATATAGTCAAAGGCGTCGCCGTCCACGGCCATGACCTCCCGGGGCACGGCGAACCGCCGCAGAAAGGCCCGGTAGTCCACATCGTCCCGGGTGGCCACCCGGATCTGCTCCAGCACCACCTCGCCGCCGGTGGCCTGCCCGGCCAGCACCGTCTCCAGGCCCGTCCGGGTCTTATCAGACAGGTCCTGCCACTTCTGGTCCTGCTGCTGGCGCTGCTGCTGGTCCTCCCGCTTCTCCGGGTCCCACAAGCCATGGTCATCCACCAGAAAGGCCCGCTGGAGCTGGGCCAGCTCATAGTCCGGCAGAGAAAGACGCAGCAGATGGCGGTAGATGCCTTCCGCGGTCAGCACCGGCATATCCCGGCGGCACTGGCCGTAAAATTTCTGCTTCATGGGCACGGGACCCTCCGCCAGGCAGGCGTAGTCCAGCCCGTCCAGAATGCTCTCCACCGCCGCGTCACAGGCAAGGTCCCAAAGCGCCGGGACCTTGCCCCGCTTTTTGAAGATGTGCCGCAGCATACAGTGCAGCAGCACATGGAGGTAGGCCCGGTCAACGGCCGTCCGGCTGCGGAGATACCGCTCCGCCAGGAAGCCGCCGTCATAGTACAGCGTCTCCCCGTCGGTGGCCAGAGACAGCGTCACGCCGCCCCCCGGCTGAAAGCGCAGGCTGCACAGGGCCACGTCTAAGTAGGGAAGGTTCAGATACAGCTCGTTCCGGGCAGCGAACAAAATGTCCTGCCCGATGGCGGAAAAATCTTTTTTCGGTGTTTCCTCCACGGGTATCCTCCTCCCTTTGTGACAGGCTATACACCTTTACAGGTCAAAGCTCTTATCCATTCCGGCGGGAAACCGCCGGTGCTGCTCCTCCAGCAGCAGGGCCACCGCCTCGGCGGCGCCGGCCTCCCGGGCCCGCTGGCAGGCCGCCGCCAGGGTGTCCCGGCTTGGCGCCGTCCGCTCCAGCAAAAAAGACAGTCCCGCCATATCCTTCTCCGCCAGCAGCCAGTCCACGGCCTCCGCCGCCTGGCTCCGGAGATGGGCAAGGTACGCTTTTTCCGCCGGTTCCGACAGCTCCACCGGGTACCGCACCCGCCAAAAGGCCAGCCGCAGCGCGGCATCCGCCTCATGCTCCATGGCAAGATAGCCCTTCCACAGCCCGTCATAGTCCTTGAAGGACAGCTTTTTCTGGCGGAAGCAGTGGTGGTAAGGGTAGCCCGCGCCGTAGATGTTGTAATCAAAATGGTGGGCGGGGCAGTTTTCCTCGTACACCTCTAAAAAATCCGGGAACAGCAGCCGGGCCGTCTCTCCCGCCGCCGTGACAAGGGTCACATCCAGTTCCCGGCTCAGCTCGTCGGCAAAATAGGCCAGGGACTCCCCCTGGTCCTCTCCGGTACGGGTCAGGTGAAAGGCGCGGAGATTGCGGCAATTCATGAGGGCGCCGCCGCCCCAGAACTTCACATCGTCCCACAGCCGCAGCCGCTCCAGGCCGTCGCAGTTCAGCAGGGCGTAATCCCCCACCCGCCGCAGGTGCCGGGGCAGCGTCAGCTCCTTTAGCCCGCGGTTGTCCCAGCCGTCTTCCTCCGGCAGAGGGCCGCAGGTGACTTGCACTTCCTCCCCCGGCGCCGCCGGGGCATTGGGTGCCAGGGCGTGGTCCCCCAGGGCCGTCACCGGCAGGCCCCACAGCTCCTCCGGCAGGGCGGCCCGTCCATCGCAGGTCACGGCCCGCAGGACTGTGACGCCCGCCGCCTCCCGGCGGACGGTCAGTTTCCAGTTGTTGACGCCGCTGACGCTTTCCAAGGGCCTCTCCTCCCCACTGTTATCTGAATCCGCAGTATACCATACTTTCCGCCGCTTTCCTAGGTGCAATGCACACAAAAAGATTTTTTTAAAGCCTCTTGACATTCCCGCTTAACTGTATATACTGTATATGTACAGTACGAACAGGAGGAGCTGCCATGGAGCTCGTGATCCGAAACACCGCCAACCAACCTATTTACGAACAGATCTATTCCCAGATCCGCGCCCAGATCATCGCCGGGACGCTGCGGCCGGGGGACGCCCTGCCCTCCATCCGCGCGCTGGCCAAGGACCTGCGCATCTCCGTCATCACCACCAAGCGGGCCTACGACGAGCTGGAGGCCGACGGCTTTCTCTACACGGTGGCCGGCAAGGGCTGCTTTGTGGCGGAGAAAAATTTGGACCTGGTGCGGGAGCACCAGCTCAAGGAGCTGGAGGACCATCTCTCCGCCGCGGCGGAGCTGGCCAAAAGCTGCGGCCTCAGCCGGGAAGAACTGATGGAAATGCTGCGTATTTTTATGGAGGAACAACCATGAATGCCATTGAATTATCCCATATCTGCAAGGATTTCGGCTCCTTTGCCATTCAGGACCTGACCCTGGCGGTGCCCAGCGGCACCATCTGCGGCCTGGTGGGCGAAAACGGTGCCGGCAAGTCCACCACCATCCGGCTTTTGTGCGGCGCCCTGCGGCCGGACAGCGGCACCGCCTCTGTGCTGGGGGTGGATGTGGGCTCCCCGGAATTTCTGGCGGCCAAGGAGGACATCGGCGTGGTGCTGGACGAGGCCTACTTCCCCGAGTCTTTGAACGCCGTCCAGGTGGGGAAAATTCTGGCGGCGACGTACCGCCGCTGGGACCAGGCCCTGTACGAGGGCTATCTGGCCCGCTTTGGCCTGCCGGCGGGCAAGCAGTTCAAGGACTACTCCCGGGGAATGCGGATGAAGCTGGCCATCGCCGCGGCCCTGAGCCACCGGCCAAAGCTGCTGGTACTGGACGAGGCCACCGCCGGCCTGGACCCCATCGTCCGGGATGAGATCCTGGAGATTTTCAACGACTTTACCCGGGAGGAGGACCACTCCATCCTCATCTCCTCCCACATTCTCAGCGATTTGGAGAAGCTGTGTGACTACATCGCTTTCCTCCACCAGGGCCGGCTGCTGTTCTGCGAGGAGAAGGACCGGCTGCTGGAGGAATACGGCATTTTCAGCGACACCGCCGCCCAGCTGGAGTGCCTGCTGCCGGAGGCCATCGTCGCCCGGGAACCCAACGGCTACGGCGGTGTCCGGGCTCTGGTGCGGCGGGAGCTGGCCCCGGTGGGCTGGCAGCTGGAGCGGGCCAGTGTGGAGGACATCATTCTCTTTTTGGTGAAAGGAGCGAAGCAGGCATGAAAGCGCTGATTTTGAAAGACATTTACGTGATTTGGCGGCAGATGAAATATTTCCTGGTGATGATCCTTATTTTCTCCGCTCTGCCCAGCGGCTTCAACAACGCCTTCGCCGTGGTGTACGCCGCCATGCTGCCCTACACCGCCCTGGCCTATGACGAGCGCAGCAAATGGGACCAGCTGGCCGCCGTGATGCCCTACTCCACCCGGGACATCGTGCTGGGCAAATATGTGTTTGGCTGGCTGTGCATCGGCGCGGCGGCGGTGCTGTCCCTCCTGTTCCAGGCAGTCCTTACCCTGTTGGGCAGCCGGGCCTTCGCCCCTGCCATGATGGCCATGGCCACTCTGGGCGGGCTGTGCATCCTGGCCATCTCCCTACCGGTGATGTTCCGCTTCGGCGTGGAAAAGGGGCGGATGGCCATGTTCCTGGTCATTTTCCTGGTGTGCGGCACCGCCGGCGCCATCGCCTCCATCGCCGCTTCCGGGGACGCCGCGAAATTTGCCTTTCAGAGTTCCGCCCTGGTCATTTTGCTCGTCGCCGTGGTCCTGACCGCCGTGTCCATTCCCCTGTCCCAGCGGTTTTACCGGAAGCGGATGGGGTGAAATGCACCTGGAGAGACAGCGGTACAAAATCGCAATGAAAAATCCGGCTGGTTTCCCAGCCGGATTTTTGATAATTCGGTGTGCTTCGCATCTGCCCACCGTCGCGGCAAAAGAGGCACATTCGTTTTGCCCGAATTCACTTCGGGCAAAACTCCTCTGCCCGCCGCAGCGACACGGCCGCCGTGTGGCCGTGAGGGGGGTATCGGGCTTTGGGCGGCGCCAAAAGCCCGTATCTAGGGGGGATGAAATCCCCCCTAGATTTTTAACCCCACAACGCCGACAGCATGGGGATGACCTGCTTCTTCCGGGACATGATCTTCGGCAGGAACACCACGTTGTCGCTGGCCTCCTCGGGCTTGACATTGAAGGCCTGGCAGATGCTATCCTCGTCTCCCTCAAACAGCAGCTGGGTGCCCTCCAGCAGCACATCCGTGATCATGAGGGCCACGATATTCAGTCCCTTCTGCCGACGGACCTTTTCCATGGCCGTCAGGAACTCATCCTTTCGGTCGATGAGGCGGTCGGAATCCATGCAGGTGATCTGGCTCACCGCCAGGTTGTGGCCGGCGATGTGGAACTCCTTATAGTCCGTGTTCAGCATGGCCTCCACGGTCTTGTCATCCCCGCAGGTGGCGGAGAAGATGGCTTTGCCCAGCTCCTCCAAAGAGACGTTGGCAATGCGTGCCATCCGCTGGGCAATGTCGACGTCCCGCTTCGTGCAGGTGGGGGACTTGAACATGACCGTGTCGGACACGATGGCCGCGGCCATGAGGCCCGCCATCTTGGCCGTGGGCATGAGCCCCTTCTCCTGGTACATATCGGCCACGATGGTGGTGGTGCTGCCCACAGGCTCGTTGCGGACGTAAATGGGATTTTTCGTCTCAATGTCCGCCAGGCGGTGGTGGTCCACGATTTCCAGGATCTCCGCCTGCTCCAGGCCCCGGACAGACTGGGCCTTTTCATTGTGGTCCATGAGCACCACCCGCTTGCGGCGGGGGCGCAGCAGGTGGAACCGGGCCAGGGTGCCCACCACCCGCTCCTCATCATCCAGGATGGGATAAGCGCGGAAACGGCTTTCCAGTACCGTGTCCTGTACATCATCCAGATAGTCGTCCAGATGGAAGTACACCATATCCCGGCTCTTGCAGATGTGGCCGATGGGCATGGCGTGCCAGATGAGGCGCATGGCCCGGTAGGCATCATAGGGCGTGGAGATGATGCAGGTCTCCGTCTCCGTCTCCAGCAGCTCCCGGTCCACCTCCGCCTGGCAGACGATGACGCAGTTGACGTTCAGTTCCAGGGCCCGGCGGATCATGTCCGGCTGGTCGCCGCAGATGACGATGCTGTTGGGGTTGGAGAATTCCAGATTCTCCCGGCCGGCGGGCAGGGCCACGGCGATTTCGCCGGAGACCACGTCCTTCATCTGGCCGCCCTCATTGAGGATCTTACCCTCCAGCACGGACAGCAGGTTGTAGACCGGCAGCTCCCCCACCAGGGGATTGCGGACGGAGGTCATGTCGTAGTTGGCCACGTCGCCGGCGGACAGCATACCGTACAGGGTGCCGTCCTCATTGGCCACGGGGAGGACGGAGATCTTGTTGGCCTGCATGGTCTGCCAGGCGCGGCTGATGGTGGCGCCGGCGGACAGCGTGGGCGGCGTGTCGTAATCCAGGTCCTTCACCTGGGTCCGCAGGTCCGTGATGAGGGCGGGCGGCTGGAAGCCGAACCGGTCCAGCACCATCTGGGTCTCGTCGCTGACCTGGCCCAGCCGGGCGGCACGGTACTGCCGGTCACCCAGGGCGTTTTTCAGCGCCGCGTATGCCATGGACGAAACGATGGAGTCCGTGTCCGGATTCCGGTGTCCGGTAATATAAATGGTATCCATAGATTGCCTTCTCCTTACAGCAGGATTCTTCTACGTATGATTATGCTGCCCCGGCGGCGCTTTGTCAACCGCCGTCAAAGGGCGGGACAGCACGCGGAAACGATTACTTCCGCGTGCTGTCCCGTAAATTTTTTCTCCCTTACAGGATGATGAGCTCCTTGGGCGCCTTGGTGAGGTCCTTACAGCCTTCCTCCGTCAGCAATATCACATCCTCGATGCGCACACCCAGCTTTCCCGGCAGATAGATGCCCGGCTCCGCCGAGATGACCGCGCCGGCCGGCAGCGGCTTTTCGTTCATGGGGGAGGCGTTGGGCGCCTCGTGGATCTCCACACCCACGCCATGGCCGAAGCTGTGTCCGAAATAACTGCCGTACCCCGCCGCGGTGATGACGGCCCGGGCGGCGCCGTCCACCTCCCGGCCGGTGACGCCGGCCCTGGCGGCCCGGATGCCCGCTTCCTGGGCGGACAGCACCGTGTGGTACACCCGCTGCATCTCCTCCGTGGCAAAGCCCACCGCCACCGTCCGGGTCATATCGGAGCAGTAGCCGTGATAAATACAGCCGAAGTCCATGGTGACGAACTCGCCGTTTTGAATGACCCGCTCCCCGGGAACCCCGTGGGGCAGGCTTCCGTTGGGACCGGAGACCACGATGGGGTCAAAGGACATGTTCTCCGCGCCGTAGTGCAGCATCAGATACTGGAGCCGGGCGGCGATCTCCTTCTCCGTCACGCCAGGGCGGATCTCCCCCAGGATCTGGTCCAGGGCCTTTTCCGCGATCCGCTGGGCGGCCACCATGGCGTCCAGCTCCTCCCCGTCCTTGACGGAGCGCAGGCGCCACAGGATGTCCGTGGCAGGCACCAGGTCACAGGACAGGGCCTTGCGGTACCGCTCGTGGTCCTGGACGGTCATATAGGCGTCTTCAAAGCCCAGGCGGCGGATATGCCGCTCCACCACCACTTCCTCCACCAGGGCGCCGTAGCCCCGGCCGGCCCGGGTCTCCCGGATCTCCGCTCCCTGGACATAGCGTCCGGCGGCCTCGATATACCGGGAATCGGTAAAGTAATATGCCTTGCCCCGGGTCACCAGGGCCACGCCGTCGGTGCCGGCGGAGTGAAAGCCGGAGGCATAAAAGCGGTTGGCCTCTCCCGTCAGCAGCATACCGTCCAGATCATGACGCTCCAGTTGGACAGCAATCTCCTTAAAATGATTCACGAAACGCTCCTCTCTTGTGTCAGTGCGCAGATATGTTTTCCTGCTCCATCCGCTCCACGGACGCCTTTACGAAGCCGTAAAACAGGGGATGGGGCCTATCCGGCCGGACAATTTCCTCCGGAATTGTCCTTTTTCATGGCCCTCCGGCTCGCCGCTTGCGCGGCAACCGCCGGAGATGGCCCGATCCGGCCTTCTTATGCGTTTTCCCGCTCCATCCGCTCCACCGATGCCTTCACGAAGCCATAAAACAGGGGATGGGGCCTATCCGGCCGGCTCTTAAATTCCGGGTGGAACTGGGCGCCCACGAACCAGGGGTGCGCGGGGATCTCCACGATCTCCACCAGATGGCCGTTTGGAGACAGGCCCGCCAGCAGCATACCCGCCGCCTGCATCTGCTCACGGTAGTCGTTGTTGAACTCAAAGCGGTGGCGGTGGCGCTCGGAGATTTCCGCCGCGCCGTACAGCTCCCGGCTGCGGGAGCCCTCCGTCAGCACGCAGGGATACTTGCCCAGGCGCATGGTGCCGCCCTTGTCCGTCACGTTCACCTGGTCGGGCATCAGGTCGATGACGGGATGGCGGGTAGTCTCGGAGAACTCAGAGGAGGTGGCGTCCGCGTAGCCCAGGACGTTGCGGGCAAATTCGATGACCGCCATCTGCATACCCAGGCAGATACCGAAATACGGGACGCCGTTTTCCCGGGCGTACCGGGCGGCCACGGCCATACCCTCAATGCCCCGGTCGCCGAAGCCGCCGGGTACCAGCACACCGGACACGCCCCCCAGGACCTCCTTGACATTCTGTTCCGTCACGGTCTCGGAGTCCACCCACAGGATATCCACCACAGCGTCGTTGGCGGTGCCGGCATGGTTCAAGGACTCCACTACGGAAAGATAGGCGTCGTGGAGCTGGGTGTACTTGCCCACCAGGGCGATGCGCACCTTCTTGTGGGCGTTCTTCTCCTGCTTCACCATGGCGCTCCACTCCCGCAGGTCCGGCTGGTGGGTGATGAGGCCCAGCTTCCGGCACACCACCTCGTCCAGGCCCTCCTTCGCCATCAGCAGGGGGACCTCATACAGGGTCTCGGCGGTGGTGTTTTGAATGACGCAGTCCGGCTCCACGTTGCAGAACAGGGCGATCTTCCGGCGGATATCCTCCGTGATGGGCGCGTCGCACCGGCACACCAGGATGTCCGGCTGGATGCCCAGGGAGAGCAGCTCCTTCACGGAGTGCTGGGTGGGCTTGCTCTTTAGCTCGCCGCTGCCGGGGATCTGGACGATCAGAGGCACATGGATGAACACCACGTCGCCGTGGGGCCGCTCGGAAGCCACCTGGCGAATGGCCTCCAGAAAGGGCTGAGACTCGATGTCGCCCACGGTGCCGCCGATCTCCGTGATGACCACATCCACATCGTCGCCGGCCATGGCGTAGATGCGGCTTTTGATCTCATTGGTGATGTGGGGAATGATCTGCACCGTGGCGCCCAGATAATCACCCCGGCGCTCCCGGTTCAGCACGGACCACCAGATCTTGCCGGAGGAGATGGAGCTGTTGCCGGACAGGTCCTCGTCCACAAACCGCTCGTAATGCCCCAGGTCCAGGTCCGTTTCCGCGCCGTCCTCGGTGACGAACACCTCGCCGTGCTGATAGGGGCTCATGGTGCCGGGGTCCACGTTGATATAGGGGTCGAACTTCTGGTTGCGGACCCGGACGCCCCGCTGCTTCAGCAGCCGGCCCAGAGACGCCGCGCAGATGCCCTTGCCCAGACCGGACACCACGCCGCCTGTGACGAATACGAATTTTGTTGACATTCCACTCACCTTACCTTTACACACATGAATCTTTCCCGCGAAAAAGAGACTGTACTCGCAAAACGGACAAATCCGGCGGTTTTTTGCAAATAAAAAGCACCGCCGGACCATTTTTGCGGCTAAAAGTCCCAGTCTCTTTCGGGACTTTCAGCTGCGATCCGCGGTGTCGCTCGTCTGTTCGATTTTCGCTTTGCGGCTCACGCCGCAAACCGCTGCTCAAAGCGTTACCAAAATACTTTCCCAATATATCATCCTGTATTTCAAATGTCAACGCCGGCTTTTTTAACAGTTTTTGAAAAATGTCCCGCAGATTTTGTTGAAAATAGCCATTGACTTTATTTGTTTAAAGCTGTATGTTGTAAAAGTACCAACATTTCAGCCGAAGCGGCGGAAAGGAGTCCCGGTCATGCGTCATATTTCCTTTGCCTCCCGGTCTGTCTCCCTGGGCTCCTATTACTTTAGCAAGGTCCGCTTTGCGGGCCGTATCCGTCACGTCTGTCCGGCTGAAACAGGATGCATTTGCTGACCATGTATGGAAGGCGGCTCTGTTCTTCGGACAGAGCCGCTTTTTATAATTTAATCTTCCAATGAAAAGAAGGAGAGCACTGTGATGAAAAAGAAGCTTCTTGCCCTGGCCCTGGCCGCTGTGATGGTCCTGAGCCTGGCCGCCTGCGGCGCCAAGAAAGAGGAGGCTCCTGCCGAGACTCCCGCCGAAACTCCCGCCGAGACCCCCGCTGAGACCTACACGGTCGGTATCTGCCAGCTGGTCCAGCACGTGGCGCTGGACGCCGCCACCCAGGGCTTTATCGACGCCCTGAATGAAAAGCTGCCCGGTCAGGTGGAGATCGACAGCCAGAATGCCTCCAACGACATTCCCATGTGTTCCACCATCGTCAACCAGTTCATTGCCGCTGACGTGGACCTGATCATGTGCAACGCCACCCCCGCCCTGCAGGCCGCTGCCGCCGCCACCACCACTATCCCCATCCTGGGCACCTCCGTCACCGAGTACGGCGTGGCCCTGGGCATTGAGAACTTCTCCGGCACCGTGGGCGGCAACATCTCCGGCACCTCCGACCTGGCTCCTCTGGACCAGCAGGCCGCTATGATCCAGGAGCTGTTCCCCGACGCCAAGAACGTGGGCCTCATTTACTGCTCCGCCGAGGCCAACAGCCAGTATCAGGTGGATGTGGTGAAGGCTGAGCTGGAGAAGCTGGGCTACACCGCCACCCTGTATTCCTTCTCTGACTCCAACGACCTGGCCGCCGTCACCGAGAGCGCCGTGGCCGCTTCCGACGTGATCTACGTCCCCACTGACAACACCGTGGCCGCCAACACCGGCATCATCGACAACATCTGCCGTCCCGCCGGCATCCCCGTGGTGACCGGCGAGGAGGGCATCGCCGCCGGCTGCGGCGTGGCCACCCTGTCCATCAGCTACTATGACATCGGCTACAAGACCGGCGAGATGGCCGCTCAGGTCCTCACCGGCGAGGCCGATATCTCCACCATGCCCATCGAGTACGCGCCTCAGTTCACCAAGAAGTACAACTCTGAGATCTGCGCGGACCTGGGCGTGACCATCCCCAGCGATTACGTGGTCATCGAGTGATCTTTTTCGGCAAGTTTTTTGAAAAGCAGCGGGAAAGGGCTTCCCTTTCCCGCTGCTTTTTGATAAGATGTTGATATCTATCAACACTTTTGGGGGAAGAGTCATATGAATCCAATCGCACTTCTCAATTCGCTCCCAGGCGCGGTCTCACAGGGCCTGATCTGGGGCATCATGGCCATCGGCGTTTACATCACCTACCGCATCCTGGATGTGGCGGACCTGACGGTGGACGGCACCATGTGCACCGGCGGCGCCGTGTTCATCATGCTGACCATGGCCGGCTGGTCCATTCCCGCCGCGCTGCTGGCTTCCTTTCTTGCCGGTATGCTGGCGGGCCTTGCCACCGGCCTGCTGCACACCGCCTGCGGCATCCCCGCCATTTTGTCCGGCATTCTGACCCAGCTGGCCCTGTACTCCGTGAACCTGCGGATCATGGGCAAGGCCAACCAGCCCATCAACGCCAATAACTACCGCCTGCTGGTGTCCTCCCGGAATGTGAAGGCCCTGTCCGTGGAGAACCCCATCCTGGTGGTGGGCATCGTGTGCATCCTGCTCATTGCCGCGCTGTACTGGTTCTTCGGCACGGAGCTGGGCTGCTCCCTCCGCTCCACCGGCTCCAACTCCGCCATGAGCCGGGCCCAGGGCATCAACACCAACTTCACCACGGTGCTGGGACTGATGCTCTCCAACGGCCTGGTGGCCCTGTCCTCCGCCCTGCTGAGCCAGTACCAGGGCTTTGCCGACGTCAGCATGGGCCGCGGCGCCATCGTCATCGGCCTGGCAGCGGTCATCATCGGCGACGTGGTGTTCGGCAAGGTCTTTATCAATTTCGCCCTGCGCCTGCTGAGCGTGGTGTTCGGCTCTGTCATTTATTACGCCGTATACTCCCTGGTCATCTGGCTGGGCATGAGCGGCGACGATATGAAGCTCATCACCTCCCTGATCGTGGCGCTGTTCCTGTCCATCCCCTACTGGAAGGACAAGTACTTTAGCAAGCCCGTCAAGAAAGGAGGTGCCGCAAATGCTTGAGGTCAAAGAGATCTGGAAAACCTTCAACGCCGGCACCGTCAACGAAAAGACTGCGCTGCGGGGTCTTTCCCTGCATCTGAACGACGGCGACTTTGTCACCGTCATCGGCGGCAACGGCGCCGGCAAGTCCACCCTGCTCAACGCCGTGGCCGGCGTGTGGCCGGTGGATGCCGGCAGCATCTCCATCGGCGGCGTGGACCTGACCCGTATGCCGGAGCACAAGCGGGCCAAATACATCGGCCGCGTGTTCCAGGACCCCATGCTTGGCACCGCCGCCACCATGCAGATTGAGGAAAACCTTGCACTGGCCGCCCGCCGGGGCAAGAGCCGCAGCCTGCGGGCGGGCATCACCAAGGCAGAGCGGGAGGAGTACATTGAGCGGCTGAAAATCCTGGACCTGGGTCTGGAGAACCGGCTCACCAGTAAGGTGGGCCTCCTGTCCGGCGGCCAACGCCAGGCGCTGACGCTGCTGATGGCCACCCTCATTAAGCCCCAGCTGCTGCTGCTGGACGAGCACACGGCGGCCCTGGACCCCAAGACCGCCGCCAAGGTCCTGGACGCCACGGACCGCATCATCGAAAAGGACCACCTGACTACTCTCATGATTACCCACAACATGCGGGACGCCATCCAGCACGGCAACCGCCTTATCATGATGTACGAGGGCCGCATCGTCATTGATGTGTCCGGCGAGGAAAAGAAGAAGCTGACGGTTCCCCAGCTGCTGGAGCTGTTCAGCAAAGTCAGTGGCTCTGACGAAGCCGACGACAAGCTGCTGCTCTCCTGAGCCGCTGACTTGGGGCCCCGCACAGCGGGGCGCACATCAGTGCGTTTCAAGCGTTTTCCGCAGGAAAACCTTGGGCCGGGACGGATTCACTCCGTCCCGGCCTTTTTGCATCGGAAGGGCTCCCAGCCGGGGAGAAGCCCCGGCTGGGACCAGCGGCTCTGACGAAGCCGACGACAAGCTGCTGCTCTCCTGAGCCGCTGACTTGGGACCAGTGTGCCGCAAGTGATGTGTCCTGGGTACGGGCCGCGGATGCGGCCCGTACCCTTCCCGATTTTTCTTTTTTTGTTTAAAGCAGCAGAGAAAAATTGTTGAAATTAACGGTTGACATTTGTCCGCCGGATGCGTATAATGCAAAGCAATCAAACAGATAAACCGATGAGCAAGAGGAGTACCCGTTACGGTCACCTTTCAGAGAGCCGCGGATGGTGGGATCGCGGCAGAGAACGTTTCGGCGAATGGACTTGCGAGGGCAGAGCGAACAGCCGGATGGCCCAGTAGCGACTGACGGGGACCGCACCCGTTACCAGCGCGGCACGTATGATTTGTACGTGAGACGAGCGGGCGCTATGCGTCAACTTGGGTGGTACCGCAGGATCAGAAGTCTTGTCCCAAATTTGGGATAAGGCTTTTTTGTTTTTCCGGAAAGGAGTTTTCTGATGAAACGCAATACCAGACGATGGCGGGTCCAGAGAGAAATCGTGATTGACCGGACCCCTACAAAAAATTAAAATGAGATTGGAGATAGTATCATGAAAAACTTCCGTCATATCACTTCCGCCATCCTGGCCCTGTCCCTGGCCCTGACTTTGACCGCCTGCGGCGGCAAAAAAGAAGAAGCTCCCGCTGAGAGCGGCTCTGAAGCCCCCGCCGAGGCCACCGCGGAAAAGTACCTGATCGGCATCAACCAGTACGGCCAGCACGCCTCTTTGGACAACTGCCGCATCGGCTTCCTCCAGGGCCTGGAAGAGGCCGGACTGAAGGAAGGCGTGGACTTTGAGGTGGACTACCAGAACGCCGGCTTCGACGACAACGTCAACGCCCAGATCGGCGACGCCTTCTCCGCCGAGGATGTGGATTTGATGGTGGGCATCGCCACTCCCTCCGCCGTGGCCTGCTTCAACGCCGCCGAGGATAAGGATATCCCCGTCATCTTCACCGCCATCACCGACCCCGTCCAGGCGAAGCTGGATTCCGGCAACGTCACCGGCACCTCCGACAAGCTGCCGGTGGAGGCCCAGCTGGACCTCATCCGCCAGCTGCAGCCCAGCGCCAAGACCATCGGCATCATCTACACCACCAGCGAGCCCAACTCCGTGTCCGCCATCGCCGAGTACCAGGAGAAGGCCGGTGACTACGGCTTCACCATCGACGCCATCGGCGTCACCGCCCAGGCGGAGGTCACCCAGGCTGCCGACACCCTCATCGCCCACAAGGTGGACTGCATCTCCAACCTGACGGACAACAACGTGGTGGGCGTTCTGGCCGCCATTCTGGAAAAGACCAATGATGCCGGCATTCCCATCTACGGCTCCGAGGTGGAGCAGGTGAAGCTGGGCTGCGTGGCCGCTGCAGGTATCGACTATATTCAGCTGGGCAAGCAGACCGGCCAGATGGCCGCCAAGGTCCTCCGGGGTGAAGCCGCCTGCCAGGACCTCCCTTATGAGACCATTTCCGAATATGGCATCTACGTGAATTCCGAGGCCCTGGACGCCATGGGCATTGTCCTGCCGGACGCCGTGGCGCAGAAGGCCGTGGAAAGCAGCGAGGCATAAAAATTATCAAGCAAGGAGTTCTTCTATGAAACTGGTCACTTACCGCGAAAACGGCGCCGAAAAGGTCGGTGCCCTGACAAAGGACGGCGCTGCCATCCTGCCGCTGCCTGTCCCCGATATGAACACCCTCATTGAGACCATGACCCTCTCCCAACTGTCCTCCGCCGTTACCACGGCGGAGGGCAGCGGCGCGTCCGTGGCCCTGGCGGATGTGGAGCTGCTGGCCCCCATCCCCCGCCCCCGGCAGGATGTGCTGTGCCTGGGCATGAACTACAAGGCCCATGCCACGGAAGCCGCCAAATACGACGCCGGCGCCTTCACCAAGGAAAAACCCGCGGCGGTGTACTTCTCCAAGCGGGTCAGCGAGGCCGTGGCCCCCGGCGGCGTCATCCAGAGCCACCGGGACCTGGTGGAGCGGCTGGACTACGAGGTGGAGCTGGCGGTCATTTTGGGAAAGACCGCCAGAAATGTAAAGGCCGCCGAGGCCGGCGATTACATCTTCGGCTACACCGTTCTCAACGACGTTTCCGCCCGGGACGTGCAGACCGGCCACAAGCAGTGGTATTTCGGCAAGAGCCTGGACGGCTTCACCCCCATGGGCCCCTGTATCGTCACCGCCGACGAGATCGCCTTCCCCCCTGCCCTGGGCATTTCCTCCGCCGTCAACGGCGAGCCGCGGCAGAACTCCAATACCTCCCTGTTCCTGAATTCCATCCAGGAGGTGCTGGAGGAGCTGACCGCCGGCATGACGCTGCTGCCGGGCACCATCATCGCCACCGGCACTCCCGCCGGCGTGGGCATGGGCTTTGACCCGCCCAAGTTCTTAAAGCCCGGTGACACCGTGTCCTGCACCATTGAGGGCATCGGCACCCTCACCAACCTCGTGGGCTAATTTTTGAGAAGGAGGGCTCCCTATGGCGGACCTGCTCATCAGCACCCTCATTCAGGGCCTCATCTACGCGCTGATCTCCTTCGGCGTTTACATCACCTATTCTATTTTGGACTTCCCCGACCTGGGCGTGGACGGCACCTTTCCCCTGGGCGCCGCCGTCACCGCCATTTTGCTGACCCGGGGCGTGAACGCCTGGCTGACGCTGCCCATCTCCCTGGCCGCCGGCGCCCTGGCGGGGCTGTTCACCGGCTTCATCCATGTGCGGCTGAAAATCCGCAACCTGCTGGCGGGCATCATCACCATGACGGCCCTGTTCTCCATCAACCTGTACATCGCCAACGGCTCCAACCTGACGGTGGACCGGGGAACTGACACCATTTTCACCGCACCGTCCACCATGTCCCTGCTGGGCGGCCTGACCCTCATGGAGCGGAAGCTGGTGGTATCCCTGGTGCTGATTTTGGTGGTGAAGCTGATGCTGGACCTGTACTTCAACACCAAATCCGGCCTGCTGCTGCGGGCGGTGGGCGACAACGCGGACCTGGTGACCACCCTGGCCAAGGACCGGGGCAGCGTGAAGATGCTGGGCCTGGTCATTTCCAACGCTCTGGTGGCCCTGGCGGGCTGTGTGGTGTGCCATGAGCAGCGGAGCTTTTCCGCCACCATGGGCACCGGCCAGCTTGTATACGGCCTGGCTGCCGTCATCATCGGCATTTCCCTGATGAATTTCTACACCGCCTCCCCGGCAGCCCGGGGGCTCCGGCATGTGAAGGGTCTGCGCGTTCTGGGCAGTCCCCGGGGCACCACGGCGGTCATTGTGGGCAGTATCCTATACAAGCTGTGCATCCAGCTGGCGCTGAGCATGGGCCTGCCCCCCAACATGATGAAGCTCATCACCGCCATGCTGTTTTTGCTGGTGCTGGTGGTGTCCGGCCGGAAGGGAGAGGAAATCATCCATGCTTGAGATGCGAGATATCACAAAGGTTTACAATCCCGGCACCATTACGGAGCAGCGGCTGTTCGACCACTTCTCCCTGAAGGTGGAGGAGGGCCAGTTCGTGGCCATCGTGGGCAGCAACGGCAGCGGCAAGACCTCCCTGCTGAACATCATCTGCGGCTCCATCCCCATTGAGGGCGGCGACGTGCTGGTGGGCGGCACCAGTATTTCCAAGCTGAAGGACTACCAGCGCTACGCCACCATGGGCCGGGTGTATCAGAACCCGGCTGCCGGCACCTGCCCCAACCTGACCATGCTGGAAAACCTGTCCCTGGCGGACAACAAGGGAAAGTCCTTCGGTCTGAGCCGGGCCATCAACCGCCGCCAGGTGGAGCAGTACCGGGAACAGCTGCTGTCCCTGGGACTGGGGCTGGAGGATAAGCTGGACGTGAAAATGGGCGCCCTCTCCGGCGGCCAGCGGCAGGCCGTTTCCCTGCTGATGGCCACCATGATCCCTTTGAAGTTCCTCATTCTGGACGAACACACGGCTGCCCTGGACCCCAAGACCGCCGACACCATCATGCGGCTGACCGACCAGGTGGTCCGGGAAAAGAAGCTCACCGCCCTCATGGTCACCCACAATCTCCGCTACGCCGTGGAATACGGCGACCGCGTCCTCATGATGGACCGGGGCCATGTGGTGCTGGACAGGGCCGGGGAAGAAAAGCGGAACACTTCCATTGATGATATCCTCACCCGGTTCAATCAGATCTCCATGGAGTGCGGAAATTAAACAGGCAAAAGCCCGGGCCAAAGGCCCGGGCTTCTCTTTTACCGGCATAGAAAAGGCGCCCCGCGAAACGGGGCGCCTTCTCTATGTGTTAGGGGAGAGTGTTTGGGATGGTCGTACCGGATCAGGCCTTGACCTTGTCCTTGTTCTTGCCGGTGATGGCGTCCATGAAGACAGCGATAGCGCCGTCGCCAGTGACGTTGCAGGCAGTGCCGAAGGAGTCCTGAGCGATGTACAGAGCGATCATCAGGCCCTGCATATCAGCATCGAAGCCCAGCATGGACTCCAGGATGCCCAGAGCGGCCATGACAGCGCCGCCGGGGACGCCGGGAGCGGCGACCATGGTGATGCCCAGCATCAGGATGAAGGGGAACATCTTGCCGAAGCTGGGGGTCTGGCCCAGCATCATCATGACAGCGATGGAGCAGCTGGTCAGAGTGATGGTGGAACCGGACAGGTGGATGGTGGCGCACAGGGGGCACACAAACTCAGCGATAGCATCGGAGACACCGTTCTTCTTGGTGCACTGCACGGTGACGGGGATGGTAGCGGCGGAGGACTGGGTGCCGATGGCGGTGGTGTAAGCGGGCAGCATGTTCTTGATGAGGCCGAAGGGATTCTTCTTGGACACGGTGCCGGCCACGAAATACTGGAACACGATGATGACGCAGTGCAGGCAGATGACCACGGCGAAGACCTTCACGAAGGAGGTCATCAGCTCAACGATGGTACCGGCATAGGCCAGCTTGGCGAAGATGCCATAGACGTGGAAGGGCAGCAGGGGGATGATGACGCTGGCCACCAGCTTGCTGACGATCTCGCCGAACTCTTCCATGACGGCCTTCAGGGTGCCGTTCTTGATGACGGCCATGCCCAGGCCCAGGATGAAGGCAATGAGCAGAGCGCTCATGACGCCCATGATGGCGGGCATATCGATGGTGAACAGGGAGCTCACCACGGTCTCCTCGGCGTTCTCAGCCTCGGTGGTGAACATACCGGCGTCCACCAGGTGGGGGAACAGGGTGATATCCACCACATAGGCCAGAGAACCGGCGATGACAGTGGACAGGTAGGCGATGCCGGTGGTGATGGCCAGGATCTTGCCGGCGCCGGCGCCCAGGTCGGCAATGCCGGGGGCCACGAAGCCGATGATGATCAGGGGAATGCAGAAGCTGATGAAGTTACCGAAGATGCTGTTGTAGGTAGCGCCCAGGCGGATGATGATCTCACCGGCGGAACCCATGTTCTGAGCCACGAAGCCCACGATGATACCGAGGACGATCGCGATGATCAGTTTGGGCAGCAAGCCCAGCTTTTTCTTTTGCTTTTCCATGTTTTCTTTGGCCTCCGTCCTCTTGCGGAGGCCCCCCTCCTTATTTATTTATTAATTGCCGGATCACTTGTCCAGCAAAGAATAACCCTTGGAAGCCATGGCGGCCTTGATTTGGTCCACATGCTCCTGGTTGCGGGTCTCCAGAACCATAGACACGATGCAGGCACCCACATCGGAGTCCTTGGCCTCGCGCTCATGGTTGACGCTGAGGATGTTGGCACCGCAGTCGGAAACCACCTGCAGCACCTGGATCAGGCTGCCGGGCTTATCCACGACCTTGGTGGAGATCTCAGCAATACGGCCGGACTTGGTCAGGCCCTTGGTGATGATACGGGACAGGGTGGTGACGTCCACGTTGCCGCCGGACACCACGCACACGGTCTTCCTGGAGCTGATGTCCACCTTGCCGAACATGCAGGCGGCCACGGTGGTGGCACCGGCGCCCTCGGCAACGGTCTTCTGACCCTCCATCAGGGCCAGGATGGCAGCGGCGATCTCGTCCTCGGAAACGGTGACGATCTCGTCCACATACTTCTGGCACATCTCGAAGGTCTTGTCGCCGGGAGTCAGCACGTGGATGCCGTCGGCCAGGGTGTCGCCGTCGGGCACGGTGGTGATCTTGCCGGCCTTGCAGGACTCATACATAGAGGGCACGCTGGCAGCCTGAACGCCGATGACCTTGCACTCGGGCTTCAGGCTCTTGATGGCGAAGGCGATGCCGCTGATGAGGCCGCCGCCGCCGATGGGGCAGACCACCTGCTCGACCTCGGGCAGCTGCTCCAGGATCTCCAGGCCGATGGTGCCCTGGCCGGCCATGACGTAATCGTCGTTGAAGGGATGGGCGAAGGTGTAGCCGTGCTCGGCGGACAGGCGGGCTGCCTCGCGGGCAGCGTCGTCATACACACCGGGAACGAGAACGACCTCGGCGCCGTACTTCTTGGTGGCCTCCACCTTGCTGATGGGCGCGCCGGCAGGCATGCAGATGATGGACTTGATGCCCAGCTTGGTGGCGGAGAGGGCAATGCCCTGGGCGTGGTTGCCGGCGGAGCAGGCGATAACACCCTTGGCGGCCTCGCCGGGGGTCAGGGAACGGATCTTGTTGTAAGCGCCGCGGATCTTGAAAGCACCGGTCAGCTGCAGGTTCTCAGCCTTGATGTACAGATTGTCCGCGATCTTGGATGCGGGGTCCAGAGGCGTCCGGCGGGCGATGCCCCGGAGAGCGGCCTGGGCGTCCTGGATCATTTCCAGAGTCAGCATGGTAAAGACCTCCCAAAAAAATTTTGTTTCAGCTATTTGAACAACTCTCCCCTTGTCGCCCACAAATCCTTTGTGTTTTTTCAAGTGCTCGTTCTTCTAGCGGAAACAATTTCAATTTCGCTTGTTTTTCATTTTCTGCTTTGATTATATAATTAGTATTTGCCAATTACAATGCACATTTCTTCCAATTGTTTTCGCCCCAAATACTGCCATTTGACGAATAGTCCGCCTATGGCGTACAGTTGGGTGTGATAGATAGCCATTTTTGTGAAAAAAAGGAAGCGCCCGCAGGCGCTTCCTCTTTTAATAGGTGTTTCCGCCCCTCTCAGTGCCGCGCCATCAGGCGCTTCATTCCCGCCTCCAGCCCCTGGGCGGACAGGTCGTACATGGGGAACATCTGTCCCAGCTTCCAGTGGGTCTGGCTCCAGTAATCCGGCTTGTCCGGCATGGGCTCCGGATTCAGCCAGATGAGGTAGGGATACCGGTTTTGCAGCCGCTCCAGGCAGGCAAGCCCCGACGGCCCATACTCCCGCCGGCTCCAGTCGTACCGGGGCTCCGTCAGCTCATAGGGGTGCATGGCGGCGTCGCCCACCAGGATGACCTTGTAGCTGCCGTCATAGTTTTGCAGCACCCAGTCCAGAGGCACGGACGTGCCGCCGCCCCAGAACAGCGTGGGCTTGGTATACAGCTCCTCGTAAACGCAGTTGTGGAAATAGTAGGTGTGAAGCTCCTTGAAATGGTTGGACTTGGTGGCCGCCTGGAACAGCATGGAGCACAGCCCCGCGTAATATTCCATAGACCCGCCGGAATCCATGAGCAGCAGCACCTTCACCGCGTTCTTCCGGGGATTCTGATAGCGGACGGACAGCGTGCCGCCGTTGTCGCAGGTGGCCCGGACCGTGCCGTCCACATCCACCACCTTTTCCCGGCTGTTCGTCTGCTGGGACATCTGCCGCAGCAGGCGGAAGGCCATCTGGAACTGGCGGGTATCCAGGGTGTTGTCCTTGCGGAAATCCCGGAACTTCCGCTCCCCCGCCACCAGCAAAGCGGTGCGGTGGCGGCTTTCGCCGCCGATGCGGATGCCGCCGGGGTGCCAGCCGCTGTTGCCGAAGGCGGAACGGCCCTGGGTGCCCACCCAGTAGCTGCCGCCGTTGTGCTCCTCCGTCTGCTCCTTCAGCCGCTCCTCCAGCAGCTTCAACAGCTCCTCCAGGGTCTGGTCCGGCACGCCCATGGCTTTCAGCTCCTCCAAGGTGCGGCCCAGGTCCTCCGCCGGGTGGTTCAGCCAGTCCAGCAGCTCCTCCGGCAGCTCTCCCTCCCAGGGTACATCCTTGAAATACTCCAAAAACACCTGGTCGAAGCGGTCATAGTCCGCCTCGCTTTTCACCAGCACCGCCCGGCACAGCCGGTAAAATCCCGTGAGGCTGGAGCGGTGCAACCCCCGGGCACAGCCCTCCAGCAGCGCCAGCCACTCGTTAAGGGACACGTCCAGTCCCCGGCTGCGCAGCAAATAGAAAAATCCCGTGAACATGGCCGTTTACCGCAGGGCTTTGCGCAGGGTGTTCAGGTCCTTGTCCTTTTTCAGCAGCACACCGGCAAAGGGGATCTCCTTTTGAATACGCTTGGGGTCCACGCCGCCGGCCACCAGGGCCCGCAGCCAGTCCACCAGCTCGGAGGTGCTGGGCTTTTTCTCAATGTCCCGCAGCTGCCGCACCCAGTAAAAGCCCGCCAAGGCCTGGGCCACCAGCTCTCCCTCCAGGTCGCCGAAATGGACCCGGAGGATCCGTTCCATCTGCTCCTGGTCGGGAAACTCGATGTAGTGGAAGATGCAGCGGCGCAAAAAGGCATCCGGCAGTTCTTTTTCCGCGTTGGAGGTGATGATGACGATGGGCCGCTGTTTGGCCTTTACCGTCTCCCCCGTCTCCGGAATGTGGAACTCCATCTGGTCCAGCTCCCACAGAAGGTCGTTGGGGAATTCCAGGTCCGCCTTGTCGATCTCATCGATGAGCAGCACCACCTGCTCCTCCGACTGAAAGGCCTCTCCCAGCTTGCCCAGCTTGATGTAATGGGCGATATCATCCACGCCGTGGGTGCCGAACTGGCTGTCGTACAGCCGCTGGACCACGTCGTAAACATACAGGCCGTCCTGGGCCTTGGTGGTGGATTTCACGTTCCAGATGATGAGCCGTTTGCCCAGGGCGTCCGCCACCGCCTGGGCCAGCATGGTCTTGCCGGTGCCGGGCTCGCCTTTGATGAGCAGGGGCTTTTGCAGCGTCACGGCGATGTTGACGGCCGTCATCAGCTCGTCAGACGCCACGTACCGGCTGGTTCCCGTAAATGTCGCGTTCATAATGGATTACCTCAATGTGTCCAGATTCGCCCCGCATGGGGCTTTATCTTAGAATTATAGCAAAGCGGTTCCCGGAATACAATCCCGCCTTTGCGGAGTGTTTCACAGTGCAACGTCGCACCGTATCATATTTTAACGCTTTTTGATACGTGCCGGAGGCTTTGCCGCTGTTTCTCCCCGTCTTTGCGGAAAATTCAGCGTTTGCATAGTTGGCATATTTTTTGCTTAATAACTTGGCAAACGCATTTTCCCTGTGATGATTTTTTACAAAAATGTTTTTGAAAGAGGGTTATATTATGGAAAACGGAAAAGGCTTGCTGGACGGCGTTGTCGTCCTGGATCTGGGCCGCGTGCTGGCATGCCCCTATGCGGCGGTTCTGATGGCTGACCTGGGCGCAACGGTCATTAAGATTGAAAATCCCAAGGGCGGCGACGACACCCGCAAAATGGGTCCCTTCATCAACGGCAACAGCGTGTATTACACCAACTTCAACCGCAGCAAGGTGGGCATCACCCTGAACCTGAAGGAGCCCGAGGGCAAAGAGATCTTCAAGGAGCTGGTGAAGAAGGCCGACGTGGTTCTGGAGAACTACCGCCCCGGCACCATGGAAAAGCTGGGCCTGGGCTATGATGTTCTGAAGGAGATCAACCCCGGCATCGTCTACGGCTCCGTCTCCGGCTTCGGCCACACCGGCCCCCTGAGCAAGCGCGCCGGCTATGATATCGTCGGCCAGGCCATGGGCGGCCTTATGAGCACCAGCGGTTGGCCCGGCGGCCCCGCTACCCGCTCCGGAACCCCTCTGGGCGATGTACTGGGCGCCCTGAACATGACAGTGGGCGTTCTGGCGGCTCTTGTGAACAAGCAGAAGACCGGCCTGGGCGAAAAGGTGGATGTGGCCCTGGTGGATTCTGTGGCGGCCGCCATGGAGAACATTACCATGATCTACCAGTCCACCGGCCGTATCCCCCAGCGCATCGGCAACCGGTATGAGTCCACCTATCCGTACGACACCTTCCCCACCAAGGACGGCGACGTGGTCATCGCCGCTGGCAACAACAAGCTCTATGGCCTCCTGTGCGACGTCATGGGCCGTCCCGAGCTGAAGACCGATCCCCGCTTCCTGGAGGTCAAGGACCGCGTGGCCAACCATGCTGCCCTGCGGGAGGAGATCTCCCCCTGGACCCAGCAGCACACCATCGACGAGGTGGATCAGCTGCTCAATGACGCCGGCTGCCCCGCCTGCCCCGTGAACACCATCGACCGTCTGGTGGTGGACCCCCAGATTGCCGGCGCCCGTGGCATGTTCCCCACCATCAACCAGCCCGGTATCGGCGAGCTGGCCATCACCGCCATTCCGCAGCACCTGACCCGCACCAGCTCTCAGCCCCGGAAGCCCGCTCCCCTGCTGGGCGAGGACAACGCGGCTGTCTACGGCCAGATGCTGGGCCTGGACGAGGCCAAGCTGGCCGAGTTGAAGGAAAAGGGCGTCATCTGAGCAAGGAGGCTGCGTAAATCATGAGCAAGCAGATTGAAATCATCGAAGTCGGCCCCCGGGATGGTTTCCAGAGCGTCAAGTGCGCCCAGATCACCACGGAGCAGAAGCACCAGGTCATCGATGACCTGGTGGCCGCCGGCGTGAAGCATATGGAGTACACCTCCTTCGTCAGCCCCAAGGCCATCCCCCAGCTGGCGGACGCCAAGGACGTGACCAAGGTGGTGCTGGAAAAGTATCCCGACGTGGACCTGTTCGCCCTGGTGCCCAACCTGCGGGGCGCCCAGAACGCCTATGAGCTGGGCCTGCGGAAGGTGTGCTATGTGGTGTCCCTCAGCGTGAGCCACAACAAGGCCAACATCAACCGCACCCACGAGCAGTCCCTGGAGGCCTATAAGGAGATCCGGGCCGCCTATCCCGACCTGGATGTCATCGTGGACCTGGCCACCACCTTCGGCTGCCCCTTTGAGGGCAAGTATGAGGACCCCGCCGCTGTGGTGGCGTTCCTGAAGGATTACGTGGACGCCGGCATGACCACCTGCTGCCTGTGCGATACTATCGGCATTGCCGATCCCGCCCAGGTGAAGGCCGTCATCTCCGCCGTGAAGGCCGCCTATCCCACCCTGGACCTGATGGTCCACTTCCACGATACCCGCGGCCTCGGCATGGCCAACAGCCTGGCCGCCATGGAGTGCGGCGTCACCAAGATCCAGGCCGCGCTGGGCGGCCTGGGCGGCTGCCCCTTCGCCCCCGGCGCCTCCGGCAACCTCTCCACGGAGGATACCGTGTGGATGCTGAACGAGATGGGCTATGACACCGGCATCAGCTTCTCCAAGCTCCTGGCCGCCGCCAAGTCCCAGGCCAAAGTCATCGCAGGCAATTACAGCGGTCACCACATCAACATCGAAGCGGAGACCCCCTGCAAGGCCTGAGCTTCCCCTTTCTTTTGCTTTTCTTCCCCCCTCTCTCTTCTATACGCAAAGGACCGGACTTCCAAAAGAAGTCCGGTCCTTTGCATGGTGCCGTGATAGCCTTCCGCCACTCTCCGCCGTGAGCCCCCTGCCGGCCGCTCCGGTACTTCAGCTCAGCAGCCGCGCTTTTCTTGCGTCCCAACGGGGATATTGATATAATGAGTACTATCAGCTTGAAAAGGAGAATGGGCATGGCCAAAAAACTCGTTCTGATCACCCAGGCCGCATCCACCTGCCCCACCTACGCGCAGCGGCTCCACCAGTTTTTCGGCGCCAGCATCGCGTTGGAGTGCTTCAGCGTGGAAGCAGGCGATTTTCCGGCGATGCCTACGGACGCGGACCTGTATATTGCAGCCGCCACTTCTTCCGACGCCTTCGCCCAGATCATGGACCTCATTCCGGAGGAGGGAAGGGTGGTTTCTCCCGCCGTCACATTTTTCAAAAAAGACATCGAGGCCCTGCGGCAGCTGCCCCGGGGCACCCGGGCCATGCTGGTGAATCTCAGCGTGCAGATGGCCTACGAGAGCATCGCGGAGCTGAACCGGCTGGGTATCACCCAGATGGAATTCACGCCGGTGTATCCCGGCTCCAGCTACCCGCCGGATGTGGCGCTTGCCATTACACCGGGAGAGGCCCAATATGTACCGCCCACCGCGCTGCGGGTGATCGACCTGGGTCCCCGCGTCTTTACGGCGGACACGCTGCTGGAGATCGCCCTGAAGCTGGGCTTCACCTGGTTCCCCAAAAGTGCTAAATTCCGCACCTACGCCGATTCTCTGGCGGACCAGGGCCAGAGCCTGGCCACCCTGTGGAGCGCCAACCTGAAAGCGGAATCCTATCTGGACATTCTAATGGGCGCCCTGGAGACCGGCATTTTGGGTGTGGATGTGGACAGCCGCATCTTTGCCCTGAACGGCCTGGCAGAAAATATGCTTGGCTTGCGGCGGAAGGAGGCCATTGGCCAGCCTCTTCCCCTGGCCTGCCGGGAGCTTGCCCGGCAGCTGACGGAAAACGACCGGAGGCAAAAGATCTCCCGCCTCATTCAGTTGAAGGACACCTATCTCAGCCTCTCCACCGCGCCGGTGGACTGGCAGGGCGAGTATATCGGCTGCTTTTTGCTGCTGCAGCGCTTCACCGAGGAGGAGGAGCGCCAGCACCAGTTCCGGCTGCAAATGTACCACCGGGGCTACCAGTCCAAGTATGTGTTCGATGACATCGTCGGCCAGAGCGACATCATGCTGCGCACCAAGCAGATCGCCGCCAAAATGGCCGCCACCGATTCCTCCATCCTGCTGACCGGGGAAAGCGGTACCGGAAAGGAGCTGTTCGCCCACTCCATCCACAATGCCTCTCCCCGGCGGAACATGCCCTTTGTGGCCATCAACTGCGCCGCCCTGTCGGATTCCCTGCTGGAAAGCGAGCTGTTCGGCTATGACGAAGGCGCTTTCACCGGCGCCAAAAAGGGCGGCAAGCTGGGCCTGTTCGAATACGCCCACCGGGGCACGCTGTTCCTGGACGAGATCGAGGGCATGAGCCAGCCCTTGCAGATCAAGCTGCTGCGGGTGTTGCAGGAAAAGGAATTCATGCGGGTGGGCGGCAACCGCATCATCCCCACGGATGTACGGATCATCGCCGCCTCCAACGAGGACATTTTGCAGCGGGTTCGGCAGGGCACCTTCCGAAAAGACCTGTATTACCGCCTGAACACCCTGCCCATCTCCATTCCGCCCCTCCGGGACCGGGGCGAGGACCTGTTTCTCATTGCGGAGCATCTGATGGCCCGGAGCGGCGTCCACTTCTCCTTCGCTCCCTCCGCCCAGGCAGTGCTGCGGGCCTACGTCTGGGACGGCAATGTCCGGGAGCTGGCGAATCTGGTGGAATACCTCTCCATGCTGGGGAAGAATTTCGTGGAGGCGGAGGACCTGCCGCCCTATCTCCGGGCGGAGACAGCGGCCAACCCGCTTCCACCGGAGGCTGCTCCGCAGCCAAGCGCCGGCAGCCGGGACTTCTGGCAGGCTGCCCACGGGCGGGAGGAGCTGTTTTCCTTTTTGGTGCGTGCCATGGGCGGCGCAGACCGGGGCCTCGGGCGGGGCGCCCTGCTTCTGGAGGCCCGGCGGCAGCAGGTCCCAGCCACGGAGCAGGAGATTCGGGATGTCTTGCTGGTCCTCCACCGCTTGGGCCTAATCTCCGTCTCCCGGGGCCGGGGCGGCAGCCGCCTGACGCAAAAGGGTGTTGCTTTATATCAAGAACTTTCACCAAACACCGTCAAATAAATGGGTAAAGATAATATCTTTACCCATTTATTTTTTGTTTTCTCTGCTTCATTTGCGTAATTTTTCCAGTTTTTCTGTCTATTTTGCGAAAGCCAGCCTATGGATAGTTGGATACCCTCACAAAAAATCTCTTAAGCCCTTAAATGGCACAAATTTTGCTACATATGCAGGCAGTCAATCAAAACACGAGGAGGAACCGGCATATGACTTACAATTTTGACGAGATCGTGGACCGCTCTCAAAACTACGCCGCCAAATTTGAAGAATCCGTCCTGCACTACGGCACCAACGACGTGATCCCCCTTTGGATCGCGGACATGGATTTCCGCACCGCCCCCTGCATCGTGGAGGCTATCAAGCAGCGTGCCGACCAGGGCATCTTCGGCTACACCTGGCGGACCCCCAAATATTTCGAGGCCATCGCCGCCTGGCAGGAAAAGCGCAACGGCTGGCGGCCGGAGATTGAGAAGATGGCCTTCGCCCCCGGCGTGGTGCCCGGTATGCGGATGATCTTGACCATGTTCACCCAGCCCGGCGACAAGGTCCTCATCCAGCAGCCTGTATACCATCCCTTTGCCGATGTGGTGCACAACACCGGCCGGGAGCTGGTGGTCAGCCCCCTGAAGCGGGATGAAAACGGCTACTACACCATGGACTACGCCGACTTTGAAGAAAAGGCCAAGGACGCCAAGTATTTCATCCTCTGCAACCCCCACAACCCCGTGGGCCGTGTCTGGACCCCCGAGGAGCTGAAGACCGTGGGCGATATCTGCGTCCGCCACGGCGTGGAGATCATTTCCGACGAGATCCACTCCGATTTGATGCTGGACGGCCACAAGCACACCTGCATGGCCTCCGTCTCCCCGGAGATCGCCGCCATCACCACCACCTGCATCGCCCCCAGCAAGACCTTCAACCTGGCGGGCCTCCAGTCCTCCACCATCGTGTTCAACGACGAGGCCAAGAAAAATGCCTACGTGGCGGAGCTGAAGCGGATGGACATTGCCCGCAACAACTGCTTCTCTTTGGTGGCCACCATGGAGGCCTACGCCCACGGCGAGGAATGGCTGGACCAGCTCCTGGTGTACCTGGGTGACAACATGCGTTTTATCCGCAGCTTCTGCGCCGATCGTCTGCCGGAGCTGAAACCCAATACCCCCGAGGCCACGTATCTCTGCTGGATCGACGCCCGGAGCCTGGGCATGGATGATGCCGAGCTGAAGAAGTTCTGCGTGGAAAAGGCCGGCGTGGCCTTCGGCGAGGGCACGGACTTCGGCTACGGCGGCAGCGGCTTCCTGCGTCTCAACGCCGCCTGCCCCCGCGCCACCATTGAAAAGGCTCTGACCCAGATGGAGCAGGCGGTCCGCGGCCGCTGAACCATAAACAAGAACCATAAATAAAAAGAGGCAAAAGAGAGGAAAAAACATGGAAAACTAGAAAAAACTAGGCGCATCCGCATTTCTTCCCCTGATCGTATTCCTGCCCTGTATGTGGGCTGCGGCATCACCTTCACACTGCTGGGCGTTGAAAGCCCCTTCGGACAGTTCCCCCGCCACGTGGCACTGCTGGCCGGTATCGCTGTGGCGCTGCTGCTGGCCCCCAAGGTCAAAGTCAGCGAAAAATTGGACGTGTTCTGCCAGAACATGGGCAACTCCGGCGTTATGATGATCATCCTGATCTATCTGATGGCCGGTGGCTTCCAGGGTGCCGCTGCCGCCATGGGCGGTAAATCCTCCGTCATCAATCTGGCTCTGCACTTCATTCCTGTTTCCCTGCTGGTCCCCGGCGTGTTCCTGATGTGCTGCTTTATCTCCACCGCCATCGGTACTTCCATGGGCACCATCGCCGCCATGGCACCCGTGGCCATCGGTGTGGCCCAGGGCGCCGGCCTGAATCCCGCCATCGTGGGTGCCGCGGTCATCGGCGGCTCCTACTTCGGCGACAACCTGTCCATGATCTCTGACACCACCATCTCCGCCGCCCAGGGCTGCGGCTCCGAGATGAAGGATAAGTTCCGCATGAACTTCTTCATGGCCCTGCCCGCCGCCATCATCGCCATGGTCCTGTACGCCATTCTGGGCGGTCACGGCTCCGGCGCCGTGGAGGCCGGTGCGTACAGCGTCATCCAGGTCCTGCCCTACATCGTGGTTTTGGTCACCGCCCTTATGGGCATCAACGTGGCTGTGGTTCTGTTCGTCGGCATTCTGATGACCGGCGTCATTGGCCTGGCCCAGGGTGCCGTGGGCTTCTTTGAGTGGGTCCAGGCCATCGGCGGCGGCATGAGCGACATGTTCTCCATCTCTATCGTGGCCGCTTTAATCTCCGGCATCATCGGTCTGGTCCGCTACTACGGCGGTGTAGAGTGGCTGGTGGGTGCCATCACCTCCCGCATCAAAAACCGCCGCGGTGCCGAGTACGGCATCGGCCTGCTGTCCGGCGTTCTGTCCGCCGCTCTGGTCAACAACACCATCGGCATCATCGTTACCTGCCCCATCGCCAAGGAGATCGGCTCCAAGTACGGCATCGCTCCCAAGCGCCTGGCCAGCCTGGTGGACATTTTCGCCTGCGCGTTCCTGGCCCTGATGCCCCATGACGGCGGCATCCTCATCGTCACGGAGCTGGCCGGCTGCACGCCGCTGGACATTCTGCCCTACTCCTTCTATATGTTCGCCCTCATTATCTTCACCTGCATCACCATCCAGTTCGGTCTGCTCCGCACCCCCGAGGAGAAGGCCATCGCCGCCAAGGAATCCGCTGCCAAGTAAGCAGCCTGTTCCCTTACAGCGCAGGGCTGGCATCCTCCGGGTGCCAGCCCCGTATCATTTTGCCACGATCACATTTTGAAAGGACTTGATTCTCATGTCTCACAACATTGGAAACGGCTTCGGCACCAAGGTCATCCACGGCGGTGACACGAAGGACCGGGGCTATCACTCCCTGGGTATGCCCATCTACCAGACCTCCACCTTCTACTTCGACACCTGCGAGGAGGGCGGCCGGTGCTTCGCCGGCGAGAGCGACGGCTATATCTACACCCGCCTGGGCAACCCCACCACCGTTCTGGCCGAGGAAAAGGTCGCGGAGCTGGAGGGCGCCGAGGCGGCTGCCGCGGCAGGCTCCGGCATGGGCGCCATCTCCGCCACCCTCTGGACCCTGGCCGGCGCCGGCAAGCACATCGTGGCTGACGGCACCCTGTACGGCTGCACCTTCGCCCTGCTGAGCCACGGCATGACCCGCTACGGCGTGGAGGTCACCTTTGTGGACTCCTCCGACCCCGAGGAGGTCCGCAAGGCTCTGAAGGAGAACACCGTGGCCGTGTATCTGGAGACCCCCGCCAACCCCAATCTGAAGATCGCCGACATCCAAACCATCGCCGAGCTGGCCCACGCCTACAACAAGGACATCAAGGTGGTGGTGGACAACACCTTCGCCACTCCCTACCTCCAGCAGCCCCTGGCCCTGGGGGCCGACGTGGTGGTCCACAGCGCCACCAAGTACATCAACGGCCACGGCGACGTGGTAGCGGGCTTTGTGGCCGGCTCCAAGGAGTTCATCACCCAGGTGAAGATGTTCGGCCTGAAGGACATGACCGGCGCCGTGCTGGGTCCCCAGGAGGCGTTCCTCATTCTGCGGGGCCTGAAGACCTTTGAGATCCGGATGCAGCGTCACTGCGACAACGCCCGGAAGCTGGCGGCGTACCTGGCCGCCGAGCCCAAGGTGGAGAAGGTGTACTTCCCCGGCCTGGAGTCCCACCCCAACCACGAGGTGGCTAAAAAGCAGATGAAGGACTTCGGCGCCATGATCTCCATCGAGGTCAAGGGCGGCAAGGCCGCCGGCATGAAGCTGGTGAATTCTTTGAAGCTGTCCACCATCGCCGTGTCTCTGGGCGACGCGGAGACCCTGGTGCAGCACCCGGCTTCCATGACCCACTCCGCCTACTCCCCCGAGGAGCTGAAGGAGGCCGGCATCCCCGAGGGCCTGGTCCGCATCTCCGTGGGCCTGGAGAACCCCGACGACATCATCGCCGACTTCCAGCAGGCCTTCGCGCAGCTGTAAAGCCGTATACGGTTTTCACAAACAACAGGGAGGTTCAAAAGAGCCCCCCTGTTGTTTGTACCCGGTGCCGCCATGCTGCCGGCAGGCGGGAAATACAATCATTGCTTTCAACAATTTAAACGACGCTGCGGAGTACCGCAGCGTCGTTGTTTTATATTTCCTACTTTTGAGGGGCATCAATATTCATGATCTGTTTAATACAGGTCAGGCTGTTTTCCAAGTCCCGGTCCCTTAAAAAGTGATGTAGCTTTTCGTAGTAGCGCACTGCGGGATATGCTGTTTCCGGATCATGGATCCTTTGCACGACGTTGCGCAGCATCAACTGCCGGATGGGTCCTTTGGCAATCGCAAACGCATAATTCAGCAGTTCATTGTGCGCCATGGCACACAGAATCGTGTGGATCTCCAGGCTCATGTCCGTCTGGAAAATGACCTCCCGGTCCGCCGCTGTCGAATCCTTGGCTTGGCAGTAGTGCCCTACATGCTCCTCCATCAGAAGATACTGGTTCCAGAAAGCCTCCAGTTCTTCTTCTGTCCGCCGGGTCACGGCCAGACGGACACATTCCGTTTCAATGATATAGCGGTATTCCCGAATATCCCGCAGAGCGGTGGTATTGGTGTAAAAATCGGAGAGCTCAGCAATGTTGCTGCACATGTCAAAGGCTCTGACATAGGTGCCGTTACCCACTCGAATATCCAGCAATCCAATGGCTTGCAGTCTCTGGAGAGCCACCCGTACGGTCAGCCGGTTGACTTCAAACTGTTCAGCCAACTGGGTCTCTGTCGGAATTTTCTCGCCGGCTTTCCAGGTTTCGTCAATAATCAGCTGTTTCAGTTCCTCATAGACCTGATCCGCCGCTGATATTTTTTTGATCTTCCGATATTCTGTCATCCCATCTTCCTCCTGTTATTGTATTCAGTTTAAGTCCAACCAGCAGAAGTGTCAAGACAAGGGGAACAAAATTGGCGAAAAGGTAGAATGTGACGGCCGGAGCCTTGACAAAGAATGAATCATATTTTATATTTAGCGAAAAAGCGAAAGAGCGAACAATTAAAAAGGGGGAATTCATTATGGGACATGAGACAACCACCAGGAGCGGAACCGTCCGGGGCCATGCAGAGGGCGGCATTATCCAATTCCACGCCATACCGTATGCGAAACCGCCGGTTGGCAAACTCCGGTTCTGTCTGCCGCAGGAACCAGAGCCATGGAAGGGAGTTCTGGACACGGCCAAGCGGGGGGTAGCGGCGCCGCAGTACGCCTCTGACCTGGACCTGCCCATGGGGCCGATCGGCCTTCCGACCGGCGAGGACTGCCTGACCCTGTCGGTCAGTACACCGGCTTTGGACGCCCATCTGCCGGTGGCGGTGTGGTTTCATGGCGGCGCCAACTGCTATGGCGGCGGCGACCTGCCCTGGTACGATGGGGCAAGCCTGGCCCGGGCAGCCAATATTGTGGTGGTCAATATCAACTACCGCCTGGGACCTTTTGGCTTTCTCTTTGTCAGAGGTGTCCAGGACAAGAACCTCTCCATCGAGGATCAAATGATGGCGCTGCGGTGGGTCCAGGATAATATCCGCAGCTTTGGCGGTGATCCGAAACGAGTCACCTTGTTCGGCCAGTCCGCCGGTGCCAACGCCATTGCGCATATCCTTTCCCGCGAGGATTCGGAGGGCTTGTGCAGCCAGGTCATCCTGCAGAGCGCATCTCTGGGAAGAGGAAACCATCTTTTGTCGGACGCCTATGAGGTAGGCGACGCTGTGCTGCGGAATCTGGGAATTGACCCTCAGAGCAATTCCGTTTTGCGGCAATTGCAGGAGGCGTCCGTTGACGCCGTTTTACAGGCTGCGGACGCTGTCCCCGCCCCATTGAAAGCAAAGCATCAGGGGATGTACTTCAAGCCGGTCATGGACCAATGGCACACACCGGAGCAGACGGCACAACAGGCAGCCGCCATGGCGGCAAAACGGAGGCTCCGGGTCATGACTGGCTTTACCAAGCATGAAGCGTATGCCTTCAGCACAGCCCGGGACCCGGCATCTCTGGAGAACCTGGAAAGGGGACAGCACCTGCGCTACGAACTGCCGGGCGGAATTTTCGCCGGAATGGCGGCGGATTTAGGGTGCGAGGTCTGGAAATATGAGTTTGATTGGGCCGCGCCAGATTCCATTTTTGACGCCTGCCACTGCCTGGAATTGCCGTTTTTGTTTGGAAACCTGCCGGCTTGGCACGCGCCTTTCCTGGCGGGAGCAGACCCTGTGCAGATGCAGTATCTCAAGGAAACGCTGCAAAGCGCGTGGGGCGCGTTCTTCCGCGGCGAAACGCCTGATGAGGCCTTTTGGCCCAGATATACCTCCAAGGAGAGAAGGATCAAATATTTTGACAACAAGGCGAACCCAGCCGGTCCAGAGCCGGAATACCGGATCTGACGCAGGCTAAAAACAAAAGGGAAATATAGAACAAAGGAGAAAAAGCCATGGAAAAGAAAAAAATGAAACTGGCATTCCCCCACGTCATGGTGCTGCTGATTGCCCTGGTGTTGCTGGCATGTCTGCTGAGCTATATCGTCCCGGCGGGCCAGTATGACTACGACGAAAACGGCTATGTGATTGCAGACTCCTTCCATTATGTGGAAAATACCCCGGTCAGTCCCTGGAACGCGGTGATCAAACTCACCAGCGCCATCGCTTCCATGGGTACCACCTATGCGCTGCTGTTCATCATCGGCGGCATGGTTTCGGTGCTGATCTCCTCTGGCGCCGTGGAAAACATCGTGGACTGGTCCCTTTACCGGTTCCGGGATAAGAGCCTCACCATTCTGATTCCCATTATCACGGTCATGATGTCCCTGCTGGGCGGCTTGGCTGGCCAGGACTCCCTGATTACGTTTGTGGCCTGCGGTATGCTGCTGGCCAGACGAACCGGGCTGGACCGCATTTCCGGCATGGCTATTTTCTATCTGCCTTACATTACGGCACAGGCCATCGGCCCCACCGTTTTGATGATTCTGATGTGCCAGGAGATGTGCGGTATTCCCGCAGTATCCGGTCTGGGTGTGCGCGTCGTGATTTGGATTGTGTTCACGGTCTTCGCCGCCTGGTACAACACCCGCTATGCCTGCAAGGTGGCCAAGGATCCCTCCAAGAGCATCGACGGCGAGATCCTGCTGCCTGAGGACGGCCAGCAGCTGGATTACACCAAGCCTGTGACCATCCGCATGTCTTCCATTGTCGGCATCGTGATGATGCTGGTGCCCTTTGTGATCTATGCCATCGGTTCCGCCAAAGCAGGCTGGGGCTTTGAATGGCTCATCGGCCTGGGCTTTGTGGATGCCGTCCTCTTGGGAATCGTGTTCCGTTTCACGCCCAATGACTGGTCCAGACGGTTCTGCAAGGGCGCTATGGAGATGGGCCCCGTGTGCCTCCTGATCGGATTTTCCAAGCTGATCAGCGTCGTGCTGGCAGACGGACAGATCATCAACACGATCGCCCACGCAGCTCTGGTCCTCATTCAGAATATGGGTTCCGGCTTCTCCGCGATCGGCATGTTCCTGTTCACCACGCTCTTCAACTTCATGATGCCTTCCGGTCCGGCAAAGGTTCCCCTGCTGATGCCGCTGTTCACGCCGGTGGCGGACATTCTTGGCATCAGCCGTCAGGTCCTGTGCACCTGCTATCAGCTGGGCGACGGCCTCACCAATTTCCTGACTCCGGTTTCCTCCGTGCTGGCCACCGGTCTGATCCTCTCCAATACCAAGTACTCCAAGTGGCTGCGCTATGCGGTCCCCTACGCACTGACGCTGATCGCGTTCTCCGCGGTCTGCATCTTTGCACTGAACGCCGCGGGCTGGACCGGTGTATAAAACTTCTCGTCACTTTCCGCAAAACCGCACGCTTCCAACTACATATGTTCTCCATGAAAGCCCGGGGCGAAATGCCCCGGGCTCTCTTTATTATTGGAGGTAATTCATATGCCGTCATGGCAATCAAAAATGGAGATGACATCAAGACCGTGCAGGAAAATTTGGGCCATGCCACACCGGAATTTACTCTGGAATATTACGGTCATGTCACCACTCAAATGCGGCATGATAGCGCCGACCGCACGGAGCAAGTCACTCAAGCAATTTCCGTCATCAATACGGGGAAGCCATGGAAAAAAAGAAAAGAAAAAATCCCTCAAAGCCTTGCAGCTTTAAGGGATTTATCTGGTGGAGCAACCTGCCCCAAATCCGAACCAAACACGGCCTTGATTTCATCAAGGGTAATTGGCTCCGTACCGTCTTTGAAGTTGTAGGTAAACAACAGCTTATCGTCAAATACATAGATGG
>Ga0129308_1000978_pt1 | contig 34601 bp, 27 predicted proteins | sample L827metagenome_FD_94440 | JGI IMG/M metagenome (GOLD analysis project Ga0129308, IMG submission 94440) | Ring-tailed lemur group fecal microbial communities from Wisconsin, USA - L827 metagenome | ecosystem: Host-associated > Mammals > Digestive system > Large intestine > Fecal | place: USA...
CAATTCCAAAGAGAAAATGTAAAAGTAAATTCAATTGTAAGAGTAAATTCAACTGGAACTATATGAAAGACTAAATTCAACTTATACCTATTTAAAGTGGAATTTAACTTTTCACTTTAGAAATTTATAAGAAATGTATAAAAAAGATTGACACAAAGGTAGAAATTGGTATAATATACGAGTGCAATAAATGATAGCAGCACATAGAGTGTGAGAACTATGCGTTTGTAACAATCGGATGTAGAGTATCTAGCTGCAAAGAGAAATACTTAGTACAAACACAGTCTGATATATCTATGAATGTTATTGTTTTATGCCAAATAAAACAATAGGAGGAAAAATAAATGGCACGTTATACTGGACCACAATGGAGAAAATCAAGACGTTTAGGATTTTCTACATTAGAAACTGGTAAAGAATTATCAAAACGACCTTATGCACCAGGTCAACATGGACAAAAAAGAAAGAAACCAACTGAATATGGTTTGCAATTAGCTGAAAAGCAAAAAGTAAGACATATGTATGGAGTTAATGAAAAACAATTCCGTAATACTTTCTTTAGAGCAAGTAAGATGGAAGGAATTACAGGTTATAATTTTTTCTGCTTATTAGAATCAAGATTAGATAATGTTGTTTATAGATTGGGATTTGCAACAACAAGAAGACAGGCAAGACAATTAGTTAACCATGGACATATCTTATTGAATGGTATTAAAACTGATATTCCATCTTGTCATGTTAAAGTTGGTGATGTGATTGCAGTCAAAGAAAAATCTAAATCATTAGAAATTATCAAAACAAGTTTAGCTTCTCAAACTCATGTTCCTGGATTTGTTGAAGTTGATCCAGAAAAAATGGAAGGTAAATTATTGAGATTACCTGAAAGATCTGAGTTAAATCAAGAAATTAACGAAGCGCTTATTGTTGAATACTACAATAGACTTGGATAATTATAAAAAGGGCATTGAGATGTCCTTTTTATATAAAAGGATAAAATCAATTCTTTGTATGATAGAACCTGTTTTTGATAGTCATTATTCAAAAAGAGTGATAGTTGTAAAAATAAAGAAAAAAGTGCTGATTTGAACTGATGTTTAAGCACTTTTTTATTTGTGTTTAATAAATAATTAGTTAAGAATAAATTTGTTTTTTCTTTCAAATAATCAATGAAACTATTCTTGAGTCGTGCTTATATATTTGTTTTCTGCCTTTACAGCTTCAAACTCTTTTAAACACTTTGAATTTTTTTCTCCTTCTCTATACATTTCTTATACTTGTAAAATCCATTACTGTTTTTATCTGTATTGTCATCTATGCTGTTTTGCATTTTGAGTTTGCTGATGACTTTTTTATGACAGATTTTAGTTTCATTTCTTGGATTTGTTGAAGTTGATCCAGAAAAATGGAGGGTAAATTGTTGAGGTTACTTAAGAGGTATGAGTCAAATCAAGAAATTAACGAAGCACTTATTAATGAATACTACAATAGACTTGGATAATTATAAAAAGGCATTGTGAACTCCTTTTTTATATAAAAGGGTGAAATCCATCACTTTTATAGATGAAATCAATTCCTTTTTATGATAGAATAATAATGAAGTATAGAAAGGATTTAGGATTATGGATCAGATTAAACAAGTAATAGAACAAATTGGAACAAAGAATCTGATTTTTATTGGAATCGGAATTGTTGTTTTTATAGCCATATGTGTATTTTATAGAGGATTTCGCTTAAGAAAATATCGTAAACAAATTGTTGAAATTGAAAATAAGATGAATGCAATAAAATCTTTACCTTTACAATATCGATTAGGAAGAGTTCAGAGCATTTCTAAAAATATGCCTGATATTGTTGAACTATATGAGGAATATGCAAAAGAATTTGAAAGAATTAGTGATTATCAAAAAAATGATCTATCTGTTTTAGTCAATGAAGTTGACGAACAATTGTTTTATGGAAAACTTAGAAAAGTTGCTAAAAAAATGAAAAGTTTAGAGGATATGCTCATTATTTATGAAAAAGATTCACAAACTTTATTAACGAAGATTGAAAAAATTACAGAAATAGAAAATGTACAGCGTATTGAAATTATACGAGTCAAAGAAAAGTATCGTCATGTGATTGATCAATTTGAAACTGTTCGTTTCAAAATTGAAGATTTTGTACCTCATATTTTAGATGTTTTCAATGAAATTGATGATTCCTTTGTAAAACTTGAAGGAATGATGAACAATCAAAGATTTGAGGAAGCTCAAAAATATACTAAAGAAATTGATGATCGTGTTGATTGGTTAAATCAAAAAATTGAAGATTTACCAAGTTATGTTGCGGTTGTTAGACAATATATTCCTAAAAAAATAACAAGCATTGAAACAATGATGAAGGAAATGCCTGAAGAACATTTTTCTTTAGATGAATTGAATGTATATCAGCGTTTATCTGCTATTCAAGCGACTTTGCAAGAGTGCATTGAACATATTCAAGCATTAGAACTGGAAAATATGGGTGAAGTTTTACAAAACTTAGCTGACTCTATTGAAAGTTTAATAAAAGATTTAGATACTGAGAGAAAAGCATATGATGCTTTTAAGGAAAAATGGGACTCTTGTTATCAATTGATAACAGATATTTATGATCAATATAAACAAGCACTTATTGATTATAATCGCATGAAGTCTTTATATGTTCTGGATGAATTTGATATAGTGATTGATGAAAAGTATATTGATTTTAATGATATTTTAAAAGAATCTTATGATTTAGAAGAAGAAATAAAAGCAGGACATTTCTCTTATACACAAATGATAACAAAAATAGAAAGTATACATCATAGAACAGCACTTCATCAGGATGATTTAAATAATTTCTTTGCATTAAGAGATCATCTTTATTTACAAGAACAAAGAGCAATTGACGAATTAGAGAATATTAATATTGTTTTATTAGAAATCAAATCTGAAATAAAAAATAAACATTTACCTATGATTAATGAATCATATAAAGATTATATTCAAGATTCTTATGATAAAGCTGCTCAAATTCAAGCTTATCGCATGAATCGACCAGTAGAATTGAACGAACTTTCTAAACGTGTAGACAGTGCTCGTGATATTATCTATAAATTATATGATAATGTTCATAATTTAATTGTGACTGCTGAAATGGTAGAGGAAGCAATTGTTTATGGAAATAGATATCGTTCTACTTTTTTGGAAGTGAATACTGAATTGACAAAGGCGGAGGTTCTCTTTAGAAATGGTGAATATACAAAGGCGTTATCAACAGCTGTTGACATTATAGAGAAGATTAAGCCTGGTTCATATGAAGAATTAATTAAAAAATCAACTGAAAAGTCCGTTTAAGGGCTTTTTTAGCGAAAAAAAATACATAAAAAATGTAATATATACATATGTTAAGATATGGAGGGAAGTTATGATTTATTTAGATTATGTATCAACAACACCTTTAAATCATGAAGTTAATCAAATGTATCAATCATTATTGAATGATTATTTTGCAAATGCTGATTCTTTATATTCATTAGGATTGCAAACAGGTGCATTGATGGAAAAATCAAGAAACTTGGTAGCTGAATTATTACATGTGAAAGCAAGTGAAATTTTTTTTACAAGTGGTGCCAGCGAATCAAATAATACAGCTATTAAAGGTTGTGCTTTCCAATATCAAAATAGAGGTAAACACATTATTACGACAGCTATTGAACATTCGAGTGTTTATAATACATGTTTACAATTAAGAGATGTCTTTGGTTTTGATGTTGATTTTATTTCTGTAGATCAAAATGGATATTTAAATTTGACTGAATTAGAAAATAAAATTCGAAAAGATACAATACTGGTATCAGTGATGCAGGTCAATAATGAAATAGGTGTCATTAATCCAATATCAAAAATTCGCGATTTGGTGAAAAACAAAAATCCTAAAACAAAATTGCATGTTGATATGGTTCAGGCTTTGGGAAAAATAGCAATTGATTTATCATTAGTTGATTTAGCTAGTTTTTCGGCTCATAAAATTTATGGTTTAAAAGGAAGTGGAATTCTTTTTAAAAGAGAATCAACAACATTAGTCCCATTAGTGAGTGGTGGTCAGCAAGAAAATGGATTGCGTGCTGGGACATCTAATACTGCAACACATACAATGTTTGCAAAAACCTTACGTTTAGCGCTGGAAAATCAGCAAGGAAAATACCAATATGTTCAATCCTTGAATCAATATGTAAGAACTGAACTTTTAAAAGAAAATGATATTGTCATTAACACACCACAGGAAAATAGTTCACCATATATTTTAAATTTTTCATGTGTTGGATACAAGCCCGAAGTCATTTTACATGCTTTAGAAGCCAAGGAATGTTATGTATCTACAAAAAGTACTTGTTCTTCACATAAAAATGATATTTCAAGAACTTTGGCTGCAATGCATTTGCCTATGGTAGTGGCCCAAAGTGCTATTCGTATTAGTTTTTCACATATGACTACAAAAGAGGAAATTGATGCTTTTTTGTATCATTTATCAACAGTACTCAAAACGATTAAGAAACAGAGGTAGAATTATGGAATGTAATCATATATTAGTCCGTTTTGGCGAATTAACAACAAAAGGAAAAAATAGAAAAGCGTTTATTCGTAAACTATATACAAATACAAAAGAAATATTAAATTCATTTCATCAATTAAAATATGAATTATCTTTTGATCGTATGTATATATTATTAAATGGAGAAGAACCTCAGGCTGTTTGTGAAAAACTGCAAACAGTCTTTGGGATTCATTCTTTTTCGTTATGTTATAAGGTTGAAAGTGATTTAGATCAAATAAAAGAAGTATGCTTACAAGTCATTGAAAAGAATTCGGGTCATACTTTTAAAATTGATACAAAGCGTAATGATAAAGATTTTCCACTTCATTCTCATGATATCAATACAGCTATTGCTGGATATATTTTTTATCATACTTCTAAAGAATTAAAAGTTGATGTTCATCATCCTGATATTCTTGTAAAGGTCGAATTAAGAAAAGAATGTACATATGTTATGGACAATGTCATGATGGGTGCTGGAGGATATCCTGTTGGTATCGGTGGTAAAGCTTTGTTGATGTTGTCAGGAGGAATTGATTCTCCTGTTGCAGGATATTTGACTTTAAAAAGAGGTGTGGATATTGAATGTATTCATTATGCTTCACCTCCATATACAAGTGATCTGGCTAGAGAAAAAGTTTTAGATTTAGTTGATGTTTTAAAAGATTATACGCATGGTCAAATTATTGTACATATTGTTCCTTTTACTGATTTGCAGTTAGCCGTCTATGAACATTGTGAAGAAAGTTATGCCATGACAGTGATGCGTCGTATGATGTATCGTATTGCAGAAGGAGTGGCACAAAAAAATCATTGTTTAGCTATTGTTAATGGTGAAAGCATTGGTCAGGTAGCTTCACAAACATTGGAAAGCATGGCTGTTATTAATGAAGTTATCAAAATGCCAGTGCTACGTCCAGTTGCTTGTATGGATAAATTAGAAATTATTGATATTGCGACAAAGATAGGCACATATGATATATCTATTCGTCCACATGAGGATTGTTGTACAATCTTTACACCAAAACAGCCTGCTACAAAGCCTAAAAATTATAAAGCAGAAGCTTTTGAAATGAATTGGGATTTTGAAAAGATGGTACAGGATTGTATTGATAATACGACAGATGTGATCATAGATGATTCTTACAAAAAAATTGACAATTTATTTTAAAAAAATTGAATAACTTTTGAATTATGACACAAACTAATTGTGTCAGGAGGTGAAAGTTATGAATAACTCAAGTAAAAGCAAATTAGTAGTTCCTGGTGCTCAAAATGCAATCGATCAAATGAAATACGAAATTGCTAACGAATTTGGTGTTAATCTTGGACCTGATGCAACATCTCGTGCAAACGGATCTGTTGGTGGTGAAATCACTAAGAGATTAGTTCAAATGGGTCAAAACCAAATCGCAGGTAGACAATCTAATCAATAAGATAACGAAATCCCTAGTCATAAGTTTATTGTGAGTAGGGATTTTTCTTTTTTTTTACATTTTTTGGATAATCATAAATAAATTTCTAATTTGAATAAAAATATTGAATGAATAGCCAATATGATATATAATATGGATAAACATCATGTAAATGATAGGGGAGGTAAAAATGTATAAAAAGAGTCATATATTATTCATAATCTGTGGATTAATTATGTCATTATTGACAGTTTCTTATATAAATAATACAGCTTATGCTGAAGAAAAAACAGAGCAGCATGGACCTGAGGTTACTGATTATTTTACAATTATTGATGAAGATGGAAATTCAGAAATTGTTCAATTTGAAGATATAGATCAAGATGATACAGAAATAGAATCTTTAACAAAAGAATTTCAGTTAATTAAGACAGTAGATGGTAAAAGTGAAATTCTTTCAACGTATGATACTTTAGAAGAAGCAAATTCTGCTAAAGAGGATATTGAAGAATCTATCCCAGCAACATTTCATTTAAGAAAATCGAGATCCATAACAACTGAAGGAGTCACTTCCTATTCTGTTGAAGAAACGGTTAAAGAGATTACATATGGAGTTGTATATTTGCATTCCGAGAGTAGTGACGGGCATTCTTATTTGACATATTCTAATGTAAGTAACCCAGGTTATGATGGGTATACAACAGGAAGTTATGCAAAGGATGCAGCATATATTGGAACTGTAGATGGAAAAATCAGAGCAATGCAATCTGGTGTTGTTATGGATTTTAATGTGGAAGATGTTGATATTCTTGAATATACTGATGCCAGTATTTCTCATTATTATATTGAAAATGGTTATCTTTATCATCGCTTTTATTATGGGAGTTCAGGTAACAGTAACAAATATCGTGTTGGGTATGCGCTTAGCTATATGAGTGAAGGAAAAAAATATTATAGTTATGATGGTCATTATTTTTATTCCGACTATCCAACAATGATTAAGGATTATCAATCTGATATAAGGTCACATGCTGTTAATTCTCAACAGCCTTATTATAATTATTATCAGTATTTATCTCATCGTTCAACAACGTCATTAACAGCGGTACAACTTGATGATATTGTTAATGACCAAGTGGGTAGCAGCAGTTCAAAGATGAAAGAATTAGGAAATGAATTTATAGCTCATCAAAATGCATATGGTGCAAATGCTTTATTGATGTTTGGTGTTGCGGGAAATGAAAGTGCTTGGGGGACAAGTAAAATTGCAAATGATAAAAACAATCTTTTTGGCCATGGAGCCGTAGATAGTAATCCTTATTATGGTGCTAATGGTTATGAAAAACCAGCAGATAGTGTAAAATATCACGCTGAATATTATATCTCAAAAGGTTATTTAGATGTCGAAGATTGGCGTTACAATGGGGGACATTTGGGTGATAAATTATCTGGTATAAATGTACGTTATGCTTCCGATCCTTATTGGGGTGAAAAAGCTGCAAGTATTTATTATTATTACTATTCATATACAAGTTCTTATGCTGATTATAGTCGATATAATATTGGTATAATTAATGGTATTCAAAGTAATTATAAATTATATAAAGAACCTGATTATTCATCAAATATTATACATATTTTAGGTACAAAAACGAATGGTATCGCGAGTCCTAGAACATGTCAGCTGCCAGTTGTTATTTTAGCGGCTGTAACAGATTCTTCAGGGAATAAATGGTATAAGATACAATCAGATACTGCTTTAAACGAATCACGTACTGATACTGTTTATACAAATCAGTATAATTTTGATAGAGACTACGTCTATATTCCTGCCAAAGATGTAACAATTGTGAGTTCTTTAAGTTCACAAAGCATATTGGATTTATTAATGCTTAAAGTTTCTGATGGTTATATCACCGGGTTTCAAATTGGTACATCTGTTGACTCATTGATTACACAAATAAGTGAGTTGAATAATAATGCTTTAGTGACTGTTAAAGACAGTAGTGGAAAGACAATAACTCAAGGAGTGATCTCAACAGGTATGACGATGTCTTTGACTGCTAATGGTATTCAATCTCAATATACTTTTGTTATTAGAGGAGATATTAATGGTGATGGAAAAATCAGTGCACTAGATTATGTTAAAGTGAGAAATTTCTTAGATAAAAAGAATACTTTAACACCTGCTCAAAATAGAGCTGCTGATACCAATAACGATAATAAGGTAAGTGCAGTTGATTATGTTAAAGTGAGAAATCATTTGGACAAAAAGAGTACAATTACTCAATAGGGAGGAAAGTGAATGAGAAAGAAAATATTAAATTTTATTTTGATATGCCTGATGATGTTTTCATCAGTTATTTTGACTAACATACAAAATGTATCAGCAAGTGGAGGATTGTCTATTACTCCTAGTTCTAAATCAGTGACAACGGGTGATACAGTAACATTTACAGTGTCTGCATCGAGTGATTATTTTATTGAAGGTTTAACTGTGAGTGTTGGTTCAGGTGGCACAATTACAAAATCTTTGTCGAGACAGTCAATTGATGGATTAAATGGTGAAACTGCCACTTTTACAGTAAAATTTACATCAAGTACAACAGTAACTGTGTCAGGAACTTCTGCTAGTTATTCGACAGAAACTGAAACGTCAGCATCAGCTTCAGCCAACATTACTGTTACAGCACCTCAAAATAATACGTCAAATTCAAATAGCAATTCAAATACAAACAGTAAACCGAATACAAATACTAATAGTAATACTCATACATCAGAAGATACACGTTCATCTGTTAATACACTTTCATCATTGAGTGTTTCCGAAGGAACATTATCTCCAGAATTTTCTGCTAACACAACATCCTACAAAGTGGATTTAACAAGTGAGACGAAAACTATAGAAATTAGTGCTAAGGTAAAAGATTCAAAAGCAACCGTATCTGGAACAGGTAAACATGAATTGAAAATTGGTGAAAATAATATAGTTATTACTGTAAAGGCCGAAAATGGTAATAAAAAAACATATACAATCAGTATTTATGTGATTGAGAAGCCTACTATCTATTTAGAATTTAATGGTCAAAAATTAGGTGTTCTTAATGATTATTCTAAAGTAGATATTCCAAAAGGATTTGAAAAATCGTCAAGTCAAATTGATAATCAAGAGATTAGTATTTTAAAAAGTGAAACAATGGGAATATCCTTGATTTATTTGACTGATAATGAAAACAACGCGTTTTATCTTTTTGAAAATGGACAAGTTCTTCGTCAATATGAAACTATTATTATAAACAATAAAACATATGTTTTGTTAAACATCCCAGAAGATATTGAAAAACAAGACGGTTTAGTTCGTCAAAAGGTGAAGATTGGTGATTTAGAGATTGAAGGGTGGATTTTTGAAGACCAAAATCATCAAAATTATTCAGTTGTCTATTTGATGAATGAAGCTGGTGAAAAACAACTTTATTCTTATGAAGGAACTGAAGGAACACTTCAGAAGTATGTACCTTATGTTCAAGAAGATAATCATATGATGACATATATTTTTATTGCTACAACAATTGTCTTTATGATAACGACTGTAGTTATGATTTACATTCATATGAGCTTCAAGAAAAAATCAATTGCATCTATAAAGGAATACTATGATAGAAAAAATCAAGGAAATTAATCCTTGATTTTTTAATCTTCAATATTCATTGTTTCGTATTCTTTTAAAGTATAGATAATGTCATTATAAATTTTGGTATCTAAATACTCTTTGAGTTCATGGCTATCTACAAATTTATAATCTGTGTGTTCATGAGAAATGAGCACATGATCGTTTGTTGGTATAGATAAAAAACCAATACCAACAGTTTGATAATCAGGACGAATCGCAGTGAATGTATAAACAGGTTTAAGTATTTTAATGTCTAAACCTGTTTCTTCCTTTAATTCACGAATAAGTGCTTCATGAGGAGTTTCACCATATTCTAATCCTCCTCCTGGCAATTCCCAATATCCTAATCCATCTGTTGAAGGACGTACTCTTTTAAGAATAAGAACTTTTTTATGATAAATAACAATACCTTTGACAGTAATATGAAATCTGATTTTTTCCATAACATCAGCTCCTTTATTGATATAATCATATCACTTTTTCATAAAAATGTATCGCTTTATCTAAAAATTTGATATAATTGTAGTCGAGGTGATAAAAATGATTGATTTTTTAGAAGAAGTTAACAAAAGAAAGGAAGATATCCTTTCAGATATACAAACTTTATGTCGCATTCCATCTGTGTTAGATGAAGCAACTGCAAAAGACGGACAACCTTTTGGAAAAGCATGCAGAGAAGCATTAGATGCAATGTTACAAATTGGTGAACGTGATGGATATGTTTACGAAGATGTAGATGGATATGCAGGGCATATAGATATTGGTGAAGGCGATGAGACATTAGGCATATTGGGTCATTTGGATGTTGTTCCTTGTAATGATACAGGATGGAATACGGATCCATATGATATGACAATCAAAGATGGTAAATTATATGGTCGTGGAGTAGCTGATGATAAAGGACCATTAATTGCAGGATATTATGCAGCTAAAATTATTAATGAATTAAATCTTCCAGTTAAGAAAAAAATCAGAGTCATTTTTGGCTGCAATGAAGAAAATGGGTCTGCATGTATGAAATATTATTTTACAAAGAAGCCATTTCCACAATTAGGATTTACTCCAGATGCTGGATTTCCAGTCGTTTATGGAGAAAAAGCAGGTGCTCATTTTCATATAACAGGAAAAGTCGCTAAAGATAATATTATTGGTCTTTATTCAGGAACAAGACCAAACGTTGTTCCAGAGGTATGTGAAGCTTACATTACTGGTCATTATAAGCAATATAAAGATTCATTTATACAATATGTTAATGACCATGGATTACGTGGTTCGGTAGAGGAAGAAGGAAATCATACAAAACTTGTTTTAATTGGAAAATCAGCTCATGCATCAACACCTGAAGAGGGCATCAATGCCGCAACTTATATGTGTCATTATTTAGCAATGATTTCACAGAATCAATTGGTTCATTTCGTGAATGACTGTTTTTACAATGATCATTTTGGAGATAAATTAGGTATTGCATATAAAGGATTGATGGGTCCGTTGACAGTTAATTTAGGAGTTTTGAATTATAAAGATGAAAATGTTGATATGATTATAGATATGCGTGTTCCTCATGAAGTTACTGAGAAAATGTTAACAAATCCAGTTGATCAGCATCTTGAAAAATATGGCTTAACTCAAGAACATCATCTTGGAAAAGCACTCTATATTGATCCAGAAAGTGCATTAGTAAAAGCTTTGCATAATTCTTATGTTGAATTTACAGGAGATTACGAGAATAAACCACAATGTATTGGTGGGGGAACTTATGCAAAATCAATGCCAAACTGTGTTGCTTTTGGTGCTGAGTTTCCTGGAACTGATAATAAAATGCATCAAAACAATGAAGAAATTGCTATTGATGATTTGTTAAAAGCCACTGCAATTTATACAAAAGCAATTTATGATTTGATTAAGAAATAGGGATTTTCCCTATTTCTTATTGCTTACAAATAAAATTTTTGCTATAATAGATAAGCAAGTTGCGGACGTGGTGGAATGGTAGACACGCTATCTTGAGGGGGTAGTAGATGTAAGTCTGTGTGAGTTCAAATCTCATCGTCCGCACCATTTTTATGGATTGAGTGGTATTTAAATCAAAAAATGATATAAGAATGTGTGTAGGATGCACTGTTTTTATATAAATTAAGTGTTGAATATTATCTTATTTTCATATAAAATATGCTATAAAGAAATGTACGCAGCTGTGGTGGAACTGGTAGACACGCTATCTTCAGGCGGTAGTGGATAACATCCATGTGAGTTCGAGTCTCATCAGCTGCACCAATAAAAATGCAACATTGTTTAACAATGTTTTTTATTTTGGAGGATTTTATGAATAAAGATATTATCAAGAATATAGCGATTGAGTTATCAATTACTGAAAAACAAATAGAAAATGTTTTGTCTTTATTGTCAGAAGGAGCAACAGTACCTTTTATTGCTCGTTATCGTAAAGAAAAAACAGAGGGTTTAAATGAGGATCAAATTAGAGAAATTTCTAAAGTTTATGAATATCAATTGAATTTACAGCAAAGAAAAGAAGATGTCATTCGTTTGATTGATGAAAAAGGATTATTGAATGAAGAATTGCAAAGACAGATTCTCAATGCTCAAAAATTAAGTGAAGTAGAAGATTACTATCGTCCCTTTAAAGAAAAGAAGAAAACAAAAGCTTCTTTAGCAAAAGCTAAAGGGTTGGAACCATTAGCTATAGAAATATTGAAATTATATAAGCAATTTGATATTGAAAAGGAAGCTCAAAAATATTTATCAGAAGATGTTTTGACAATTGATGATGCTATACAAGGTGCTAAAGATATCATTGCAGAACAAATAAGTGATGAACCAAGATATCGTAAATATACTAAGGATATGATTTATAAAACGGGATGTATTGTTTCTAAAGTGAAAAAGAAAAATCCAGATGAAAATGGTATTTATGAGATGTACTACGACTATAGTGAAAAAGTCCAGTATATCGTTTCACACCGTATTTTAGCAATCAATAGAGCAGAAAAGGAAAAAGTCTTAACTGTTTCTATTCAAATTGATGAAGATAGATTTGAACAATATATCTATAATGGTGTGATGAGAAGAAAAGAATCAAATTTGAGTAGTTTAATAATGGAATGTGTGAGAGATGCTTTTAAACGTTTAATTTTCCCTTCTGTAGAAAGAGAAGTTCGTAGTGAATTAACAGATAAAGCTCAAGAACAAGCTTTAAAAGTTTTTTCTGTTAATCTTGAAAAATTATTATTACAAGCACCTCTAAAAGATCGCTATGTTTTAGGTGTTGATCCAGCTTTTAGAACAGGATGCAAGTTGGCTGCCATTGATCCAACAGGAAAAGTTTTAAATATTGATAAAGTGTTTATTACTTTACCAAAGCCAGATTATACAAAAGATGAGAAGATACTTCTATCTATGATTCAAAAATATAACATTGAAATTATTGCCATTGGCAATGGAACAGCAAGTCGTGAAACAGAAAGTTTTATAGCAAGTTTTATCAAAAAGTATCAGCTCAATATTCAATATGTGATTGTTTCAGAAGCAGGAGCCAGTGTTTATTCTGCAAGCCAAATTGCAAAGGAAGAATTTCCTTCTTATCAGGTTGAAGAACGTTCTGCCGTTTCTATTGCAAGACGTTTACAAGACCCTTTAGCTGAACTTGTGAAAATTGAACCAAAAGCTATTTCTGTTGGACAGTACCAGCATGACATGAATCAAAAGAAATTAACAGAACAATTGGATTTTGTTGTTGAAAAGGTTGTCAATCAAGTCGGTGTTAATATCAATACAGCATCACCATCACTTTTACAATATGTTTCTGGTCTTTCTATGACTTTAGCTAAAAATATTGTCAAATATCGTGAAGAAAATGGAAAATTTACATCACGTGATGAACTGAAGCATGTTCATAAACTTGGCAACAAAACATACGAGTTATCAGTAGGATTTTTAAGGATTTTATCAGGAAATGAAAAATTTGATGAAACAAGCATTCATCCAGATAATTATCAAGATGCTTTACAGTTATTACAATATCTTCATCTTAGAAAAGAAGATATTGGAACCTTACATGCACAAGAAGTTATTGAATCAGTTTCTAAAACAGAAATTCAAAATAAATTGGGGATGGATGCATATTTGCTCAATGATTTGTTAGATGCTTTTATTTCACCACATCGTTCTCCTAGAGATGAGTATAATACTCCAATGTTGAGAAAAGATGTTTTAAAGATAGAAGATTTGCAAAAAGGAATGAAATTGCAAGGTGTTGTAAGAAATGTCGTGGACTTTGGAGCATTTGTTGATATTGGTTTAAAGAATGATGGATTGGTTCATATTTCTAAGATGTCACATCAAAAAATTAAGCATGCTTTGGATGTATGTCATGTTGGAGATATCTTAGATGTCTATGTTTATGATATTGATATTAAAAAGAAAAGAGTTGCTCTTTCCATGATAGAATAGAAGGATGATAGAATATGAAGTTAAAATTACATCTTCGTTCTAAGAGAATGATAGTTGGAATTATTTTAAGTATTGTGGTAATTGGTGGAATTTGGCTTTTGAATAGACCGCTTTTTCATTTGAAAAAATCTTTTTTTGAATTTGAATATGGTCAAACTGTTTCTTTAGAAGCTATCGATTATTTAAATGTGGAAGATATGGATGATGAGGAAATTGATGATCTTTTGAAAAATATTGAAGTTTCGAGTTCTATAAAAAATGAGGAAGGCAAAAATTATCCTGCAGTAGGTAATTATACAATTACTTTTCAATATGCTCATCAAAAAAGAAAAGTTGATATTGAAGTTAAAGATACGACTGCACCAACAGTATATTGTCCTCAATACATTCAAATATTAGAAGGGGAAGCTTTAACAGATGAACTTTTATCAACTTATTTCACATGTTCTGATTTATCAGAATTTACTTTTGATATTGATACATCACAATATGATATAAGTAAAATTGGTAAGCAGACAATTACTTTAAAAGCCTATGATGTATATGAAAATGAATGTGTACAAGACTATCAAATTGAAACGATAGAAAAACCAAATGAAAAGTTTTATGATACAAAAACAGTTATCAATAAAAATGATCAAGGACAAATCGCAAATGTCAATGTAGAACTTATTGAAAAGAAATTTGCTTTTGATATTACCCTGTATTGTCAACATGATGTAGGAGCGAGAATGGGATGTGATCCCACAGCACTTTATATTGCTTTACGATATAAAGGCTATTGCCAAGATCTTGATTTAAAAAGCTTTATAGAAGATATGCCCATATCTCCAGATAATGATCCACGAAATGGCTTCGCTGGAAGTCCATGGACAAAAGGTAAAGCCAATATTTTGGAAATGATTTATCCTTCAGCAATTGCTTCTTGGGCTCAAAAATATGCTCCAGTTTCTGATTTTTCAGGACATTCAGTCAATGACATCATTACTGAATTGAGAAAAGGCAATATTGTCATGGTATATACTGTTCATTATTTTGGAGTACCTGATTGGCGTGATTGGTTTTTTGATCGCATGTATAACAATGTTCATTGTCTTGTTGTAAGTGGGTATGATCCTCAAGGACACAAGATTAGAGTTTCTGATCCAGGAGCTAGACGTGCATCATATTGGGTAGATTTAGATACCTTTACAACAAGTTATAATTATAAGAAATTTTCAGTTTTAGTAGAATAGACGAGGAGGATATATATGTTATTTATCTATTATCCAAAATGTAGTACGTGTCAAAAGGCACTGAAACATTTAAAAAGAAAGAATTTGAATCCAAAATTAAGGCATATTGTGGAAGATACGCCAACACAAGAAGAATTATTGAAGTGGATAGATGTCTATGGAGAAGGTATAAAACCTTTCTTTAATACATCAGGGAAATTATATCGTGAACTTGATATAAAAAATAGAATCACAAAAATGACAAATGAAGAAGCAGCTTTACTTTTGTCGCAAAATGGCATGCTTATTAAAAGGCCTTTATTGATTCAGGATGATGATGTTATCATTGGATATAAAGAAGGAATCTATGAAAATTTATAGATTCTTTTTTGTACTTTAAAAATACACATCAATCCGTTATACTAAAAATATAGAATGAGGGAGAAAAGCATATGAAAGATATAGAACTTGTGAAACAAGAAATGAAAAAGGCTGTTATTGGAAAAGACGAAGCTATTCATCATATTATTGTAACAATGATTGCGAGAGGACATATTTTATTAGAAGATATACCTGGTGTCGGAAAAACAAATCTTGCATTAGCTTTGTCAAAAAGTATGTCATTAGATTATCATCGTCTTCAATTGACAACAGATGTTTTGCCTAGTGATATTATAGGGTTTACAATGTACAATCCTCAAACTCATCAGTTTGAATATAAAGAGGGGATTGCTTTTTGTCATTTGTTATTAGCTGATGAAATTAATAGAACTTCTAGTAAGACACAAGCAGCGTTATTGCAACTTATGGAAGAAAGGCGCATGACAGTTGATGGACAAACCTATGAGTTACCTAAGCCATTTGTTGTGATTGCTACACAGAATCCATTTGGCTCTGCTGGTACTCAACTATTGCCTGATTCCCAATTAGATCGTTTTATGGTGAGATTGAGTTTAGGATATCCATCAATTATGGATGAAGTTGAAATAATGAAAACACGACAAAGTGAGAATCCACTTGATTGTATCCTTTCTGTATTAACACCAGAACGATTAAGAGAACTTCAAAATGAGGCCGATAAAGTTTATGTAAGTGATGAAATTTACTATTATATTGTGACTTTGGTAGATGCTTCGCGTCATCATTCATTCCTTGAACAGGGAGCTAGTCCTAGAGGCTCGCTGGCTTTAATGAAAATGGCTAAAGCTTCAGCAGTATTGAAAGGAAGAGATTATGTCATACCACAAGATGTAAGAAATGTTGCTCATATCACTCTAGCACATCGTTTTATCTTGAATTATGATGCAAAGATGAAAGGAATGTCAGCCTATCAGATTGTTGATGATATTTTAAATCATATCCCAGAACCAGAGATTTGTTAATGTGTAAAGGAATTATTAAAAATTTTTTGATTATTCTTTTTCTCTTTGGATTATGGATGCTATTGTTAGGTTATTTTCCTTTCTTACTTTTTTTTGTTTTTCTTATTTTGATGATGAGTACATACCTGCTTTGTTATTCAAGTATGCAAAAAACAACAGTCACTTTTTCAAGCAATAATACAATTATTGAAAGACAAGAACATATGCGTCTTGAATTTCGACGTTGTGATTCTTCTGCCATTCATTGTGGTAAGATTTATGTGAAATATCGTGTTTTTAAAAATGATCAATGTATAACTCATCGTCAAATCACGATTGAAGAGGATAAGGCTATAGATATTTTGGAGCTTACACATTGTGGATTTTATAGAATAGAGATTTCAGAAATACAATGTTATGATTTATTACAATGCTTTTATCGTAAAAAAGCATGCTATGAAGAACTCAACTGTTATGTTTTTCCTTCACTTATAGAAGTTCAATTATCATTACAAGAAACAACATCGTTTTATTCTGAGGCTGATGAGTATTCACCATATCATAAGGGTGAAGATTATGCTGAAGTGTTTGATGTACGTCCTTTTCGCGAAACGGATTCTTTAAGACATATTCATTGGAAAGTTTCTATGAAGAAAGACGAATTATATGTCAAAGAAGGTAGTCAGCCTATTCTTAAAAAAATTTTATTAGCCATAGAATTTAACGATAATGATGACCAAAATGATAATGCACTAGATCGCTTATATTCACTTTGTTGCTTATTTTCAAAACGTCAGATCCAATTTCAGTTATTATGTTCTCAAGATGCATCTGGGCAGTTGAAAGCTGAATTGATCTGTCAACAAGACCATCTCAGAGAATGCATGAAAAAGTTGTTAAAGTCACCAACTAAGAATATTTTGTCCTATATTCCAGAGCATTCAATGATTTATATAGTCACTTCTCAAGGAATAGAGGTGTTTGAAAAATGAGTTTGTTAAAGAATGATTTTCAAAAATATAGACTTTATTTCTTTGATTTTGTTATGATTGGATTAGGAATTGTCGGTGTTGTTGGTGGATTTTTGGTATCACTAGTTTTTCCACAAGTGTCATGGATTGGTGTCATTATTTTGATTGGCTATGCATGGCTTCTTTATATAAGTTATCAATTGAATTGGTCTCGTTATCGTCAGAATGTCAATAGAGTTTTAGGTCTTGCTTTGATAGGATTTGTATATTTTTTCATAAATGACTTTATAAAATTCATAGATGAATTAAAGATTGTTATCCAGTATGACTACTTTTTGGATGTAAGTCATTTGCTTGATACAATAAAAATGTCGACAGAATTATTTCCTATTTGCTTATTGTTCTTTATGGGATTGCCCATCAGTTATTTGATAGTCTCATTAATATGTCAAAAAACAAGGAGTCTTTTGAAAATATTGATTCTCATTGTTCTTTATGCTTTTCCTGCATTCATTATGCATCCGTTTTATCGAGTGACAAGTTATTGTTTTATATTGTTTATTTGTTATGAATTTATTTTCGGTTACACACTTCAACATCAAAAGCAGCAATTTGTGTTGAAAACAGTTATTCTTGTTGGAGTATCCATGCTGTTATTTGTATCGAGTCTTTTTTTAGAGAATAACCCTTTATTTGATGAAAGTGCATCTTATGTAATGAGGAATCTTTCTCATTTGTTTAATGGACAAAACATGACAGGAACAAGCATGATAATTGATGGTGCATTACCTACAAACAATGTTCAACTCAGCAATCGATTGGCTTTAAGAGTAACGTCTACAAAACCAGTGAGTACATATTTGAGAGGTTATTCATTAGCTTATTATAAACAGAATGAATGGCATGCATTAAAAGAAGATTATCCTAATATGAGTTCAACAAATATTGCAACACAGTGGATGGAAATGCATATAGGTGGAAGTTTCATAGAAATGACAATTGAACCAACTACGAGAACAACATATCAATTTGTTCCATATTTTTCGAAAATGAATGGAGATGAAGTCAATGATTCATATTATCCAAAATCAAATGATAGTCTTCATGTTTTACCGGTCTATCCTAAATTTTCTGATTATATATTAAGACAGTCATATCGTATGCATGACTTTGATGATTATACAAATTTTGTTTATAGCGAATATCTTGATGTACCAGAAGATTTAAAAACGCAATTGGTGGATTATATAGAAGATAAAAGTCAATTAAGTATGAATGCTATGATTGAATCTTTAGAAACAAAAGATATTATTGATCTTGTCAAAAAGTATTTATTCGAAGATACCAAATATGATTTAAATACTGGAATCTTACCCGTTGGTGAGGATTTCGTGGAATATTTTTTGTTTCAAAATCGTAAGGGAAGTTGTACACATTATGCGACAACTGCAGCACTGATGTTGCGTTGTTTTGATATACCAACACGTTTTGTGAAAGGATATGTGATTAAGGAATCAGATTTTCATGATAATAAAGCAGAAATATCAAGCAGTCGTTCTCATGCATGGATTGAAGTCTATTTTGAAGATAAAGGTTGGATTCCAATCGAAGTGACACCTTCATCAAATAGCGATGAAAGTGATTTGATTGGTGTTGCTAATATGTTAGATGAGCTACAAAACAATACAACTTTACCTTCTTCGACACAACCATCTGAACCGTCATCAGAATCACAGACACCATCTCAATCACAACCGTCAAATCATCAAGGAGAAAATTCTCAACAAGAGACAGCTATTGTAGAGAAAGATGGGATTTTGAAAAAATTTGTTCAAGAATATGCAAAATATATCATTGGATTGATAACTATTTTAACTGTTGTTATTGCTTATAGGGTGATAACACGCTTATGGTTTATTTTGAAATTAAAACATAAGAAAACAAATCAACAGGCAATACTTTATTATCAAAGAATGCAACGTATCTTACATTTTGGTGGTCATATTGATGAGACATTAGAAGAATTAATTTATAAAGCTAAGTTTTCACAGCATACTTTGACAAATGAAGAAATCTTAAAAATTCAAGAAGGTTATGCGAATTTTGTTGAAAAGGTTTATCAGTCATTGTCTTGGTATAAGAAAATAGTTTATAAATATATATACGGTTATAAGTAAAAAAGGCTTGACTATTTTGTGTAGTCAAGTCATTTTGTTATCTAATCTTGTTTTAAATGATCAATGTTGGCATAACAAGGAATACCATTTTCATATTGAATGGAAACTTCACCTTGAATGAGAGGATACAAGTAATCACAGAGTTCCTGTGTGATATCATTATGTGCTTTATTGATCCAATGAACAGGAATACGTTGTTCAAGATTGGCAATTGCAGAGACATCTTTGAAATCACATTCAATAGTATATGGATTGTTACTGATACGATTGAAAATCATCATAACACCAGTTTCACCAGCCATTGAGGTTTTGACAGCATAACGCCCAATTTCAAATGATTCATCTAAATCAACTTGTGAAGCAATATGCATAGCACATCTTTGTAAAACATTGAGTTCAATGCTTCTGACTTTACATTTAAATTCCTGATAAACCATTGTTTCTAAAACTTTTCCAGTTCCAGAATGAAGAATATGGCCAAAAGCATCTCTCTTTGCATATTTTGAATTAGAGTCTAAAAATTCTCCATTTTCATCTTTAATTCCTTCACTCACTGCAATGATGACACTTCTTTTTTTCTTAAAAGTTTCACGAATATCATTTAAGAAATTTTCTTTGTTGAAAGGAACTTCAGGAAGATATATTAAATCAGGAGCATCACTATGTTCAGTTCTTGCAAGTGCACTAGCAGCAGTTAACCAGCCAGCATTTCGTCCCATAATTTCGACAATTGTCACAGCATTTAATTTGTAAATGGAACTGTCATATGCAATTTCTAGCATTGATGTTGCAACATATTTTGCTGCAGAACCAAAGCCAGGGGTATGATCAGTACCCATGAGGTCATTATCAATAGTTTTAGGTATTCCTATAAAACAAATAGATGAATGGATTTTCTGAGCATAATTGGATAGTTTTGCAACAGTATCCATTGAATCATTTCCACCAATATAATAGAAATCAGTAATTTCTAGTTTTTCAAAGATATGAAAGAGCGATTCATATGTTTGAGGATCTTCTTGATAGGTTGGTAATTTATAGCGACATGATCCTAGATACATTGCTGGAGTATGTTTCAGATGATAAATTTGATCTTCTTGATAAAAAGTATCAAATAAATCAATATATTTGTTTTCTAATAAACCTTTGACACCATTGATCATTCCATAGACATGATCAAATTGTTTTGTTTCTATACATTCAGCAATGATACCTGCTAAAGAAGCATTAATCGCAGTTGTAGGTCCACCAGATTGACCAATAAAACAATTTCTTTTTTTCATATACAAACTCCTTTGTTTTTTCGCTTCTATTCTATCATTTTTTATAGTGAAAAAAAAGCGTATTTGTAGATAATTTTAGGATATTCTATATAATATATGTGTTATTCTTTCTTGAAAGTATTTAAGAATTGGTGTGGAAATTTTCTTCAAGAAAGAGTATACTATAGATATGTATAGGAGGAAATAAGATTATGTCTAAAGAGTATTTATCTATGGATGGTAATACTGCTGCCGCTCATGTCGCATATGCGTTTAGTGAAGTTGCAAGTATCTATCCAATTACCCCATCTTCTCCAATGGCAGAAAATGCTGAAACTTGGGCTGCTCAAGGGAAGAAAAATATTTTTGGGTCTGCAGTTAATGTCGTAGAAATGCAATCTGAAGCTGGAGCTGCTGGTGCTGTTCATGGTGCTTTGCAAGGAGGAGCTTTGGCAACAACATTTACGGCTTCTCAAGGTTTGTTATTGATGATTCCAAACCTTTATAAAATTCAAGGTGAATTATTACCTGGTGTATTTCATGTTGCTGCACGTGCTTTAGCAACTCGCTCATTGAACATTTTTGGAGATCATCAGGATATTTATGCATGTCGTCAAGTTGGTGCACCAATGTTATGTTCACATAGTGTACAGGAAGTTATGGATTTAGGGGGAATTGCTCACTTAACAGCAATTAAAGCAAGTGTACCTGTTATTCATTTCTTTGATGGATTTAGAACTTCTCATGAAATTCAAAAAGTGGAAGTAATGGATTATAAAGTTTTAGAAAGCTTATTAGATAAAGAAGCATTAAAGAAATTTAAAGAAAATGCTTTGAATCCACATACAAATCCGGTAGAACGTGGTGGAGCTGAAAATGATGATATTTACTTCCAAGGTAGAGAAGCACAAAATAAACATTATGAAGCAGTAGTTGAAGTTGTTGCTGATTACATGAAGAAAATTTCTGAGATTACTGGAAGAGAATATGCACCATTTACATATTATGGAGATCCTGAGGCAACTCGTGTGATTATTGCCATGGGTTCTGTTACTGAAACAATTAAAGAAACAATTGATGAATTAGCAAAACGTGGTGAAAAAGTAGGTTTAGTGAAAGTTCATTTATATAGACCATTCTCATCAAAATATTTATTAGATGTTTTACCTGAAACAGTAGAAAAGGTTGCTGTATTAGATCGTACAAAAGAAATGGGAGCAACTGGTGAACCATTATACTTAGATGTTGTTTCTGTATTGCAAGAAAAGAATCTTAAGATTGTTGGTGGACGTTATGGTATGGGTTCTAAAGATACAACACCACGTCAAATCAAGGCTGTTTATGATCATTTGTTGAAGGATGATCCATTTACATCATTTACAATTGGAATTATTGATGATGTGACACACTTATCATTAGAAGAAGATAAAGATTTCCAAGTTGATGCTGATTATACAGCATGCTTGTTCTATGGATTAGGATCTGATGGTACTGTATCTGCAAATAAATCTTCTATTAAGATTATTGGGGATCATACTGATTTGTATTCACAAGCTTACTTTGCATATGATAGTAAAAAAGCCGGTGGAGCAACACGTTCTAATTTAAGATTTGGTCATACACCAATTCGTGCAACTTACTATGTCAATAATGCAGATTTCGTTTCATGTTCATTAGATAACTATTGTTTAAAATATGATATGTTGAAGAACTTGAAAAAAGGTGGAACATTCTTATTAAATACTGAGTTTGATGAAAATGAAATCGTTGATTATTTACCAAATAAATTAAAGAAACAATTGGCTGATTTACAAGCAAAATTCTATATCATTAATGCAAATAAAATTGCAAATGAAATTGGTATGGGAAGAAGAACAAATACGATTCTACAATCTGCTTTCTTTGCTTTAAATCCACAAATTTTACCAATTGATAAAGCTGTAGAATATATGAAATCAATGGCTAAGAAAACATATGGTAAAAAAGGAGATGCAATTGTAGAATTAAACTATAAAGCTATTGATGCTGGAAAAGATGCGATTGTTGAAGTGAAAGTCAATCCAGAATGGTCTCAATTAACAGTAACAAGTCGTCGTGTGAGAACTGGTGATGATCATTTTGATAATTTCGTATCTGTTATCAATGGTCTTGATGGATATGATTTGCCTGTTTCTGCATTTATGAATAAGCTTGATGGTTCTATGCAATCAGGTGTCGCTATTAAAGAAAAACGTGGTATTGCAATTGATGTGCCTCGTTGGAATAAAGAAAACTGTATCCAATGTAATAATTGCGTCATGGTTTGTCCACATGCGACAATTCGTGCTTTCTTAATTGATGAAGAAGAAATGGCAAATATGCCTGAAGATATTTCAAATGATGTTTTAAAACCAATGGGTAAAGGTGTAGACGGTTTAGTTTACCGTATTCAAGTTTCTCCTGATAACTGTGTTGGATGTGGTTTATGTGTAACAGAATGTCCTGGTAAACGTGGTGAAAAAGCATTATCTATGGTTCCAGTTAAAGAAGAATTACCACATGCTGATTTAGCTGATCATATTTATTCAAAAGTTTCTTATAAAGCTGATCGTTATCCAACTACAACTGTAAAAGGAGTTGGTTTCATGAGACCATACTTTGAAGTGTCTGGCGCATGTGGTGGATGTGGAGAAACTCCATATTATCGTTTAGCTTCTCAATTATTTGGTAAGGATATGAGAATTGCGAATGCTACAGGATGTAGTTCAATTTATACTGGTTCTACTCCTTCAACACCTTGTACAATTGATGAAAATGGTCAAGGACCTGCATGGGCAAACTCATTATTTGAAGATAATGCTGAATACGGTTATGGTATGAAGTTGGCTGAAAATTATAAGACAAAACATTTATTAGAAGTTATTGAAGCCAATAAAGCTGATTGTGAACCTGAATTACAAGAAGTATTAAATAAATATGTTGAAGTCAAAGGTCAAAGAGAACAAGAGAGAGCTTTATATGATCAATTGGTATCATTGGTTGAAGCTTCTGCTTGTGAAGGTATCAAAGCTTTATTAGATCAAAAAGGTGACTTAGTCACAAAATCTCAATGGATCATTGGTGGAGACGGTTGGGCTTACGACATTGGATATGGTGGTGTTGATCATGTCTTAGCAAATGACCAAAATGTCAATATCTTAGTTCTTGATACAGAAGTTTACTCTAATACAGGAGGACAATCTTCTAAATCATCTCAAGCTGGTTCAATTGCTAAATTCACAGCTGGTGGTAAAGCCGTTGCAAAGAAAGATTTAGCGCAAATTGCAATGGCATATGGACATGTTTATGTTGCTCAAGTTGCGATGGGAGCAAATCCTATGCAAACAATCAAAGCATTCAAAGAAGCTGAGGCTTATGATGGTCCATCATTGATTATAGCTTATTCTCCATGTATGGAACATGGTATTAAAGGTGGTTTAGCAAACCATCAGCAACAACAAAAACGTGCTATTGAATGTGGATATTTCAATTTATTAAGATATGATCCTCGTTTAGAAGAACAAGGAAAGAATCCATTACAAGTAGATTCTAAGACTCCTGACTTCTCTAAATTTAAAGATTTCTTACTAAGTGAAAACCGTTTTGCACAATTATCTAAAGTGAATCCAGAACATGCTGAAGAATTAATGGATAAATGTGAAAAAGATGCACAAAAACGTCGTGCACGTTTGGAAGTTATGGCAGCAGAATAATGTTTGAAGGAAACTTACATTCAATCATTTTATAGAAGAAGGGATGAGTGAGAAATCACTCACCTTTCATTTACTTCGACATGTTTTTTAATTCTCTTTTTCTATAATAAAAGAGGGGTGGAATCATGGAGGTCTATTTAGAAGTCACATATATGATAAATGCAATGATTATTTTGTTAACATTTGAAATGATTTGTTTTTTATTAAATCAGCAGATGACTATTCAAGAAATAATAATATATGTTTTCACATATAATATATCAATATGTTTTCTTTTTATAGATTTCTTTAAAGGTTTCCTCTTATTATATGACTTACTCATCACATGGTTTTATTTTAGAAAAATGGTTTATATTTATTATCCTATTTATGTTTTTGTATATTTATCTATTCTTGTCTTTTTAGATATGTTACTGCCTTCCTCAACAATTTTTCAGGGTATTTTGATTGTGGAAGGTTTTGATTTTATATCTTTATTCATTGTAGGAATGATGGCGGTTTGTATTTTTTATTTTTATATTTCTTTTTGCAGTCATAAGCTACATCAAGATCAAATGGTTAAAGTTTCCTTTTTAGGGAAGAATTGTTTAGGATTTATAGATAGTGGGAATAAAGTATTTTATCATGGATATCCTGTAATCTTTATAAGTCATAAATTATTAGACAATTATTCTGTTATTGATCAAATTGAAATAGAAACAGCTAGTCGAAAAGAAACAATAGATATTATTGAAATAGACAAGATTGTTATTCAAAATCATACTTTATACCATGTTTATGCAGGGGTTATATTTTCTCAAGAATATGATTGCATTTTAAATACTGAGCTATTAGGAGGATTATTATGATTTTTCAAAGATTGAAATGTTGGTTTTATAAGAAAAAGGTTCTTTTTTATATTGGTAGGCATGATGTCTTGAAGGCTCCATTAAAGGGAAAAGAGGAAGAAGAAGCTTTATTAAAGTTACAGGAAGGGGATGAAGAAGCAAGAAATTTATTGATTGAACATAATTTGAGATTAGTGGTTTATGTTGCTAAAAAATATGATTCCATGCAAAACGGAAGTATTGAAGACCTAATCAGTATTGGAACAATAGGATTAGTGAAGGCTGTTAATACTTTTAAAATGGATAAAAATATAAAACTTGCAACTTATGCTTCACGTTGTATTGAAAATGAAATTCTTATGTTTTTAAGAAAAAATAATAAATTAAGGCAAGAGATTTCTTTAGATGAACCATTAAATGTTGATTATGATGGAAACGAGTTATTACTTTCAGATATTATAGGAACAGATAATGATATTGTCCAAGATGAAATTGAATATAATGATCAAAAGGAAAAGTTTTATCATGCTTTTGATCGTTTGAATCAAAGAGAAAGAGAAATATTGATGTTGCGATATGGTCTCATTGGTCATGATGAATTAACTCAAAAGGATGTAGCGGATCTTTTAGGAATTTCACAATCATATATTTCTAGATTAGAGAAAAAGATTATTAAGAAATTAAGAAATAAATTAAATGATGATGAATAATGTCAAATAATTTGGAGAGACTTCTATCGAAGGAGTCGAAACAATGTCAAAATATAAAGTTGAAATTAATGGATATTCAATACAAGATTATAAGAAATTATCACATGAACAGACTATGTGTATTCTAAAAGAATATCAGGAAACAAAGAGTGAAAAATTAAAAGATCAATTAGTTTTGTCAAATTTAAAATTAGTTTTATCATTAGTACAAAAATATCATCAAAAAGTAAATAATTTAGATGATCTCTTTCAAGTGGGCGTCATTGGACTTATCAAAGCGATTGATAACTTTGATATATCATTAGATGTTCGCTTTTCTACATATGCAGTTCCATTAATTATGGGTGAGATCAAGCGTTATATACGAGATAATTCACCAATGAGAATCCCTCGTTCAATGCGAGATTTAGCTTATAAAGCTTTATTAGCAAATGAAGAATATATGAAACAATATCATCGAGAAGCAACACTTCAAGAATTATCTAAAATTTTAAATGTAAATGAAAATTTATTGGTTGAAGCATTATCTTCAACTCATGGTGTCACATCTTTGTCACAAGAAGTTCAAAATGATGGACAAGGAGCAATTGATTTAGAAAGTCAAATTCCTGATAAAAGAAATTATATTGAAGATATGCATAATTCTATAGATCTCATGGAAGCCATGCATCATCTTGATAAGAAAGAACTGCAAATCATTAATGAAAGATATTTTAAAGGTCATACGCAAAGTGAAATTGCAAAGGATTTATTGATATCTCAGGCTCAAGTTTCTCGTTTAGAAAAACAAGCACTTCAACAATTAAAGAAATATATGCAAGCATAAATGCATATAATCTAAGGGTGAGATTATGCGTTTTGTAGCTTTACAAAGTAAGGATGTTGTTAATGCATCAACAGGAACAAAGATTGGATATGTCGTTGATATAGAAATAGATCCTTTTTGTAAATGTATTCAAGCGATTATTGTTGAAAAAGTTTCTGCATTTCGTTTGATTTGTTTTTTTAAAGGACCACCAACATTTTGTATTCCTGTTGAAAATATTTTAACGATTGGAGAGGATGTTATACTTGTGAATGTAGAATGCTAAAGAGAAAGAAATTTCTCTTTTTTTTACAATTTTATAAAATAAAGAAAAATAATAAACGGATTTTGCATACAATTTCCTCTTTTTTTCATGCTTATGTTATGCTATAATAAAAAAAGGAAAAAGTTATGGAGGATGCTTTATGGATAAAGTAAAAAAATGGTTTTTTGAAGAAGACGATGAAGATGACGTTTATGAAGATGTAGAAATAGATGAAGAAGATCATACAAGAACAACAAGTATGTTTGAAAAACCAAAATCTACAAAGACAAGTGATGCTGTGAAAGCGTTAAGTGCTAATAAGGATAGTCATTTGGTTTTATTTGAACCAAGAGCATATAGTGAAACTCAAGAAATTGCTGTTTATTTAAAACAAAAGAGAGCAGCAGTTGTGAATTTGCATCGTTTGCAAAAAGAACAATCTAAACGTGTTATTGATTTCTTAAGTGGTGTTATTTTTGCGATTGAAGGGGATATTCAACAGATTGGTCCTAAAATTTTCTTATGTACTCCTAAAAATATTGGAGTTTCTGGAAATATTACAATGGATGCAAATGAAACTGAAGAATAAGATAAGTATTAGCAAGGCTAATACTTCTTTTCATTATGTTAGAGCATTTTAAAGGTGATGAAGTCTTTGTGAAAAAGGTACTTGATTATCAAAATCAAGCACTTTATCATCAAAGAATGATTTTAACCCCTTTTTATAATCCACATGAACAAGATATTGTTCATAAGGTGATTGGTAACCATGATTTACAAGTTTACTCATATGGAGGTTTTGTAAATGCTGAAAATCAGCGTATGATTATATGTCCTGATTTTTATGAAATTCTTCCTAAGGATTTTGAGATTGTCTTGGTTGAAATTCTTTATCATCAACAATTTGGACATTTAGCTCATAAAGATGTTTTAGGAGCATTGATGAATATGGGCATAAAAAGAGAATGTATTGGTGATATTTATGAGGGTGAACGTTTGTTTTTTACATGTACAAAACAAACTTATCCATTTATTTCAGAAAATTTGAAACAGATAAAAAAATCAAAAATACATTTAAAAGAAATTGATGAAATTGTTGAAATTCAACGTCAATATACAAATTATATATTTTTTATATCAAGTTTAAGATTAGATAAAGTTGTTTCAACATTGTTTAGAATTTCAAGACAACAAGCGTGTGAAGCTATTCGTTCTGGTTTTGTAAAAGTCAATCATAAAGTGGTTGAAGAAGTGAGTTTTTTATGTCATAATAATGACATGATATCCTTTAGACATCATGGAAGAGTCAAATTGGTTGATGAAAATCGTCAAACAAAACAGGGAAATTATGTTGTGAAGGGATATTTCTATAAGTGAGGTGACTATTATGGAACAATTTGATAGACAGTTTCGTGGTTATCATAGAAAAGAAGTTGATGACCGTATACAAGAACTTAAAGATGAACTGAGTCTGAATAAAGAAAAGATAAGATCTCTTGAGGAAGAAATTGTTGAATTAAAGGAACAAAATGTACTCCTCACTAAGCAATTAACAGTTCATGAAAAGACGAATGAGGAAATTGCTAGATTAGCACTGAAAGAAGCAAGTGATTTAATAGAAAAAGCAAAAAGAAATGCGAATATGATTTTAAAAGAGTCAATGGAGTATGTACGAGGATTATCGAAAGATATGGATACATTTAAGCAAGAAGCACTTGATTTTAGAGCAAATGTTGTAAAAATGAGTGAAGATATGCTAGAAACTATTGACAAATCTGAAATTTTCAGTTTAATAAGAGAAGAAAAAGAAAATTCAAATACAGAGACGGAGAAGGATTATAAAGAAAACTTATAGAGAACTTGTGGTTGGTGAAAACAAGGAAGTGGCATTTATAATGGATCACTCCCGAGTAGCATCCTGAAAAAGAGTAGGGAGTGCCGTTTATCGCGTTAAGATGTCAAGAGCATATCGCAAAGATATGAATAAAGGTGGTACCGCGTGATTAACGTCCTTTTGAGGACGTTTTTTTATTTGGAAAGGAAGGATAACAATGAATTATAAAGATACGCTACTGATGCCTAAAACAGAATTTGAAATGAGAGGGAATTTGCCTAAAAAAGAACCTGGTTATGTTCAAAGATGGCAAGATTCTCATATGTATGAAAAAGTGATTCAACAAAATGAAGGAAAAGATGATTTTATTTTCCATGATGGTCCTCCATATGCTAATGGAAACATGCATGTTGGACACATGTTAAATAAAATTATCAAAGACGTGATTTGTCGTTATAAAAACTTAGAAGGATATTATACACCTTATATTCCAGGATGGGATACTCATGGTTTACCAATTGAAAATGCTATTCAAAAACTAGGAGTCAATCGTAAAGCGTTAAGTACTGCTGAATTTAGAAAAAAATGTTACGAATATGCTTTAGAACAAGTAGCTAAACAAAAAGAACAATGTATTCGTGTCGGAACATTTGCTGATTATGATCACCCTTATTTAACATTACTACCTGAATTTGAAGCTAATCAAATTGATGTTTTTGCAAAAATGGCCATGGATGGCTTGATTTACAAAGGATTAAAACCTGTTTATTGGTCACCATCAAGTGAATCAGCTTTAGCTGAAGCAGAAGTTGAATATCATGATGTTAAATCTCCAACAATCTTTGTGAAATTTGCAGTCAAGGATGGAAAGGGTATTTTAGATAATGAAACAAGCTTTGTTATCTGGACAACAACACCTTGGACAATTCCTGCAAATTTAGCTATCTGTTTAAATGAAAACTATACTTATGCCTTAGTTCAAAGTGAAAAAGGAAAGTTAATTGTTTTAGAAGAATTGGTTGATACTTTATGGGAAAAATTTGAATTAAAAGAAAAAGAAATTTTACAAAGATTTAGTGGAAAAGAATTAGAAATGATTACTTGTCAACATCCATTATATCCTGAAAGAGAATCTTTGGTTATTTTAGGTGATCATGTCACTGCTGATGCTGGTACTGGATGTGTTCATACAGCTCCTGGATTTGGTATGGATGACTTTATTGTCGGTCAAAAATATGGATTAGATATTTATTGTAATGTTGATGAGCATGGAAATATGATGGCTGATTGTGGCGAATGGTTAGCTGGTCAATATGTAGAAGATGCAAATAAGACAGTTACTTTAAAATTAGATGAATTAGGTGTTTTATTAAAATTAGAATTTATTACACACAGTTATCCTCATGATTGGAGAACAAAGAAACCTATTATCTTTAGAGCAACTGATCAATGGTTCTGTTCAATTGATAAAATTAGAGATAAATTATTAAATGAAATTGATAAAGTTGAATGGTTAAATGAATGGGGACACATCAGAATTTATAATATGATCAGAGATCGTGGAGACTGGTGTATTTCTCGTCAAAGAAGTTGGGGAGTTCCAATCCCTATTATCTATTGTGAAGATGGTACACCAATTATGGAACAGGAAGTATTTGATCATATTTCTCAATTATTTAGAAAAAATGGTTCAAATATTTGGTTTGAAAAAGATGAAAAATTTTTATTGCCAGAAGGGTATACAAATGAACATTCACCAAATGGAATCTTTAGAAAAGAAAAAGATATTATGGATGTTTGGTTTGATTCAGGATCATCACATACAGGTGTTATGAAAGAAAGAGGATATAAATATCCTGTAGATTTATATTTTGAAGGTAGTGACCAATACCGTGGTTGGTTTAACTCATCATTAATCATTGGAACAGCAGTTTATGGTGAAGCTCCATATAAGACGGTCTTATCTCATGGATTTGTTTTAGATGGTAAGGGAAATAAGATGTCTAAATCATTAGGAAATACAGTTGACCCAGTTAAAATGGTGAATCAGTATGGAGCAGATATCTTGAGATTATGGGCAACTTCAGTTGCATATCAATCTGATGTCCGTATTTCTGATGAAATTATGAAGGGAATCGCCGAAAATTATCGTAAGATGCGTAACACAATGAGATTTATTTTAGGAAACTTAAATGATTTTCATTCTAGTGATCTAGTTGAAATTTCTCAACTTGAATCTGTTGATCAATATATGTTAGTAGAACTCAATAACTTAATGAGAGGTTACAAAGTTGCTTTTGATCAATATAACTTTGCTGATGCAAATCAATTGATTTTAAATTGTTTTACAAATACTTTAAGTGCTTTCTACATGGATTTTACAAAAGATATTCTTTATATTGAAAAAGCAGATAATTTAAGAAGAAGACAAGTTCAAACAGTTTTATATTACTATGCAAAAACAATGATGAAATTATTATCTCCAGTGCTTGTTTTTACAGCTGAAGAATTACATGATCATTTCCATTGTGATGATGATAAAGCTGAATCTGTCTTCTTAGAAGCCAAACCAGAATTATTAGATATTGAAAATGCCGAAGAAATTAAAGAATTCTATGATCGTTTCTTATTATTAAGAAAAGATGTCATGAAATCTATGGAAAGTTTAAGAGCAGATAAAGTCATTAAATCTAATATGGAAGCAAAACTCACAATTTGTTTAAAAGATAAATATCATGATATGTCTGAGTTAGAAGAAACTTTGAAACAATTATTTATTGTTGCTAAAGTGAAACTTGTTAATGAATCAACTGATTTAACAGAATATGAAACAGCTTATATTAAAGCTGAAAAATTTAACGGAGTGCAATGTCCAAGATGCTGGAACTATTATGATGCTGATGAAATGGAAGGGGAACTTTGCCATCGTTGTCATGATGTTTTAAATGGATAAATAATAAATGGTACTTGATGTACCATTTATTTTTGAAAGGAAGTCTATAATGAGAAAAAAAATAAAAGGACCATTATTATTGCTGATTGCTGCTCTTATTTGGGGAAGTTCTTTCATTGTCATGAAAAATGCAGTCGATTTTTTAACACCTGCTGTTTTATTATTAGTAAGATTTACTTTAGCTTCAATTTTTTTGGTAATTCTGTTTTACAAGAAAGTAATAACATATCCTCGACATAAAGTTATGAGTGGTTTATTAACAGGATGTTGTTTGTTTTTTGCATACTATGTTCAAACGCGCGGATTAGCTTTTACAACACCAGGTAAAAATGCATTTTTAACGGCAGTTTATTGTGCGATTGTGCCATTTCTTGTATGGCTTTTCTATCGCAAACGTCCTGATACATATCATTTCATTGCAGCGTTTTTATGTGTGATTGGTATTGGCTGTGTCTCTTTGAATGGTGACTTGTCAATCAATAAAGGTGATTTTTTGACATTAGTTGGTGGTTTTCTTTATGCTATTCATATTTTAATGATTCAGAGGTTTTCTCAAGATGTAGATGGTGGTGCATTTACAACTTTTCAATTCATCGGGGCGACTTGTATAGCACTATGTGTTACTTTGATCAGTGAAGATATTTCCATCATCGCTCAAATTAAACCAACGATTTTTTTACAAATCTTCTATTTAGCATTTTTTGCAACAGCAGTGACAATGCTTTGTCAGACAATTGGACAAAAATATACAAATGAATGTTATGCATCTTTGATTTTATCATTAGAATCTGTTTTTGGAGTCATGTTTTCAGTCTTATTTTATGGTGAAATTTTAACGGCTCAAGTGCTGCTGGGCTTTATTCTTATTTTTATATCTATTGTTATTTCAGAAACAAAATTATCATTTTTGAAGAGGTCTTGACATGAAAAAAAGAATTGTAATTATTATTAGTTTTTTATGTTTTTTATTAGTAACACCTGTAAATGCTTCAGAAGGCTTAGAACTTTTTTCTGAATATGCCTATCTTGTTGATCCCAAAACAGATATAGTATATATTGATCAAAAAAGTGATCAAAAAATATATCCTGCAAGTATGACTAAAATTCTAACTGTGTCTTTAGCTTTAGAAAAAATAAAAGATATTCATGAAGAAGTGATGATAGAACAAATTGATTTAGATGGATTGTTTGAAGCTGAAGCTTCGGTCGCAGGTTTTTATGCTGGAGAAAAAGTAACATATGAGGATCTTCTTTATGGGGCTTTATTGCCATCAGGAGCAGATGCATGTAATGCTCTTGCAAGATTGACATATGGAAATCAAGAAACTTTTGTTAATGCAATGAATAGCAAGGCAGAGAGCTTACAACTTGCAAATACACATTTTGAAAACGTGACAGGACTTCATGATGATCATCATTATACAACGGTTCAAGAAATGTCAGTGATTTTAGAAGAGGCATTAAAAAATCCGGAATTTGTCAAAATATTTGAAGCAAGAACTTATCAGGATTCAAAGAGAAAACATACTTGGAATTCTAGTTTGCAACGTGCTTATTTACAAAAAAATATTGACATCACACATATTGATGGAGCGAAAAGTGGTTTTACGGATGAAGCCGAATTAACATTAGCAAGCACAATGACAATTGATGGACATCAATTAATTCTTGTAACAGCCTATGCCAAGGGACAATATACTCAAAATCATGTGAAAGATGCTGTCAGTGTCTACACATACATGAACCAAAATTATCATCAAGTGAAGATATATCAAGAAAATGACCAGCTTCATGATTATTGGATTATCAAAACATTTGAAATGCCTTATCATTATATGATAGATGAAGATTTGACTTTGTTATTGGATAAGAGTATTGATAAAAATGATTTAGATATAACAGAAGATACACAATCACTACTATTGGCACCACTTACAAAGGGTGAACAACTTGGAACAATTACAATGACATTGCATGATAAACAGATTTACGTTTATACAATGATTTTGAATGAAGACATTCCAATGAATCCTTTAGCAATGGGATTGCTTATACTCTTACTTTTATTCCTTGTATTGACAATTATTCATTTATTTTATAAAGTGAAAAAAATAAAACGAAAGAAAAGCAGATTATAATAAAATATTAACCAGTCCATCAAAAAGACAAGATTATCAGCATCATTATGCTGGAAGATTGTCTTTTTTTGCATAATGAAAAGATCATTGCAACAGCACAATCATATGAGATAAATAGCCATTATCCGAGTTAATGAATTTAGGTATAAGAATAAGGGTGTTTTTCTCTAAAGATGCTAGAGAGTAGAATTTTGCATAA
>Ga0129308_1000979_pt1 | contig 34554 bp, 29 predicted proteins | sample L827metagenome_FD_94440 | JGI IMG/M metagenome (GOLD analysis project Ga0129308, IMG submission 94440) | Ring-tailed lemur group fecal microbial communities from Wisconsin, USA - L827 metagenome | ecosystem: Host-associated > Mammals > Digestive system > Large intestine > Fecal | place: USA...
CTGAAAATGGTTGAGACAAACGATTTTGTACAAGTAAACCGCAATTTCGTTATGTATTCAAACGAATCCCACAGCGGATATCTGACAAACGGAATACTTGAAATCAAAGGTAATTTCACTCAGATTTCGGGAAACAGCTATAACTTTTATGCTACTGGTGAGCATAAGGTTGTTCTCAGCGGAACAAAGCAGCAAAAGATAAACTTTGCAAGTGCAAATTCCAAGTTCAACATTCTTGAGATCAACAAACCTATGGATACAGGCTATGTTTTCAACAGAACACCTGTATGGAACGAACTTATAGAAACAGCTATGGATACTCAGGCTCCAACTGCCCCTAAAAATCTGAAATCTGATTTGCAGACGGTAACGTCTGTCAGTCTGAAATGGAGCGAAAGCACAGACAATAACGCAGTTGCAGGATATGACGTTTACCGCAACGGCGTAAGAGTAGGCAGCACTGATAAAACCGAGTTTATTGACGACAGGCTGAAATCCAATACATCGTATACATACTATGTTATAGCTTATGACGCTATGCATAATGAATCGGATTGGTCTAATATCATTGAGGTAAAAACTCTTCCCGATGAAAACGCTCCTACTCAGCCTACAGGACTTAAAGTTAAGTCACAGACTTCATCTTCTGTTGTTCTTAACTGGACAGCTTCGACGGATAATTCAAAGGTCGAGGGCTATGATGTTTACAGAAACGATATTCTTATCGGAACGGTTAACGGCACAAGCTTTACCGACAATTCAATTGCAAGTGGACTTTATGTATATTATGTAAAGGCGTTTGACGATACGGATAATTATTCTGAAGCGAGTGAAACGCTGACAGTTGATACCGAAGCTCCTGCATCTCCTGTTCTTGAAATTGAGAGCAGTACAAACACACAGGCTGTGATTTCTTGGAATTGTACCGATAACGTAGGCGTTGAGAAATATGAAATATTCAGAAACGGTCAAAAGATCACTACGGTTACTAAAAACACATACACGGATAAAAATCTGAAATATGATGAAAACTACGAATACTATGTAATTGCTTATGATAAGGCTAAAAACGCTTCGGAAAAGAGCAATACGGTAAGTGTTTATACAGGTGAGGATAATGAAGCACCTGTGGTTTCAAGAATTACTCCAAACGCTGATATTTATTCAAAATCAATTCCGCTTACAATTTATGCGAGGGATAACGCTTCTGTATTAAGCATAACTATTCAGATATCGTCTGATGGGGAAACATGGAATGATATTGAAACAGTTTCAGCCAACGGCAGCGCAAATACATCTGTAAAATATGAACTTGATATTTCTGAATATAATGACGGTTCACTCTATGTCAGAGCGACAGCATCGGACGGCAAAAACAATCAAAGCGATGCTGAATTATCACCTGTAATTGTCTATACCGTAGATAATACAGCACCTGATGCATTAACTAATGTTAAAACTGCTATTGTAAGCGGACAGCTTGAAATCAGATGGGATGATCCTGCTGATAAAGACGTTAATTATTTCAGAGTATACAAGGCGTACAGCGGAGATAAGACATTTACTTTGTTAAAGGACAAACTGGAGGCTCTTAACTACTTTGATACGGATATAGAGCTTTCCGAAATGTATGATTATTATGTTACCGCTGTAGACTATGCCGGTAATGAAAGCGAAAAATCGGAGATAGTATCGGGCGGTATTTCCGAGGATAAGGTAAATCCTCAGATCTTAAGCGTAGTTCCCAAAACAGGTACAAAAATCTGCAACGGAAGAACTATGAGTATTTCCTGCAAGGATAATTTCAGACTTGGAAGCATTCTTGTAGAATTCGCTCCTCAAGGAACAGAATTGTGGGAAACTATGTATACTCAGAATCTTTCTGAATATGCAGAAATAGTTAAGTTTGATCTTGATATGAATAATATGGCGGACGGAATGTACGATGTTCGTGTACAGGTAACCGATAAATCGGGCAACAAGAGTAAATATTATACCTGTTCTTATGATTACAAGAGCTGTTCTATTCCTGCTCCGAAATTATTTACAACAGAAAAAGGCTGGCAGATAAAGCTAAATTGGTCATCAACTACAGATTCATCTCTTCTGGGATATAATCTATACAAGCGTTCTTCTGAAAATAGTTCATTTGAACTTTTAGCAAGTACTGTTACGAACGAGTTTACCGATAATAAGGTAACTGCCGGAAAAACTTACTTCTATTATGTTGAAGCTATTGACAGCTATAATAATGTAGTTTCAAGCGAAAAGGTAATGGCTGTTCCTACAGATGAAGATTCAATAGAGCCTGATGCAAATGCCGGAATGGATCTGTACGCAATAGCAGGCGATACAGTATCGTTTGACGGTTCAAGATCTACGGATAACCACTACATAGCCGAATACAAGTGGGATTTCGGCGATGAAAATACAGCAGATACAGCTAAAGCAACGCACACCTATTCAGAAGCCGGAACTTATACCGCTGTTCTTACTGTAAAGGATTCAGCAGGAAATTCGGACAGTCAAAGCATTACGGTTACTGTCTATGATGAAGATAAGTATACATATGCAGAATTTCAGCTTGTTGATTGTTCAAGCTTGAGAGCAGTTTCAAATGCCGTTGTACATGCTGATTTACCTGACGGTGAAACGCTGTTCAATACAGATAACAGCGGAAACGTAAGGATTATAGCTCCGGAGGGCACTTATAAATTCAGTTTCTATAAGGACGGCTATCTACCTGTTTCGGTAGAGCATACAGTTCAGAAGAACAGTGGAAAAACTACAGTATATATAGAAAACGGCGAACTTGTTACAGGTAAAATCGAAGTTGAAAGACTTGATTTAAAAGAAATTGAGAGCCTTGGAATAGACACATCCGATCCCGATAATCAATATGTATACAACTATAATGTTAACGTTAAAACAAACACTACTACCGATTCAAGCGGTAATGTTACATCGAAAAACTTCAAAATAACAGTAAATGCAGAGGGAGAACTTATAAATACCGATACATATTTTGATTATAATGGAGTAAAGTTTGCTGTTCTGGATATGAATACCGACCATGTTCAGTATGTCGGTCTGATTCCTTCGGCAGTTCCGGGCGAACCACCCTCAGTCGTACTTCTTGATGTTTCTACTACATTTACTTGGCTTAAGGAATTCTTTAATGTAAGTCTCACGGTTCAGAACAATTCATCCCGTGAATTCTATATTGGAAATACTAATGCCGAGATCAAGCTTCCTGAAGGAATGTCCCTAGCAAAGACAAATACAGATAATTCGGCTTTAAAAAGTATGGGAACTATTTATGGAGGAGAAACAAGCACTGTGAGCTGGATAGTACGAGGCGATACAGCAGGAGAATATGATATATTTGCAGATTTCAGCGGTATTCTGGCTCCGTTTAACGAACCTGTAACTACTAAATTTAAAACCGATAAGCCTGTTAAGGTTTACGGCGGCGACGCACTCAAGCTTGTGATTGAACAGGAGTACTATGATGATACATATAACTGTTGGCAAGTAGATTTCAAGCTCACAAATGTATCGGATATTACCATCTATAACCCATCTGTGAATTACAGCGGATATTCTGAATTTCTTAATGTAAATGATATGACTGTTGTTTATCCTAATGGAATAATTGAAATTATTCCATGGGAAAATGGAAATGCGGATAAAAATAATATTCAAAGATTTTTACCGGCTCTGTTAAAAGACGGTGAGTCAGAAACAATCAGTCTGAAACCCGGAGAAAGTATCGTCGGTCATTATTCCGCAAGCAAAAAAACATTTTCAGATACTTTTGAAAGTTAGTTGAAAATCTCAAAAATGTTAACATAGGAACGGCAAACGTCTTTCTTAGCATAATTAACAGAAGCAAGATGTGTGCCGGTTCCTGTGAAAATATGATTTTAAATAACAGGAGGAAAAAAATTGAAAAGAAGAATTCTTTCAATTTTCATGTCTGTTATTGTCCTTATAAACATCATTGTTCCTGTCTGCGCTTCTGCAGCAGATGCCACTGACAAAAATTCATCTGTCTATATAGGCAATGGCTATATTGTTTATTATGATGTTAAAAGTTCATGGGGCGATAATCAGAATATTGAAATAAAAATCAAAAATATAGGCTCTGAACCTATAGCCAACTGGGCGTTGAAATATGATGCACATGGCGAAATAAGCGGACTTTGGAATGCCACTGCTTACAGCAATAACGATACTCAGTATATTATAAAGAATGCCGGTTACAATTATGAAATTCAGCCTGATCAGGAAGTGAATTTCGGTTACTGCGTAACAGGAGAAAGCCTTGAGGTTCCAAAAGCGTTTGAGATCTGTTCACAAAGAACGGATAAAGCAGAAAATGAATATATTGTATCGCTGAATGTCACCAACGATTGGGGTACCGGTTTTACAGGTGAAATAAAGATACAAAATCTCTCCTCCGAACCGATAGAAGCTTGGAGACTCAATTTTGACGCCAATTTTACAATCGAGGATATATGGAATGCGAGATTGGTATCTGCAGATGAAAATTCATACTGTATCGCAAACGATGTTACAACAACTCCTATAGCGGCAAATGAAACTAAAACATTTGGATTTAAGGCTTCAAAGGAAAACGGTGTGACAGCAGAAATATACAACTGCACAGTTAATGGTGTTACTATAAGTGAAAACTTTGAAACTCTTGAATTTCTTGAAACAGGTCTTGTGTTGACCGCTTTTGCACAATACAATCAGACTGAAAGTGCAATTGATATTTACTGGAATACTACCGTGCAAAATGGTACATATGAGATTCTTGAGTCTGATGACAACGTAAAATATAATAAGATAACTGAAACAAGCGATTTTATGTTTTATAGCTACAAAATCTTAGAAAACTTCAGTGAGAAATATTTTATCGTAAGGCAAACTACAAATGACGGAAGAACTGTCGAAGCTGATCCGATCCTTATTTCAAATAACGGAAACGGCTACTCAGTAGGTTTTCCCGACACCGACGGAGATGGAATTCCGGATTACCTTGAAAAGGATATCGGAACAGATCCGCAGAAGGCAGATACTGATGATGACGGACTTACTGATTATGAGGAGTTCTATCTTACAGGTACTGACTCGACTGTTTATGATTCCATAACAGAAGATGTGTCAGACGCTGACGCAGATTCCGATAAGGATGGTTTAAGTAATAAAAAAGAATTAGATCTCGGTACTAATCCGTTGCTTGAAGATACCGACAAAGACGGACTCAGCGACGGCGCTGAAACTATTATCTATGGCACTGATCCATTAAAATACGATACAGATGATGACGGTATCGGCGACGGTGACGAAATAGCTCTTGGACTTGATCCATTAAATCCACAGACTTTTGGCGTGCCCGATTCGGAGTATACATTTGAAGTTGACGTTCCGTCAGATGTTGAAAGCTTTTCAGATATTAATACTGATACAAATCCTTTCGAGGTATCGGTTAAAATGAAAGCTGCAGGAAATATTTTGTCAAATCTCGACGCAAGAGAAAGTGTTTACTCGAAAGCTATGACAAATGATGCAACTTTGGGAATTTGTCCGGAATTTATTTACGATGATGGTTGCAAAATTGAAGAAGCTGTGATACAATTTAAGATAGATGACGAGTATGCAGCCGAAGCAGATACTGAAAAGGCTGAGGATTCTGAATTCTATGGAATAAAGAAGTACAGTATTTTCAAGTTCTTTGAGGATACAGGAACACTCCTTCCTGTTAAAACCGAGATAGATGAGGAAAACAATACACTCAGTACAACTGTGGATTCCCTTGGTTCTTACTGTGTAATTGATATGGAAAAGCTTCTGAACAATTGGCTTGAATCTGAAGTTGAAACCGAGGAACAGACGGAAGTATTTCAAATTGTACGTTCATCGGTTATGTATGCAACTATGCAAATGGCAAATAACGATACTGATGTTTCTGCTGCAGAAACTAAGACTCACATCAAGGAAACCGATCCTGTTAATGTGTTCTTTTTCTTAGATAATAGAAATACAGTCGGTGATGAAGCCTTTGCTCTGGCAAAGGAAAGCATTGTATCCGCTTCGGATATAATTTTGAAGAAGTCCTCAGATGCACACATTTATGTTGTTTTATGTACAAATGCATCATCCGGTGCAGCTTATAAACTGATCGATGGTAATTGTGCCGATGACAGCTTCACAGATATTTCGAGTCTTGAAGGAGAACTTGACTCCATAACCCTTAGAAGTACAAACACTTTATCGGATAATTGTGTGCTTTCAGATGCATTAAATTATGCTTTAGATAATTATAATAAAGACAGAGCTACATATTGTTTTTATCTTTTCAATCAAAAAAACGTATTATTTCGTGAATCAACAGGACGCAGTTATTTAAGTAAGGCAAAAACTGCAGGCTTTAATGTAAGCATTATATCAGAAATTGATAAGGCATACATAGACGGATATGCTCTTGATCTCTATAAAGAAACTGACGGCATTCATATTAAAAAGTTTTCAAACTTCTCAAATGACATTCTTAAGCATATGTACAGTTCAGTTCCGGTAATTGATGACGATACTGAAACATATAATATGCTGTTGGCATCTGGTTTGCAGAAAGTAACGCTGGACGCTCCTATAACCGAGGATTATAAGGAAGCCGCTTTGGATATGTGGAATAATCCTAATTCTACAAAATATTCAGATTATGCCGATACGGATGAGGATGGTTTGTATGATTTTCAGGAGATCGATTTTATCAGTGACAGAATCAAATTTGTTAACGGAAAGGTCAAACTGCCATCATTCCAAGATTGTCTTAATGAGAAAAGCGATCTGTTTTATGTGGAAGATGGTTTAAGCAAATATATAGCTCAGATTGAAAAAGATGATTCGTTGATCAATATGACTGATCTTAGACATAAAATTTATGATAAGACTTATTTGCTGCCGATTTTATCTGATCCTACGGACGAAACAGGTGATACTGACGGCGATGGATTTGTTGATTATTATGAGTATAAGTGCCATGAAAACAGAAATACTGAAAATCTTGATACAAGCATCAATTACTTAAATGGTTTAAGAGAAGATGAGTGGCAAGCTAAAAGTGATCTAGGAAGATTGGTTCGTATTGCCGGTTTTAATTATGATCAACAGCAGAAAATTCTGCGCTCTGATCAATATCCTATACAACGGTTCTTTGGTTTTAACCGATCAATAGATGTTGCTGCAGATACTGTTCTTAGCAGTTCTATATACTGTGATCCTATATGTTTCTTTTATGATGGTAAGGAATATATGCTTGAACTTTGGAAGGGTCAATATGGTATAATGTCAGGTGCAGAAGTAGGCTTATATTACAGAACACCTACTGTTTATACAAGAACGATAACCGTAGCTGATCTTGTTGAACTGGTCGAAACGATTGTTAATGGTTTAGTTGATTTCGAGGATGTTGGGATCGATGTTAATGAAGTAATATATCAGCTTGCAAGAGAACTGAGTGATGATAATATACTTATAGAGATTTGCGATTTCTTGGGAGTTGATTTGCCTGAATTAATAAATAATATAATTGATATGTCATATGATTTAGAGGATATATGCGACTTTTTAGGAATTGATCTTTTCGATACGGTTATCTATGAGCACACATATTTAGATGATTACGGATGTAATTATGATCCTGATAATTACTATGATGAAAAATGGTATCGTTCTGTCGCTCCACAGGATATGATTGATGTATATTATGAATTTGGAATTAAAAAAGATAAAAGTACAAAAACTGACATAACAGAGTTTGAACGTAAAGATTATCATTGGTGGACCACAGGTTTTGAATGGGGCAAGTACACCGAATCTGAAGATGAAATTGTAATGAAAATCACCATTGATTTTAATGATCCAGAAATGAAAAAAGCTTTTATAGATGGCGGTGTTTTACCTGAACAAATTATTAATTCAAAAGATCAATTAGATTTATATCAAAAGCACGGCTTAACTTCTTTTATAAGTAATAGTAATAATAGAAGCGAAGGCATAGGAAGAATCGAAACGGAGGAAAGTGCCACCGAAGTTGTGCTTACATATAACAAATATGGATTCAATACACAACCACAATCATCTGGAGATAAAGATTATATCCAGGCAAATAATTTAGCTCTTTTGGATGTTTATGAAACTGCTAAAGAAGTTGCTGGTATAGCATACGAATACGATTCAACAAACAAACTTGATAGGTTGCTTTATACTAATGATCCTAACTTAATCACCGTTGACGATTTCATTTATGGATTTGATGCTACTAACTTTTTTGCATTTAATTCTCCTCATACTGAATTTTTAAAGCATGCTATTGCAGAAAATGCATTTGGTGTAGATGGCGATTATACATGGGCTCTATATAATAGCTTGGTGACTAATTTGGCTAATAATGCAGTATCATTCTCATATAGCAAAGAATATTGGAGTAGTTTGCTTAATGTAGGTTCATCTGTACTTGATGTTGTTGATGCTTTAGGCGTACAGCTTACGGTTGGCGACGTACTTGGAATACTGCTTTTGACTGGTAATAATACAAATGACTTAAGGCTGATAGCAGAGCAAATTGCAGATACAAAGTATACAGATGGATATTCAACCCAATATTTGTATGAATATTATGAGGATTGGTATATGCAGTATGCACAAATGTATGATATTATGGCAACAAGTGATAATTACGATTGGAATCACTTCCCCGGCTTGATATTCAGTACCGAATTTGTGGTCAATAGAGTTAAAAATTTAAGAGCAAGTTGAGATAATACAGGAATAATGCCGCAGTATCCTAACTGCGGCATTATATCCAATTATACAAGGAGGTTCTATTTATGACAAAAAGAATATTAGCGTTAGTTTTGTCTGGAGTTATGCTTTTGTCAACGGGGTGCGGTTTATCGAGCCATACAAAGGATAAACTTTTTGGGGATTCAGATGTAAGTATGCTAGTTCAAAGTGCTGTTCAAAACTCTAATTATGAATTATTAGACGAGTATTTTGAAGCTGACAGAATAAGTCAAGCTTTAATGGATGATATGCTTGGAACAGCAATGCATATTGATGATTCGTATAGAATGACAAATTATCTTTTTGAAAAAGGCGCAAATCCAAATGCAGATATACAAACTGTCTGGGATGCTGCATATAATGGCTGGTACATACAAACAATGCCATTTATTAGTAATTCTGCCTTTGATATTAATAAAAAAGACAAATATGGTCACAACATTTTGTATATGACACTTGACAAGGAAGGTACAGGGAATGAATGGGCAACATATAAAATTGCCGAGGAACTGATTAAAAACGGTGCTGAGATAGAGGAATATTTTTTTGAGAACAAAGATGAAACATGGCGTTCTGCCTATGGTCAACTGTATAATACTCCTAAAACAACAAAAATGTTGATTAGTAAATACATTTCAGATGGAAATTCATTGAATATTCCAAAAGCAGTTGAACAAGCTTTGTCGGGTGATATTTCTGATTGTTTACAAACTGTATCTGACGATAAGACCGATTTAGGTGCAGATGAAATTGATTTAATTATGAATTATGCCTCTTGTTATGGTACAGTTGACGAGTATGAAAAGCTAAGCAAATTACTTAATAGCGATAGCGCTTCGGCGTATTGTTATATTGCAGAATGTGGAAATGTTGAAATGCTGGATTATTTTTTTACCAGAGAAAATGTAGATCTTAATTCTAATCAGAGTGATATTGAATATGAATCATATTTAGACGTTTTAGCTTGTGCAGCTTCTTTTGGTGAGTATGAAGTTTGCGAATATTTATTAAATAAACATATTGCTCCGCTATCACATAGATATCCTGAAGTTTTAGCTAATGCAATACTTTCAGATAATTTTGAGCTTTTTGAAATGTTATATAACTATATAATAGAAAACGGAGATGAGGTTGCTGTCGAAAATAAAAACAAACTCACCGAAAGTATGCTTTATCATATATTTTTAACGATAGGCAAAACAACAGGACAGTATGAAATAAATGAATATGACAAAAAAATATTTAATTTCTTTTTTGAAGCTGGCAATGATTTTTCGGAAGTAGTTACTTCAAAATTTTGCACATCTAAAATTAATTATCTTATTGAAAAAGGTAAAATAATTACAGAAGATGATATAAAGACAATAATAAAGCTTGAAGATGAAAAAATGCTAAAATACTTATTTGAGAAAAAGTATGAGTTTACTCAAAACGATTTAGAGTGTGCAGTTAATAATTCATCATCTAAAATTGTTAAAATGTTTATTGATAATAAGATTTTGCCTAATGATGAATGTCTAAGAAATAGTTTTTATTCATCAAAGGCTGTTGTTAAACTTTTAATAGACAATGGTGTTAATACAGATATAGAACTTGATAGTATTTCTTATTGGAACGGCAGTATGAAAAATGGTGATTATACGCTTAAAGATTTATATGAAGCTCGCGGCAGAGACGATCTGGTAGAACTGTTGTAAAGTAATATTCCAATAATTTGAAGCAAATTGCAGATACAAAGTATACTGATGGATATTCAACTTAATATTTGTATGAATATTATGAGGATTGGTATATGCAGTATGCACAAATGTATGATATTATGGCAACAAGTGATAATTACGATTGGAATCACTTCCCCGGTTTAATATTCAGTACCGAATTTCTAGTCAATAGAGTTAAAAATTTAAGAGCAAGTTGAGTTAATACAAGAAATAATGCCGCAGTATCCTGACTGCGGCATTATACACAATTATACTAGGAGGTTTAATCTATGACAAAAAGAATATTTGCATTAGTTTTGTCCGGAGTTATGCTTTTGTCAACGGGGTGCGGTTTGACAAGTAAAACCAAAAATCGTTTATTGGGTGATGAATGGGTCACATATCATATGACATGGGCTATAAATAATGGTAATAGCGATTATTTAGCACAGTTGATCCAAGAAAATAAAGATAATAAGGATTTGCTAAATGATGCACTTACAATGGCACTTGCAGAAACCTTAACATTCAAAAATCGAGCTTTTATGGTTGAACAACTTCTTGATGCTGGTGCGGATCCAAATACAGAGAGTAGTACTGGCGAGAGCGTTTTAATTACATATCTATATAATTACAAGGATTGCTTTGACGCAACTGCTGCATTATTAACGAGCGATAAAATAGATTTAAGCGTAAAAGGAGATACTGGAAAAGACGTTTTATTTACTGCAATGTCTACAGGCAATACATACGAATATTGCAGTTATTATCAAGTACAAATGTTGGTAGAAGCTGGAGCAAGTCCAACTAAAGAATTGTTCCAGAAAGATTCTAGCCGCAACGGACCATATGGACATTTGCAAAATAGTCCGTATTCAACAAAATATTTATTAAACATTTTGTTAGAAAGCGGTGAGGAAAGTGGATTGCCGTTATCATTAGAATATGCTCTACTTGGAGATAGCGATAATGCTATTAAGGAAATTGAAAAATCAGACAAAAATTTAGATGAAGATCAGAAGAAATTATTTGTAAGGTATATAATGCTTTGGGGAACTCCTGAACAATTTGAGAAGGTACTGACAATGTGGAATTTTGATTTTTCAGATTATAAATCTTGCAAAGCAGTTGCCGAAATCAATAATGTTGATATGCTTAAATATATAATAGAAAAATCCAACATGGATATTTCTGAAAGCAACTATGATAATCGTAGTACGTTGGAAAATAATGATATTCTTGATATACTTAACTATTCTGCCGCAATGGGTAGTTTAGATATATGTAGATATTTATGTGAAAATGACTGTGTAACAGAAATAGACAGTCGTCCACGTTACCTCATTTTACCTAACGCAATAGAAAGCCAAAATTTTGATGTCTTTAAAACCATATATGATTATTTAAACTCTAAGGAAAAATTAAGTGAAGAAGAAATTGACGAAGCATTAAATACTGCCTTTAAAAGCAGGCTCTACAATGAACCATTTTCTGACTTCGAACGTAAGGTTGTTGATTTCCTTTTTGAAAACGGTTATAACTTAGAAAGTATACGCATATTGAATTTAAATTATGAGGGTTACAAGTATATAACTGAAAAAGGCAGACCGGTTTCCGATTTGGATTTATTTGACGCAATGGATGAAACTGATATTGAAATGTTTAAATTTGCAGTTGAAAACGGAGCAGATATAAATTCATTAGATTCAAGAGCTTTAAAAAATGATCTTGAAATATCTGTTATTAGTGATGCTATTCAAACTGGAAACAAATTTGTAAGTTTATTAATTGATAAAAATGTAGAACTGCCAAACGATATTATGAAAGTTACAACAGACGCTTCGAGAGATACAGTTAAGTTATTACTTGATAACGGTGCAAATACCGATATTGAAATTACCCAGATACCTGCATCAACCAAAGGTGATTTCAAAAGCGGTGATTATGACCTAAAAGATTATTGGAAAGCATACGGCAGAGATGATCTGGTAGAACTACTTTAATTTTAATATATAATTTAAGGCGAACAGAAATGTTCGTCTTATTTTTTCATCAAATAAAATTTATACATCAAAATAAATATGATTTAAATTTAAGATGAGCCGTCACAGTAGCAAGAGCAATGTTATTTAAACACCAAAAAGGCACGTAATTACGGGAGTACGCGCCTTTTTTTCGCATATTCAGTTACTATACGAAACATAATTTTGCTTGTTTTTATGCCGATTTAGATATTATTATATCACAATTACAAATAAATGTAAACCTTTTTTGCGAAAAAAATCATAAAACAAGCAAGAAAAATGCAGAAAACAAAAATTTAAACCGTCAGAAAATCAGTCAGAATGGAGGAATGTTATGGCAAAAAGAGGAAGTAACATCTATAAACGTAAGGACGGCCGTTTTGAGGGACGGGTTTCCGTAGGATATAAGGAGAACGGCAAGCTGAAATACCGCTACGTTTACGGTCACAGTCTTACAGAGGTCAAGGAGAAAATGGCACAGGTCTATTCGGGACAGAATACGCAGGAACAGTCTAAAATCAAAATGACTGTCAAGGATATTTCAGAGCAATGGCTTGCAGAGAAAAAGCTTACAGTCAAGACGGCAAGCTATTCAAGCTACCGTAATCTGTTGAATAATCATATTTATCCGAAACTTGGTGGCTTTCGTTATACTGCTCTTACAAAACAAATGCTGAACCGATATATATCCGAACTGTTAACATCGGGCAGAACAGACGGCAGAGGAGGTCTTTCCCAAAAGACTGTAAGAGATGTGATCGTGGTTCTGAAATCCGTATGCAGCTATGCTCATAATGAGTATAATATTTCAAATCCTGCAGAAAACATTAAGCTGCCGAGAGTAGAAAAAAACAGCGGCGAGCAGGCTGTTCTGGATAAATACGAAAGAATAAAGCTAGAGCAGTATCTGATGCATAATCTGAATCAGACAAATATAGGTATCCTGCTTTGTTTGTATACCGGACTTCGTATCGGTGAATTGTGCGCATTAAAATGGCAGGATATTGATCTACGGCTTGAACAAGTAAGCGTTACCAAAACAGTTCAGCGTATCTCCCACGACGATGGTACGACGGAGATCATGGTGGGATCACCTAAAAGCGCAACTTCGGTTCGTGACGTACCTATTCCCGAATTTGTATGTACGGAGCTGAATAAATTCAAGAGTTCAGCGCATTCATATATTTTATCCGGCTGCGGAACACCCGTTGAACCGAGGACAATGCAGAACAGATTCAAGTCTGTTTTGAAACAATGCGGAATTCGTGATATGAATTTTCATTCGCTTAGACACACTTACGCTACTATGTGTATTGAAAATGGATTTGATCCCAAGGCTTTAAGCGAGCTGCTTGGTCATGCCGACGTTTCTATTACCATGAACCGTTATGTGCATTCGTCTGCTGCAATGAAGAGACAATATGTAAGCCGTCTGAACCTTTCGGCATAATTTAAGCCGTCGAATTTACAGTCAAAAAATTAGAAAACCTGCGTATTTGCGTAGGTTTTCTTGCTTTTTGCTGATAGTAACTGAATATGCGAAACAAGTGATCAGTCATAAATATTATATCCCAAAATTAAACGGATACACATCAAGGAAGTGATCTGCATGAATATCAGCTTGACTTATAAGGAAGCGAAAGCGTTTGAAAAATATTGACAAGCGTTATAACGAAATATATAAGCGTTGCATTGAACTATGCCCCGATATGCAGGACTTGATCGAAAAGATACGTCAGATAACTCCGCCGAGAACCAATGAGTGTAAGGCTCTGTATGAAAGAAAGGCAAACGGCGATTCCAAAGCATTAAGCAGAATTATAGAGATGTATCTTAGGACTGCGTTAAGATTTTCACTTACTGCAGCCGAAAAAACTTCTCTGCCGTTAGATGAAATATTTTCTGAGGCTGTGATAGGACTGTCGGAATCTGCTAGCCGATACGACTGCCGAAATAATAGCGCACTGGTCAACTTTATTATTTCCGGAATACGTCAAGGTATAAAAGCGTATATTCGTCGGAACAGCAGCTATATCCCCTTGCCTGCACATTTCGCTGACATTGTACAAACAGTTAAAGACGAAAAAGAAAAATGTGGTTTGCAAGCATATTACGCTGTTTCAAGGAAAATAAGCGATGCGACCGGAATCAAACTGAAAGAGGTTCAGCTGGCACTTTGTTATACTGAAAACCCTATGTCTTATGAGAAATATTGTGAAATCAATCAAAACATTGCTTATGACGGAGAACGCTATATCATTTATCATATTTATTGGGAGAATGCTAAAGAAACACTTAAAACTGTTATGAACACCTTAACCGAAAGAGAACAGAAAGTAATTCAGCTGAAATATGGATTAGACCTGTGCGGACAACATTCAGTCAAGGAAATTGCCGATATGTTTTTTGTAGATAAAGAGCGTATAAGAAACATCGAGGAAAAAGCGCTCAGAAAATTGAAGCGTAATCAGAAAATTAAGGAATTACAGCAGTTGTGGTATTTCTGATTTTAATGAGAGATTAATTGCAGAAAGGAGCGAAAGTATGACAGTAGATACTAAAGAAATAGTAACAATAGTCGGATATCTGATCGGTGTAAAGAAGTATGTTTTAGTACAGCACTTTGACGAATGTTGTCACGATTTACTGCAAGAGCTATATTCTGATAAGAATGCAACTGTTATTCGGTATTTATGTAAGCTCAGAACCGTGCTTATGCAGAAATTCAAAAATACCGATGATGAAATACGGTTTAAAATGAATAATCTTAATAGGCTTGAGTGGTACGATCAGGATAACATTAAACAGCTTGAAAAATGGGGCTTTGAAATTATTCAGCCCAATTACAGGGCAGAAAAATATATCCTTGATTTTAATAAACTCATCGCAGAAAATATAGATAATTGTTCCTATCTGTTTCCCGATTGGGTGAACTGGAACTACATTAAAGATTTATTTGTGATACCTCAATATACCAGAAAAGGCGTATTAAAAGATGAATTTAACCGATATATGGGGAAAATGGACTATTACCCGTTTCAGATGTATATTCACTGGACGCCTAACGATTGCGGCAATCTGCTTTATACAGACGGAAAGTTTCTGGGTATTATATATAAGCAGCATAACGACGCATTTACCGATTTTACAAAATATAAGGACGCTCACAGCGAGACCAAGAATAATATTTATAATTTTATAGACCGCAGCTACAAAATCGCCGTTGCGGTGGACTGTGAAAATTCCGATGTCTACAAATTATACAGCGTACTGAAAAATCTCAATCAGGACGAATTATCAAAAATAGAAAAAATAGTTCTTTATGACGATTACCATACTACAGACGGCTGGCAATGGCTTGAAAAATTCACTAAAATACCGATAGAACATATAGAGGTAAAAAAAGTTACCGACCGAAAGTCGTTGGTAGATATAAAAATGACAGCGGGAGTATGTACCGATTATTATGAAAACGGCATAACATCCTTTATTTTAGTATCGAGCGATTCCGATTACTGGGGGCTTATATCTGCCCTTAAAAATGCGGAATTTCTGGTGATGTACGAGTATTCTAAATGCGGACAAGCAATAAAAAGAGCCTTGTCTGAAAACGATATTTATTACTGTTCTATCGACGATTTCTGCTCGGGAAACATAGAAGAACTAAAGAAAGCCGTATTATTCGGCTGTCTGGAAAAATATCTTCCCGATATTCTGCATATCAACGGAAAAGAACTGGTGAAGAAAATTTATGGAGAAGCAAGAGTAACCGCAAGCGAGAAGGAAATGGAAAACTTCTATAACAGATATATAAAAACACTAAAACTGAAAGTTGATAACGACGGGAATTTTACTGTTGAAATCCTTAAATAAAGGTGAAGTCGCTTGGGTAATATTAATTATGAAGAAATATATAGGCAATGCGCTGCGATTTGTCCGGAAATGCGCAGCGTAATTGAATATATTCAAAATATATCGCATCAAAATAATGAAATACAAAATACGATCAATAGATTGCAAAGCGGAGATACGTCCGCTATAAAACGGTTTATAGAATTATATCTAAAAACAGCGCTGAAGGTTTCATTTCAGGCATCTAGGCAAAGCGGACTGCCGTTAGACGAACTGTTTTCAGAAGCCGTATTTGTAATATCACAACGTGCCATTGATCTGACGGATAATAAAATAAGTCAAGGTATGGCAATGTCAAAGGCAATAAACAAAAGACTTCAAAAATACATATCTGAACAGAACGATTTTATATCATATGAGTTAACAGATCCTATAGTCAGCTATGACGTAGAACAAACTATGCTCAGAAAATTATATGTGTCTGAGCTGCACGACCTTATAACCGACGCCCTGCATAGTCTGTCCGACAGATATGAGACCGTTCTGGATATGAGATACGGCATTAATTGTAATAAGCACACCGTCGCGCAAATTGCCGAAAAATTCAAGGTGTCTACACAAAATATATATGTGAGGGAACAGTATGCATTAAAAAAACTGCGTGAGTCAAGCGAATACTCGGAACAGCTTCGACAGTATCTGGATATTTGATTTGGCTCGCTAAAAAAATAGATCGGGGGGAAAATAAATTGCTTTGGTTCATCTTAGGAAGTGTGTTCGGAGGTACAATAGGATTATTGACGGCAGCACTGTGTGCAGCCGCTAAATATGGCGACGAGATGGATAAATAGACAAAAAAGTATTTCAATTGCCAACAGGCGCATACTGCATTTGCAGTAGTGCTTTTCATATAAATGCCGCCTGCGGTTCTTCATTCCACAGGCGGCGCCTCTCTATAAAAATAAAGGAGTATCAAATGAGATTTAATTTAGTGGTCAACATAGAATTATCGGGAAGCGATAAAACAGCTATGTACAGCGATCCTATTGGTTTTTTACAGGATCATCTTACAATAACAGAAAGCGAAAATGCGGTTTGCAGCGTATTAAGCGCCGTTCCAATCGAACAATTAGAGATCACAAAATGCGGATTTCCGAAAGCCCTTGTCAGACATCTGAATGATAATGATATTTATCATCTTTATGATTTTAACAAATTTAAGCTTTCGGATATATATGAGATGTTAAACAGGAGGTTCTGTTACAATGATGTCGGAAAGTATACAAGCCTGATACATAATGCGATGAAAAAATACGGACTTTCCTATACGGATACCAACATAGATTCGCTGACACCTTTAGTGGAATGCGGAATGAGTACAAGAACAGTAAACAGTCTTACGCGCGCAGGATATATCTATATACAGGAGATCGCTTTACAAACAAAAGATAAAATAACTAAAACCCGTAACTTCGGCACTGTAAGTCGGCTTGAGCTTGAACAGAAAATGCTCGAATACGGGTTATGGTATTCAGATGTATAAAATCCGCCTGCTTTTCCGACAGCAGGCGGATTTTTTAATGTAGATTTAAATGGTCGCATACATCGTTGGATATGTAACGTATCAATTCCTCAGGTGTAGGTTCTTTTCCGTTTTTACAGATCTCTTCCCAACGTTTTCTGACATTGGGATCTTCAGACTGCATAGCTGTATGAATTGCAGTTCGTATTTCACGCTTGACCTCTTTCACGGATACGTTATTTTGCTTTGCTACCTGTTTTATTATATTCTTCACATCTTTTGCTCCCTTTATATAACTATTAGTCGTTCTATGTGACTAATAGTTATTATATCACACAAGGAGTAATAAGTCAATAAAAAAAGAAAGTCCGTGTTTTTGCACAGACTTTGTCATAAAATGATGATTATTCTGCGAATTCAAGCAGCGTATCTATTACTGCATAGATGCGCTGCTGCTCTTTGGGCGGAAGCTCGCTGATTTTATCAAATATAAGAGAACTCTTTATTTCATAACTTGCATTCAGGACATCGCACAAAAGCATATCCGAAGTGATGTCAAGCGCGTTTGCTATATTGATCAGCGTTGTCAGAGACGGAAGCTTATCTGATCTTTCAAGCATACCAATGTAGTTAGGGGTCAAGTTTGCTTTTTCAGCAAGCATTTCTTGTTTCATTCCCTTTTCTGTACGGTATTTCTTTATGTTTTTGCCGATTGTAGTTAAATCCATAGTATTACCTCACTAACAGTTATATCCTCTAACTAATAGTATATCTGATTATTATGATAAATTACACAAACTAAAAGGAATTTGCAGTGACCAACAGTTATAGATAACATACGAAATCTTGATATCGTTTCCTTTACAATCCGTCAAAAATATGATATAATGTATACAATAATTTTCAATGAATGATTTATCTGTATCAGCGAGCAATAACGGAGAATACTATGTTTAGAATAATGTTTGTCTGCCACGGCAACATCTGTCGTTCGCCTATGGCGGAATTTATGATGAAAGACCTTGTGAGAAAGGAAAATCTTACGTCGCAGTTTGTGATCGCCTCAAGTGCGACAAGTACAGAGGAGATCGGAAATCCCGTTTATCCTCCTGCAAGGACGGAGCTGAAACGTCACAATGTGTTTTGTGACAGCGGCAAGTATGCTGTCCGATTAAAAAAGAGCGACTACGATAAATACGATTTGTTCGTTGTTATGGACTCTAACAATGTGCGTAATATCCGCCGTATTTTTAAGACCGATCCCGAAAACAAAATACACAAGCTGCTTGAATATGCAGGCAGAGGCGACGATGTTTCCGACCCTTGGTACAGCAGACAGTTTGATGTGGCATTTGCGGATATTTACGAGGGCTGTGAAGGACTATTGAGAAAATTAATTGGAGAAATGTAATGTCTGATAAAACCTACATCGCCATAGATTTAAAATCATTCTACGCCTCTGTAGAATGCGCAGAACGTGGACTTGATCCGATGACCACAAACCTCGTGGTAGCCGACGAAAGCCGTACCGAGAAAACGATATGCCTTGCCGTTTCACCGTCGCTCAAAGCGTATGGCATTCCCGGACGTGCAAGGCTTTTCGAGGTAGTGCAGAGGGTCAGGCAAGTAAATAATCAGCGGCAGAGAGAATGCAGAGGTTTTCTGTTGGGAGAATCCTATGACGATAACGAACTGAAAATGGACAGCTCTCTTGCTGTCTCATATATCGTCGCACCGCCCCAGATGGCGCACTATATGGAGGTCAGCGCACAGATATACAACATCTATCTGCGATATATCGCACCCGAAGATATCCATGTTTATTCTATCGACGAGGTTTTCATTGACGCAACAGGCTATCTGAACACTTACGATATGACGGCGCGAGAACTGGCAATGAAGCTGATTCGTGAGGTGCTGAACGAAACAGGCATAACCGCAACCGCAGGAATCGGCACAAATCTGTATCTCTGCAAAGTCGCAATGGACATTGTAGCAAAGCATATCCCTGCCGATGAAAACGGTGTGAGAATTGCAGAACTTGACGAAATGACCTACCGCAGACAGCTATGGGATCATCGTCCTCTGACTGACTTCTGGCGTGTCGGACACGGCTATGCCAAAAAGCTTGAAGCACACTATATGTTTACAATGGGAGATGTTGCCCAATGTTCGCTTTACAACGAGGACTTGCTGTACAAGCTGTTCGGCGTGAACGCTGAACTTTTGATAGACCACGCATGGGGCTGGGAGCCTTGTACGATCGCGGACGTCAAAGCTTACAAGCCCGAAAACAACAGTATCAGTTCGGGACAGGTCCTGCAATGCCCGTACAGCTTTGAAAAAGGCAGACTTATAGTCCGTGAAATGACCGATCTGCTTGTGCTCGATCTGGTAGACAAGGGACTTGTGACCGATCAGATGGTGCTGACTGTTGGCTACGATCACGAGGGTGTTCCCGACAACTACAAGGTTACTGTGAGTACAGACCGCTACGGAAGAAAAATTCCGAAGTCGGCGCACGGTTCGATAAATCTGGGAAAATTCACTTCTTCAACCAAAATAATTATGGATAAGGTTTCGGAGCTGTACGACAAAATTGTTGACAAGAATCTTATGGTCAGACGTATGTATGTGGTTGCAAATCACGTTGTTTCCGAACAGTCCGCCGCAAGCGAGGAAAGCTTTGAACAGCTCGATATGTTTACGGATTATGCGGCTCTTGAAAAACAGAGGGAAGAAGAAAATAAGCGGCTTGAACGTGAAAAAAATATGCAGAAGGCTATGCTGAAGATCAAGAAGAAGTACGGCAAAAACGCTATTCTCAAAGGCATGAATTTTGAAGAGGGCGCTACGACTATCGAGAGGAACGGTCAGGTCGGAGGACATAAGGCGTGAAAATAATCGGAGTAATAGAATCAGATGAGGAATAATATATGATTAGGAAAGCAATTTTTGATGATATTAATTTGATTGAAGATACGTACAATGAACACTTCCAATACGAAATTGAACACGGAGCGTTTACTGTATTTCAAAAAGGCATATATCCCACCGGGAAAGATGCCAAAAAAGCCATAAATGCAGGAACAATGTATGTGTATGCTGGGAATAACAATATTGCAGGAAGTATAATTGTTGACAAAGTGCAACCGGCTGAATATATAGGAATTGACTGGGGACAAACCCTTGCGGATAATGAAGTAAGTGTTATTCATTTGCTGTTGGTACGTCCAAGTATGACAGGAAAAGGGATTGCATCAGATCTCGTTAAGTACGCTATGAAATTGGCAAGAAACGATTCATGCAAGGCGTTAAGGCTTGATACCGGATGTCAAAATATCCCGGCGATTTCGCTCTATAAAAAGCTGGGTTTCCGAATTGTTGCAACCGATTCTATGAAAGTAGGCAGTACTATTGAACATAGTGAACATTTATTTTTGGAAAAGTTAATTTGAACAAATTCTTTTTTGAGAGGAAAATATGTATAATAAAACTGAAAAAGATAACCGTTACGCCGATATAATCGATCTGCCTCATCATACCTCAAGCAAGCATCCGAGAATGTCTGCAATTGCCCGTGCTGCCCAGTTTTCACCTTTTGCGGCTCTGACAGGTTATGACGCTGAGATCAAAGAAACGGCAAGACTGACAGATGAAAAGATCGAGCTTGATGAAGATAGCGTTAACGACATCAATGCTAAACTTCAATATATCAAAGATAATATCGATGATAATCCCGAAATCACGCTGGAATATTTTGTGCCGGACGAAAAGAAATCCGGCGGCGCATATCTTACTTTGAATGACAGGGTCAGGATAATTGATGAATATGAACGCTCGATAGTGTTTGTCAGCGGAAAAAGAGTAATGATTGACGATATTTATGGGATAATTTTGAGGTGACGTATGAATAAGCTTCTGGCATTGCTCCAAATCCTTATCAAACAAACAGACGAAAATCACAAGCTGACAACAAATCAGCTTATTGAAAAGCTTGCAGAACAAGGTATATCAGCTCACAGAAATACGATTCCTGCAGACATCAGGAAGTTAAGAGATGCAGGCTATGATATTATCTGCGATAAAAGCACACAGAATAAGTATTTTATCGGCAGCAGAGGACTGGAATCCGCAGAGATAAAAATGCTCTGCGACGCTGTAAATGCAGCACAGTTCATCTCGGAGGAAAAGTCCGCAGAGCTTATAGACAAGCTGTTTTCTCAGCTAAGCGTTTATCAAAAGGACGATATCAAAAACATAATTCAGCAGCCGAGCGAAAATAAAGCGGACAATAAAAGCATATATTACGCCGATACAATTAACACAGCCATTACGCAGTGCAGAAAAATACATTTTCAGTATTACGAATATAACGAAAAAAGAGAAAAGATTTTAAAACATAATGGATATACATATACGGTCAGTCCTTATGCTGCCGTGTGGAACAACGACAGGTACTATCTTGTAGGTTACTGTGAAAAGCATAAGGACATAACGGTTTTCCGAATAGACAGAATAGCGGATATATCTCTTACGGAAAGCATTGCAATACCCTGTCCGAAGGACTTTGTGCTGAAAGATTTTATTGCTCAGACCTTTAAGATGTTCAGCGGAGAACTCATGACTGTGACTCTAAAATGTAAAAACAAACATATGAAAGCAATAATAGATAAGTTCGGCGATGATATAGAAACAAATAAAGCCGATAAACAATTCTTTACTGTAAATGTAAAAGTTGAGCTGAGTCCTACATTCTATGCGTGGGTGTTCCAGTATCAGGGAGAAATATGTATACAATCTCCACAAGAATTAGTTGACCGATTTGTGCAAATGGGAGAAAGTGTGTTTGAGGTGCATAAGTAATTGTGCACCTCGTTTTTTTGCTATTGACATCAAAACCCAAAGGCGATATAATATATACATAACCGATACGAACGTTACAGTTAGAAAGAGGCGTATAAAAATGCAGCACAAGAATGCGGAGTATTTTACAAGGATCATAGCCTTTATAGACGACTATGCGATAAATTACGGTTCTTCCCCAAGTGTAAAGGAAATATCAAACGGCGTAGGGCTGTCTACCGCTACCGTCAGCCGCTATATGCAGGAGATGAAAGCAAAAGGTGAGCTGGACTATGACGGTCATCGAAGTATTGTGACAAAACGTCAGAAACAAATGCTTGCCGAAACCGTTGAGATACCCATACTTGGTTCTGTCTCCTGCGGAGTTCCTAAGTTTGCGGAGGAAAATATTGAAGAATACGTAAGACTGCCTGTTTCTCTGTTTGGCAGAGGTAATTTTTTTCTGCTCCGGGCCAACGGTGATTCCATGATCGAGGCAGGAATAGATTACGGCGATCTTGTGCTGATCCGTCAGCAGAACTATGCCGATTCAGGCGATATAGTGGTCGCTCTTATGGACGATGAAGCTACGCTCAAACGCTTTTACCCCGAACCGAAAAATCACAGAATACGTCTGCACCCCGAAAACAGCGAAATGGATGATATCTATGTGGATAACTGTATCATTCAGGGAGTAGCAGTCAAGGTTATAAAAGATCTGGAATAGTTACAAGGAGCAAGGAATGCAAAAATTACGAATAATTGACGCGGACGAATCGGGAGGTAATAATACGTTCGCTAGGCTTCAGCGTTGGTACTGCCCCAACTGCGGAGAATTAGCCGCAGGATATCCAAACAGGAATAACATAACAAAAGTCGAATGCAAACGCTGTCATATAACCATGCTGAGAAAGCCGAAAGGCAGGCATCACGATATCATTGAGATGTTTGAATATGTCAGCGAGTGTTAAAATAAAATACGGTATGTAGACGGTAAGGTCGGGCTGAAACAGCGCCGCGTGTAAATCCTTTATCAGGGTCGCATACTTTGATTACCGATCGGTTTATCCAAACCTATCGACTAACGTCGATTAACATGAGAGGCCGTCGGCAGGATAGATTCCGCAAGGAGTCTGTCTTGTCGACGGCTTTTTTTATTAAATAAATATTCAATGCCTGATATGCATTAGGGCTGAGGATACAAAATATGGTCGTTTTGCAGAAAATGCAAAACAGCATATTCAGTACCCTTTCTTTAGTGCGCCATTTTTCAGGTAACGGAGTCTGTGTGCTGAATGCAGGCTCTATTTTTTTGTGTCCTCATACCGAAGTATCGGGAGAAAGGACAAATATGTTTTTAACTTCAAAATGGCTGTGTCTGACAGCTAAGTACCCGTAAGCCTTCGTTTTGATTCAAAAAACAAGAAATCAAAGCGGAGGAATTACGATGAAAACAAAATATTTTGAATACAACAGAAACGGCGGAAGTGAGAAGTATTCCGAATTTACCGAGGAAGAGTATCTCAAAGCAAAGGAAGAAGAAAACCGCTGGTTTATCAGCTTCGGCGACAGCGTTCTGGAATGCGAGGAAAGCCAGTATACGGATCACTTTTCCAAGAAGGATCACGGAGAATATACGCAAAAGGATAGGAACTGGAAGAAAGTTGTCCCTGTTTCGTTGGAACAGTATACATACGGCGGAAATTACGAGCAGAAGATTCTCAAGGACAGTACAGTTGTTCCGCTTGAGGAGCGCATCTTAGAGCAGTTAGGCTTGGAGCATGACTTGGTAAAGCTCAAAAAGGTCATGAAAAAACTCAAGCCATACGAACGTGAAATTATTTATCAGCTTTTTTGGATGAATAAAAGTCAGAAAGCTCTTGGAGTTGAATGTGGCAAGAGTCAACAAAACATGAACAAAATTACTAAAAGAATTTTGGCTAAAATGCTGAAATTGATTGAAAATGAAAAATAAAAAGTTGTAGTTTTGCAATTTCGTTGCCAGTAAGTAGTGAAGGGAAAAATCGATGAAAATAATTCGGAGAATTTTCCTGACAGAAACTTGACAACAGAATAGCAACTTTGCAAGTACGTTAATCACACGGTCGGTATGAAATCTCGGCAGCCACATGAACCATGCGCGACGACCTCAAAAAGCGAGCGATAACCATGACGTTCAGACCTTTGGACAGCATCCAAAGTCGGCGATGAAACGTGTGAGGATAATGATACTTCCCATAGAGGGCTGATATAGCGGGTGAGAGTCCCATGATGCGGTTACGCTGACCGCAGCTTGCAGAGTTCCGTGCGTGACGGGTATCGGGGATAAATATCACGCAAAGGCAAAACGAATTATTACGGCGGTTTGCGTAAAATGCAGATCGCCGTTTTTACATAATATTAAAATTAATTTTTGAGGTGAAATACAATGGAAAATATAAAGGAAAAACCAAGGCATATAAAAGGGTATTATGGAATCACGATCCCTCCTGCTATATGTATTCTGCCTACATATCATCCATGCTGCAGTTGTGTGTGGTATGACAGGAATACAGACGTACTGTTCTGTCCGTTTCATAGCTGCGTGAGATACAAAAAAGGCTTTGAAGTTTCAAAGAAAAAGGTGAATGAAGATGCTGATTAAACGTGGAGATATATTTTACGCAGATTTGAATCCTGTGGTAGGCTCGGAGCAAGGCGGTATTCGTCCTGTGCTGGTCGTACAGAATAATGTGGGAAACAGGCATAGCCCGACGATCGTGGTTCTTCCGCTTTCGACGGCAAAAAAGCATTATCTCCCCACTCATATTCATATCCGAGGTTCAAAAACATTGCCCAAGGATTCAATCGTGCTTGCGGAACAGATACGGACAATTGACAGAGATCGTCTGCGCGATTATGTCGGTTCGCTTGACAAGGAAATGATGAATAAGATCAATGAGGCAATGAAAATAAGTATAGGAGTTGATTTTGATGACTAAATTCGGACAGGCAGAATACAGCGATTTCATGGCGAGAGTATTTGCGGACAAGCTTGATGAAATTCTTGAAGCAGACGATAAACAGAATTTCAACAGCAAAAATACTGAAGATATATACAGTCAGTTCCCGTCCTCAAGGGACGCAGCATAAGGGGGTTCAGAAATGTTAGGATTTATTATTGGATTGCTTGCAGGCGGTACAGCAGGAGTATTCACAATGTGTCTCTGTACTGCGGCAAAGCAGGCAGATGAAAATATGTCAAATTCGGACAAGTAATTTTGTCTGGTTTGGTGATACCATTCTGAAAAGATTTGTGGTATCCTTGTTGGTTGAAAGGAGCGTGGGAAAATGCCGACAGTAACGGTGATACAGCCGACAATAACAGAAGAAAAAGCAGTCAAGATACGTTGTGCCGCATATTGCCGAGTGAGTTCAGACAGCGAAGATCAGCTGAATTCCTTTATGGCACAGACGAGGTACTACAGTCAGGTTTTTGAGGACTCAGAAACAGAGGAACTGATCGACATATATGCTGACGAGGGTATCACAGGAACCCGTGAGGACAAGCGTGACGAGTTTCAGCGTATGCTAAAAGATTGCCGACGTGGTAAGATCGATAGGATTTATACGAAATCAATCAGCCGCTTTGCCCGAAATACAAGGGATTGTCTGAAAAATGTCAGAGAACTTAAATCCCTTGGAATTATGATATATTTTGAGAAAGAGAATATTGATACCGCCAATATGACCGACGAAATGATGATAACCATTATGGGCGGTCTGGCACAGGAGGAATCAACTTCAATCTCTCAGAATATGCGGTGGAGTATTCAGAAACGTATGCAGAATGGCACATATAAAAATGCTACTCCTCCTTTTGGATTCAAAAAAGAAAATGGAATGCTTATAGAAGATGAAGATCAAGCCACAATCGTTCGCCGGATGTTTGAATGGTACATTAATGGATATGGCTTGCAGGCAATCGCAAATAAGCTTAACAGTATGAATGTACCAAGCAGTAAACAATCAGTTTTGTGGAAAGCGGACAATGTTAAATATGTGCTGAAAAATGAACGATATATAGGAAACGCAGTGTATCAGCAAAGCTATGTAACAGAGAATCTTCTGCATATTAAAAAAAGGAACTACGGCGAAAAACAGAAATACTACGCCAAAGACGTAAATCCTTCTATTGTTGATAAGGATATTTTTCATAAAGTACAAACATTACTTTTATCCCGTCATAGAGATTTTGTCAGCAATGAATATGCATTGTCTAGGAAAATCCGCTGTGCAAAATGCGGAGCAACATATAAGCGTAAAAACTGTAAAAGAGATGTATATTGGGTATGCCGTAATCATGATGTAAATGCATCGCATTGTGAAAACAGGGGTATACTGGAAAGCAACATTTATTCAGCATTTATAAGATTATGCAATAAATTGTGGTACAATTACAAGCAAATTCTTGTGCCTCTCCAAACAGCATTGCAAGATTTAAAGCTGAAAAAATTTAGCGGTAAAACTCAGGTAATGGATATACACAAAGAAATCGCCAAGCTTCGAGAACAGACTCACGTCCTCGCAAGGCTGAAAACAAAAGGATTTCTGGACGAGGCTAAGTATATTGAGCAGACCACAGAGCTTACAGCTAAAATTAATAAATTACAGTTGGAGCTGAAAAAGCTTACACGCTCCGACGATGAGGATGAAACGCTTGATCAGATTGAAATCCTAATCGACTTTTTTAAAAAGCGAGATAATCCGATAACTGAGTTTGAGGAATCTACGTTTGAGAGTATTGTTGAGAAGATCGTGGTTATAGATCAACATGAGCTGGAGTTTCATTTGATCGGCGGATTGAAGTTCAAAGAAAAGATATAACGGAAAGTGCCTTGTAGTAAAATTGCAGGGCATTTCTTTGTTGGTTTTGGTACTGGATTTCCACAGAATTTTGTGGTATCCTTGTTGGTTGAAAGGGGTGATATCAATGGCAAGAAACAGAGTAATACCGTTTGGATACTGCATGAAAAACGGAGAAATAACTACCGAACCGAAAGAAGTTTATGCAGTTGCAGCGATTTTCAGCGAATATCTGAACGGCAGAAGCCTGCTTCAAATCGCAAAGCTTATGGAGTCCGAGAACATTCGATATACCATCGATTCAGAGCATTGGAACAAGAACATGGTAAAGCGGATAATCGAAAATGAAAAGTATCTCGGAACTGACAAATATCCGCAGATAATTGATGAGGATATTTTTAGGCAGGCAAATGAAAAGCGAGTGAGAAAAGCTACTACGCTTAATTTGGTATGCAATGACTTACAGGAAATCAGAAATGTTACATACTGCACCGAATGCGGTCACAGGCTTTCAAGAATCGGAGGCAATTCAAAATATGAAAAATGGGATTGCAGAAATCCCGATTGTTTCAGACTTGAATATCAGCTAACAGATCAAATGATAATAGGAGCATTGCTGACCGTTCTGAACACGGCTATCGCAAATCCAAGCCTATTAGAGTACGGTGGCGAAGTGAGCACATATTCTCCTACTGCGGATATTGTCCGTCAGCAAAATGAGATCAATCAGATGTCCGATTCTATTCAATTGGACTTTGACCGAGTGAAATCTGAGATTTTCAAGCTTGCCGAGATGAAGTACGACTGCTGCACTTACAATGACAGTCCCCAGAAAACAGACGAAATCATGGCGTTACTCCAAAATCACAAACAATTAAATACTCTGGATATTGGTTTATTTAAGTCCTGCATAAGCAAGATTTGGATAAGCCATTTTTGCACCGTTGAAGTTGAATTTATCAACGGCATACACATCAAAAATATATCAGAAAGGAATGAGAATTGTGTCAACAGCTCCAAATGTAACGATAATTCCTGCGAAAGCACAGACTGTGGAAAACCGCAGTAAATACCACCAATTGAGAGTAGCCGCATACTGCCGAGTATCCACCGAACAGGAGGAACAGCAGAATTCATATCAAGTTCAGATTGCTTATTATACCGATCTCATCAACAAGAAAAAAGAATGGACGCTTGCCGGAATTTTTGCTGACGAGGGCATCAGCGGAACTCAGACAAAAAAGCGTACCGAGTTTAATCGTATGATTCGTATGTGCAGAAACAAAAAAATCGACTTAGTGATAACAAAATCAATAAGCCGATTTGCCCGAAATACTGTGGATTGCTTGGAATATGTGCGACAGTTAAAAGACCTCGGAATCGGAGTGATTTTCGAGAAAGAGAACATCAATACGATGACAATGACTTCGGAATTTATGATAGCTTTGTACGGCAGTTTTGCACAGGCAGAATCAGAGTCAATAAGCAAAAATGTAAGCTGGGGCAAAGAAAAAGCTTACCGTGAGGGCAAGGTTACTTTTCAATACAAATATCTTCTCGGCTACAAAAAAGGTGCAGACGGCAAGCCTGAGATAGTTCCTGAAGAAGCGGAAACAGTAAAGCTGATTTTTAATATGTACCTTGACGGATACACGCTTTTAAATATCGCAGATACGCTTATGCTTCAGGGCAGAAGGACGGCTACAGGCAAAAATATATGGAGCAAAGGAGAGGTTCAACGTATTCTCAAAAATGAAAAATATGTCGGCGACGCACTCCTGCAAAAAAGTTTTACGGTGGACTGCATAACTCACAAAGTGGTGAAAAATAACGGTGAACGTCCTATGTATCTTGTGACAGACCATCATACGCCGATTGTTGACCGTGACACGTTCAACCGAGTACAGCAGGAACTTGCAAGACGAACTTCCAAGCGTAAAATCAGTGATAAAACCAAAACTGAGCAAGGCAAATACAGCGGAAAATATGCGTTATCCGAGCTGCTGATATGCGGTCACTGCGGAACTCCATACAGACGCAGGATATGGTCAAGAAACGGCAAAAAGCAAACAGTTTGGCGGTGTATCAGCCGATTGGAACACGGCAAAAAGTACTGCCCCGATTCACCTACGATAAAGGAAGAACAGCTCCACAAGGCGATAATTCGGGCTATCAATAATTACTACTCCTGTCGTAACGATATTGCGAGGATTTTGAAAGCGAATATCGGAACGGTTCTGGAATGTCAGGGGCAGGAGGAAATCCTCGCAGTAGAAAAAAGGCTGAAGGAAATAGATCAGGCAAGGAACGATTTAGTCGGATTGATAGCCTCCGGCGGATGCGATGAGGATAAGCTAGACAGCGAGTTTGCAAAGCTTTATGCAGAAGAACAAGGTCTGAGCGAACGGCTTGCAATGCTGAAATCACAGAATCAGACATCTGAAGAAACCCAAGCTAAGCTTGATAAGATCATGGACATGATCGAACATGAGAAATTCGAGTTGGAAACGTTCGATAATGTGCTTATCAGAAAGCTGATCGAATGCGTGAAAGTACTCAGTAAGACCGAAATACTGGTGATTTTCAAAGGCGGATACGAGGTCAGAACGGAAATTGTATAACGATTAAAATTTACGGCTTGCGGAGAGATCTGCAAGCTGTTTTTGTTGGGAACGAGGTGAGATAAAGTGTCAAAGAATTTTGATGGAATAAAAACTCAGCGATTTGGTGTGGAAATCGAGTGTACAGGCTTAACAAGATCGGCAGCGGCAAAGGCGGTCGCAAAGGCCATAGGCGGTTCACCGGAGCATTTCGGCGGCAGTTATGACAGATACGATGTTTACGACAGTCAGAACAGACGTTGGAAAATTATGTCCGACGCAAGTATCAGATGTACGAATAAGAACGGAAATCCGGCTTCTAAACTTCACTCTGTCGAACTTGTAACTCCGATTCTGGAATATGAGGATATGGCGACGCTTCAGGAAGTGGTTCGTTCTATTCGGCGAAGCGGAGGCATTTGCAACGAGTCAACGGGAATCCATATTCACATTGATTTTGAGCCATATGATGCACGAACGCTTCGTAATCTTGTAAATATTTTTGCAAGCAAAGAAGATATGCTCTATCAGGCTTTACAGGTAAAGTCAGAGCGTGAGCAGCATTATTGCAGAAAGGTTGACAAGCGTTTTCTTGAAGAACTCAACCGAAGAAAGCCGACGGATTTGCAGACTATAAAAAGACTGTGGTACGGCGATGACCGTGAATACCACCCACATTACGACTCGTCACGGTATCGATGCCTAAACTTACACCCTGTGTTTACCGACAACAATATCGAGGTGAGAGCCTTCAATAGTTGTCTGAACGCAGGCGTACTCAGGGCATATATTTCTCTTGTTCTTGCAGTCAGCAATCAGGCTCTGACTCAGAAATCTGCAAGTCCCCGTGTGACTCAGAGTGAGAATCCTCGCTACACTTTCAGAACGTGGCTTATTCGAATAGGTCTGAATGGGCAAGAATTCAAGAACTGCCGAAAACACTTGCTTTCTCATCTTGAGGGCAATATAGCGTGGCTTCATCAAGAGGACGCCATTGCTCAGCGAGAACGATTAAAACAAGAGCGTATCGCCGCCCGTGAACAGCGTGTCGAGCCTGTAAGCGAGGTTCAGGAGTTAAACGAAAATGTACCCGATGAAATTTCAGAGCCGTCAGAAAGCGAATGCGGCGATTTTGTGGAGTACGAGGAAGATGAAGAAATGGACATGGAAATGTCAATGTGATCGGAGGTAGAGAATGAAAAGTAAACAGTTATATATTGCATATGGCAGCAACATCAATCTTGAACAAATGGCATATCGGTGTCCCCATTCAAAGGTTGTCGGGATATCGGAGATCAAGGATTATGAATTGGAGTTCAGAGGCGTTGCAACGATCGTTCCGAATAAGGGGGCAAGCGTTCCTGTTCTGATCTGGGAGCTTGATGATAGAGATTTGCCAACTTTAAACCGCTACGAGGGATATCCGAGGTTTTACAGGCAGGAAAAGATGCCCTTTGAACTGGATGGAAAAGCTTGCACGGGTATGGCTTATCTGATGAATTATGGGGAGCTTTCTCCTCCAAGTCAGATGTATTACAATACGATTTTGCAAGGGTACAGAGAAAACGGTCTGGACAAAAAATATCTTCAAACCGCTCTTGAAAAGTCTCAGCAGCTTGAGTATTCCGTGAATGATGAATTCGATGAGGATTTTGATGAAGATTACGATCTTGACGACGATATGCAGATGAAATTTTAGGAGGTTCAGCGTAATGAGATACAAAGGATTTTTTGTAAAAATATCTCCCGATACTGACTTGCATCGGGAGGATAAGGACGGTAATGATATTTGCTGTAAAGGCTTTACTATAGAAGTTTTTGCAGATGAGTCCGAAAAGCTTGAAATTGATGTTTTTTCGGCGGCTGTTAATTTTGAGATTTTTGAAAACAGCTTATCTGAGGCTGAACAGTTCGCAAAAGACTATATTGACAGCGAAGAAAAGGAATACCGCAGAATGATAGATGAGTTCAATGAATATTGATCGGGAGGAATAATTTATGATCTCTAAAAATACTTTTGTTACAATGATAGACACTATCAGCGAGGTAATTGAAGAAAGCAAGGCGATATGCGGATGTCCGATACCGGGCAGCTTTTTTGATGAAAATTCAAAATCAGAACTGCTTGCAGGCTGTGATTATCAGCAGGATTTAATAAAAATGTTGGAGGTCGTTATGCTCGACCGTTACAGCATTATTCGTGATTTTCTTTACAAGCGTGATGAGAACGGAGAACTTTTCTTTGGGATTCCACGTCTTGACGGTGTAATCGAGGTTTTTCTTATTTCAACCGCTGAAGAATTATATGATTATCTGTTGGAACAAACGGTTGATATATTATTGAATTTTGTGTCAGCTTTATATGATGACTTTTAAGATGTTGGCTGTACAACTGAGTACAGCCTTTTACATATTTATTTTTCATAATTTCTCTATGTGATAAAATGAACTTGAAAAGAGACCAATATATATGGAACTGATATGGCAAAGAGCTTAAAATAATACTTTTGAAGTATGCATCCATTTGGTCTCAGCAAGACATTCCTAAGTGGAGGAAACGTCGAAATATTGGCGTTTCCTCTTTTTTGTTTTTCGTAAAAACAGATTTTGTCCTTTGTTTGTCCTTTATACAATACTAACAAGCTTTATGCTTCTCTTTTATTAAGGATACAGCTTGCAACGCTGTCCATAGCTCTTGCCTGAGCTTCCTGAAAGGAATGAGCATAAATGTTCAAAGTCGTTGTTGCGCTGCTGTGACCTAAACAGCCCTGCACCGTCTTGACATCGACACCGTTGTTGATGAGAACGGAAGCGTTGAAGTGTCGGAAGCTGTGAATATTCACGAAACGCATACCAGTTCTTTCACAGAAACGCTCGAAGAATTTATACGGCTGACGCATTCCCATAGGACTGCCGTCTGTTTTCGTGAAAAGTCTGTCGCACTCTACCCACTTTGTACCGAGCTTTGCCTTGTATCCGTTCTGCCAGTTCTGAAACTCTTTCAGCTTCTGCATAACTTCGGGTGGCAGCTTGATGAAACGGACACTGCTCTCCGTTTTCGGGGTGTCTGTGTATATGCCTTTCTCCTTGGTGTATTCGGATGTTCTGACAACGCTGAGAAGATTATTCTCCCAATCAATGTCTTTCCATTCAAGACCGAGCAACTCTCCACGGCGAAGTCCTGTAAAGGCTGCTAGAGTAAAGAAAATTGTGTACTTGTAGTTGGCTTCGCTTTCATTTTCAAACAGTTCAAGCATCTGCTGAACCTCGTCCAGTGAATAAACCTCACGATTTTTCGCCTTTTTGGACGGTAAAGCAACATTTTTGCAGGGATTATTGGTCAGAACCTGCATTCTAACAGCATAGTCAAATATTGAGGAAATAAACGATATGTAATTCCTGACCGTTTTCGGAGCATAAGGCGGAAGCTCTTTCCCCTTGCTGTCATAACGCTTTTCCCCTGCAAGGTCAACTATGAATGTCTGTATCGTGCGAGTTGTTATCTTATCCATACGGAGATGACCGAGAGCCTTGTAGACCTTTTTCTCACAGTTGTGATAACAGCGTACAGTCTGAGTTTTGAGCTTGGTATCAGCATACTGCTTGAACCATTCTTCGGCAAATTCCTGAAACTTAATTGCCTTGCTCTGAAATCCATTGTTGCAGGCTTCCTCAAACATGACCGCCTGACGATTGAGTTCCTTTTCGATCTGTTTAGGTGTCATTCCTTTTTCAGGAGTCCATGTCTTGTTCCGAGTGACCTGATTCCCCGATGTATCATATCCGCAGGAAACCCTGATCTGATAGGAGTTTCCTCTTTTTCTTATCGTAGCCATAAATTGATTCCTTTCTATCAACATAGATTTTATGGCATACTCCTGTTACACTAATCATAGCGCGCATTTGCCCGTATGTCAAGTGTTTTTTCTATCTTTTTTCGGGAGTATGCCGAAATCTATGCTTATGTTCTATGGTGTTTGTGGATTTTCTGTATGTTGACGTTTAAACAGCGTAGAATAGCCGTTCTCAGCGTACAGAATTATCTGTCTGCTGTCTGTCCGTTGAAGTAGGCGAGCAAGTCCGCTTTGTTAATGAGCATCTTGCCATTAACACCCTCACCTGTCCTCAGATACGGGAGTTTGCCATGCTTTATCAACTTGCGGACGGTGTGTTCAGACAGCCCCTTGACTGCTTCGGTGCATTCCTTGACAGTCAGCATTTCCACGGCATTGGGAGAATCCACAGTCACCTGTTCGGAATCATTGGCTTCGATAAGTTCGCTCAAAATGCTTACGAGCTGAGCGATAAGC